>Ga0265313_10000163_pt1 | contig 69742 bp, 57 predicted proteins | sample 4123metaG_FD_203122 | JGI IMG/M metagenome (GOLD analysis project Ga0265313, IMG submission 203122) | Rhizosphere microbial communities from Carex aquatilis grown in University of Washington, Seatle, WA, United States - 4-1-23 metaG | ecosystem: Host-associated > Plants > Roots > Rhizosphere >... | reverse complement strand
ACGCCGGGCGGCTATTCGTCGAAGGCCATCAGGCCGATCGCCCTTCGCATGTGCATGGAGATCGCCACGCTCATCCATGCCGAATATCCAGGACGGACGCTGTCGGGCATCGGGGGCATCGAGTCGGGGGCCGACGCGGCCCAGTTCATCCTGCTCGGATGCGACACCGTCCAGGTGTGCACCGGCGTCATGAAGTTCGGCTACGAATGCGTGAAGCCCATGTGCGAGCAGCTGCTCGCCTTTATGGAAAGGCATGCGTTCGCGATGCCGGCGGACTTCAAGGGCAGGAGCCTTCCCTACTTCACGACCCACGCGGATCTCGTCCGGCGCCAGTGCGACCGCAAGGCGGCGCAGAAGGCCGCCGCTCCGTCGCGGGCGGTCAAGGGCGATGGCGAATGGAGCGGCGACGATTTCGTGAAGCAGTCGGACGCGCTCTCCCGAGGCTGAGCCCATGAGTTTGCTCATCAAGGGCGGTGAAATCGTCACCGCGGATTCCAGGACCGTCGCGGACATCTTCTGCGAGGACGAGACCATCACGCGCATCGGACGGAATATCCCCCCGCCGCCCGGCGCCGAAGTCATCGACGCGTCCGGCTGCCATGTCTTCCCCGGATTCATCGATCCGCATGTCCACATCACGCTGCCCTTCATGGGGACGTTCGCAAAGGACACTTACGAGACCGGCAGCGCGGCCGCGCTCCTGGGCGGCACGACAACCCTCATCGAGATGTGCTGCCCGGACCGGAAGGAGGAGGCCCTCGCAAGCTTCGATCACTGGATGGCGCAGGCGGCCGGCAGGTCTGCCTGCGATTTCACATTCCACATGGGGGTGACGCGGTTCGACGACAGGACGGAGGCCCAGCTCCGCGAAATCGTCAGGCGCGGCGTCAGCTCCTTCAAGGTCTTCCTGGCCTACAAGGGCGCCCTTGGCATCGACGACACCGAACTCTACAAGACCCTGAAGCTCGCCAAGGAACTCGGGGTCATCGTCACTGCGCACTGCGAAAACGAGACGCTCGTTGCGGAGCGGCAAAAGGAGCTCCTCGCGGCGGGAAAGACCGATCCCGGGATGCATCACGAAAGCCGGCCGCCCCGGGTCGAGGCCGAAGGCGTCCACCACCTCATGAGCTTTGCCGAGCTCACAGGCGCCGAAACCTACATCGTGCACCTAAGCTGCAAGGAGGCGCTCGACGAGGTCCTGGCCGCCCGCAAACGCGGCGTCCGCGTCTCCGTGGAAACGCTCATCCAATATCTCGTCCTGGACAAGACCTGGGCCGAGCGGCCGGACTTCGAGGGGGCCAAATACGTCATGTCCCCGCCCCTCCGCGATGCCGGCAACCAGGAGGTGCTCTGGAACGGCCTGCGCGACGGGCTCGTTCAAACGGTGGCGACCGATCACGCGCCCTTCGATTTCAGAGGCCAGAAGACGATGGGCCGGAATGACTTCACCAAGATTCCAAACGGGATTCCATCGCTCGAGGAGCGGATCAAGCTGCTGTACACCCGCGGAGTGAAGACTGGGAAATTTAGCCTGCACACCCTGGTCGACGTCGCCAGCACCCGGGTGGCGAAGCTGTTCGACCTCTTCCCGCGCAAGGGGGCCATTCAGCCGGGGAGCGACGCGGACTTGGTCGTGTTCGATCCCGGCTACCGGGGCATCATTTCGGCGAAGACGCAGGCCATGAATGTCGATTACAGCGCTTTTGAGGGCTGGGCGATCGAAGGACGACCCAGGGATGTGACCGTCCGGGGCCAGGTGGCGGTCAGGGACGGCGTTTTCACCGGCAAGCCGGGGCACGGGCAGTATCTCGCCCGGAAGCCGGGCCATCACTGACGGGACTTCGGTCATTTTTCCGTGTCAAGAGGCGCTCCGGCTTGAAAAAGCCCCGGAATTGACCTTCAAACTATCGAGCCCTAATCTCTGTCCGTGACCGGCACAAAATTCAGCACGCAGTGGATCGTCGGCAAGCGCGTGGATCTCCTCGCCTTCATCGGCGGAGCCCTGGCGGGTTACATGGTCTTCTTCATGCACGCGGGCCTGGGCTGGGACATGCTCCTGATCTACGTCCTGTTCATCACGTTCCTCGACACGCCGCATTTCTTCGGCACCTACCTGCGCACGTACCTGGACCGGCAGGAATTCAAGGCAAGGCGCGGGTTCCTCCTCGCAAGCCTGCTTTGGCTCGGCGCGGGGCCCTTCATGCTCCTGATCTGCTACGGCCTTTTCAGGGACGGCGCGGAAAACTACATGCTGCCCTTCAATGTTTTCATTTTGGCCGTGGGCATCTGGGCGTATTGGCACGTGGTCAGGCAGCACTACGGCTTCATGCGCCTCTACCAGGTCAAGAACGGCGAGCGGGCGCAGGCCAACGCCCGCCAGGACGGGCTTCTCATGCACCTCGGCCTGATGCTGCCGTTCGTCGTCTTCGTCCTCCGCCATCCGGAGAGCCGGCGGGCGTTCGGGCTGCCAGCCCGCTTCCCCGCGGGGTTCTCCTGGGAATCGTGCATCTTCGGGGCCGTCGCCGTCGTCCTCGCCTATCTGATCGTCAGCTTCGTCGTCCGCGAGGCCGCCCGGGTGAAACGGGGCGAGCCGCTGAACGTGCCGAAGCTCCTTCTCTTCACGGCGGTCCTGCCGCTTCACATGGTCGTCTGCTTCTCACAGTCGGTCCTGACCGCCCCGCTGATCACATTCAGCGCCTTCGTCACGATCTACCACGACATCCAGTACCACGTCCTCGTGTACTGCCACCAGCAGAACCGCTTTCGCGACAACCCCCGGGCGAAGGAGTACGGGATCGCCGCCGTTCTCTCGAAAAATGTCTTCATCTTCGGAGCCGCCGCAGTCTCCTTCGGCCTGCTCGTGCGCGGATTCGGGTGCAGCATCCAGGTCTACGACGGCGTGCACCAGTGCTTCACGCCGACCCTGATCGGCAAGGTGCACCTCTTCGGAAGCGTCTATTCCGACACGCTGCTCGGCGCGTTCTTCCTCGGGTTTCCCTGCCACCACTATTTCGTGGATCAGTTCATCTGGAAGCCGAGCAAGGACCAGAGCCTGCGCCGCGACCTGAATCTCGAGCCGGCGCCCGCCTGAGGCGCGCCGTCATGAAGTCCATCCCTCTCCCGCCCTGCGACCATCGGCCGGGGCACTACTCGGGCCCGTCCTCGGACGACGTGCTCGCCCTGCGCAGGCAGTATCTCAATCCCGGCCTCATCCTCTACTACGCGAAGCCGGTCATGTTCGTGGAAGGGCGGATGCAGTACGTCTGGGACGAGGCGGGAAAGCGCTATCTCGACGGGCTGGCCGGCATCGTGACGATCAGCGTCGGCCATTGCCATCCGCATGTGGTCGAGGCGGCGCGCAGGCAGAACGAGACGCTGCAGCATTCGACGACGATCTACCTGCACCCGAACATCGCCCTCTACGCGGAGAAGCTTGCCTCGAAGATGCCCGGCGATCTCAAGGTCTGCTATTTCGTGAACTCGGGCTCCGAAGCCAACGATCTCGCGACGCTGATGGCCCGGGCCCACACCGGGAATTTCGACCTCGTGGCCCTTCGGAATGCCTACCACGGAGGCAACGCCTCCGGCATGGCCGCCACCGCGCACAGCACGTGGAAGTTCAACGTGCCGCACAGCTTTGGCGTGCACCACGCGATCGCCCCGGATCCCTATCGCGGCGCGTTCGGCCGCGACGACCCGCGTGCGGGCGCCAAGTATGCGGCCGATGTGAAGCAGGTGATCGATTATGCGACGTCCGGCAGGATCGCCGGATTCATCGCGGAGTCGATCCAGGGAGTAGGCGGGGTCGTCGTGTTTCCCGACGGCTATCTCAGCCAGACCTACGAGCACGTGCGCGCCGCCGGCGGACTCTGCATCGCCGACGAGGTGCAGTCCGGCTTCGGCCGGACGGGCACGCATTTCTGGGGCTTCGAGACGCAGGGAGTGATCCCCGACATCGTCACGATGGCGAAGGGGATTGGGAATGGATGCCCGCTCGCCGCGGTCGTGACGACGCCGAAGATCGCGGCCTCGCTCACGCAGCGCGTCCACTTCAACACCTTCGGCGGCAATCCGGTATCCTGCGCGATCGGCAAGGCGGTGCTGGAGGCGATCGAGAGCGACAGGCTCCAGGAGAATTCGCTTCGTCTCGGCGCGCACATCCTGGCCGGGCTCGAGAAGCTCAAGTCAAAGCATCCGATCATCGGAGACGTCCGCGGCAAGGGCCTGATGCTCGGCATCGAGCTCGTGAAGGACCGCGTCACCAAGGAACCGGCCAAGGCCGAATGCGCACGGGTGCTCGAGAACGCCCGCGAACTCGGGCTGCTGCTCGGCAAGGGCGGCCTCTGGGGCCAGACGATCCGCTTCGCCCCGCCCATGTGCATCACGCTGGCGGATGCGGACTTTCTCCTCGCCGTCCTGGACGAGGCGATTGCTAGCGTTTGAGTCTCAGGAGCCGTTCTCCGGCCGCATGGAGCGTCTCGGCGCGCTTCGCGAAATTCAGCCGCACATACCTGTTCTCCCCGGTTGCGAAGAAGCTCGAGCCCGGGACGGGCGCCACGCCTATCTCGCGCGTCATCCAGTGCGCGAACTCCACGTCGGAGCCCCGGCCAAAGGGCGAGATGTCGAGCATCACATAATACGCACCTTGCGGACGCGTGTAGCGCAGGCCCGTCCGGTCAAGGTATCCGAGCAGGATGTCGCGCCTCTCGGCGTACTCGCGGGCGAGGCCGTCATAATAGGACCTGGGAAGCCTGAGGCCGGCCACGACCGCGTGCTGCAGCGGGGCGGCCGCGCCGACCGTCAGGAAGTCGTGCACCTTGCGGGCCTGGGCGATGATTGCCGGCGCCGCGTGCACGTAGCCGATTCGCCAGCCGGTTATGGCGAACGTCTTCGAAAGGGAGCTGCACATCAGCGTGCGGTCCGCCATGCCGGGCAGCGTGGAGAAATAAACATGCCGGTGCGGAGGGAAGACGATGTGCTCATAGACCTCGTCGGTGATGACAAAGACATCGAACTCGGCCGCCAGGGCTGCGATCTGACGCAGTTCCTCCCCGGTGAACACCTTGCCTGTCGGATTCGACGGATTGCAGAGCACAAAAGCCCGTATTCCGCCGGCGAACACCCGCCGCAGCTCGCCCGGATCGAAATGATAATCGGGGGGATGCAGGGGCACATGGACCGGCTCGGCGCCGCTCAGAATGGCATCGGCGCCGTAGTTTTCGTAGAAGGGCGAGAACAGGCCGACCCGGTCCCCCGGGTCGCAGACCGTCATCATGGCGACCATCATCGCCTCGGTCGCCCCGCAGGTCACGACGAGGTTCGCGTCCGGATCGACAGCCAGCCCGGAGAATAGCGCGATTTTTTCAGAGAGAGCGGCCCGGAGCGGCGGAGCGCCCCAGGTGATCGCGTACTGATGGTGCCCCGCGTCCATCTCCGCCTTGCCGGCTTCGAGGAGCTCCCGCGGGGGGTCGAAGTCGGGGAAACCCTGTGCAAGGTTTATGGAACCGTGACGCTGCGCGATCCGCGTCATCTCCCGGATTACGGACTCGGAAAGGACTGCTGTCCGGCGCGAGGTCGGGGGCATGGACTGGGAAAATCAGGGGATCCTGAGCTCCATGCCCGGCTTCAGGGCTCCCGGCCCCGGAAGGGCGCCGCGGTTCGCCTGCAGGATCGCCTGGACCTTCGCGTTCGTGGCAGAGCCGTAGAACTTCTTTGCGATGCCGTAGAGCGTGTCGTGCGGCTGGACGGTGTAGCTGCGCCCTTGCGCCGGGGCGGGGGGCGGCGGACGGGCGCGAGCGGGGGCGTCCGGCGGCGGCGAGGCCGACTCGCCGGAGCCGGAGGCGGGCACCGCCGCAGGCGTCTCCACATCCGCGGCCGCGGACACGAAGACGGGGGCCGGCGCGCTATCGGCGTCCGGGGCGACGTGGGTAGCCGAAAGAGGCGTTGCCTCATTGCGGTAGCCTGCGAGCCGCGCCTTCAGCTCGTCGTTCTCGCGCTGCAGCCGGTTGACCTGATCGAGCAGGTCCGTCTGCCCCTGGGAACTTTCCATCGACGGGCTCGCGAGCGGCAGTGTGCGGATGAAATTCCGCTTTCCGGTGTCGATCAGCGCACGCACGTTCGCGGCCTGCCGGGAGTTCGGCTCCAGCTCGAGGTATTTCCGAAAGTGATAAATCGCGGCGACCGGATCCTGGATGTACTCAAGGTAAATGAGGCCCGCCTCGAGATGCGATTCCGGCGCCTGTTCGCCGCGCTTCGCGATCACCTTCAGGTAGTCGTCGAGCGCCTCCTGGGTGTGCCCCTCCCGCTTCCGCTCCAGGCCCTCCCGGTACAGCGGCTCGTCGGTCTCCGCGGGAAGGGCGGCGTTGTCGCCGCCGCAGCCGGACAGGGTTAGGAGCGCGGCCAGCGCAAAGAGACCAATCGCCTTCGGACGGAATGCGCGCATGGTGGGTTGACGCGCTAGGCCGGGAATGGGATTGAAGGGTTCGGCACGACGCGTAAATTCCGCCCTCGATTCGTCCACTTCAATCCTAAATGGCCCTAGCCTCGAAACCCGCACTCGCCCGCGCCCGCGCATGCATCCGCATCGAGCGCGAGGCGCTTCGGGCCACGGCCCTGGGACTCGGAAAGGAGTTCGTAGCGACGGCGCGCGCGGTCGAGGCGGCGATAGCGGCGGGCGGAAAGCTCGTTTTCAGCGGCGTGGGAAAGTCCGCCCACATCGCCCAAAAGATCGCGGCGACCTTCAACAGCACCGGTGTTTCCTCCTGCTTCCTCGACCCAACCCAGGCGCTGCACGGCGACCTGGGCCTTTGCGACGAGGGCGATCTCGCCATCCTTCTCAGCAACAGCGGGCAATCCGAGGAGTTGCTGCGCCTCATGCCCATCCTCCGCCGCTTCGGGCTCAGGATCGTCGCCTTCACCGGACATCCGGACTCGGAGCTCGCGAAGAACGCGGACCGCCGCCTCATCTACCGCGTGCCGCGCGAGGCCTGCCCGCTCAAGCTCGCGCCCACGGCCAGCACCACGGCCGCGCTGGCCCTGGGCGACGCCCTGGCGATGGTTCTCCTCGAGGCGCGGGGGCTGACCCGGGACGATTTCGCCCGGTATCATCCGGCCGGCAACCTCGGCCGCGTCCTCCTCCTCAAGGCGAGGGACATCATGCGCACGGGCAGCCGGCTGCCCGTGGCGCCCGAATCCGTAAGCACCCAGGACGCAATCCTCGCCATGACAAAGGCGAGGAGCGGAAGCATCGCCCTCGTCCATCCGCGCACCCGAAAACTCACGGGCATACTCACCGACGGGGATTTTCGCCGGAGCGCGCTCACCGGCCCCGGCTTTCTCAAGCAGCCGGCGTCCCGCTTCATGACGCGTCACCCGAAGACGATTCCCGAGGGCTCCCTTGCTGTGGATGCGCTCCGCCTGTTCGGCGCGCACAAGATCGACGATCTCATCGTTGTGAACGCCCGGGGCAGGCCCGTCGGCCTCATTGACGGCCAGGACCTGCCCAAGTTCAAGATCGTGTGAAGCCTCCCATTCGAATCGGCATCATCGGGATGGGCGGATACGCCGGGTGGCACCACGGCACCGTCCTCAGGCTGGAGGAGCGGGGCCTCGCCAAGCTCGTGTGCACCTGCGATCCCCAGGCGTCGCTGTACGCAGACACCCAGCAGGCCTGGAAGCTCGCGCAGCGCGGCGTGGGCGTCTTCAACGACTACCGGGCCATGCTCGATGCCAGCCAGCGGCAGCTCGACCTCGTCGTGGTGCCCACGCCCATCCAGCTGCATGCGCAGATGCACGATGCCGCGACCGCCTGCGGGATTCCCACCTACCTGGAAAAGCCCCCCTCGCTCGACTATCTCGAGCTCGAGCGGATGATCGTCGCCGACAGCCGGGCGAAAAAATCCTCGCTGGTCGGCTTCAACTTCATCGTCGAAAAGCCTCGCCTGGCCCTGAAGGAACGCCTGCTGGCGGGGGAGTTCGGCGCCGTCCGCGGAGCCACGCTGAGCGCGCTCTGGCCGCGGCCGGCGAGTTATTTCGCGCGCAACGACTGGGCCGGTCGCATCTTCATAGATGGCAGCGTGGTGCTCGACTCCTGCTTCGGCAACGCAATGGCGCATTTCGTCCACAACATGCTCTTCTGGACGGGCGGCCCCGAACTGTTCAGCTGGTCGCAGCTTGCGGCCGTGCGCGCCGAGCTCTACCGCGCGCACGCGATCGAGGGGGCGGATACGTTTTTTGTCGAGACGGACACGACCGCGGGCATCACCATGCGCTTCGCGGTCTCGCACGCGTGCGCCGGGCCAAGCGTCAACGTCGAGACAATCCTCTGCGACAAGGCCTCCATCGACTACGTCGTCGGGAGCCACGCGGAGGTGCGTTGGAGCGACGGCCGCGTCGAGCGCATCCCGCTCGACCCCTTCGACGGCCTCCTGGAAAACCACACCGAGTACTACCGCTACCTGCATGGGGAGCTGCCCCGCCCAGCGACGACGCTCGTCGACTCGCGCCCCTTTGTCCTCCTGAATGACCTCGCCTACATCTCGAGCGGCCGGATTGCCTCGATCCCGCAGGGGCGGGTGACCGGAGCGCGGGACGAGAAGGACCAGAAGGACTACCTCCAGGTGGCCGGCCTTTCCGGGGCCGCCGAGCAGTTCCTGACGCGGGGGCTCTGGCCGGGCGCAAACGGCTGGGAGCGGGCCGGAGGGGAAGTTGTGACTCCGGGAGACCTCCCCCGTCTGAACGACGTCCTGCGGGCGATCGCAACAACCGCCCAGGATCATTTGTCTTCGAAGCCGGCCTAGCTAGCCTGTCCGTTCGAGACCGCCCGCCGCAATGCCGACCCCGCCCTTCATCTACCAGGATCCGCTGCCCCTGGGTCCCGACGAGACCGCCTACCGCCTCCTTTCCAGCGAGGGCGTCACCACGGCGGAGTTCGAGGGCCGGGAAATCCTGAAGGTCGATCCGGAGGTGCTGGCCTTCCTCGCCCAGCAGGCGTTTCACGACTGCTCGTTCCTGCTGCGCACGGAGCACGTTGAAAAGGTCTCCGCGATCCTCGGGGATCCGGCGGCCTCGCCCAACGACCGCTACGTGGCCCTGACCCTCCTCAAGAACGCGGAAATCGCGGCCGAGGGCATCCTTCCTATGTGCCAGGACACCGGCACCTGCGCCATCTTCGCCAAGAAGGGGCAACAGGTCTGGACCGGGGCGAACGACGCGGAATGGCTGAGCCGCGGCGTCTACGAATGCTTCACCCGGGAGAATCTCAGGTATTCCCAGGTCGCCCCCCTCGACATGTGGCGCGAGACCAACACGGGCACGAACCTCCCAGCGCAGATCGACCTCCTGGCGACCGAGGGCTCGAAATATGAGTTTCTGTTCGTGGCCAAGGGAGGGGGCTCGGCGAACAAGCTCTTCCTCTTCCAGGAGACCAAGGCGGTCCTCAATCCAAAGAGCTTCGAAAAATTTGTGGCCGACAAGTTCTCCTATCTCGGCACGGCGGCCTGCCCTCCCTATCATCTTGCGTTCGTGATCGGGGGCACGAGCGCCGAGGCCTGCATGAAGGTGCTCAAGCTGGCGACCACGAGGTACATCGACGCCCTGCCGACGACGGGGAACGAGCACGGCCGCGCCTTCCGGGATCTCGAATGGGAGGAGAAGATACTCAAGATCGCCCAGCAGTGCGGAATCGGGGCCCAATTCGGCGGCAAGTACTTCGCCCTGGACGCGCGCGTCATCCGGCTGCCGCGCCATGGCGCCAGCTGTCCGATCGGCGTGGGGGTGTCGTGCAGCGCGGATCGGAACATCAAGGCAAAGATCACGAAGGAGGGCGTCTTCCTCGAGCAGCTCGAGACCCGGCCCGGACGCTTCATCCCTCCCGAGGCCCGGGCCATCAAGGACGACCACATCGTCCCCATTGATTTGCGCCGCCCGATGGCCGAGATCCTCGCCGAATTGTCGAAATACCCGGTCACGACCCGATTATCCCTGACCGGGACCATGATCGTGGCCCGCGACGCGGCGCACGCGAAGCTCAAGGAGCGCGTGGACGCCGGCCAGGGCCTGCCGCAGTACCTCAAGGACCATCCCGTCTATTACGCCGGGCCCGCGAAAACGCCGAAGGGCTACGCCTCGGGATCGTTCGGCCCGACCACCGCCGGGCGGATGGACAGCTATGTCGACTTGTTCCAATCGCTCGGCGGATCGATGATCATGCTGGCGAAGGGCAACCGAAGCAGGGCCGTGACGGACGCCTGCAAGCGCCACGGCGGCTTCTATCTGGGCTCGATCGGCGGACCCGCCGCCATCCTGGCAAAGGAAAATATCCGCAAGGTCGAGGTGCTCGAATATCCCGAGCTTGGAATGGAGGCCATCTGGAAGATCGACGTGGAGAATTTCCCCGCCTTCATCATGGTCGACGACAAGGGCAACGACTTCTTCGTCAACACCTGCGGCATCTGCGCGCCGTAGCCGGCCCTGCTGGCGCGGCCGGTCAGAAGCGGATCGAGAACTTGATCGAGTTCAGCTCGCGCTCGGTCGCGACGTCATAACGGCCGCCGCTCGCATACAGACGATCGTCGGAAAGCCGGCCCAGCACACGTTCGCTGGGGGCCGACGCCATGTCCGCCGGGCCGGCCATGGCGGGGAAGGCCTCGGCGAGCAGCCGCGAACGGCGCTCCGCGGAAGGCGATGGCATCTGCGCGAGCGGCTCCGCCACGGAGGCCCGTGAAGGAATCGCGCGGGATCCAAAATCGCGCACACCGACGAGAAGGCTGCGGGCGCCCTCCGCCATGGAAGTCCCGCCCGTCGCCAGATCTCCGGCCAGCGAGCGCGAAATGGCATCGAACCGCTCGGTCGCGGTGTTTTGCGGGAGATCGCCGAGAAGAGGGATTGCCGGCAACGACTGGACGGACAACGCGGCCAGACTCGCAACCGGCCTCTCATTCCGTCCAGACTCCCCGGAAGCGGGCGCCGAAGCGGCTGCAGGGCGGGCCTGATTGAACTGCCTTGCGGCATACTCATCGGCCGCCGCCAAAAGCCGGGGAGCCGCTACAGGGACCGAGGCGACGGAATCGGGGACGCCGGAGGCAGGGACCACCGCGCCGGACGCCGTGGCTTCGTAGGCGTGAAAGCCGACGAGGCAGATCGCGACGGCGGAAGCGCTCGCGGCGAGCGACAGACGGTGACGGGCCACGAAAACATAGAGCCCCGGGATCGCGCACCACCACGGGCGCTTCTCCACGATGGCAGCGAGCTGCTTTTCCCGCAGTTCGCGCTCGAACTGCGACCAAAATTCCGGCGACGGCCGCTCGGCCCGCTTGAGCCGCAGCAAATCCTCGATCGTAAGCGGTTGCTTCCTATCGTCGATCATTGGTTCAAAAATGGCTGTAACTCAGCCTGAAGCAGGCGCTTGGCGTAGTGCAGCCGGGAGCGCACGGTGCCCACCGAGCAACCGGTGATTTCCGCTATTTCCTCATGGCTGAGGCCGTCTATCTCGAACAAAGTAACCACGGTACGATGCTTGATAGACAGTTTTTGCATCGCTTCGTTCAATTTATCCTGGAGTTCATGGACATAGGCGCCCTTTTCCGCGCCGGCCTTGTCGGTGAGGGCCGCCACGATCTCCCGAGCCACCGGCTCATCCTCGCTTATCCGCTCCAGACTGAAGAACGAGCGCATCCGGTTCTTGCGCAGGTGGCTCAGCGTGGAATTGACCGCAATGCGATAGAGCCAGGTAAAAAATGACGATTGTCCCTGAAAGCGGTGGATGGACTGGAATGCCTTGATGAAGGTGTCCTGGGCGAGGTCGGAGGCGTCCTCGCGATTCGAGGTGAGATTGTAGACGATGGCGTGCACCCTCGAGCGGTACTTGAGGATCAGGCCGTCGAATGCCGCGAAATCTCCGTCCTGGACCCGCCGCACCACCTCCCAATCCCCGTCGGCCTCCCGTCGCCGCTCCGGAGATGCGACCAGGGCCTTTCCCGGGGATTTCACCACGTCCATCACAACGGGATAGACAACGCAACGCCCGCCCAAGTGCAAATCCAAAGTGGCCGGCCTCCGAGGAGGCGGGCTATCGCCCCTGGCGAAGGGCGGAGACCTGGCTTCGGAGCACGTCGGCCAGCTTGAGCAATAGGGCGGTCGGAGCCGGGCCCGGCCAATCCCGGAGGGCCGCGGAAGCCGCCGCCAGTTCCTCGTCGATCGCCATGGCAACGGCGCCGAAGACGCCAAAATGATCCATCTGGCTCAACCGAAGCGCGAGTTGCGGCGGCCGGCGGCCGGCGATCTCCTCGACGAGCGCGGCCTGCTCGGCGGCGGGAAGGGCCTCGAGCAGTCCGAAGAGCGGAAGCGTCAGCTTCCCGCTGGCCAGGTCCGTTCCGAGCGTCTTTCCAATCCGCTTCTCCTCGCCAAAGAAATCGGCGAGATCGTCGTAGATCTGATAGGCGATGCCGAGATGCCGCCCGAACCTTCCCGCGGCCTCGGCGTAGCCGGGCTCCATGCCAGAAAGCCGCGCTCCAAGGTAGCAGGACACACGGAAGAGCTCCGCTGTCTTCAGTTCGATAATCCGCCGGTAGTCCGCAAGCGTGACATCGGTCGAACCCCGGCGCAGCGTCTGGACGATCTCGCCCGCGCAGACCCTGCGCGCGGCCTCGGAGACGGCGACGCTCACGGCCGTGCCCTCGAATTGGGTCGCGAGGTTCAGCGCGTGCGCAAAGAGGGCGTCGCCGAGAAGCACCGCGGCCGTGGAGCCATAGGCGCGCGCGGCCGTGCGCCGGTTTCGACGCACCTCGGCCCCGTCCATGATATCGTCGTGCACGAGGGTCGCCAGGTGAACGAGCTCGATAACCCCCGCAGCCCGGACGGCGTCGGGCGACACCACATCCGGGCCGCTCCAGCCGCTCAGAAAGACCAGGGCGGGGCGGATCCGCTTGCCGGACGTGTCTATGCAATAATCCGCCATGGACCGGATCTCCGGCTCGAAGGCCGCAAGCTGGCCGTGCAGGAAGCGATCGAGTTCGGCGAGATGAGGCGCAAGCTGCGCAAAAACCCCGGCAAACGCGTGCGCGCCGTCCGCCGGCCGGGCATGCAGAGTTGGGCTCGTGGCGCTGCTCATCTGAGGTAGGGATCAAATACCCAATTCCACGGGAATGGCCAGCCGTTCATAGCAGCTTGCGGATCAGGCGCCGGAGAATCGGCCGGACTGCGCGGGCAAGCGCGGGATTCGCATAGCCGATCCAGGCGACAGGCGACGTCGTATCCAGCCGCGCCCGGAGCGGCCCGCCCGCCGGATTTTCGACGACACCCCCGGCCTCCTCGAGGATGAAGGACGTGCAAATGTCATAGGGATGGCAGACCAGCGACGAAGCGAGGCCGAGCTTGGCGAACACGAGCGGCCGGACGTCGCCGATCATCCGGTCGCGTCCGGAGAGAATCTCGTGGATCTGGCCGCCAGTCGTGAGATACTGGTCATCGAACACGACCGGCGCGGCGCCCGGACGCGTGCCGTGGATTTCCTTCCACAACTCCTCCTCCAGGCGGGCCGTCAGGGCCTTGCCCTCGGGAAAGAAGCGGACGAACGAGGCGAAACCCTGTTCGAAATCCCGGGCCCGGGAAGGCCGCAGCCTCAGGGGGCTCCAACGCCGGTTCCGCAGATCCAGGTATCGGGCACAAATCCCGCGCCTGCCGCATCCCCGGACGGCGCTGACCTGGTCGGTCCGCCATTGCCGGGTCGTGGGCAGCTCCGTCATGGCCGCGACAGCGATATCCGCCAACAGTGTCCTCGCACCGCGTTGCGGCGCAAGGGCGGCCAGGATCCAGGCAGACCGCTTGTCATGCATGAAGTTGCGCGTTCCATCGATCGGATCCACGATGCATTTGAGGACCGTCCGCGAGACCGGGGTTCCCCGCGGGAATGTGACGGTCGACCCATCCGCAATACCCTCCATCACAAGTTCCACCGGCCAGGAAACCGGCCAATGCCGTTCAAACCAGCCAACGACCGCCGCCTCGCTGATCCGATCCACGCCGTAAATGGTGTCGGCTGCGGTCACGGCATCGATCTTCGCGAAGCCGCGTGAATCGCGGGTCCGCGCCGCAATCACCCGGTCGCGAACATGATCCTGAAGTTCGCAGAGCAGGCGGCGGGCCCGCTGGAGGAGCGCCTTCGAGAACCTCACTGGAGTGCGTCCGCCAGGGCGCGCGGGACCGAAAATACGGTGCCATGACGGATCCCGGCTGGCATGTGAAGCCGGTCGCTGACGTCTTCCCAGTGCTCCAGGTCGCGGGAGCGGACGACCCCAAACCGCTTGTCCCTGTATTTGTCGAAATACACATACCGCCAGTCGCCGATCCGGATGGAGGTCGGCCCCTCGGCCCAGTACCCGCCGGTGATCGGCCCGGAGGGCGGAAGAAACGGCCCGTCCGGGGTTTGAGCGCGGACCATGAGTATGTTCTTCTCGGGCCTCGGCCTCTCCGTTTCGTTTTTTACAAAGAGCAGCCATCCCTCCGTGTCGCGCGCCATCGTCGCGTCTATGACATCGAACCCGCCGTCATAGTGGAGACGGGTCGGGGTGAAGGAGGAAAAGTCAGCCGTCGTCGTCGAATAGATGCGGTGGTTGAGCGGTCGCTGTCCCGGGCTCGAATGGCCCGAATCGTCGGTCTGGGGAAAGCGGCCGGGAATCGTCGTCGCCCAGAATATCAGGTAAAGCCTCCGGACCGGATCAAAAATGACCTCGGGAGCCCAGCAGTTCATGGCCTTCGGTTCGTCCGCCATGACGGGGATGGACTTCTCTTCGGACCAATGGATGAGATCGCCCGAGCTTGCATAGCCGATGGTGCGGCTGAACCAGGAGTCGGTCCAAACCATGCGGTAAATGCCGTCCGGACCCCGGAGAACGCAGGGATCGCGCATGAGCTTGTCCTGCCCGACCGTTGGCGCGAGGAAGGACCGGCCGCCGCGCAGGGCGACCCAATTGAGACCATCCCGGCTCTCCGCCAAATGGAGGCCGTCCTCGCCGTTACCCACAAAATAGCTGAAGAGAAAAACGTCCTCGTGGGCAGGCTGGCCGAAAAGCGGGCGCACAAGGGCCGCCACCGAGCAAAAAAGTGTGGCAATCGCCAATCTTGGATAATGCGATTTCATGCTAATTCCGACGGAAATTCAGTGTTTTTAGGCTATTTTTGCCTATTTTCGCCTGGTTTTCGTTAAAATTCAATTAATGCGACCGAATCGCAAAGAGAGGGATTGCACAATGCTTGGAATACTTTTGAACGGCTGACCCTGAACTCCAACTAACGCAGCTAACCGCGACGAGTCTAACCCCACGCCTTTCTTGGACCTAAAACAAATCAAGCAGATCATCGATTTGATGAAGCGCTCGGAGCTGACCGTGTTTGCGGTGGAGGAGGAAGGCTTCAAGTTGAAGATCAAACGCGGCCCCGACGGAGTTCCCGTGGTCACCGGGTCCCATATTCCGGCAAAGCCAGCGGCCGCCGAGGCGCCGGCACCCGCTGCCGCCCCCTCCCCGGGGACGCCGGCTGCCAGTCCGGCCGGACCCGAGGAAGAACCCGGCATTGGTTTCATAAAGTCTCCGATGGTGGGCACGTTTTACCGCGCCTCCTCACCCGAGAGCAAACCCTTCGTCGATACCGGTGTGAAGGTCCAGGAAAACACCGTTGTCTGCATTATCGAGGCGATGAAAATAATGAACGAAATCCAGGCGGAAACAAAGGGGACGATCATCGAGATCCTCGTGGAAAGCGGCCAGCCGGTCGAGTACGGCCAGCGCCTCTTCAAGATCAAGCAAGGCTGAGGAAGATCCTCTTCCTCCCGAATGATTCAGAAAATTCTCATCGCCAACCGCGGTGAAATCGCCCTCCGGATAGTCCGGGCGTGCCGCGAGCTGGGGATCAAGACGCTCGCGGTCTATTCCGAGGCCGACGTCCAGTCGCTGCACGTGCAGCTGGCGGACGAGGCGATTTGCATCGGCGGTCCCCACAGCGCCGACAGCTACCTCAGGGCCGACCGCATCATCAGTGCCGCCGAGATCGGCGACGTGGACGCAATCCATCCGGGCTACGGGTTTCTGTCCGAAAACGCCAAATTCGCGGAGCAGTGCGAATCGTGCAACGTCAAGTTCATCGGGCCGAAGTCGAACTCGATCAAGATGATGGGCGACAAGGCCGTCGCGAAGGACACGGTCCGGAAGGCGGGCGTGCCCATCGTTCCGGGAAGCGACGGCCCCATCGACTCGGAGACCGAGGCCGTGAAGGTGGCCCGGAAGATCGGCTATCCCGTCATCATCAAGGCGGTAGCCGGGGGGGGCGGACGAGGGATGCGGATCGCCCACAATGACGTCTCCTTCGCGAAGGAATTCCACGTCGCTCGGGGCGAGGCGGAAAAAGCCTTCGGGAACGGCCAGGTCTACATCGAGAAATACATCGAAAAGCCCCGCCACATCGAGTTCCAGATCCTCGCCGACAGTCACGGCCACATCGTCCACCTGGGCGAGCGCGACTGCTCGGTGCAGCGGCGCCACCAGAAGCTGATCGAGGAGTCGCCATCGCCCTTCCTGACGGCGGACTTGCGCAAGAAGATGGGCAAGGCGGCGATCCGGGCCGCCACGGCGGCGGAATACGAGAATGCCGGCACGATCGAATTCCTGGTCGATGCCAAGGGGCATTTCTACTTCATCGAGATGAACACCCGCATCCAGGTGGAGCACCCGGTCACCGAGGAAGTGACCGGCATCGACCTGATCAAGCAGCAGATTCGCGTGGCCAACGGCGAAAAGCTGGATTTTGACCAGGGCGACGTGAAGTTCGAGAAGCATGCGATCGAGTGCCGGATAAACGCGGAGGATCCCGCACGCGGCTTTGCGCCCTCCCCCGGAACGATCGGCCTTTACTACTCGCCGGGCGGCCATGGCGTCCGCGTGGACAGCCACGCCTACAGCGGATACACCATCCCGCCCTACTACGACTCCATGATCGGCAAGCTCATCTGCTTCGGCTCGACGCGAAAGGTCGCGCTCGAGCGGGCCTACCGGGCCCTGAGCGAGTACCTGATCCGCGGCATCAAGACCACGATCCCCCTGCATAAGGCGATCATGGCGGATCCGATCTTCATCGAGGGCAAGGCGACGACGAGCTATATGGAGGAATTCCTGAGCCGCACGCCGCCGGATCTGTTCTCGTAGGTGGCCTCGAAGGCGCGAACTAATCCCCCCGCTCAATGCGGCTGCTAGGATGGATCCCCCCTCGGTTTTGGTTTGTGAAGGCCGCGGCTTGAACTTCCCGTGAACGGGTGAAGCCCAACCTTTTTGCCGTCTGCCTGATTTTCGCGGCAATTCCGAGCCCCGACCGGGCCTGCGCATGCGGGTGCGGGATCTACGACGTGGGAACGAGCTCGATGTTTCCACGCAGCGCGGGCGCCTCGGCCTTCCTGGAGGACGACTTTCAGGATCAGAACTCCAATTGGAGCGGAAGTTCGAGGGCTCCGGCGGCAAACAACCCGGACAAGGACATCCGGACCAACTTCCTGACGGCCGGCATTCAGGACATGTTCAGCCGGAGCTGGGGCCTCCAGTTTGAGGTCCCCCATGAGTCGCGAGGCTTCAAGACGACGGGCGGGGCTGGCGGCGACGACAGGGTTGCGCTGAGTTGGAGCGGAGTCGGCGATATTCGCGTGGAGGGGATCTATTCCGGGTTTTCACCCGACCTTTCCACGGGCGCGACGTTCGGCCTCAAGCTGCCCACCGGGAGCTACACCCACAATGACGCCTTCGGCGACATCGACCGCGACACCGAAATCGGATCCGGAAGCACCGACCTGCTCCTGGGCGGCTTCCATCGCGGCAGTCTGACGAATGACAATCGCTGGATATGGTTTGTCCAGGCCGAGCTGGACCTGCCCGTTGCAACGCGCGACCAGTACCGCCCCGGAGCCGAAATCGATTCGGCAGCAGGGATTTATTTCAGCGGGTGGTCGGCCCGCGCGGGGACAGTCACGCCCGTGGCCCAGGTGAAGGTCTCCAAGCGCACAAGCGACAGCGGCGCAAACGCCGCAAATCCCGTGGCGTCGGGATTCCAGCGGGTCCTCGTGGCTCCCGGGGTCGAGATCGACCTGCATCCGGTCATGCTCTACGCCGATGTCGAATTGCCCGTCTACCAGCATTTCACGGGCAACCAACTGGCGGCCACGGCTCTTTTCAAGGTGACCTTGAGCGTCCTGTTCTAACAGGCTGCGCCGGGGCGTGCCAGGCTTGCTGTCGGAATTGCCGTGCGGCAGCGTGGACCCGCCTCGCACCCCACCATGGCGTTCACCATCGGCATCGACTATGGCACCAACTCGGTGCGCGCGCTCGTGGTGCGTTCATCCGACGGAGCCGAAGTGGGCTCATGCGTCGTAAACTATCCCAGCGGACGGCAGGGCATCCTGCTCGACCCCGGCGACCATCACCTCGCGCGGCAACACCCCGGCGACTATCTCCACGGCCTTGAAAAAAGCGTTCGGGGAGCCCTCGCGGAAGCGGCGAAGGTCCGGGGATTCGCGCGGGACAAGGTTGTCGGACTCGGGGTGGACTCAACCGGCTCGAGCCCCCTCCCCGTCGATCAGCGGAACCGCGCCCTGGCCCTGGATCCGAAATGGCGCCGCAACCTCGCCGCCCAGTGCTGGCTTTGGAAGGATCATACGGGATGGCGCGAGGCGGCGAAAATCACCGCAATGGCGGCCCGGCGCCGTCCGCAATACATAGCCAAGTGCGGCAATGCTTATTCCTCGGAGTGGTGGTGGTCGAAGATCTGGCACTGTCTCAACGTCGCCCCTGATGTCTTCAAGGCCGCCCACTCCTGGGTTGAACTCGCGGACTGGATTCCATCGGTCCTCGCGGGCGTGGCTACTCCCGAGGAAATCGTGCGGGGAATCTGTGCGGCGGGCCACAAGGCGATGTACGGCGAGGACTGGCGTGGCCTGCCCGACAAGAAATTCCTGGCGATGCTCGATCCCCGGCTGGCCGGCCTCCGGGACCGCCTCTACGACCGCGCGCACGATGCGGGCACGCCCGCGGGGGCGCTCTGCCCGGAATGGGCGAAGCGCCTCGGGCTTCGCGCCGGGATCGTCATCGCGATCGGGGAATTCGACGTCCACTACGGCGCGATCGCGTGCGGAGTCAGTGAGGGAACCCTGGTCAAGGTGATCGGGACCTCCACCTGCGACTGCGCCGTCGTCTCGACCCGCCGCAAGGTTCCGGACATCCCGGGAATCTGCGGGATCGTCCCCGGCTCGATCCTGCCCGGGTACTTCGGCGTGGAGGCCGGGCAGTCGGCCGTGGGGGACATCTTTCGCTGGTGGGTCGACGAAATCTGCGGCGGAGGCGACGCCCTTCATGCGGAATTGACCCGGGCCGCCTCGAAGCTCCGCCCGGGGGCGAGCGGGCTCCTGGCCCTGGACTGGCATAACGGCAACCGGACGATCCTCGTCGATCCGATGCTGACGGGCCTGATCCTGGGCTTCACCCTTCACACGAGCCGCGCCGAGGTCTACCGGGCCCTCATCGAGGCCACTGCCTTCGGCGCTCGCGCCATCATCGAGCGGATGCGCGAGTACGGAGTCCCGATCGAGCGCGTCGTCTGCGCCGGGGGAATCGCGGAAAAGAACCCCCTTCTCATGCAAATCTACGCCGATGTGACCGGCTGCACCATGCTCGTCGCGGGATCGGCGCAGGCCTGCGCGCTCGGGGCCGCGATCTCCGCGGCGGTGAGGGCGGGCGAGCATCCGGATTTTCCCTCTGCCCAGAGGGCGATGACGCGGCTCAAGAAGGTCCGCTATGTCCCAAAGCCGGCAAACCGGCGGGTCTACGACCGGCTGTACAAGGAATACCTGCGGCTGCATGATGGATTCGGGGGCCGCGCCCCGTCCTCGGACTTCTCTCGCACCATGAAGGACCTTCTGGCTATAAAATCCGGATGAGCGCCCCGTTCCCCTCCCCGGAAGTCTGGTTCGTGACCGGCTCCCAGCACCTCTACGGGCCCGGACCCCTGAAGACCGTAGCCTCGAATTCACGGGCAATCGCCGCTGGATTGGGCCAGTCCAAGCGCATTCCGCTGAAGGTCGTCTTCAAGCCGGTCCTCACGACCCCCGACGAGATCCACTCTCTCTGCCTCGAGGCCGACCGGTCGCCGAGATGCGCGGGCCTTATCCTGTGGATGCACACGTTTTCGCCGGCGAAGATGTGGATCCGGGGGCTCTCCGGGCTTCGCAAGCCATTCGCGCACCTCCACACCCAGTTCAACCGCGATCTTCCCTGGGAAACGATCGACATGGATTTCATGAACCTGAACCAGTCCGCCCATGGCGACCGGGAGGCGGGCTTCATCCATGCGCGCATGCGCCTGCGTCGGAAAGTCATCGTCGGCCATTGGTCGGACCCGGAGACGCAGGATCGGCTGGCCGCGTGGATGCGCGTCGCGCGCGCCTGGCATGACTGGCAGGGAGCCCGCTTTTCGCGGATCGGCGACAACATGCGGCAGGTGGCCGTGACCGAGGGGGACAAGGTGGCCGCGGAGATAAGGTTCGGATTTTCGGTGAACGGCCATGGCGTCGGCGACCTCGCCGCCAAAGTGGCGGTGGTCCGGCCGTCGGCCGTCGCCGACCTGTGCGCGGAATACGAGCAGCGTTACTCCGTGGCGAAGCCCCTCCGCCTCGGCGGACCCCGGCACGAGTCCCTCCGGGAGGGCGCGCGGATCGAGCTCGGGCTGCGCGCGTTTCTCAACGAGAGGGGCTCCAAGGGCTTTACGACGACATTCGAAGATCTCCACGGCCTGAAACAGCTCCCCGGCCTGGCCGTGCAGCGCCTGATGGCGGAGGGATATGGATTCGGAGCGGAGGGCGATTGGAAGACCTGCGCCCTGCTTCGCGCCATGAAGGCGATCGGCTCGGACCTCCCGGGCGGAACCTCCTTCATGGAGGACTATACCTATCACCTCGACCCCTCCGGCCCCCTCGTTCTTGGCGCCCATATGCTGGAGATCTGCGAGTCGATAGCCGCGGGCAAGCCCTCCCTCGAGGTCCATCCCCTCGGGATAGGCGGCAGGGAGGATCCTGTCCGCCTGGTCTTCGACGCGCCGGCGGGGCCCGCGATAAACGCATCGCTCATCGACCTCGGCAACCGGTTCAGGCTCGTCGTCAACGAAGTGGACGTGATCGAGCCGCCCCAACCCCTGCCTCGGCTCCCCGTCGCGCGCGCGGTCTGGAAATGCCGCCCGGATTTCAAGACGGCATGCGGTTCCTGGATCCGGGCCGGGGGGGCCCACCACACCGGTTTCAGTTATGCGGTCACAACCGAGCACATGCGCGACTTCGCCGAAATGGCCGGAGTCGAGATCGTCGTCATCGACGGCGGGACCGTCCTGACGGAATTCGAAAAGGAACTTCGCTGGAACGAGGCCTATTATCACGGCGCCCCCGGCGTCCCGCCATGCTGAAGGAACTCAAACGCGAGGCCTACGAGGCCAATCTGGCCCTGCCCGCGCACGGGCTCATCCATCTCAATTTCGGCAACGCAAGCGCGTTCGACCGCAAGCGGGGCATCTTCGCGATCAAGCCAAGCGGCGTGGACTACCCGCAGCTCAAGGCCAGCTCGATGGTCCTGGTGGACATCGAGGGACGCGTGGTCGAAGGCAGGCTCAACCCGTCGTCCGACACGCCCACGCACGCCGAACTGTACCGCGGTTTCTCCAGGATCGGCGGCATCGTCCACACGCATTCGGTCCACGCGACCGCCTTTGCACAGGCTGGACGCCCCATCCCGGCGCTCGGCACGACGCACGCCGATTTCTTCTTTGGCGAAGTCCCGGTGACCCGCCTGCTGAGGAAGTCCGAGATCGAGGCCGCCTATGAGATCGAGACCGGCCGCGTCATCCGCGAGACCTTCGCCAGGAGGGATCCCGACGAGACGCCAGCCGTTCTCGTCAACCGCCATGCCCCGTTTGCCTGGGGCCCGACGGTCGGGGATGCCGTGGAGAACGCGGTCGCCGTGGAACTCTGCGCCCGCCTGGCGCTGCACACCTTGAGCCTCCATCCCTCGGCATCCTCCCTGGAAAAAGCGCTGCTCGAACGGCATTTCCTGCGCAAGCACGGGCCGAAGGCTTACTACGGCCAGCGTCCGGTCAAGGGCTGACCCACGGGTCGCTATGAAGGCGCTGGTGCTCAAGGAATATCGCCGCTTCGCGGTCGAGGATGTTCCCAGGCCGCGCCTGCAACCGGACGAGGTGCTGATCCGCGTGCGCGCGTGCGGGATTTGCGGCAGCGATGTGCATGGCATGGACGGAAGCACCGGCCGGCGCATTCCGCCGCTGATCATGGGCCATGAGGCGGCCGGTGAGATCGCCGAGGTCGGTCCGGCAGTCGACGGATGGCGGCCGGGAGACCGCGTGACCTTCGATTCGACGGTCTATTGCGGACGGTGCTGGCATTGCCGGCGGGGTGAAGTGAACCTATGCGACGAGCGCCGCGTGCTGGGGGTTTCCTGCGCGGAATACCGCCGCGACGGGGCTTTTGCCGAGTATGTCGCGGTGCCGGCACGCATCGTGTATCGGCTTCCGAATAATCTCAGCTTCGAGCAGGCGGCGATGGCGGAGGCGGTGTCGGTCGCCGTACACGCCGTCGCCAGGACGCCCTTGCCGCCAGGCTCGACGGTGGCGGTCGTGGGGGCGGGCATGATCGGGCTCCTGCTCATCCAGGTGCTCAAGGCGGCCGGTTGCGGCCGAATCATCGCCATCGACCTGGATGAAGGCCGCCTGAAGCTCGCGCGCCGGCTGGGCGCCATTGTGGAGCTGAAGGCCGGCTCCCCGGATCTGGTTGAGGCCGTTTTCCAGCTTAGCGATGGACGTGGAGTCGATGCCGCATTCGAGGTTGTGGGCGTGGCAGCGGCCCTGAAGACCGCCATCGAATGCGTGCGCAAGGGCGGCAGCGTGACTTTGGTGGGGAATCTCGAGCCCCGGGTGGAGCTGCCCTTGCAGGCGGTCGTGACCCGGCAGCTCACCCTCATCGGGACGTGCGCATCGGCGGGAGAATATCCGGCCAGCCTCGAGCTCATCGCCAGCGGCAAGGTCGATGTGACCGAATTTATCAGCGCCACGCCGCCGCTCGACGAGGGGGCCCGATGGTTCGAACGCCTCCACGCCGGCGAGCCGGGCCTGATGAAGGTGCTGCTGAAACCGTGAGTCCGATTCGGAATTCCACGGCCGGCCCCATCCCATGAAGAGAATCAAGACTGCCCTGATTGGCACCGGCAAGGTCGCCCAACTCCACGCTTTGGCGCTGCGCACCCTGCCGCAATCGGAGTTTGTCGCGGTGTGCGGCCGGCCCTCGGACAAGCTGCAGGCTTTCGCGGCCCAGTACGGGGTGCGCGCATTTTCCGATGTCGGGGAGATGATCGGCCGGGCCGGCGTCGAGGCAATCTGCGTGTGCACGCCGCATCCCAATCACGCGGCCCCGGTGATCGCCGCCGCAAAGGCCGGCGTCCACGCCCTCGTGGAAAAGCCGCTGGCGGCCTCGCTTGCGGATTGCGACGCAATGATGGCAGCTGCCGACGCCGGCGGGGCCACGATCGGCATGGTTTCCCAGCGCCGCTTTTATCCCCCCTGCCAGCGCATTCGGCGCGCCCTGGATGCCGGTTCGCTCGGCCGTCCGGTGCTTGGAATCGCGACAATTTTCGGATGGCGCGACGAAGCCTACTACCGCTCCGATCCCTGGCGCGGCAGCTGGACGGGCGAAGGCGGCGGAGTCCTGGTGAACCAGTCGCCGCACCAACTCGACCTCCTCCTCTGGTACATGGGCGAGGTCGCCGAGGTGTTCGGCTACTGGGCCAACCTGAACCACCCGACCATCGAAGTCGACGATACGGCTGTCGCCGTCGTCCGATTTAAGAGCGGCGCGCTGGGGAACATCCTGGTGAGCAACAGCCAGAATCCCGCCATCCACGCCCGGGTGTCGGTCCACGGCGCAAACGGCGCCTCGGTGGGAGTGCAAACCGACGGAGGCGCCATGTTCATCCCCGGACTGAGCGCCATAACCGAAGCGCCCTACAACGATCTCTGGACGATCGCCGGAGAGGATCGCCTTCTTCCCAAGTGGAAGGAGGAGGATGCGGCCCTTTTTGCCGGCGTCGACCCCATGGCGCACTTTCACCGCCTGCAAATCTCGGATTTTCTCCAGGCGATACTCGAAGGCAGGCCGCCCGCCGTCACCGTCGCCGACGGCCGCCGTGTCGTCGAGCTCTTCACGGCGATCTATCGCGCCACCCGCGATGGAATGCCGATCGGTTTTCCGCTGATGCCATGAAGACCCAGGGCACATCGCGCGTCCGCTACGGGGTCGCAGGCATGCTTTTTGTCACGGTGGCGATCAACTACCTTGACCGGGGCAATCTCTCGGTGGCTGCGACCGATCTTGCGCGCGAGCTGCGGCTTGATCCGGTGCGCCTCGGCTTTATTTTTTCCGGGTTCGGCTGGGCTTACGCCTTCTTTCAGATTCCGGGCGGCTGGCTTGTGGACCGCGTGAGGCCACGAATCCTCTTCGCTCTCGTCTGCGGCTTTTGGTCGCTGGCGACCCTCATGCAGGGACTCGCGGGCACTTTTCTTGCTCTCCTGGGGCTCCGCCTCCTTCTGGGTCTTTTCGAGGCCCCTTCCTTTCCCATCTGCAACAAACTGGTTACCGCGTGGTTTCCGGAAACGGAACGGGCGGGCGCGATCGGCTTCTATACCTCGGGACAATTCATCGGATTGGCGTTCCTGACACCGCTCCTCGTCCTGGCGCAAAGACATCTTGGCTGGCGTTCGGTCTTCATGATCACGGGCGGAATCGGGCTGGCCTGGTCGGCCCTTTGGTACCTCCTCTACCGCGATCCGGGCGAGAGCGCCCGGATGTCGCCCGAGGAGCGCGAACACATTCGCGAGGGCGGTGGCTGGGGGGAGGAATCGGGCGGAACAGGCGCGGCGGCTCCGTTCAAAGCCGCGGACCTGCGTTTCGCGCTCACGCAGCGCAAACTCTGGGGCATCTACCTGGGCCAGTTCGCCCTCAATGCGGTCCCCTGGTTTTTTCTCACCTGGTTTCCGACCTACCTCGTCACCTACCGGCATTTTGACCTGAAGCGGACCGCGGGCTCCTCCGCCCTGCCGTTTCTCGCCGCGGTCGCCGGCGTCATTTCCGCCGGCGTCATTTCCGACCTCCTGGCCCGGCGCGGGGCCTCGGCCTCGGTCGCCCGCAAGGGGCCGATCATCCTGGGCATGCTCCTCTCGACGAGCGTCGTCGGCGCGAATTTCGTCACCGATCAGCGCTGGGTGGTGTTCTTCCTCACGTTCGCGTTTTTCTGCAATGGCTTCGCCTCGATCACGTGGATCCTCGTGTCCCTGCTGGCGCCAAAACGCCTGATCGGCCTGACCGGCGGCGTCTTCAATTTCTGCGGAAACATGGCCTCGGTCATCGTGCCGCTCGTCATCGGCTTCATCGTCAAGTACGGGGGTTTCGCCCCTGCGCTCGTGTTCATTTCCCTGGTGGCCCTCGGCGGGGCGCTTTCGTACCTGCTTCTCGTGGGGAAGGTGGAGCGGATTCCCTATCCCCAGGTGATCGTGCTGATGGGAGTGGCGGGCAGCGGGAAGACGACGGTCGGCCGGCTGCTCGCCGAGGGGCTGGGTTGGCGTTTTCGCGACGCCGATGAATTTCATCCGGCCGCCAACATCGAAAAGATGGTCGCGGGAATCCCCCTCGACGACCGGGACCGGGCGCCCTGGCTCGCCGCGATCCGCGCGGAAATCGACCGCTGCCTCGCGCGGGGCAAGGGCGCCGTGTTCGGCTGCTCGGCATTGCGGGAGTCCTATCGCCTCGCCCTGGTGAGCGACCCGTCCCGCGTGCATCTGGCGCAGCTCGAGGGATCCCAGGAGCTCATCCGGGAGCGCCTGCGGCAGCGCCAGGGACATTTCATGAAGGAGGATATGCTTCGGTCGCAATTCGAGGCCCTGGAGCCGCCGGCGGACGCCTTCGTCGTCAACGTCGCCCGTTCGCCCGGGGAGATCGTCCTTCAAATCCGCACGCACTTCGGCGTCTGACGGCTTTCAATGCCGGGCTAGCAGGTTTCTCCATTCTATTTCCGACCGCGGGTGCGCAGGGATACGGAGGGGCCCCGCAGGTGCTGGAGGTCGCCCGGCTCGAAAAGTCCGCTCTTATGGATGGCCTCGCGAAGGCGGAACGTCGCCTCTTCGCAGCGGCTGGCAATCGCGGACAACGAGCACCAGAGGGCGTTTGCCAGATGCCGGGAATCCCGGCGCCTGACATTGAGCAGGCCCGCGTGGATCGGAGGATGGACGCGGGCCGGGAAATACGGACCGTCACCCGTGTATTCGATCAGCCCGCACCAGAGGCGTGAGAGCCGGAAAACACCCGGAGATCGCGACGTTCCTCCTGCCGCTAGACGGCCACCTCCGAACAGGAATTCGCCCAGCACCGCCCCCGTCCGCTGCAGGTTGGCGGTGACGCCCAGGGCCGCCAGCAATGCGGGATCGCCCGCGCTGACGGCCGCGGGCAGGAGCTCCCGGAACGCGCCGCGGCAGCGATCGGAGACCCAGGCAACGTCTTCCGCAATTCCCGTCGCACCACCTGGTCCGCATTCCGTGCGTACGAGCCAGCGGGCCAGCACAGGGTCGAGCACCTGTTCGGTCAGCCATCGGTTGTAGGGCAGGCCGTCCCTCGTCAGCGACGGAAACGCCGCGAGGGGATCGCCCTTGGTCTCCCCGGCGAACCATACCCGGCGGGGAGCTGGGAGGCTCATGGCCATCGTGCAGCGATTTTGGCGTCCGGGCGGCATGCTGGCGAGGTTCAAAGATCGCCGGGAGCCGCTGGAGAGCGGAACACGCAGTCCCAGCGGGAGGACTGCCCTCGCGCGTGCGTGAGATTTTCCACGATCTCCCGATAATATTCGCGGACGCGCGCGTTGACGGCAGCCGGACCAGCCGGCTTCCGCGTGCATGAAAGGTAGGCGACGCTGCCCCTCACGACCTTGGAGTGCCGGCCGCGCCGGCCCTTGTTGAATGCGACCGCATCCCCGACATCGAGGTGCGTGAAATCCTCCGCGCAAATCCGCTCCGCCTTCTCCTCCGAGACATGCCGGCGGACGACAAGACTCCTTCCGCTGAAGGCGGCCCCCAGGAGCCCGGCCAGGTTGAATTCATGATCGTCGCTGACTCTTTCGCGCGTCACCGAGCCACAGATCTCCGCCGCCCGCCGGCAGGTCTCGGGGTCCGTTTGCTGCAGCCAGAACTGCACTCCAAAAGCCGAAATATAGACATTTGCGGCCTCGCGCCCAATCACCTCGACGATCCAGGCGTAGCTTTGAGTCGCGCAGATGTTCACGACATTGTTTGAGCGGGAGAGGTTCATGAAATAAGGATCGCCGGCCGTCGCCGACCCGCTTGTCACGTACTTGTGGCACTCGTCGGCAAGGTACAGTGCGAGCCGGGTTCCGTTGATGTCCGCCCGGCCATTGCGGGAGAGCATGGCGCTTTGAAAATCCACCTTGCAGGCCGTGCCAATCAGGCGGCCCAGTTGCTCGTACCTGTCGCCGGGCACAAGGCCGATGATCTTTCCGGACTGCGCGATGTCCTCGAATGAAAACGTGGACGGCTGGCAGAAGGTCTCCGCAAGATCGGGATCCCGCAGGAACGCGTCGAAGGCCGCCGAGATCGTTGACTTGATGACGTTCGCCGTCTTTCCGTCGGCGACCATCTTCTGCCACTCGTCGCGGAAAAAGTGCGCAAGGTCCTCAAGGGGGCCGATCCGTCTGAGCCCAAAGTCGCCGCGCTCCTCGCCGCAGAGGCCGGATTCCTCCTCCCTCAGGCATCTCAGCTTGTCCGCCAGCGCACCGAGGGCGGAGGCCAGCCGATCATCCTGGGTCGCCAGCCGAACAATGTCCCCGGCGGTGCAAACGGCGGATTCGACGGCGCGGTGCAGCGCAATGCACGCTGTGATAACCTTTCGGGCCTGCTCATAGAAGTAGTCGTTCTCCCCACGGTGGGCCGCCCCCCGGGCCATTGCGGCGAGCCGCGTCAGCCGCTCCGCCGCCTCCGCCGGCGGAAGGCGCGGATCCACGAGGTTGTAGTGGACCCCGTTGTCAATGTGCACGACCCCGTCCACAAAGAGGGCCTTCGGCGGGTCGGCCCTTGCGGGTGTCCCTTCGCCCGAAATGAGCGGCATCTGGCAATTGCGGGCGCTTGTGTGACTGATGCGAAACAAGCCGTCGCCGCGCCAGCGCCATCCGATGAAGCGCGGCCTTCGCAGGCCGATTTCAACCCGGAAATCGGCAAGTTTCTTGCTGACGGCCGCCCAGTCCTCCTGCGACTCGAAGATGTCTCCGGGGACAAGCCGCCCGGCGCGGTGATGCCCCGGAGGAAAGGTCAATCGCGGAAGCAGTTCGCCGGCATCGGAGCCGCCGGCGCCCCCGCGTCCGCTGAGGTACCAGAACCTGCCCCGTTCATCCCGGTAACGCACGACCGGAATGCGGCACGCCGGGGAGACGATCAGCACGTCGCGGGAGACGCAGCGCCCGGCCTCGTGGGCAAGATAAATGCATCCGTCCACCAAGTCTCCCTTCACCTCGGGAATGAAGGCGCCGAGCTTCTGAAATTCGTTTCGCGAGAGTTCGTCGTCGGTCTCCTCGCTGTAGGCTTCGAGCAATTGCGCCACTGCCGGCAGAAGCACTCCGGCCGTTTTTGCGGATCCCGTCACGCCGGTGACCAGGATGGACGTGCGCAGGTCGTCATGGCCCACTTTCATGCCTGCAAGAACCAGCCCGTGGCATTTCCGGAGCGAGGCAAGCGCACGACCCGCGCCCCTGGAGTGCCGCCAAGTGGAGGATGCCTGCGCAAACTGCCCGGGATCGGTCGCATCGTAGAAGCGGGGGTAGCAAATCTGCAGGCAGCGCGCCTGAAATATCCAGGCTCCGAAACACGCGCCAGCAGTCATGGCCCCCTGCAAAAGGCCAAGCCAGCGCCATCCGTTGGGGAAGCCGCTGCATGCGGCCGCCACCACCGGGTTAGCGCGGGCAAATCGCTCGAGTCCGGGCACCAGGCAGCAGCCGGACAGCATGAAAAGCGCACTGCAGGCCATGCACAGGCCTGGAGAGCCCAAGGGCATGCAGCGGGCGCAGGCGTCCACCCAATGTCGCCACGCGCGAACCAAGGGATGCATGAAAGGCATTCCCCTATAATAACAACCCGCGCACCCGGAGAATCAAACGGGATACAATCTTCCATAACAAAATGTTTACCAATTTGTTATGACATACCAATTGGCGAGCATCCGGTTGTTATTATCCGCGGGACGGCATGGCCCGCATCCAAGATGACGAAAAGATTCCAGCGGCCCTTATGTCCGGCCAAGCGGCGGAAGCACAGGCTCTGCAGATCCTGCACCTTGAAAAAAATACCGGCGTGTGGCGTCCTTCGCCCGAACAAATCGGAAGCCAGGACTTCCGCCAAATCGTCGGATCGCCGCACTACACCTCAACCGGGCTCGCCCGCGGCACCGTCATCGACAGCGTTGCGGCAGGATTCGCGGAAATAAAGTCCGGCGCAAGCGTGCTCGATTCGACCTACCAGCTGCGCCTGCAGACCTATCGCTCCGTAACGGAGAAAAAGCCGCTGACCATCTACACAAGCCGGCCAATAGACGTTGATTTCGGCCATTGGCTGAACCCGCACGGCGTGGCGATCAAGCCCCTGCCGCCGGAACCGGAGCCCTAGCAGGCTGCCTGAACATGGAAACGCAATCCTGCAAAAACCCCGCAGACACACCCCGCGCCTCGGCTCCCGATGCCGAGACGAGCGACCGGATCTATCTCATAAAAAATGTGTCGCGGCTTCACGCGACCTATCAGGTGCGGCAGCTCGCATTCCTCGCGCGGCTGCGCGGCAAGAAGCTCATTCTCGTGGTGCCCCCGTTCTGTCGCTTCGAACCCGGGCTGGAAGCCCTGATATCCGCCCATCCCGGCATTCTAGATCGGGAGGATCTTCCATGAGCCTCTACCTTTGCCTATTTGCAGGCCAGAAGGAACTGGCCGGCCTGGAGGTCGGCTCCTACGACGACTACAACGACTTGCGCCGCGCCATAGCGGCGGAACTGGAATCCGGCGAGGCGGGCTCCCGGTTTCCCACATTCATGCTGCATGGCGATTGCGATGGGGAATGGCCGGCCGACGAGTGCCCGAGGCTGCGGGAAGAGCTTTCAGTCATTGCCGCGGAGATGCAGCGGCTTCCTCCTCGCCCAATAACGCTCCCAGGACACCGCGAAGCAGTCAGGGACCGCGGCATCCGGCCCGGTAACGCATTCGAGAGCTACGTGGATGTCGACGGAGAATTCCTGATCGCGCGGCTGCGGGAGCTTGCGGAGATCGCCTGCAAAGAGGGCCTCCCGATACTCTTCCAATAGGCGCCCCGCCATGCGCATGCACTTCAAGATCATCCTCGCGGCCGGGCTTGCCACGGCGTGCGCGCAGCGATCCGATGGCACGCCCGGATCAGCCCTCGATCTGCTCAACGCCTACCTGGTACAGGCCGCGCGCTCAAACACGGGCTACCGGGCCGAAATCCGGGCAGGAGCGGATCCGAGCGCGGTAAAAGAGGGCCGCCTTGCCGGCGAATCGTCCTATATCGGGCCTTTTACCTATCGCCCGAAAACGTATTCCGAACTGATCGCATCCGAACGCGCATCCCTGCTGCGCGATCCGGATTTTCGCGAATTCCTCGAGGCGCAAAGCGGTTCCGAGGAGCGAAGGCAGATGAAGGTGCTGCGATTCGCAATAGCGCCGGATGAAATGCTCAGAGGCCGGCCGTTCGTCATCGTGCTGCCCTCCCCATGATGCATCCGGACAATCTGGCCGAGGCTGTCGACCCGCAGAGGCTGAGCGCAGTCCTGAGCTCAGTCCACGCCCAGGTTGCCGCGGCGATGTGGCTCTCCGCCGGAATGATCTGCGCTTTCGGCGCCGTCGCATGCATCGCGCTGCGCTGGCGCGTGGCTGCTCTCGCCCTGGGCTTCTGCTATTCGCTCACACTCTGCTTTCTATCCAATGGCTATGCGCAGCTTATCGGACCCGCGGGCTGCGCTTTCGCCATCGCCGGCCTCCTCTGGCCTTCCGAAAGGAAGGCCCCCGCACGCCTGGGCGGCGTCCAGCGCAATCCGAAATGATCCACTTTGTCGATCGCGCGGCGGACGGGGAACTCATGGCCGAGTTGAGGGACACGGGTGTGCTGGCTCCCGACGCGATCGATCGGATCTTTTCGTCGATGGGGCGTCCGGAGAAGTGCAGTCTGAGCGAATTTCTCCTGGCGGGCTCCGATGTGGTGCCCGAAAAAGCGTGGCTGGAGTGGTTGATACGGCGCCACGGATGCCACCGATTCGGGCGCGTGGGCTGGCATCCCGAAGCGGCCGCATGGGCGTGGTCCGGACCGCCCCCCGAAGGAAATTATCCCTATCGGGAATGCGCGGACAAGCGCCTGTTGGTTGCGGTGCTCCGTCCCGACCTTCTCGAGGCGACGGTCCAGAGGTGGCACGCGCCCCTGCACCGCGCGGCTGCAACCTTGGCCGAGTTGCGCGCCTTGAACGCCGCCTGGCTGGCGGCTGCTGAGCGGTGCCGCGAATAATCCCGGCGATGGGCAACCTATCGGAGGAACCGCTGTCCGTGGCCCTTGTGAAACTTCCCGGAATCCTACTTCTCGCCCTCTCCGTGACCGGCGCTCGCGCCGCCGACCTCCCTCCGATCAACGGCACCCCGACGGGCATGATGCTCCCCGGCAAGATGATCTGGGCCGACCTCTTTACGAAAAAGCCCGCCGCCGAAATCCAATTCTATACGGGCTTGTTCGGGTGGACTGCAGGGACGGTCGAACGCCCGCGGGGGGGCACCTACACGGTTCTCTCGAACGGCGGCCAGCCCGTTGCCGGCGTGGTCTTCAGGGACGCGCCCAAGGGCGACACCGGACAAGGTCGTTGGATCAATTACGTGGCCGTCGCCGACGTCGCCCAAGCGGTGACCGCGGCGAAGGCCCTCGGCGGCAGCGTCGTTCATCCGGCACGGCTTCTCGCGCAGCGCGGCACCGAGGGGATGCTGGCGGACAGCCAGGGTTCGCTCCTTGGGGTGATTCAGTCGTCCTCGGGCGATCCCGACGACACAGAGCCTCCGGTGGGAAGCTGGGCGTGGGCCCACCTTTCCGCGAGCGATCCGGGAAAGGCCTCCCAGTTCTATCATGCGGTCTTTGGCTACGAAGCCGTCCCGGACACCCGCGAGGGGCGGACGGACTCATACCTGCTGAACAGCCAGGGTTTCACCCGCGCCTCGATCGGCCCGATACCGAGCCGTCCCGAAGCCCGGGCGGAGTGGCTGGGGTTCATCCGCGTCGCCAACTTGGATGACGCCATTTCAAAGGCCACGGCGCTCGGCGCCCGCGTTCTCCTCGAGCCAAAGTCGACCGTGGCCGAAAGCAGGCTCGCCGTTCTCGCGGATCCGGCCGACGTGGCGATCGGCCTGGTCGAACTGACAAATCCGGTCGCCCTGGAGAAGCAAAAGCCATGAGCGCCCCGATGAAAAAATTTGCCCTGAGCGCCATTCTCGCGGGAGCGGCCGCACTTCTTCTCGGCGCATGCGTCGGCTATGTCGACGGGGACCCGGACTACTACGGTCCGCGATACGGCGGCCCCGTGTACTACGGCCATCCGTACTACCATGACAGCATCTACATAGGCGGCTCCTACGGCCGGCGTTGGCGCTAGTGTCAGCGGCCCGCTGGAAACGTCCATGAGACTGCTGACCAGGAATCTTCTATTCGCCGCTTCCGCAGCCGGCGCTCTTACGCTTCTCCAGGCCTGTGTCGGAGACGGGGGTTATGCGGAAGTGGACACGGATTATTACGGTCCGGCGTACGGCGGTGCGGTGTTTTACGGACATCCGGAGTATCATAACGACTCCTACGTAGGCCGGCCCGCAGAACGCCAGTGGCGGGGGAATGATGGCGGCAATCGGGGAGGCGAAAGGCGCGGGGCGCCCGCAGCGCATCCCGCCGCATCCAGGCCGAGCGGCGGAGGCCAGGAGCGGACGACGGCCGAGCCCCGCAACCAGCATCCCTAGCCTGGATATTTCATGAACACGGGAGGAAGACCGCTCAAAATGCCGGTGCAGAAAGGGTCGAAGGCGACCGAAGGTGGCCTATCAGGCCATCAAGCGAGCATGAGGCCCTTTATGCCGGGTATTTTGAGTGAGATTCGCCCGTGCTTCGTGAAATATCCAGGCTAAGCGGTTACTTGTGGTCCCAGGGCAGCTTGACCGGCAGACGCTCGTGCTTCCAGACCTGGAAGACATCGAACATCTTTCCGGGGTTTAGAATCCCTTTCGGGTCGAGCGCATGCTTGACCGCCCGCATGGCCTTCACCTGGGCGGGACGGTGCTGGAGGCGCAGAAACGGGGACTTGGCCAGGCCGATCCCGTGCTCGCCTGAGATGGCTCCGCCCAGCTCGACAACCGTCTCCATCAGCCGCCGCACTGCGAGTTCCGCGGCTTTCCTCTCAGCGGGATCTGCCCGGTGGTACATGATATTCACGTGGAGATTCCCGTCACCGAGGTGCCCGAAGGTCGGAATTGAAAGTCCGGACTCGCGGCGAAGCTTTTCGAGAAAGCGCGCAAAGCGCGCAAAACTGCGCGCCGGAACGACGATGTCCTCATTGAGTTTCGAATCGCCCAGTTCGAACATCGCCGGGGAGCAGCGGCGCCTGACCTCCCAGAGCTTTTCCGCCTCCTCGCGGCCGCGCGCCGCGCGAAAGGCGGCGGCGTGCGATCGCGCCCACGCCAGAACGGCGCGCTTCTGGCTGCGCACGTCGCTCTCGCTGCCGGCGAGTTCGAGGAGGACGACCGGGCGGCCGGCCTGCCCCGGGAAAACCGTGGCTTTCGTCGCCCGCTCCGCGCACATCACCGAGTAGCGGTCCAGAAATTCGCAGATGGAAGGCTGCACCCGACGGGCGAAGAGCTCCCGGACCGCGGCAAAAGCCGCCACTTCGTCGCGGAACGACGCGAGCATCGTCCATCGGGCCGCCGGCTTTGGAATCAGCTTGAGGACGGCGTCGGTCACGATGCCGAGCATCCCCTCGCTTCCGATCCAGAGGTCGCGCAGGTTGAAGCCGGCCGAGAATTTCTTGGTCGCGGTGCCCCACTCCACGAATTCGCCGGTCGGCAGGAAGCCCTTGAGCGCGAGAACGAAGTCGCGGGTCACCCCGTACTTGCCCCCGTGCATGCCGCCGGCGTTGCAGGCTATGTTGCCCCCGATCGTGCAATACTCGCGGGACGAGGGGTCGGGCGGATAGAACCAGCCCTTCGCCTCAGCCGCGCGGTGAATGTCGGCAACCTTGGCCCCGGCCTCGACGTGGGCCAACCCCGCCTCGGCATCGATCCTGATCCGGTTCCAGCCCAGGAGGTCGACAACCCACCCTCCGCGGCGCGGAGCGGCCGAACCGGTGAGCGAAGTCCCCCTTCCGCGGGCGGTAACCGGGACGCGATGGGCATTCGCGAGTTCGAGGACGGCGGAAAGGTCGTCGTAATCCCGCGGAAAAATGACCGCCTCAGGCAGGAACGGGATTTTCAGGCTGTCGAATGACGCCGCGCCCAGTGTTCCGCTATCGGAGCGGACAACCTTCGCCCCGAGCCTGCGCCTGAGGATGCGGGTTGCGGCGGAAAAACGATCGGCACTCAAAGTGTCAATGCGCCCGCGCTCACGTCTTCTTCATCTTGCAGGACCTGAGCAACTTGGTCGGGACCGCAATTACCGGCGGCGTTCGGCCCCCGGCGCCAATCACTTCGACCGAATAGCCTTCCTCGCCGTCCGGGGCCACGTGGTGCTCTAGAAGGCGCACAAGGCCTCCCCGGCGAAGCCGGTATTCCGGCAGGTCGTCCGCTAGCGTTACATCGGTGTAAAGCTTCAAGGTCATTTGAGAACTCCAACGGGAATCAAGGTTATGAACTTTGTAATCCCTGACAAGAGCTCTGTCATCCAGGTCGTTCTAACCTGGAGACGAATCCCAAATGCTCCGGGAAGGATGCCACGCACTTCGTAGTAGCAGCCGAAGTGGTTCCAGCCCAGTGGCCGCGCTTCGTCCTCTTTCCCAAGTTTGGTCAAGGCCAGCAAGAGCGCCTCTGGATTAAAGAGCGAATAGCCCCCTTTGGCCAAGTAGGCGGATTTGTCGTCCAGGCATCGCCATACCAGCAGATATCGGGTGATTTTCTCCGGGGCGACTACGGCATCATCAGGCAACTTCACACCGGAATAGTAACAAGTCGGGCCGAAGTACCGTTGAACCTTTTCCCTCTGCCGGCATTCTATTCCCCAAAGAGCCATTGTGGCCCCGCCCGACCCCATCCTCATTTCCGCCGCGCGCAGACATGTGCCCGAAGCCTGGGAGACCCTGCTCAAGCAGCACCAGCTGCCGCTCTACGCCTATGCCGCCGAACTCATCCAAGACAGGGTGGCGGCATTCGATGTGGTCCAGGAGACCTTCGCAAGCGCGGTGCGCCATATCGAGAGTCTGCGAAACGATGCAAAATTTGGTTCCTGGCTCTTCGGAATCGCGCACCAAAAATGCGTCCAACACTGGCGTCGCACCAGGAGGACCAAGGAAATTTTCTCCGCTGAAGACGATGCATCCGACGACTGGGCGGATGACAATGCAATCGATCCCCGCACCCTCCTCATCCGTCAGGAGGATGCCGACGAATTCTTTGCTCTCGTCGGACAGCTCCCTGTGCCCCAGCGCTCGACTCTCCTCTTGCACATCCTGGAGGAATTTTCCCTTGAGGAAATCGCCGCAGTCACCGCCGTGCCGGTGGGGACGGTCAAATCACGCCTCCATCACGCGAAGCGCGCATTGATAAGATTGGTTAAGGAAGCCCAATGAAATCCCCCCGGAATTGGCTATTCGAGCGCCACCAGGCATCAATTCCGCGCCTGGACGCCATGCGCATTTCCATCCGCCCCTCGCGTCCTTCCTTGCGGGAGTTTTTTCGTGAACTTCTTTATCCGCACAGAGTTGCCTGGCGCGTGCTGGCGGCCGCCTGGGCCATTCTCGTGCTCTTTCATTTCACCCTGGGACGATCGCCCCGGAGAGCGGACCCATCCATGCCGCCTCCCGAGTTGCTCGCGGCTTTGATCGCTGAGAACAATTTTCATGACACGCTGGCCCAAAACGACCGCAATCCTTAGTTGGCTGCTCCTAGGCATTGCCGGCGCGGCGACGCTGATCGCCGCCCTTGTTTCCGTCGAAAACTGGCGGGGTGACCGCGCTTGGGCTGCGTTCCAAGCGGAGCTGAGGACGCGAGGCGTGCCAATGGAAGTTATGGCCTATCTGCCGCCTCCGATTCCCGATCGGCTCAATTTCTTCAAAGCGCCCATCATGAAGGATCTTCTCTATCCCGGCGGCAACGCGCCAAGTGCGACGTTCGCCGCCCTAAGGAAGAAATTCGTCTATCTGCAAGGTAATCGAGTTCTTGGAAACATCGGTGCTGGCCAGACAGCCGATTTCAGCGCACTTCGCAATGAATTGGAGAAGCGCGGTCTGACGGCAGACTCGAAAGGCGCGCAGCCCGCCGCCGGCGTTGTGGCTGCGCTCGAACCGCTCCGAGGTATGATCCTCGACCTCCGCGCTGCTGCGGCCCAGCGCCCGCTGGAAGCAAATTCGATCGTCTCACCCGAACAACGTCTCGCCGCCTTGCGCCCAGGCTCTCCCCAGCCGCCCGATCTCAGTCTTGATTCGGTCTTCTTCCTCGGCTGGGCACTCGCTCTCCGCGCGCAGGCCGAACTCGCGATTGGGGATATTGACGACGCATCCGCAGACACGATCATGACGCTTCGCCTTGCCCGTGGGAATATGTCACCACCCGCGACTGTCCTGGGAGTGTTGGTGGGCAACGCCCTCCTTGGACTGGCCGCGCAGCCAATCTGGCAGGGTTGCGCCAATCATCAGTGGAACGCTGCCCAGCTCGTGCATTTCCAAGATTTGATGGAAACCCTGAATCCCGTGGCGGATTACGATCGTTCCGTGCGACTGAGACGCGCCGCGACCTCGTACTTTCTCATGCAAATGCCCGGCCGGGATATTCGCACTTTCTATCGGCCGCAGGATATGGGGGTTCCCCGGTGGCCCTGGGCATTGCGGGGCTGGCGGGAACAAAACGTAATTCGCAGCTGGAACGCATTCGAGAAAGACGTCATCGGCTGCCTGGATCCGGCGGCCGGATGCGTCCGCCCGAGCAGGGCCGAGGAAGGGGCCCGTCAACTTGCTCTCATTGCCCGATCGAGTTCACCCTACGATGCATTGCTCCGGGTTTCATATCAGCGACCAAGCATACCCATCAACTTTGCGATGGGTACGGCGCAATCTGAAAATATCCGCGAGGAAGCCATCACCGGTTGCGCCCTGGAGCGATTCCGTCTGGCGCGCGGCGCCTATCCAGACACCCTGGACGCCTTGACCGGCAAATATCTGCCGCATCCAACCCACGATGTCATAGACGGCCGGCCGCTCCGCTACCTGCTGGATGCGGATGGATCGTTCAAGCTGTATTCGATCGGCTGGAATGAGCGCGATGACGGCGGAGTGCCCGATCCAAAAGGATCGCCCGCCTCCGGGGACTGGGTCTGGTTCTCGAAAGTGATGCGTTGACCGCTCCACAGGGGCGGGACGCATGGCCATCTTCCCCTGTCTGTCGTCGGAATCCCTCGGGAGAAGGCGGATCGAGGACCCCCTCCGGTCGTTCATCCTGTGATTTCTGCTTTCCAACCCCGGCCCAAACGATTGGATAGCTCCCCCCTTCCATGACACGTGTCCTCCTCACGACCACCTCGTTCCAAGACACGCCGGGTGCGCATCACCAGCTTCTCGAGGGCGCCGGCTTCGAAATCGTCCGCGAGCGCGGCCCGCTGTCCGAGGCGCGGATGCTGGAGCTGGCCGGCAGTTTTGACGCCTTCCTCTGCGGCGACGATGCCATCACGCGGGCCGTGATCGACAAGTCTCTGCCGCGGCTGAAGATCATCAGCAAGTACGGCATCGGCGTTGACAAGATCGACGTGAAATACGCCACCGAGAAGAGAATTCCCGTCCTGTTCACCCCGGGCGTGAACCACACGACGGTTGCCGAGCACACCTTCCTCCTGCTCCTGGCGCTGGAGAAGAACCTGCTCTTCGCGACGGACTCGACCCGCAAGGGCGAATGGAAGCGAAAGACCGGCCACGAACTCCTGGAGAAGACGATCGGGATCGTCGGTCTGGGCCGAATCGGCAAGGAAGTCGCGATCCGCGCGGCTGCGTTCGGAATGAAGGCGATCGGCTTCGATGTCTATTGGGACGAAGCCTTTGCCGCGAAATACGGTGTCGTCCGGGCGTCGACGATCGACGAGGTTTTTGCGGTTTCCGACTACATCTCACTCCACACGAACCTCACCCCGGAGACGCGTGACATGATAAACGCGAAGAGCATCGCGAAGATGAAAAAGGGCGTGCTGATCCTCAATTGCGCGCGGGGCGAGATCGTCCACACCGCCGACATCGTCGAAGCACTCAAGTCGGGTCAGGTTGGAGGATACGGGGCGGACGTCCTGGACGTCGAACCCCCTCCCGCTGACCATCCGCTGCTCAGGCTTCCGAATGTCGTGATCACCCCCCATGTCGCATCCCGGACTTATGAGAGCGTGGTCCGGCAGGCCACGGCTTCGGTGAAGAACCTCCTCCTTGCGGCAAGGGGGGAAAAGCCCGTTGCCCAGGTCAATCCCGAGGTTCCCGTGAGCAAAATCTGATCCCATGAGCGAGACCTTCTACGTCGTTCCCGAATCCCGGCATAATGCGCTCGTCGAGGCGGCCTACCGCCACCGCGGCTACGACGCGGACGAATCCGCGGAGGGGGCGCGCTTCTGCGCGGAGGCCACCCGGCACGGCATCCGCACGCACAACGCGCTGAAGGCGCTCCATCTCGATCACCTGTTCGGCAGCGGCTCGAAGGGCTGCGTGCCCGGGGCGAAGATCGAGGAGAAGCCCTCCCGGTTTGCGGCGGCCCGGGTCTGGAACGCCAACAAGAAGCTGGGGCAGTCGGTCGCCTACCGGGCGATGGATGCGGCCATGAAGCTCGCGGACACGTATGGAACCGGGACGATATCGGTGGATAACGCGTTTCACTACCTCTGGGGCGGCGGCTATGTGATGGACGCCGCAAAGAAGGGATACATCGCCTACACGAACTGCACCGCTTCCCTCGCGGAGGTCGTGCCGTTCGGGGGCAAGTTCCCCACGCTCGGAACCAACCCCCACAGCTGGGGGTTTCCAACGACCGAAGCCGTCGGCTACCCCATAGTCGTCGACTGGGCCACCTCCGTCGTCGCCATGGGCCGCGTGCAGCAGTTCAAGCGTGAAGGCAAGCCCCTCCCTCCGATGGCCGCCGTGGACAAGGACGGCAATCCGACCACCGATCCCAATGCCGCAGTCTCGCTCCTGCCCTTCGGCGCGCACAAGGGATACGGCCTCTCGCTGATCAACGAGATTTACGGCGCGTACATCGGCGGCTCGCTCCCGACAATCCGGAACCGCTGGGCCGACGGCGACGAGAAGCACACGTCGGCCTTCTTTTTCCAGGTCATCCATCCCGAGGCGCTGAGCGGCGGTTTTGCCCAGAGCCGCACGCAGGCGCAGAACGTCAAGGCCGTGATCGCCGACGTCCTGGGACACGGCAACGAGAAGGCCATGCTCCCCGGCCAGCTCGAGGCCGAATGGGCGAAAAAGACGTCGGCTGCGGGCGGCCTGCTCTTCAGCCACGCGGAGATCGAGGCTTTCGGCGAGCTCGCCACGGAATCCGGACAGCCCGCATGGAAGATCGCCGAGCTGAAGCCATTCACGGTTTAATCCCACGAACCCCATGCCCCTCAGCTTTCTGCAGATCGTCATTCTCGGCCTTATCCAGGGGGCGGCCGAGATGCTGCCGGTATCGAGTTCGGCCCACGTGATCGTGGCCGAGAAGCTCATGGGACTCGATCCCTCGAGCCCCCAGATGACGTTCATGCTCGTCATGCTCCACACGGGCACGATGGCCGCCTTCATCTCGTTTTTTTGGAAAGCGTGGAAGGAAAACTTCCTCTCCAACCACGAGCAGCGCCGCTCGACCACGGGCAACCTGGCAATCGCGACGTTCTACACCCTCGCGATCGGCTTCGGCCTTCAGGTGCTGATCGAGAAGGTCTTCGCGCGCGAAAACAACCCCATCGAGATCGAGGACCTGTTTTCAAATCTCCGCATCATCGCGGCTGCCCTGACGGCGGCCGGCCTGCTGATCCTCGTTTCGAGCTTTCGGGAAAAGCGGGAGGTGGAGGACACCGACTTGCCATTCGGCACCGCCGGCTGGATCGGGTTCGTCCAGGGCCTGTGCATTCCCTTCCGCGGCCTTTCCCGGTCCGGGGCCACGATCTCGGCCGGCCTGCTCCTGAACGTCGGCAAGAGCCGCGCGGAGGAATTCAGCTTTGCCTTGGCCGTCATCATCACCCCGCTTGCCATCGCCAAGGAACTGCTCCGCCTGGTGCATGCCCATTCCGGGCTCCGCTCGCCCAGCCACGTGATCGCGCTCCTGGTCCCGGGGCTGATCGGCATCGTGTGCAGCTTTCTGGCCGGGCTTCTCGCCCTGAAGCTGCTGTCCAGCTGGCTGAAGGCCGGGCGCTGGTGGTACTTCGGCGTCTATTGCCTGGCCGCCGCCGCGGGCGTGCTGGCACTTGCCCGGGCCGGATACTAGCAGGCTGGCCCGCGTCCCCGTCCTTTTCCCACCATGAGCCTCAAGATAAAATCCGCCAAAGACTGCCAGTTCGACGAATTCTCGCTCGGCGAAGTCATGCTCCGCCTGGATCCCGGCGAGGGCCGCATCCGCACGGCCCGCGAATTCAAGGTTTGGGAGGGCGGCGGCGAATACAATGTCGCGCGCGGCCTGCGCAAATGTTTCGGCCTGCGGACCGCGGTGACCACGGCGTTCGTGGACAACGACGTCGGGCACCTGGTCGAGGATTTCATCATGCAGGGCGGCGTGGCCACGGATTTTATCCTCTGGCGGCCGGACGACGGCATAGGGCGCTCCGTGCGGAACGGCCTCAACTTCACCGAGCGCGGCTTCGGCATCCGCGGCGCTGTCGGCATCCCCGACCGGGGCCACACGGCCGCGAGCCAGCTCAAGCCCGGCGATTTCGACTGGGAGCACATCTTCGGCAAACTGGGCGTGCGCTGGCTGCACACGGGCGGCATCTTCGCCGCCCTGTCGGAGTCGGCGGCCGCGCTGACGATCGAGGCCGTCAAGGCCGCGAATCGCCACGGCACCATCGTCAGCTACGACCTCAACTACCGCCCCTCCCTCTGGAAGAGCATCGGCGGCCAGGCCAAGGCCCGCGAGGTCAACCGCGAGATCGCAAAGTATGTCGACGTGATGATCGGGAATGAGGAAGACTTCACCGCCTCGCTGGGGTTCGAGGTCGAGGGCATGGACAAGAACCTGAGCCACATCGAGACGGACGCCTTCAAGAAAATGATCGAGAAGGCCGTGGCCGAGTTCCCGAACTTCAAGGTCGCCGCAACGACGCTGCGCAAGGTCCACACGGCCACCATCAATGACTGGAGCGCGATCTGCTACCACGACGGACGGTTCTACGACAGTCGCATGTATCCCGAGTTGGAGATCCTGGACCGCGTGGGCGGAGGCGACAGTTTTGCGAGCGGCCTGATCTATGGATTCCTGAAGACCAACGACCCCCAGAAGGCAGTCGACTACGGCGCCGCGCACGGGGCCCTGGCGATGACCACCCCCGGTGACACGTCGATGGTAACCGCCAGGGAAGTCGAGAAAGTGATGGGGGGCGGAAGCGCCCGGGTCGTGCGCTGAGCAACAGGCCGTCTAAGATCAACTTGTTCATGGCCAGGGTCTTGCGCCCTGGCCATTCTCGTTTTCTGGGCAGAACTCCCTAGTTCCGGCTTAGGCCCGCAGGCCTTTGTGACGATACCGGGGGCGAATCAGATCAGACGACCGCGATTTCGACATCCGGCGATCCCACGAGCTCGCGAGAGCAAGGAGGGCGCCTGACGTCGGATTTGCGCGCGCCTCCGCCCCGAAGAAACGATTCGACCCATGCAGGCTCCCGAACGCAATCTCCGCATCCTCGTCGTCGACGACAACCATGCGATCCATGCGGATGTCCGGAAGATTCTCTGCCCGCAGGTAAGCGAAGCCTCGGTCACCCTCGATGCCCTGGAAAACGCGCTTCTCGGAAACGAAGCGCCCGCGTCCGCGTCGGCGCGCATCAATTTCTCGGTCGACTCGGCCTACCAGGGGCGCGAGGGCCTGGCCATGGTTTCGAAGGCGGTGGCCGAGGGCCGCCCCTATGCGATGGCCTTCGTCGACGTCCGGATGCCGCCCGGATGGGACGGCGTGGAAACCACCCTGGAGCTATGGAAGGTGGCCCCCGATCTGCAGATCGTCATCTGCACGGCCTATTCCGACTATTCGTGGGAGGAAATGCTGGCCAAGATAGGCGGCTCGGACCGACTGGTTATCCTCAAGAAGCCCTTTGACACGATCGAGGTTCTTCAGCTCGCAAACGCGCTCACGGAGAAATGGAACCTGCTGCGCCAGGCGAGCGCGCACGCCGAGGAGCTGGAAAGGCGCGTGCGCGTGCGCACGGCCGACCTCGAGGCGACGAACGGGGCCCTCCAGCAGGAAATCGCGCGCAGGGCCCAGGTCGAAACCGACCTGCAGCGGGCCAAGGAGGCCGCGGAGACCGCCGACCGCGCGAAGAGCGCGTTCCTCGCAAACATGAGCCACGAGGTGCGCACGCCCATGAACGGAGTGATCGGAATGGCCAACCTTCTCCTGACCTCCCCGCTCAACCCGGAGCAGCGCGACTTGGTGGAGACCCTGTGCCAGAGCAGCGAGACGCTCCTGCGGATCATCAACGACATCCTCGATTTTTCGAAGATAGAGGCCGGGCGGCTCGCGCTCGAGGTCATCGACTTCGACCTGACCGAGCACCTCGAGCTCGCGCTCGACCTGAACGCCGACATGGCCGCCCGGAAAGGCCTGGAACTCGTCATGCAGATCGATCCCGATGTGCCCCGGGTCGTCCGGGGCGATCCGGTGCGCCTGCGCCAGATCGTGCTCAATCTCCTTGGGAACGCGATCAAGTTCACCCAGTACGGCGAGGTGGTCATGACCGTTGCCTGCGTCGGCGAGTCGCCCGAGAGCGTCTCCCTGCGCATCGAGATCTCGGACACCGGCATCGGCATTCCGGAAGCGGTCCAGACAGCCCTCTTCCAGCCGTTCGTTCAGGCGGACTCCTCCACAACCCGCAAATACGGCGGCACGGGACTTGGGCTGGCCATATGCAAGCGCCTTACCGAACTGATGAAAGGCCGGATCGGCGTCACAAGCGCGCCCGACAAAGGCTCGGCCTTCTGGTTCGTCGTCGAGCTCGGACGCTCCTCCCTGGCCGAGCCCGAGGCCAAGATCGAGCCGTCGCCGCTCGAAGGGCGCCGCACGCTCGCCGTGGACGACAACGCGGCCAACCGCAAGCTGCTCGCCCACCTTCTCGCGGGCTGGCGGATGCCCCACGCGCTGGCCGAATCTGCCGCGGATGCGCTGGCGGAGATGCGTCGCGCAGTCGCCGCGGGCACCCCGTATGAGCTCGTCATCCTGGACCACCACATGCCGGAGCGGGACGGCCTCGGCCTCGCCTCCGACATTCGCGCGGACAAGAGCCTGCGCGGGGCGGTGCTCATGCTTCTCACCTCGCGCGGCGAGCGGCTGAGCTCATCGCAAATGACTTCGAGCAGCCTGGCCGCCTGTGAATTGAAGCCGCTGCACCCGGACAAGCTCCGCACGGCCATTGGCCGCGTGTTGACGGCGGCCGGGAAGGGGCCGCTGGGAAAGGCTCCCGCCGCCGGCCTCCATCCGGTCGCGGCGCCCAAGGCCGTGGCGAAGGTCCTCGTCGCCGAGGACAATCCGGTCAACCAGAAGGTGACGCTTCTGCAGCTCCGCAACCTCGGTTACGCGGCGGATGTCGTCGCCAACGGCAATGAAGTCCTGGAGGCCCTGCGCAAACGCCGTTACCTGCTCGTCCTGATGGACGCGCAGATGCCGGAAATGGACGGCCTCGAGGCGACCCGGCGGATCCGCGAGGCGGAAGCCGCCCGGGAGGCGGGATTCGAGCTGCGGGTGAGCATCGTCGCAATGACGGCCAACGCGATGGCCGGCGACAGGGAAGCCTGCCTTGCGGCCGGCATGGACGACTATCTCGCGAAGCCGGTGAAGCCCGATGACTTGCGGGATCTGGTCAGCCGCTACCTCAAACCGGGCGGACTCGCGATGGCAGGATCCCCGGCCTACGCAACAGCAGTCTGAGCCGGCATGAGCGCAACGAGCATTTCCGAAGCCGTCGCCAGCCTGCCCTCGGGCAGCGAGCGGCTTGCGCTCGAGCACGCGCTTGTGAATGCGTTTCTCGAGAATGTTCCGGACGCTGTCTACTTCAAGGACCGGGAGTCGCGCTTCATCGCGGTCAGCCAATCCAAGGCGGCCCGGCACGGCTGCGCCCATCCGGACGAGCTTGTCGGAAAGACGGATGCCGACCTTTTCTCGGAAGGGCATGCCCAGCGAACGCTGGGCGACGAACAGGAAATCATGCGGACCGGCGTCCCGATACTTGGGAAGATCGAGAAGATAACCTGGCCGGACGGCCGGGTGACGTGGTCCCGGTCGAGCAAGCTCCCGCTTCGGGGGGACGGCGGGCGGATCATCGGCACCTTCGGGATGAGCCAGGACATCACGGCCTCGAAGCAGATGGAGGACGCCCTCGAGAAGGCCAACAAGGAGATCATGGACGCCTCCCGTCTCGCGGGAATGGCCGAGGTGGCGACCGGAGTCCTCCACAATGTCGGGAACGTGCTGAACAGCATCAACGTGTCCGCGACGGTCATCGCGACCGGCCTGCGCCAGTCCAAGATCGAGAGCCTCGGCAAGGTCTGCGGCCTGCTGCGCGAGCATTCCGGAAACCTCGGCGACTTCCTGGTCCAGGACCCCAAGGGGAGGCTCGTTCCTGACTTCCTCGAGTCGCTCTCGCGCCACACCGGCGAGGAGCGCGTCCGCCTGCTCCAGGAGGTGGACTCCCTGCAAAAGAACATCGATCACATCAAGGAGATCGTCTCGATGCAGCAGGCCTACGCGACCATGGTCGGCCTGGTCGAGCCCCTTGCGGCGGACGCCATGATGGAGGACTCGCTCCGGATGAATTCGTCGGCCCTGGCGCGGCACGACATCAGCGTCGTGCGCGACTACCAGGCCGTGCCGCCGGTTTTCGCCGAGCGGGGCAAGGTTCTCCAGATCCTCATAAACCTGATCCGGAACGCAAAGTACGCCCTCGACGAGGGCCGCTCGGCGGGCAAGGTCATAACGCTGCGGATCCAGGCCGGCCTGGCCGGCACCGTCCGATTTGTCGTCGAGGACAACGGCGTGGGAATTCCCCCGGAGAATCTCGCCCGGATCTTCGGCCACGGCTTTACTACCCGGGCGCACGGCCACGGCTTCGGCCTGCACTCGAGCGCCCTCGCGGCCAAGGACATGGGCGGGGCCCTCACGGTCCATAGCGACGGCCCGGGACTCGGCGCCGCGTTCATCCTCGAGCTGCCCGTGACGGATCCCGTCGCGATGGGGGCGTCCGAAACGGCGGGAGACGCCTCCCAGGCGACCTGACCCCATGGCCTCCCGATCCCGTCCAGCATCCGGCCCGGAAGCGATCGAGCGGACGCTCGTGGGCGCCTTCCTGGCGAACGTGCCCGACAATGTGTATTTCAAGGACAGCGACTCCCGGTTCATCGCGGTCAGCGCCTCGTTCGTCCGCTACCTCGGGCTGAAGAGCCAGGAGGATATCCTGGGCCGCACCGATTTCGACCTCTACTCGAAAAACCACGCCCAGCCGGCTTTTGAGGACGAGAAGCAGATCATGCGCAGCGGCGAAAGCATGCTCGGCAAGCTGGAGAAGGAAGTCTGGCCGGACGGCCGCACCGCCTGGGTTCTGACGAACAAGATGCCGCTTCGCGACGAGAACGGCAAAATCATAGGAACTTTCGGAATCAGCAAGGACGTCACGGCATCGAAGGAGACCGAGGAGGCCCTGGAAAAGGCGAACAAGGACCTCATGGACGCCTCGCGGATGGCCGGCATGGCCGAAGTCGCCACGGGAGTCCTTCACAATGTCGGCAACGTGCTGAACAGCCTGAATGTCTCGGCGACGGTGATAGCCGCCGGGTTGCGCCAATCGAAGGCCGAGAGCCTGGGGAAGCTCTGCTCCATGCTGGACGAGCACGCATCCGATCTCGGCGGGTTTTTCACAAGCGATCCCAAGGGACGCCTCGTGCCCGAGTTCCTCAAGTCCCTTTCACGCCATTCGAGCGAGGAGCGGTCGCGGCTGCTCCAGGAAATCACGTCCCTCCAGGAGAACATCGACCACATCAAGGAGATCGTGACGATGCAGCAGACCTACGCAACGATGGCCGGCATGCTCGAGCCGCTCGAGCCCGCGACGCTGGTGGAGGATTCCCTGCGCATGAACACGGCCGCATTGCTGCGCCACGAGGTGAGCGTCGTCCGCGATTTCAAGCCCGTGCCCCACGTCCTCGCGGAGCGGGGCAAGGTCCTCCAGATCCTGATCAATCTCATCCGCAACGCCAAGTACGCCATGGACGAGGGCGGCGGCGGCGAAAAAATCATCACGCTCCGGATCGAGCCCGGCCCCGCCGGAGCGGTCCGCTTCGTCGTCCAGGACAACGGGGTTGGCATCCCCCCGGAGAATCTCACCCGCATCTTCGGGCACGGCTTCACGACCCGCCGGCACGGCCACGGCTTCGGCCTGCACTCGAGCGCCCTCGCGGCCAAGGAGCTCCACGGATCGCTGTCGGTCGCCAGCGACGGCCCGGGCAAGGGCGCATCCTTCACGCTCGAGCTTCCCGCGGCAGCCCAGGCGGCCCCGGGCATGCCGGGGCACCGCAGGAGCGCCGCAGCCTGATCAGGGGTCCGCGGGCCGGCGGGCCAGCTCCCGGCACGCCGCAAGGTCCAGCTTCCCGCTGCCGAGAACCGGGATCGCATCGACGCGGCGGACGATCCTGGGAATCCATAGATTCGGCAGGCCGGCGGCATGCAGCTTCTCGTGGAGCATCGAGGGTGACAGGTCCAGCGTGGCAAGGGCGATCAGGACCTCGCCCCGGGTGTCGTCGGGGAGACCGGTCACAAAGACACGGGGCCCGTCAGTCTGGTCGAGCCCGAATGCCTCCGCGATGCTCTCCTCGATCGTCCCGTGCGGCACCATCTCTCCGGCAATCTTGGAGAATCGCGACCGCCGTCCCTCGATCGCAAGGAATCCCTCCTTGTCGAAATGGCCCAGGTCCCAGGTCGCAAACCAGCCGTCGCGCAGCGCCGGCTCGATCCGGCCATCCTTGTCCAGGTAGCCGGCAAAGACGTTGGCTCCGCGCAGGCAGACGACGCCGGTGGAAGCAAGGGGAAGCTCCGCTCCCGATTCGGGGTCCACGATCCGGGCGGAAATCCCTGGAAGAAGGCGGCCCACGGTGCCCGGCCTTCCCCCCTCCTGGGGTAGCGCCGTTGCCGTCGCAACCGGCGGATCCGGCTGGTTTACATTGGTGACCGGAGAGGCCTCGGTCAGCCCGTACCCTTCGAGAATCCGGATCCCAAAGGTCGCTTCGAACGCGCGATAGAGGTCATTCGGGAGTTTCTCGGCCCCGGTCACCACATATTTGAGCGAGAGCAGCTCCTCCGGCGGGGCCTTCTTGAGGAAGGGCCGCACGAAGGTCGGCGCGCCCACCATGACGGAAATCCGCTCTTCCCGGATCACATGGGCCAGCTTTCGCGTTTCGAGGGGGCTCGGTGCGGTCACGAGCCGGCGGCCGCGCAGCAGGGGGTACCACAGGGTGACCGTGAACCCAAAGCTGTGGTATACGGGGAGGCAGCCCAGAAGGACGGTGCCCGGACCACAGAGGGAGAGCATTCCAAACTGCGCGCAATTCGCGAGAAGGTTGCGGTGGGACAGGACCACGCCCCGCGGCTCCCCGGAGCTCCCGCTGGTGAACAGCAGGGCCGCCTCCTCGCCGTCGCCGCTCTTCGGCAGTCCCATGGCGTCTGCCAGCCAACCGCCGGGAAGGAACCACGCCGCCAGGAGCCAGCGAAGGACGGCAGGCGCTCCGCCCGCCGCCGCAAGCTCCCCCCGCACATCGAGCGTTCGTTCCGGCCAGGGAAAATGCGGCAATCGCGCCTTCATCGCGTCGGCTGTGATCACAGTCCGGATACCGGCCAGCTTCAGGCTCGCATCGACGGAAGCCCGGCCCGACGTGAAATTCAGGTTCACCGGCACCTTGCCGGCGCAAACGATTGCAAGATTGGCGATGGCGGCTCCGGCGCCCGGCGGCAGCACGATCCCGATGCGCCGCTCCGCCACCGAACGCCTGAGCCTGGCGGCGAGGGCCGCGCTCGCGGCCAGCAGCCGCCCGGCCGTCAATTCGCGGCGCTCCGCGGTTCGGTCGACGATGGCGACCCGCCACGGGCGCCTTCCAAGGGCCCGGACCGCTTCACGGCCAAGGTGCCGACGCAGCGCCGAACGCATCGCGAAGGCGTCGGCGCCGAGGTCGAGCAGCGCGCGGCGCGCGGCTTCCGCATCGGCACGCCGTGGGGCGATCGGCCGTCCAAACGCCACGGTGACCTCCGTCCGTCCAAGCTGGGCGGCCTTCCAGAGATACCGGTTTCCGGAAAACGAGAATACCGAGCCCCATAGACCGTCGATCGCGGCGGGAATGACGGGCACACCCGCCCGGCGCGCTATGGTGGAGAAGCCCTCCTTGATTTCCATGAGCTGGCACGTCCGGGAAATGTGGCCCTCCGGAAACACGCAGACGAGGTCGCCCGCGGCGGCGGCCTTGATCGAGGCACGCATCGCCTCGGTCGGCCTCCGCGACGAGATCGGAATCACGCCGGCCAGGCGGAAGATCGCCTTGAAGAACCGGCTGCTGTCCTCCTCCTCGTAGCCGACAAACCGCAGGGGACGCGGACAGGCGAGCTGCAGAACGACGACATCCGCGTAGGAAAGGTGGTTTGCGATGACGACCGCCCCGCCCTCCTTCGGCACATTCTCAGGCCCGAGCGATCTCACGCGATAGAGCACCCGGGCCAGGCCCACCGCCGCGATCTCGAGCAGGCGGGGAAGATACGAGACGCGCACAACGGAACAAAAGGGGGCTGGCCGCCCGTTGTGAATTAAAATTCACGACCTGCGGCCAGCCGCCTTGCGCCTTACTTGCCCAGCAGCTTGTCCAGGAGGCCGCCGGTGGCCTTGTGCAGGGCCGACTTGACGAGCAGTTCCTCCCACTGGCTCTCGTCAATGTCGTCGAGGCTGCCGCCGAGATGGACGGGCTGGCTCATGCCTGCATAGCCCAGATCGTCCCGGTCTCCGCCCAACAAGCCGATGCCGGAAAGCGAATCGGCCAGCCTTCCACGCGCACCCAGTCTTCCATCGAACGTCAGCGGCTGGTCGCCGATCGCCCTGCCCTTCACGTACGCGATCCTGCCGGTGCCCCCGAGCCGCATTTCCGGCGCGATGAGCGCAAACTCCGTGCACCGGATATCGAGGTCGGCGCCGCGGCTCACGGCGACATTGACCTGGTCGTAGGGCACCTCGCGAAGCCTCTCCGCAAGGGCCACGACCATTTTCCCCTGCTTGTCCAGGATCCGCTTCGCCTCGTCGGCCTTGTCGGCCTTGATCCCGAATAGGGACCCAAAGGAGTCCAGCGCCTGGGAAATCAACGCGGGCGACTGCTTGAGCGAATCGGCAACGTCGGCCCGGAGCGCGCGGAACACCCCCCCCTTGCTTGCAATCTGGAAGTCGCCCTGCGCGGTCTCAGCCAGTCCCGCGAGGCTGTCCGATTTTCCGGCTATCCGGCCTGTGAACCTGAACTTGCCGTCGACGGCGGGCGTGCGACCGGGATGCCCGGAGCGATAATAGGCGCCATAGTCGAAATCGCCGACGGCGATCCTGGCCTCGAGCGCATAGGGCGCGGGCCCGGCGGAACGGACCAGCGCGCCCGAAACATCGATGGTTCCGCCCGTGCCAAGCTTCAGCTTGATGCCCTCGATCCCGACTTCCGCCGGCGCAAAGCGCAGGACGCCCTGGACATCGCTCAAATCCGACTCCGCGAGCCGGATCCGCTTCAGCCCGAGGACGAGCCGGCCCGTCAAACCCATCGCCCAGGAGGCGGGAACCGCGTCCGGCTGGGTCGGATTCGCCTGCGGGACATCGCCCCCCAGGCTGAATGCGCCGGCAAGAAGCCTGAGGTCATCGGCGAAGATCTGCGCGCTCGTCAGCCGCGCATCGAGCGACCAGCCGGCGGCGGTCGGCGCAAGCGTGCCTGCCAGTGTCAGATCCGAAACCCGATCGTCGCCTGCAAAAGTCAATGGCGCGATCAGCGACCATCGGCCATCTGGTCCGGAATCCGCTCCGATCTCGCCGGATACGGACGGCAGGGAGGGATGGGATGCACCGTCGCCCGCGTCCGCAAGTGAAAGGTCGAGAAATTTTAGCCGGGCCCGGTAGGATCGCTGGGTTCCAACACTCGCCGTGAATTCGCCGGAAAATCTCCCGCGGGCCAGCCCGGGGCCGAACAGGGGCTCCGCAAGCAGGGCGAGATCGCCATCCATCCGTCCCGCCGCCTTGATGGGCTGACGCGCGCCGGAAAGGCGTCCAATCCTTCCCTCGCCAGTGAACACGGGCACCGCTCCCCGGCGCGCCGAAAGGCGGGCGATTTCAATCTGCCACCCTTCGGGCGCGTAGTCCGCCGACAGGCCCATCGAAACATCGACAAGCTCCAAGGCGGGCCGGCCTCCCCGGGTGGCGGACAGGCCCGTCAGCGCGAGCGGCTCCGGCGAGCGCAGGCCGAGGCCGCCGGCGCGGGCGCTCGCGACAAGGTTGCCATGCAGGCTCCCGCTGGTGACCTCGAGGAAGGAAAGAAGAGGCTGCGCCCAGGTCGCCGGCACGTCCTCGAGGGCTATTCCAAGGAGGTCCCGTTCGGGATTGGCGACCTTGAGTTCACCCGATGCCAGATTGAAGGCAAACGGCTGGAGCACGTGAACCTCCGCAATCGGCTGGACGCCGGCAAGCGCGGCCGTCAGCCGATCCACGCGCAATTCGCCGCCCCGGTGGGCGATGTCGAACTCGGCCGTCAGACTCACGGCGCCAAGCGAGTCCAATCCCGACCGAAAGACGCCGAGCCTCTCGGCGGTCGCGCTGAGCCGCCCGCTCGCGTGCAGCCGCGTCATCGCGGCATCCGTGTCGAAGCTGCCGTCGCCGGCGGCGGAAAAGACCGGCAACGGCCGGCCAAGCGTGAAGGGCGCCAGGTCGTCGTCCGAGATGTCGAGACTCCAGCTCCCGGAGAGCGCGTGCGTTCCATCGGAAAGATTCGCCCGGGCCGAGGCGAGCCGCTTCTGTTCGCTGGCAAGGCTCAGTTCGTAGCTTTCGCCGTCGGCAATCCGCGCGGCCTCGAGGTTGGCGGAGAGCTTTGCCCCCGACGAAAACTTTCCCCCCGCAGCCGACGCTTCCACAGCGACTCGCAGCCTCGAAAACGTCCTCGGAGTGTCCATCGTGGCCGCAAGGCTTCCGTCCGCGGTCACCGTGCTCGCCGAAGGGCCGGCCATGGCCGGCGCGCTGCGCAGGCTGAAGGAGAACTGCCCCTCCTGACCCGCCCCGATCCCGCCGCCGGCGATGCCGACGTGAACCCGGACGGCGGACATTCCCCGGGCGGGTGAAAGAATGACGTCGCCCTGCAGGTCAACCGCGTCGACCTGGAGATCGGCAGGCAGGTGCAGCCGGGGAAAAAGCCCCTCGAATACCGAAACCAAGGAACCGGCGGGGGTCGGCGCGTCGGCGCGCGCGGACGCTATAAATGAAGGGGTCAGGTCTCGGACTTTGATCCGGCTTCGAGCCGGATCAAAGTCCGAGACCCGACCCCTAGGCTGCATCCTCGAGACATCCAGCGTCCATCCCGAAGCCGCGATTCGCCTCACCCCGTACCGTTTTCGGAACAGGGCGTTGACCAGTGGAAATTCCGCCCGAAGGGATGGTATGACGAGGACGCCCCCGGCATGCTCCACCCGGACATCCGTGAGGTCCACCTCCGCCAGGCTCGCGGAGACGCGGCCGACGGAGGTCTTCCATTGCGGGCGCGAGGCGAGCATACGGTGCGCCGCCCATGTCTGAAAGCGGGGAGTCAGGGCCAGGATCACCAGGCCGGCAGCCGCCGAGCAAGCCAGCGCGAGCCCGACCAGAAGGATTCGGAGCGGTTTCATCACCGGTTCATTGAAGCGCGGAAGACGCTGGATTCCTGCGCCTCTTGGGTCCCACGCGCCGCTAATTGGTTCCGACTATCATTCGCCGACAAGCGCGTCACCGAGACCGATCGCCTTCCTGAGGCTGGCGGTCGCAATGAGCTGGGTGTAATTGGCCTGCAGTTGGTTGGTTCGGGCCTGGGTGAGCGCCACTTGGCTTGTCAGGACGTCGAGCTGCGTCGCCGTGCCCGCCTTGAATCGCGAGTCTGCGAGGCGCAGCGCCTCCGCCGCCTCCGCCGAAGTCTGCTGCGAGGCGGTCACCAGCTCATTCGCCTCCTGCAGCGACGAAAGGGCCTGCCTCACCTCGACGTCCACAGCGAGCTCCTCCTGGGAAAAAGCAAGCCGGGCCTGCTGCACCTGTGATTTCGCCTGGATCACGCGTCCGGCCGTCGCCCTGCCGTCGAAAATCGCCCACGATGACTGCACGCCGAGAAGCCAGCCGTTGGCATTGAAGCTTCCGCCCTGCACGAGACCCTCGCCGACCCGCTCATAGGCTCCGTAGACGGACAGGTTCGGGTAGTAGGTGGACCGCGCGCTCGTCACCGTATGCTCGCCAGCCTCCTCCAGCTTGCCCAGGCGCAGAAGCTCCGGCCGGTGGGCGTGCGCGGACGCGAGAGCCGATTCGAGCGCGAACGCCTCGGGAGCACTTGCCAGGGAGCCGGAAACAGCCGGAAAGTCGCGGGAGGAGGGATCCGAGGGTGGAACGCCCAGCGACTGGCGCATCTGCTCAATCGAAATTCGATAATCGTTGCGGGCGGCGATCAGGTCGGGCTGGGCGTTGGCAAGCGCGACCTGGGCCCGGAGCACCTCGAATTTCGAGATGGTCCCCACGGCAGCCTGGTTTTTCGTGTCCCGGACCTGGCGGACCAGGAGGTCGACGTTCTCCTCCTGGACCCGAACCCTTTCCCGATTGAGCAGGACGGCGTAAAATCGGGTCCGCACATCTAAAAGCGCCGCGTTGATCGAAGCCTGGAGGTCGAGCAAAGCAGCATCCCGAAGGAGCTCGGCACTGCGGACGGAGGCATGGATGCCTCCTCCCGCAAAGAGGACCTGGGTCGCCTTGACCTGCGCCAGCCACTGGGCGTTCGAAAGCGGGAATGTCTCGGAAACCGTCGACTGGTTGCGCTGGTAGCTGCCCGTGGCGGCAACGTTCGGGATGCCCGGCGCCTTCACTTGCACGACGATTCCCTCCTGCTGGCGGATCAGCTCGCGGGACTGCAGGATCGCATAGTTGTGGTCGAGGGCGTAAACGATCGCCGACTTGAGATCCAGGGGATCGGGCAACACAGCGCCCGCGGGCCCGGCGGCATGGACGGCCGAGGCCGAAAGGGCGAACCAGGCCATTAGGAACAGGGCGTGATTTTTCATGCGCGGGCGGACCGAATGGAAGATGGGCGAAAAAAGCGGCTTCATGGGCGTTTCAGGTCTCAACCTGCTTCACTTCCGGGGCGTGGGATCCGGGTACGGCCCGCTCCCGGGAATGGTCTTTCGCAAGGAGCACATACACGCAGGGCACGACAAAAAGCGTGAAGACGGTGCCGATGCTCATGCCTCCGACGAGCACGAGGCCGATGGAATTCCGAGCTGCGGCGCCCGCCCCCGTCACCAGGGTGAGGGGGAAGTGGCCCGCCACCGTGGCGGCCGAGGTCATGAGAATGGGCCGCAGCCGGGTCATGGCGGCGTCGTGCACCGCCTCAATCTTCGACTTGCCCTCTTCCTGCAGCTTGTTGGCGAACTCGACGATCAGGATCCCGTTCTTGGCAACCAGTCCGACGAGCGTCACCAGGCCGACCTCGGCGTAGATGTTCATGGTCGTGGTCCAGCCCCCCGTCCAGAAGGGCAGGTTGGGATTCGGAATCTTCAGGAAGGTGAAGATCAGCGCGCCGAACATCGCAAGCGGCACCGATCCGGCCAGGATGACGAGCGGATCGCGGAACGAATTGAACTGCACCGCCAGCGCCAGGAAGATCATGACGATCGCCAGGGCGAACGCGGGCAGGAACTTGTTGCCCTCGGTCCGGAGCTGCCGGGACTCGCCGGTATAGTCGAAGGAGTAGCCCGACGGCAGGATCTCGCGCGAGGCGCCCTCGAGGACGCGGAGGGCTTCGTCGAGGGTGGTATGGGCCTGCCCGGTGATCTTGACGGAATTGAGCTGCTGGAAGCGGTTAAGCGAACGCGGCACCGTCTTGTCCTGGATCGACGCGATGGTCGCCAGGGAGACAAGCCGGCCGTTCGGACCGGTGATATAGATATCGCGGATCTGCTCGGGGTTGAGCCGTCCCGTGCGCTCAATCTGGGGGATCACCTTGTAGCTCCGGCCCGAGATGTTGAAGAAATTGACATAGTTGCCGCCCAGCGCCGAAGCCATGTCGCCGCCGACCTGGGTCAGGTTTAGGCCGAGGGCGGCCGCCTTGTCGCGATCGATGACGATCTCGGACTGCGGCTGGTCGATCTTCAGGTCGGTTTGAAGGAAGTTGAACACGCCGCTCTGCATCGCCTTCCCCTGCACCTTCTGCGCGAACTGGAGCAGCTGGTCGGCATCCGCCGTCGAGGAAATCACGAACTCGATCGGGAAATTGCTTCCGCCCGGGAGGGCCGGTGGCGTGGCCGCGAAGACCTGGAATCCCGGAATCTGCGACAGCTTGGCCTGCACTTCCGGCATGATCTGGGAAACGGTGCGTTTGCGTTCGCCCCAGGGCTTGAGCACCATGCCGCTGAAGCCGTCCACGCCCTGCGCGGCGCCGGCCACGGGCGAAAACAGTATCTGGAAGGTGAAGGCGCGGTCCGGGGTGTTCAGAAAGACCTGCTCCGACATCTTGCCGAAAAAGCTCTTCTGGTCCGACGTGGCGTTGGCGGAGGAATTGATGATGCCGAAAATCACGCCCTGGTCCTCCGAGGGTGCGAGTTCCTTGGGCGAGAACATGAACATCGGGATTGTCAGCAGGCTGATCGCGATCCAGGCGCCGTAGATCACGGGCCGCGCCGCCAGCGTCGAGCTCAGGGTGCGGCCATAGGCCTGCCGCAGGGTGTCGAAGCGGTGGTTAACCCAGCCGGAGAAGCCCTTGTCCTCCTCCTCGGCGCTGCGGAGCAGCTTGGCCGCCATCATGGGCGAGAGCGTCAGGGCCACGATGCCCGAGATGGTCACCGCGCCGGCCAGGGTCAGCGCAAACTCGCGGAAGAGGGCGCCGGTCAGCCCGCCCTGCAGGCCGATCGGCGTGTAGACCGCCGCGAGCGTGATCGTCATGGCAATGATGGGCCCGATCAATTCGCGCGCGCCGATCAGGGCGGCGTCGAGGGGCGTGCGCCCCTCGCGCAGGTGCCGCTCGACATTCTCCACCACCACGATGGCGTCGTCGACCACCAGCCCCACCGAGAGCACAATGGCCAGCAGGGTCAGCAGGTTCAGGGTGAAGCCGAACAGCTGCATCAGGAAGACACCGCCGATCAGCGAAACCGGGATGGCCAGCACCGGCACCAGGACGGAGCGGAACGAGCCTAGAAAAAGGAAGATGACCACGATGACGATGAGCAGGGTGTCGATCAGAGTATGCGTCACGTCGTGGATCGCGTTGTTGATGTAGGCCGAGGCGTCGTAGGCCACGCTGGCCTCCAGCCCAGTCGGCAGGTCCTTCGTCATCGCATCGAGCGCGACGCGGGCGCGGGCCACGACGTCGATGGTGTTGGCGTTGGGCAGGGGGTAGATGGCCACGAAGACGGCCGTCTTTCCCGTGTAGCGGACCTCCGTGTCGTAGTCCTCCGAGCCCAGCACCACGTCGGCGACATCCTGGAGTCGGATGACGGCGCCGTTCTGCTGGCGGACGACGAGCTGCTTGAAGTCGTCGATGGAATGCAGGTCGGTGTTGGCCGTCAGGTTAACCTGGACCATCGACCCCTTGGTCGCGCCCACCGCCGCAAGGTAGTTGTTGGCGCCGAGCGCCGAGCGCACCTGCGCCGGACTGATCCCGAGTGCGGCCATCCGGTCGGGCTTCATCCAGACCCGCATCGCAAAGGTGCGGGCGCCGAGGATGTCGGCGCGCTGCACCCCCACCACGGCGCTCAGCCGCGGCTGAACGACCCGCACCAGGTAGTCGGTGATCTCGCTCTGCGACAGGAGCTGCGACGAAAAGCTCATGTAGCAGGAGGCGATCTGGTCGTCGGCCGACTGGACGTCGATTGACGGCACCTCGGCCTCGACCGGCAGCTGGTTGCGCACCTCGTTCACCTTGGCGTTGATTTCCGCCAGGGCCTTGGTCGGCTCATAGTTCAGCTTCAGCCGGGCGCTGATGATCGAGAAGCCCTGCAGGCTCTTGGACTCGATGTAGTCGATGCCCTCCGCCGAGGAGATGGAGCGCTCGAGCGGCGTGGTGACGAAGCCGCGGACCAGCTCCGCGCTTGCGCCGACGTACGCCGTCGACACCGTCACGGTGGAATTTTCGCTCCGGGGATACTGCCGGATGTTGATCGAGCGCCAGGCCTGGACGCCGGCGAGGACGATCACGAGGCTGACCACGATCGCCAGCACCGGCCGGCGGATGAAAAGATCGGTGAATTTCATGGGACGGGAGCGGGAGGACCCGGCGCCTGGTCAGGAATTGTCCGGCTTCGGGGCGATCTGCGCCGGCGGTGCGTCGGCGTTGTTCACGATCACCGCCTCGCCGTTGCGGAGCTTGAAGGGCCCGGAGGAGACCACCTCATCGCCGGCCTTCAGGCCGTCCAGCACGGCGACAAAGTCGCCGCGGGCCTCGCCCAGCCGGACAAACTGCTGGCGGACCGTCTTCGCCGTTTTGCCGGTCGCGGCGTCTTTGGTCTCGCCGACGACAAAGACCGAATTGCCGTACGGGGCGTAGAGGATCGAGGTCGCGGGAATGACCAGGACCTTCTGCCGGTCCGGCAGCAGCACATTGACGTGGACGAACATGCCCGGATGGAGCTTCTCCGAAGCGTTGGCGATCGTGGCCTCAGCCCGCACATTCCGGGTGTCGCTGTCCACGCTGGGATTGATGGCCGTGATCTCGCCCCCGACCTCGCCGTCCGGGACCGACTCGCCGCTTATCCGCACGGGGCTGCCCCGCGCGATGCGCGCCAGGTCCTGCTGGGGAAGGAAAAAGTCGGCGTAGATCGGATCGAGGGCCTGGAGCGAGACGATGGGATCGCCCGCCTTGAGCGTCTGGCCCAGGTTGACCAGGCGGACGCCGAGCCGCCCGCTGAAGGGGGCCCGGATGGTCTTCTTCGCGATGGCGGCCCGGATATTCTCGGCCTGCGCCTCGGCCTGCTTGGAGCCGGCGGCCTCGCCGTCGTACTGCGACTGCGAGATCGTGGCGTCGGACAGCAGCTGGCGGGACCGGCCCAGGTTGAGCCGGGCCAGTTCGGCCGCGGCCTCCGCCGCACGGAGCTGGGCCTCCTCGGACGAGGTGTCCTGCTGGACCAGGAGATCCCCGACCTTGACCGCGCTTCCGGCCTCAAAGGTGATCTTGGCCACGTTGCCGTCGAGCTGCGCCGCGATTGTGACACCCTGCACGGCGGAGAGCGAGCCGACCGACGACAGAAAGGGCTGCCAGGTCGTCTCCGCGACGGACGCCGTGGTCACGGTGTCGGGCGGGGGGGCATACCGCATCGCGCCCATGGCGGCGAACTGGGAAAACTTGATGATGACCAGGACGCCCACCAGCACGACGAGGCCGCCGAGGGTGAAGAACGCCGGCCGGCGGATCTTGCCGAGGACGAGGAGGACGACGAGCAGCACCAGCAGGGCGACGATGATGAGGATGGGCGTGGTCATGAAATCGGGAAGTTGAAGACGGAGGAAAGTTTGGGATGAAGGCGCCCCAGATAAGCCAGGCGCGGCGCAGATCAAAGAATATACTTACTTGGCGAATGAAAAAGGAGATGCGCCGGGTCTTAGCCGGCGGGAACGGCGCGAAGTTCAGCCGCCTGCCGAACGACCTTGTTCAGCAGCCGGACGAGCAGCTTTCGCTCGCTCTCCGGCAGGAGGCCCATCAACGCGGCCACGCGTTGGAAATGGCCGGGAAGGACCGCTCGCAGGACTTCCTCGCCGCGCGGAGTCAGGTGGACCGCCATCATGCGCCGGTCCGCGGAATCCGGTTCGCGGCTCACCAGCCCGTCCCGCTCGAGCGTGTCGATCAGGCCGGTCATCGTCGCGCGCGTGACTCCAGCCGAGTCGGCCAATTCGGCGGGCGTCTGCGGGGCAGGACTGTTCTTGGTCTTGTCCAGGAGGAGCATGAGGACCGTGAAGCGCCCCTGGGAGAGACCATGGGACGAGAGATGGGCCTCGCGGGCGTGAAAAACCTCGTCGGCGGCGCGTAGCAAATGCAGATAGGCCTCGCAGGCGGACGGATCCAGGTCGGGAAACTGCTGGGACGCCTCGAGAAGACATTCGTAGCGCGGAAGGTCTTTTAGCATCAACAGAGGCATGAAAAGAGGGTCGACAGAATGCGGTAAGGAAGCTTATAATTAGGCAGCTAATCAAAAAGGCAAGACCGATCCGGACCTCTATCTGTAAATCCATGCCTCACTTGCAACGCGCTCCGAATCGAACTCACTCAACGGTTTCCCGCCTATGACCGTCTCCAAACGCCTGCCCCGGAGCGCCCGCCGGCTTCCTCTCCCCGCTCCCGGAATTGCCGCCCTACTCCTCCTTTTGGCCGGCGGCTGCCACAAGGCGCCGCCGCCGGCCCCGCCGCCGCCCAACGTCACCGTCACCGCTGTGGAGCAGCGCGACGTCCCGGTCACCCAGGAGTGGGTGGCCAGTCTCTACGGGTTCGTCGACGCCCAGGTCCGCGCGCAGGTGGGCGGAAATCTCCTGAAACAGGACTACCGGGAGGGGACGACCCTGCATCAGGGCGATGTACTCTTTGAGATCGACCCCCGGCCCTCGCAGGCCGCGCTGGCCGAGGCGAAAGCCCAGCTGGCCCAGACCGAGGCGCAGCTCGGCAAGACCGCGGAGGACGTGAAGCGCTATGAGCCGCTCGCGAAGGACCAGGCGATCAGCCAGCAGGAGCTGGATGACGCCGTGCAGTCCAACCTGGCCAGCAAAGCGATGGTCGCGGCCGCCCAGGCCGCCGTCGCGCAGGCCCAGCTCAACCTCGATTTCACCCACGTCACCTCGCCGGTGGACGGCGTCGCCGGCCTCACGCAGGTGCAGGTGGGCGACCTGGTCGGCCCGGGGACGGGCGTCCTCACGACGGTTTCGACCCTGGATCCCATGAAGGTCTATTTTCCGATCAGCGAGCAGTCCTACCTGGCCTTCCTCGGCGAGCGTCCCGGCGCCGCCGGGTTTCCGACGGACCTGAAACTGGACCTCATCCTCTCGAACGGGAGCGTCTATCCCGAGGCGGGAAAATTCTATGCGGCCGACCGGCAGATCGACCCAAACACCGGCACTCTCAAGATCGCCGCCATCTTTCCCAATCCCCAGGGCGCCCTCCGCCCCGGCGAGTATGGCCGCGTCCGCGCGGTTGTTCGCACCATCAAGAACGCCCTGCTGGTGCCCACCCGCGCCCTGACCGAATTGCAGGGCGGCTACCAGGTCGCCACGGTGGACGGGGCCAACAAAGCCCACGTGCGGGCGGTCAAGCTCGGCCCCCCTCTCGGGAATTCCACCGTCATCGAGTCGGGCTTGACGCCGTCGGACCGCATCATCGTCGACGGCTTCGCAAAGGTCCGGGAGGGGACGCTCGTCGCTCCGCAGCCCTACCAGCCCGTGGCGCCCGCGCCCGCCCCCTAGCAGGCTGCTCAGTCGCCGCCCGCGCCCGCCATGTCGAAATTCTTCATCAATCGGCCGATCGTCGCGATCGTCATCGCGGTCCTGACGGTGATCGTCGGGCTGGTCTGCCTCCTCGGGCTGCCGGTCGCGCAGTTTCCCAAGATCGTTCCCCCGGAAGGGCGCATCACGACGACCTACGTGGGCGCGGATGCGCAGACCGTGGAGCAGTCGGTGGCCACCCCGATCGAGCAGCAGATCAGCGGCGTGGACAACCTGAACTACATGTTCTCGATCAACGCGAGCGACGGATCGCTCCGGCTCACGACGGACTTCGACGTCGCGACGGATCCGAACACGGACCTGATCCTCACGCAAATGCGGGTGACCCAGGCCAGCCCCCAGCTTCCCGCGGACGTCGCCACCTATGGTGTGACCGTCCAGAAATCGCTCTTCTCGCCCCTGCTGATCTTCGCCCTGAATTCGCCCCATGGCACCTATGACAGCACGTTCCTCGCGAACTACGCCTACATCAACCTCAACGACCGGCTGACCCGCGTCCCCGGCATCGCCAGCGTGACGGTCTTCGGCGCGGGCCAGTACGCGCTGCGGTACTGGGTCAAGCCGGACCAGCTCGCCAAGCTCAACATCACCGTCGCCGAGATCGTTTCGGCCATCCAGGCCCAGAACGCCGTAAATCCCGCCGGCCAGATCGGCGGCGAGCCCGCGCCCAAGGGGCAGGAATTCACCTACTCGGTCCGCGCCCAGGGCCGGCTGAGCTCCCCCGAGGAGTTCGGGCAGATCGTCATCCGCGAAAATCCCGACGGCTCCGTGGTGCGGCTGAAGGATGTCGCACGGGTCGAACTCGGCGCCCAAACCTACAGCCTCCAGGGCCGCCTCGACGGCAAGGCTGCCGCCCTCGTCGCGATCTACCAGCTCCCCGGCTCCAACGCCCTCGACGCGGCCAATGCGGCCAGGAAGGCCATGGACGAATTGAAGCAGCGGTTTCCGGCCGATCTGGAATACACCCTGGCCCTCGACACGACCCGGTCGGTCTCCGAGGGGGTGCACGAGATCAGCCAGACCCTCTGGCAGGCGCTCGCGCTCGTCGTCCTCGTGGTCTTCGTCTTCCTGCAGGGCTGGCGCGCCACGCTGATTCCCCTGCTGGCGGTGCCGGTGTCGCTCATCGGCACCTTCGCCCTCTTTCCCCTCTTCGGTTTCTCGGTAAACACGCTCTCCCTGTTCGGACTCGTCCTGGCCATCGGCCTGGTGGTGGACGACGCCATCGTCGTCGTGGAGGCGGTGGAGCACCACATTGGGGAGGGCAAGTCGCCGCGCGACGCCACGCTCCAGGCCATGTCCGAAGTTGCGGCACCCGTGGTCGCGATCGCGATCGTCCTCGGCGCGGTCTTCGTGCCGACCGCCTTCATCCCGGGCATCACCGGCCGGCTCTACCAGCAATTCGCACTCACCATCGCGATCTCGGTGGCGATTTCCGCCTTCAACGCCCTTTCCCTCAGCCCGGCCCTCTGCGCGCTGCTCCTGCGGCCGAAGACCGAAAAAAAGGGCCCGCTCGGCGGATTCTACGCCTGGTTCAACCGCGCGTTCGCGCGGACGAACCAGGGCTACGTCGGGCTCTCCCGCCGCCTGATCCACAAGAGCGCGATCGGCCTGTTCATCCTCGGGGGCTTCTTCGTCCTCACCCCGATCCTCGGTCGGATCCTGCCCAGTTCCTTCCTGCCGGACGAGGACCAGGGCTACATGTACGTCAGCCTCCAGCTGCCGACTTCCGCGTCGCTGCAAAGGACGGGCGAGGCGGCCCGCAAGGTCGAGGACGTCCTCCGTCACACCCCGGGCGTGGAGCACTTCACCTCGATCATCGGCTTCAGCCTCCTCAGCACGGTCACCAGCTCCTACAACAGCTTCTTCTTCGTCACCTTCAAGCCGTGGTCCCAGCGGACCCGGCCCGAAGAGAAGTATGACGCCATCAAGGCGCATCTGGCGGCGGAGCTGGGCAAGATTCCCGAGGGGACCAGCTTCGGGTTCGCGCCCCCCTCCATCCCCGGCGTCGGCACGGCAGGCGGGTTCACCTTCGTTCTCGAGGACCGGGCGGGCCGCGACGTCTCCTTCCTCGCCGACAACGTGGCGAAGTTCATGGCTGCGGCGCGGCAGCGCAAGGAACTGGCGGGCGTGTCCACGACCTTCCTGCCGGCGGTGCCCCAGATCTTCGTCCATGTGGACCGCGACAAGGTTCTGAAGCAGGGCGTCGCCCTGGCCGACGTCTACCGGACGCTGCAGTGTTACATGGGCGGCGTTTTCGTGAACTACTTCAACCGATTCGGCCGGCAGTGGCAGGTCTACGTGGAGGCGGAGGGCGAATACCGCAACCGGATCGAAGACCTCGGATCCTACTACGTGCGGAACCGGACCGGCGACATGGTGCCCCTGTCCGCGCTGACGACCGCCGAGCACACGCTCGGGCCGGAGTTCACCATGCGCTACAACCTCTTCCGCAGCGCGCAGATAAACGGCGCAGCCGCGCCCGGCTACAGCTCGGACCAGGCGACCCACGCCCTGGAGGATGTGTTCGCCCAGACGATGCCAAAGGAGATGGGCTTCGACTACATCGGCATGTCCTTCCAGGAGAAAAAGGCCCGGGAGGGTGTCTCGCCCTTCGCCATCTTCGGCCTCTCGCTCGTCTTCGTCTTCCTCATCCTCGCCGCGCTCTACGAGAGCTGGTCGCTGCCCTTCAGCGTCCTCCTGGGCGTGCCGATCGCGGTCTGCGGCGCGTTCGCCTTCCTGCTGGTGCGCGGCCTCGAGTTCAACGTCTACGCCCAGATCGGACTCGTCATGCTGATCGGCCTCTCGGCCAAAAACGCCATCCTGATCGTCGAGTTCGCCAGGACCCGCTTCGAGCACGGCCAGTCGCTCACCGAGGCGGCGCTGGAGGGCGCACGGATCCGGCTACGCCCGATCCTCATGACCTCGTTCGCCTTCATCCTGGGCTGCGTCCCCCTCGCCCTCTCCTCCGGCGCGGGCGGCGTGGCGCGCAAGGTCATGGGGACGGCGGTGATCGGCGGCATGATGGCCGCGAGCGTGATCGCGATTTTCTTCATACCGGTGACATTCTACGTCGTCGAAAAGCTCGCCGGCGGGGAAAAGAAGCGCGACCAGAGGCTCAAGGCCGAGGCCGCGACGCCGGCCACTCCCCCGCCCCCGGCGCACTGAGATCACGGCCATGCGCGCGCGCCTTCACCTCGTTTTCTCCCTGCTCGCCCTCGGCCTCGCCGGCTGCGCCGTCGGTCCGAACTACCACCGGCCGGACACCCAAGCCCCGGCGGTGTTGCGCGGCCAGCCGGCCGCGGCCGCCGCGTCCCTGGCAGACCAGGCCTGGTGGGATCTCTATCAGGATCCCGTCCTGACAGGGCTCGTGCGCACCGCCCTGGCCAATGGGTTCGATGTGCGTATCGCGACTGCCCGGCTCGAACAGGCGCGCGCGATCGAGCACGAGGTCCGCGGCCAGCTCTTCCCGGCGATCGGCTACCAGGCCGACGCGGACCGGGGCCGCAATTCCACCCTCGGCCGGGCCAATCCCGCCGGCACCGGCACGGTCGGCGACGCCTTCGACGGTTACCTCTCCGCGGGCTGGGAATTCGACCTGTGGGGCCGGGTGCGCCGCCTCGACGAGGCGGCGCGCGATCGGTACCTCGCCAGCTCCGAGGCCCGTCGCGGCGTCGAGCTGAGCCTCGTGGCAGAGGTTGCGACGGATTATTTCCAGCTCCTCGAGCTCGACGAGGAGCTCGCGATCTCCCACCAGGCCGCCTCCTCCTTCGGCCAGACCCTCCAGCTCTTCAACCGGCGGCTCCGCGGCGGCATCGCATCGAAGCTGGAGACCTCCAGCGCGCAGGCGGCCCAGGCGGCCGCGGCCGCGCGCATCCCGGAGGTCGAGCGCGAGATCGCACTCCTGGAGAACAGCGTGAGCGTCCTTCTCGGCCACGCACCGGGCGATATCCCGCGCGGCGCGCCGCTCGCCGGCCGCATCGTCGCCCCAGATGTCCCCGCTGGGCTGCCGTCGGAACTGCTCGAGCGCAGGCCCGACGTCCGCGCCGCCGAATACGCGGCCGCCAGCGCCAACGCGCAGATCGGCGTGACCATCGGCGGCTTCCTTCCGCGCATCGGGCTCAGCAGCATCCTGGGCGGGGTCAGCCAGCACCTGCATCAGGTGACTTCCGGCCAGGCCGCGCTCTGGTCCGTCGGGGCTCAGGTGACAGGCCCGGTCTTCGCGGCCGGCGCGCTGCATGGCGAATACGTCCAGGCGAAGCAGGCCTGGGAGGAGGCGAAACTCGAGTACCAGCAGACGGCGCTCAGCGCCTTCGCCGACGCCGCCAACGCGCTCGTCACCCGCCAGAAGCTGGCCGAGGTCCGCGCCCAGCAGGAGATCGAGGTCCGCTCCTACCAGGAAGCCGCTGTCGTCGCCGACCAGCGTTACCGCGCCGGGCAGATCGGCTATTTCGAATTGCTGCAGACGCAGCAGCTGCTGTTTCCCGCGGAGAGCGTCCTCGCCCAGACGCGGCGCGACGAGCTAATCTCCGTCGTCCAGCTCTACAAGGCGCTGGGCGGCGGCTGGAACCTCAAGGACCCGTCCGACTGGATCGGGCCCGGCCCGACGCCCTAGCAGGCTGTTGAAAAATCTGCTGAGCCGTCGTTGCGATCAGAATTCGCTCGCCGCCAGGCGGGCTGGGAGGGGGTATCCTCAACGAGGCTATCCCCTCCCAGCACAACGCCGCGGGAGCGGATTCTGGCGCAACCCGAAGGGCGACAACGCTTTTGGTCGGGAGCAGCGTTGTCTTCGCGGGGCAAGCCTCTCTGAGGATTGCACCCGTGAAGCCGCCTTGCTCCCAACCCAAAATCGTTTGTCGCGCCGGCCAGCATATTTTTCAACAGCCTGCTAGAGCGGCGCCAGGCGCTGGAGCTCGGCCATACCGGCATCCAGGATCGGATCCTTTGCTCTGAGCGCGTCCGGAGTGTCGAGCCTAACCGAAACGGGTGGACGGAAATCCGAACGGGGCGATCCGTTCACGTGATAGATCGGTTCGGCGGAAATCTGCAGCACGATGCCGCTGTTGGGCAGCTCACGGTGCTCAACCCCGGCCCCCATGCCCGCCATCCGCGTCCCGACGACCCGGGCCCGCCTCATGCCGTCGAGCCCCATCGCCACCCCCTCGGCCATGCTCTCGCTCCAATGGTTGACGAGCACCACCAAGGGCTGGGTGTACGTCCAGGGGCCGCGCGCGCGGACATAGTTTGGCCAGCGCTCGCTCAATCCGGAGCCCTGGCGTTTCGCCATCCATGCGTACTGCTGCTTTTGGCTGATGAACCGTCCCATGATGGGTTCGGCGACCCCGGTATTCCCGCCCCAATTGTAGCGGACATCGAGGATCAGGCCCCGCGTATCCCGCAGCGCGTCCAGGGCGGCGTCGAATTCGTCGACCCGTTTGCGGTCGTCGAACAGCGTGAAATGCATGTAGCCAATATTTCCCGGCAGCCGGCGCCATTGAAACGTGGGCGAGGCCGGAGGCGGGGGCTGCGGCTTCGGGGCTTCCACCGGGATGGAACAGTCGCGCACCAAGCCGTCCGGTGAACGGAGCGTCAGTCGGCGCACCTCGTTGCGCCGGCCGGCGATCAGGGAAAGGAGCGCCCATTCCTCAGCGCCCGGATTTGACCCGGTTTGACAGTGGCCCAACCGGGCCGCCAGCTGGCCGCGCAACGGCGCCTCGTTCAGGGCGACGATCTCGTCGCCGGGCCTGACGCCCGCGCGCGCCGCGCGGCTCTCCGCCCGCACTTCGCGGACGATCGCGGCCTCTCCCTGCCATTCCGCCCAGATGTCCTCGGGCGGTCCGTACCACGAATCAGCCCAATTTTGGTCGAGATGCGTGTGACCGTCGTGAAGCTCGTCGAGCAGTTCCTCCAGCACGGCCGCAAATTGCCGTTCGCCGGTCGCCGCAACTGCCCGGGGACGGTAGTACGCCCTGGCCGCGTCCCAATCGACCGGCTCCTGCGGGAGCCAGCAATGCTGCTCCCGGACAAAGGTCCAGACCGAGTCAAAATCCTCAGCTCGGCCGCGCTCGTCCAGCACGGCCGGCCGGGCATGGGACCACGGCCACCAGGTCCAGCCGAGCCCAAGCACGACGAAGCTGGCGGCGAGGGCATATCTTGAACCAGGGGCACGGAGGGCGGGAGGGAAGCTCATGGGTGAGGCCGGTCTGCTGAATACCGCAGGAGCCTGCCACTCGGCTACCATCGGGCAACCCGCCGGAAGTCATGGTCGTCACCATGACCGAAAGCACTTCAGGCGGGGTCCCCGACCTGCTCCCCTCCAATCGAGACCCGGCCGCTTACAGCGACCGAGCGGCGGCGACCAGGGCCTCGGTGGTGATGCCGAGCTCCTTGAAGACAATCGGGGCGGGGGCGCTGAGACCGAACCGCTCGATGCTGACGACCTTTCCCTCGAGACCGACATACTGGCGCCAGAGGACGCCGACGCCGGCTTCGATAGCGACGCGCTTGCGGCAGGAGGCGGGCAGGATGCCCTCGCGGTATTCGGCGGACTGCCGGTTGAAGATCTCGATGGACGGCATCGACACGACACGCGTTCCGGCCCCGAGCTGCCTGGCCGCGGCAAGCGCGAGCTGCAATTCGCTGCCGGAGGCGAGAAGGATCAGGGAAAGGGGCGCGGCTTCCTGCAGGGCGACGTAACCGCCCTTGAGAACGCCCGCGCGGCGGACGGAGGCGGGGATCTCGCTCAGGTCGGGCACGGACTGGCGCGTGAGCGCGAGCAGGGTCGGGCCGTCCGTGCGCTCCAGGGCGGCGGCAAACGCGCCGGCGGTCTCCTCGAAGTCGGCCGGCCGGATGACCTCGAATCCGGGGATCAGGCGGAGGGACGAAATCGTCTCGACCGGCTCGTGCGTCGGACCGTCCTCGCCGACTCCGATCGAGTCGTGCGTGTAGATGTAGACAACGGGCAGCTTCGAAAGCGCTGCGAGGCGCATCGGGGGCCGGGAATAATCGGCAAAGACGAGGAACGTCGCGCACGAGGGGCGGAAGAGGCCGTCGTACGCGATGCCATTGCACAGGGCGGCCATCGCGTGCTCCCGGATGCCAAAGCGGATGTTGCGGCCGGCCCGGTTCGAGGCGTCGAAATCCTTGTCGGCGGCGATGTAATTGTAGGTGGAGCCGTGGAGATCGGCGCTGCCGCTGATCAGGAGCGGGAGTTCGGCGGCCAGGGGCTGCAGAATGTCGCGCCCGGCGGCGCGCGTGCCGTTCTTCACCTCCGGTCCCGCGGCGTAGGCGGGAATCTTCCCGAGAAGATGGCCGGCCAGGGGCCGGTGCGAGGCGGAATCGAGAAGTGCCGCCTTCTCCGGGACGGCCTGCCGCCACGCTTGATAGGCCTTGACCCATTTCTTGTAACGGCGGACGAGCCCCTTTTTGTGCGCCGCGAAATAAGCGCTCACCTCGCCGCTGACGTAGAAATGCTCCGCGGGGAGTCCCAGGCCCGCGCGGGCCGTATCGGCAAACTTTGCGCCGCCCTCGCCGTGTCCCTTCTGGGTTCCCTGCACCTCGGGGATGCCCTTGGCGATGATCGTGTGGGCGATGATGAGCTGGGGCTTTCCGCTCCTGGCCTTTTTCGCCTTGTTGAAGGCCTTGAGAAACGCGGCCATGTCCTGGCCGTCGACGGTCTGGACATCCCATCCGATGGCCTTGAAGCGAAGCGCCGTGTTCTCGCTCTGCGTCTTGTCCGCCATGGCGTCGAGCGTCACGTAGTTCGAGTCGTAGATCAGGATCAGGTTCTCGAGCTTCTGGTGCCCGGCGAATTCGACGGCCTCCATCGCGACGCCCTCCTGCATGCAGCCGTCGCCGGCGAGGCAGACGATGTGATAGTCGAAGATCGGGTGCTCCGGGGTGTTGAAGCGGGCGGCGGCCATCTGGCCGGCGACGGCCATGCCCACCGAATTCGCGACGCCCTGGCCAAGCGGCCCCGTGGTCGCCTCGACGCCCGGCGTGTGGCCGAATTCCGGATGGCCCGGCGTCGCGCTGCCCAGCGCGCGGAACCGCTTCACCTGGTCGATCGGCAGGTTGTAGCCGCTGAGGTGCAGCCAGGAATAGAGAAACATGCTGCCATGGCCCGCCGAAAGGACGAAGCGGTCCCGGTTGATCCATCGCGGCTCATCGGGGTTGTGCACCAGCGCATTGCCATAGAGGACGGCGCCGATCTCGGCGCATCCCAGCGGAAGGCCCAGGTGGCCGGACGCGCAGGCATGGACTGCGTCGATGGCCAGGCCGCGGGCCTCGTTCGCAGCTTTCGAAAGGATCTGCGTGGACAGGGCCATGGAAGTTCAGGCCGGAATCAGGAAGCCGGCGCCGCCTCGACGCGTCTCTCCTTCTCCTTGATCGCGACCGCGGCCTTTCCGGTGCGGTGCCGAAGATAGTAAAGGCGGGCGCGCATGGGCTCGGACTCGCGCTCGATCTCGATCTTCTCGATGTTCGGCGAATGCGAGGGAAACACCCGCTCGACACCCTCGCCGTAGCTGATGCGCCGAACCGTGAACATCTCGTGGATACCGGAGCCCTTTCGCGCGATCACAATGCCTCCAAAAATCTGTATCCGCTCCTTGTCGCCTTCGCGGACCCGGGTGTGGACGCGCACGCCGTCCCCGACCTTGAAGGGGGGGAGGTCTTGCTTGAGCTGGGTGGAGGTTATCTCCTTGATGATCGGGTTCATGGCTGTGGCTTTATTTGAGTAGGTCGGGTCGGATCTGGCGGGTCTTTTCCAAAGCACGGTCGCGGCGCCATTTTTCGATCTCGGCATGGTTGCCGGAAAGGAGAACTTCGGGCACGGACATGCCACGGAATTCGGCGGGACGCGTGTATTGAGGAAAGTCGAGCAACTTGCCGGTGAAAGATTCGTGCGTCAACGATTTTTCCTCGCCCAGGACCCCCGGGATGAACCGGCTCAGGGCGTCGATGAGGACGGCCGCGGCGATGGTGCCGTTGGTGAGGACGTAATCCCCTATGCTGATCTCCTGGTCTATGATGCGTTCGCGGATGCGCTGGTCTATCCCCTCGTAGTGCCCGCTGAGGAGGACGAGGTGGGCCTGCCCCGAAAGCTCCCTCGCGAGGGCCGGCGAAAGGGGGGTCCCGTCGGGCGTCAGATAAATCCGGCGGCAACCCGGCGTCTGCAGCTGCTCGATGGCCGCGAACACGGGCTCCGGCTTGAGGACCATGCCCGCTCCCCCGCCAAAGGGCCGGTCGTCGGCCGTGCGATGCTTGTCGGTCGTCCAGGCCCGAAGATCGTGAACGCTCACATCCAGGAGGCCATGCTCGACTGCGCGCCCGAGCATGCTCTCCGCCAGAAACCCGTCGAGCATCCTCGGGAACAGCGTAAGGACGTCGATGCGCATCAAAACAAAGGGGTCGGGCTGCCAGTTGTTTATTTTATAAACAACTGGCAGCC
>Ga0265313_10000162_pt1 | contig 70036 bp, 70 predicted proteins | sample 4123metaG_FD_203122 | JGI IMG/M metagenome (GOLD analysis project Ga0265313, IMG submission 203122) | Rhizosphere microbial communities from Carex aquatilis grown in University of Washington, Seatle, WA, United States - 4-1-23 metaG | ecosystem: Host-associated > Plants > Roots > Rhizosphere >... | reverse complement strand
CCACCCTCACGGATGCCTCCAAGATCACGGCTGCCGGCAACGGCGCCCATGGCGGGCACCTCGAACTCTCCGGCAACACCTTGAGCGTACGCGGCGGGGTGGATCTCGGTAAGAAGGGCGGCCTGCTCATCGATCCGAACCAAGTCACCATCGTTGCCAGTTCTACGAGTACTGCTGGCGCTGCTGGTACCAATCAGGGTGTCGGGAGCGGTACGTCCGCCTCCCCCGCCACCAAGATCGGCATCAATTTCATAGAAACCCAGCTCAATGCCGGTGCAGTGGTCTTGATCTCAGCTCACAACCTCATCGATGCATCCACTCATGCCAGGAAGATCACCGCCGAAGGTGGCGGCGATCTCCGCCTGAAAGTCGCTGAACGCGGCGTTGTCAGTGTGGGAGGTGTCGCCATCAAGATTCGTGGCAACTTCAGTGCCAGTGCTACTGGAACGGGCGGCCAGATGTATATCGGCCCGGTTACAGCCAATAGTATTGATCTGGACGCCGGCAGCCATTCGCTGGTCTTGGCGCCTACGGTCACCATAAACGGCATTCGCAGACCTTCGCTTATGGCCACGGGTGGCGACATCAATCTTGCTGCCGTGCGGATATATAGCGATGGTAGTAATAGCGAAGGTCTTAGCATGCAGGCCAAGGGCAGCATCATCTTGCGCCACACGATTATCAATAACTCCGCAAGCGTATCTCTCACTGCCAGCGATGGCAGCATCGGTTTCTTGTCGAATTCGCGCATCTATTCGGGCAAGAACCTAACGCTGGATGCCGAGGCATATAAGATTGACGAAAACGGCGGTTTGACTGCGGCGGCTGCTGGCAAGTTGACCATCCATGGCACCATCGGTAGCGCTGGAGATGGCCTCGATGGCAGCGTCCATCTCTCTGCAGGCAAGGCCATCACCCTCGACCACGGCATCTTCGCCCAAGTTATCCAGGTGACCGGTAAGAGCCTGGCTTACTCTGGCAAGAACCAGTTCACTCTATCCGCGGGCAATGGCAGCCTCACACTTGATGCCGCCATCGGCAGTGCCAAGGCGGTGGCGGCTTATGGCGTTAAGCTGGTGGACCACGATTACGGCATCGACATCGACAAGTCCATCTACACCAGCAAGACCATCACGGCGAGCCAGAGCGGCTTCCATCTGCACGGCGGATCCGGCGATGAGGGCGTGTACGTGGGCGGCGGTGCCGGCAGCGACCTCGTGCTCTACGCCAAAGGCGCCATAACGCTGCGAGGCGGGTCGGTATACGTGGGCGGCCACCACAGCGTCACCGTCAGCGCGGACGACGGCAACGCCAAGGCCAACAAAGACAACCTGAAGATCATCGCGGCCAACACCGTGATCATCAGCCCCAACATCCCGACGGGCGGGGACGACAACGTCACATTGCACGCGGGCCACGACTTGGGTGTGAGTGCCCTAGGTCTGGTGCGGATCGACGGTGGCCAGGTCTTCGCGGCTATCGGTTCCTCCGGCACGGGTCAGACCAGTTTTAACCTGAATACCACATTGACCGCGGGCCATGATGTGGACATCGCCGGCGGCAGCAGCCTGGACCATGGACAGGTGTGGCTCAGGGGCGGCCGGGCCGTCGCCGAGGCCATCGCAGGCGGCGCCGGTATCCTCGATGTGCAGGCCAACCTCAGCATCAAGGCCGGTCACGATGTCGATGTGAAGGCCTACCACGTCCTGGTCCGCGGCGGCGACCAGATGTCGGCCAGCGCCACCGTCCTGTCCAGCGATGCTGTCACGGCGGCCGTGAGCGGCGCAGTGAGCATCAAAGCAGGCGGCAACCTGGACATCTCCGGCTCGGGTGCCTCCGGCAGCATCACCGTGCGGGGTGGCAACAAGGCGGGTTCGAACGCGGATCTGTCCGCCTCCGGTAAGAAGTCGAAGCTGGCCGTTACCCTCAAGGATTCGGTGACCCTCACTGCAGGCGGCGAGGTGAAGCTGGCTGCGGGCGAGCGCGTCACGCTCGAAGGCGGCAGCCTGGCGGCTGACTCCGCCAGCCTCGACGCGTCCGGCAAGCGCGCGAGCGTGAGTCTCTCGGTGGATTCCTCGGTCAAGGTGAGCGGCGAGTTGGTGCTGCTCTCCGCGGGCACCACCACGGGCGATTCCGTGCTGGTGCATGGCGGCGACTTCGCCGGCCGCGGCGTGCAGATGGATGGCACCGGCACCTCTGCCGCCGTGGCGGTGAGCTTGAAGTCCGGAGTCACGATCACCGCTCCCGCCGCCGGCGCCGTGGGTATCATCGGCCGTCAGGCCAGCGTACGCGGGGGCGACTCCGCGGCCGCCTCCCACGGCACGGGCAGTGCCGCGGTCTCCAGCCGGATCACGGTGGACGGCACCGATGCCAACGCAGCATACAGCGTCGCCACCGGCGTCAGCTTGCACGGTGGCAGCAGCCTCCTTCTGCAGTTGGACCGTAGTCTCGATCTTAGAGGTGGCGATCGTGCGGGCGCGGGTCTCTCAGCTCTCATCGACAGCACTGCTGCCGGCGCCAAGCTCGGAGTAAGCGTCAATGCCGGCGTCTCACTCTCCGGTTCATTCCTGTTCGTAGGAGTGGAGCAGGGAGGGTTGGCGGTGGCGGGCGGCGATGATGCCGGGCTCGGCGCTCACCTGCAGGCTTCGGCGGGCAAGCTCACTATGGTGGCGGATGCAGGACTGGCCTTCACCGGCGGTTCCGAGGTCACCATCGGTAACGGGGCCCTCGCGCAGGATTTCACTCTCAAGGGCGGTGACCGTGCGGGCGCCTCCGCTCAGGTCCAATCCGGGCTCGCCGGCGTGGCGCAGCTCGGCACCGATGCGGGCGTGAGGGCGACCGCCAGCGGCTCGCTCTCCGTCTCAGGCCTGCGCAGCCTCATCATCGTCGGTGGCGCTTCGGCCGCGGCTTCCGCTTTCGCCGGCAGGCACAGTGGCAGCGGTGTGGGGTCCGCGGCGGTGGCTGCCACGGCCGGCGTGGATCTGACCGGCGGCAGCGTGACGCTGGCCGCTTTCACCGGCGACCTCAGCATCGCCGGTGGCGCCGCCGCCGCCGCGGCGGCGCAAGTCGTCGCCACCAATGGGCTCAAGGCCAGCGTCAGTGGCGATGCCTCCGTGATGGTGGCCGCCACCACCGGCGGCATCACGCTCAAGGGCAAGCACAAGTTCACGTTGCGCGGCGGCGCCCATGCTGCCGGCGGCCAGGTCACCACCACCACGACCGGTCCGCACGCCAGCGGCAGCAGCAGCACCGGGACCGCTGGCAGCGCCAGCGGGGGCACCTACTCGGTCGCGGCTCACCGCACCCGCAGCACCACCTACACCCAGGCGCAGGCCACCGGCCTCGGCGCTTCGGCCACCGTCACCGGCACCGCCGGCGTCTCCCTCAGCGCCAAAGGCGGCATGAGCCTGGTGCCGAGTTCCGCCGGCGGCAGCGTCCTGGTGCAGGGCGGTTCGTCCGCGGCGGCTTCGGTCGCGGGTGTGGCCTCGGCCGGCGGCAAGGCCACTGTGTCCGGCCATGCGGCGGTCAGCATGAAGGCGGGCGGCGCGCTCAAGCTCACCGGCCAGCATGTGACCATCAAGGGCGGCCGGCGCGCCGCCGCGGGGGCCGACTCCCATAGCGTCGATGGAATCAGTCATTGCCATTCCGGCGCCGCCAGTTGCTTCGAGTTCGTGCCTACTCCCTCCACCAGCGTGCACCAGCCGGTCCAGCCCGACGAGGGGAAACTCGGCGGGCGGCTCACCGTGACCGGCGATGCTTCCGTGAGCGTGAGCGGTGGCAGCGTGACCCTCAACGGCAGCAGCCACCTGAACATATCCGGCGGCGCGCTCGCGCTCCAATCCGCGAACGCGCAGGCCTCCGGCGGCGTGGCGAAGCTCGCGGCCAAGAGCGGCGTTAGCATCACCTCGACCACTGGCGCGATGAAGCTTAAGACGGTGCATGACCCCATGCTCACTGACGGAACGGGTGGCGGCCAAGCGGCCGTGGCCCATGCCACCAGCGCGGGTTCCGCAGTGCTCACCGCGGCCATCGGCGTGAGCCTCAGCGCCAAGACCTCGCTCAGCGTGACCGGCATGAACGTCAAATTGCAGCCTGCGGCAGGATTGCTTTCACACGCCAGCGCGTCCGCCTCTGGCAGCGGCGCCAAGGCCGCCATCACGGTGGACGGCCGCACCAGCCTGAAGGCGGGGACCAATCTCACCATCACCGCGGTGCAGGGCAGCGTGGATCTCACCACCAGCATGGATGTGGCCTCGAGCAGCGCGCCCGTCGCTCATACCACCGGCGGCGCCGTCGCCAAGGTCATGGGCAAGCTCGATCTCGCGATCACGGCAGGGAACGACCTCACCATCAAGGCGCCCATCGACACGGCCAGCGACATCTCGATCACCGCTGGTACCCCTTACATCGGCAGCTCCGCACGTGTGCAGATCGGGGGCGGCATCTCGTTCACGGCGCTTGGAAAGCTCACGCTCATCGGTGGATCCAACCCCATCGTCACCAGCGGCGGGCCCGTCGGCAGCTTCGGCTCCCACGGTGTCGGCGGTGCCAGCGGCTGCGTTTCCATCGCCACCGGTTGCGGTGCCGGTGGGGGTATAACCATTACCGCGGGCACTGGCACAGTGGGCTCGGGCGGGGCTTATCACCCTGAGTGGGTGCGCTTGCCGGAGGCAGGGCTCAGTCTGCATGGGAAGCCGCTGAAACTTGGTTCGGTGCGGGATCAGGCCATCGTGATCAGCCTGGAGACCTTGCTGGGCGGGGCCCCCGCGGGTTCCATCAAACAATAGCCAGTTGTAAACTTTTACAGCTTTATCAGGTTGACGACTGCCATTAGACTGGCGGCCACTCTAAGGAGGCCGCCATGTCAGCCGTGATGCCCAGCCAGACCGATATCCGCCACGACTGGACCCTGGCCGAGGTGCAGGCCCTGTTCGCGCTTCCTTTCAATGAACTGTTGTTCCGCGCCCAGTCGGTGCACCGCCGCCACTTCGAGCCGAACACGGTGCAGGTCTCGACGCTCCTCTCCATCAAGACCGGCGCCTGTCCCGAGGACTGCGCCTACTGCCCCCAGAGCGCGCGCTTCGACACGGGCTTGAAGGCCGAGAAGCTCATGTGCGTGGACGACGTGGTGGCGAAGGCGAAGATCGCCCGCGACGCCGGCGCCACCCGCTTCTGCATGGGCGCCGCCTACCGCAGCCCCAAGGACAAGGACCTCGACCAGATCATCGGCATGATCCAGGGCGTGCGCGATCTCGGCATGGAGACCTGCGCGACGCTGGGCATGCTGACGCCGGCCCAGGCGCAGAAGCTCGCGGACGCGGGCCTCGACTACTACAACCACAACATCGACACCTCCGCCGAGTACTACAAGGACATCATCTCGACCCGCACCTTCGAGGACCGGCTCGACACCCTCAAGAACGTGCGCGAGGCGGGCATGCACGTCTGCTGCGGCGGCATCGTCGGCATGGGCGAGAAGAAGGAAGACCGGGCCAAGATGCTGCATACGCTCGCCACGCTGCCGGAGCACCCGGAGAGCGTGCCCATCAACCAGCTGGTGCAGGTGGAAGGCACGCCGCTGAACGGCACCGAGACCATCGACCCCTTCGACTTCGTGCGGGTGATCGCGGTGGCGCGCATCCTCATGCCCAAGGCCCACGTGCGCCTGTCGGCGGGCCGGAGCGAGATGCACGACGAGATGCAGGCGCTCACCTTCCTCGCCGGCGCCAACTCCATCTTCTACGGCGAGAAGCTCTTGACCACCGGCAACCCGGACATGGAGAAGGACCGGGAGCTGTTCGCCCGTCTCGGCATCAAGCCGGAGGAGCTGAAGGAACGGCCCGGCACCGCCCACGTGGACATCACGGCCGAGGACCATGGACGCCGCGCAGCGACTTGATGCGCTGCTGCGTCCCGAACTCGACGCGCTCAAGCAGAAATCCCTCTACCGCCTGCGGCGGCTGATCGAAGGGCCCCAGGGACCGGCGCTCAGCGTCGACGGCGTGGAGCTGCTGAACTTCTCCAGCAACGACTATCTGGGCCTGGCCGCCGATCCGCGCCTCGCGGAAGCGGCCAAGCGCGGGCTGGATGAGTACGGCACCGGCAGCGGCGCCGCCCATCTCGTCACCGGCCACAGCAAGGCCCACCACGTCCTGGAGGAAGAGCTGGCTGCGTTCTGCGGCCGGCCCCGTGCCTTGCTCTTCTCCAGCGGCTACATGGCGAACCTCGGGATCGCCGGCGCCCTCATCGGCCGCGGCGATCGGGTGCTGGAAGACCGGTTGAACCATGCCTCGCTCTTGGATGCGGGCCTGCTCTCCGGCGCGAAGTTCGCCCGCTACGCCCACAACGACGTGGCTGCGCTGGAGAAAGAACTCGAAGGCACCGCCACCACTACCTTAGTCATGACCGACGGCGTCTTCAGCATGGACGGTGATATCGCGCCGCTCCCCGCGCTCGCAAGCGCGAGCGGTGGTTCCGGCGCTTTCTTGAGCGTGGACGATGCCCATGGCTTCGGTGTGATCGGCGCGGGCGGGCGGGGCAGCGTCGAATACCACGGCCTGGGTCTTTCGGAAGTGCCCATCTACATGGCGACGCTCGGCAAGGCCTGCGGCGTATTTGGCGCCTTCGTGGCGGGAAGTGAAGCGCTCATCGAGAGCCTCATCCAGCGCTCCCGCACTTATATCTATACGACCGCCACGCCCCCGGCCCTGGCCGAGGCGGCCCGGGCGGCGCTGAAGCTCGTCGAAACTGAGACTTGGCGGAGGGATCATTTGAATGTATTGATAGCGCGCTTCCGCGCCGGCGCGAAGCAACTCGACCTCAAGCTCATGGAGTCATCGACTCCGATCCAGCCCCTGCTCATAGGTGAAGCGGAAGAGGCGCTCCGCATCTCCCTGGCCCTGAAAGAACGGGGGATACTCGCGGCGGCCATCCGTCCACCCACGGTGCCGGCGGGCACGGCGCGCCTGCGCATCACCCTCACGGCAGCCCACACCGAGACCCAGGTGGATCGGCTGCTGGAAGCCTTGGCGGCGGTGAAAGCGTGACCACGCCCGCTCTATATATAGAGACCCAGGGGCAGGGGCCCGCGCTCGTGCTGCTGCACGGCTGGGGCCTCCATGGAGGCGTGTGGGACAGCCTGATGCCGCGGCTCACCCCCCATCTCAAGGTCACCCGCGTGGACCTGCCGGGTCACGGCCGTAGCCGTCAGGTGCCCATGCCTCATTCCCTGACGGAACTCACCTTGCAGGTCATGGCGATGGTGCCCCCGGGCTCGGTGGTCTTGGGCTGGTCCTTAGGCGGGCTCGTGGCGCTTGAAGCGGCGCTACGCATGCCCCAGCGTCTTCGCGGGCTCGTCCTCGCCAACACCACGCCGCGGTTCGTCACGGCAGCGGATTGGTCCCATGCCATGCCGCCGGATCAGCTGCAGGAATTCGCCACGGGGCTCTCGGGCGATTACCGGGAGACCTTGCACCGCTTCCTCTCCTTGCAGGTGCGTGGGGACGAATCAGCGCGCGCCGCGCTGCGCAGCTTGCGCGATTCGCTCTTCGCCTACGGCGAACCGGACACCGCCGCGCTCGCCACGGGATTGGAGTTGCTGCGCAGCAGCGACTTGAGGAGTGGTCTGAAAGATATCGCGCTGCCGACCCTGGTGCTGGCGGGTGCTTATGACCGACTCACCCCGCCCGGCGCGAGCGAGTACATGGCGAAAGCGATCCCCGGCGCACGGATGGAAGTCTTCCCCAAGAGTGCCCATGCACCCTTCATCTCCCACACGGAGGATTTCACAGCTTCGTTGCTGAAATTCATGAATCAGTTGGACAAGGCGGCCGCATGAGCGCAGAGGACGAATTCTCCCTGGAGGCTTCTCGCGTAGGCGCGTCCTTCAGCCGCGCCGCCCGCGACTATGACGCCGCCGCGTTCCTGCAGAAGGAAGTGAGCGACCGCCTGCTGGAGCGGCTGGAACTCACCACGGTGGCACCGGTACGGGTGCTGGACGTGGGCTGCGGCACCGGCCGTCCTACCCGCCAGTTGTTGCAGCTCTACCCGAAAGCGGAAGTCATCGGCGCCGACCTCGCCCCCGGCATGATCGCCGTGGCGGAGTCGCACCAGCCCCCCTTTTACAAATGGTGGGGGAAGAAAGCGCGCTACATCCAGGCCGAGGCCTCGCGCATCCCCCTGGAAGATGCGAGCTGCGATCTCGTCTACGCGAGCCTGCTGCTGCAATGGTGCGAGGACCTGGACAAGACGCTGCTGGAATGGCGCCGTCTCCTGAAGCCCCACGGTCTCCTGCTCTTCAGTACCCTGGGGCCGGATACGCTCAAGGAACTGCGCGCCGCCTGGAGCGCCGTGGACGGCTACGTGCACGTGAACCGTTTCCTGGATATGCACGACATCGGCGATGCGATCATCCGCGCCGGTTTCGTGGAACCGGTGATGGACGTGGAGCACATGACTCTCACCTATGGGGATGCGCAGGGCCTGATGCGGGACCTGAAATCCATCGGTGCCCACAACGTCACCGCCGGGCGCCGGCGCGGGCTCATGGGCCGTGGGCGGTTGCAGGCTTTCGCCGATGCCTATGAGAAATTCCGCCGCGAAGATCGCCTGCCCGCGACCTATGAAGTGGTGTACGGCACCGCCTGGGCGCCGAAGTTCATGCCGGTCGCCGCACTAGAAGGTAGATATGACGATGTACAGGGACGTACAAGCGCCGCGGGAGGCAGGAAGCCGTGAGCGGCGGGCGCGGCTGCTTCGTCACCGGCACCGACACCGGCATCGGCAAGACCCGCGTGAGCGCGGGCCTGCTGAAGGCGCTCGCCAAGTCCGGCATGAAGAGCGTGGGCATGAAGCCCATCGCGAGCGGCGCGGAGCAGACGCCCGCAGGCCTGCGCAACGAGGATGCTCTGGCGCTGCAAGCGGCGGCTTCCCTCAAGCGCGACTACGCGCTGGTGAATCCCTATTGCTTCGCGCCGCCGGTGGCGCCCCATCTCGCGGCCCGGGAGGCGGGCATCGAGATACAGCTGGACACATTGCGCGCAGCCTATGGCGAGTTGTGTCAGGAAGCCGATGCGGTGGTAGTGGAGGGCGTGGGCGGCTGGCAGGTGCCCCTGTCCGAGACCCTGGAACTGCCCGACCTCGCCCGGGAATTCGGGTTGCCGGTGCTGCTGGTGGTGGGCATGCGCCTGGGGTGCCTCAACCACGCGCTGCTCACCGCAAGGGCGATACGTGCCGACGGGTTGGAATTGTTGGGCTGGGTGGCCAATGCCATCGATCCGGACTTCCAGCGGCCCGAGGCCAACCTGGCCACGCTGCAGGCGGAACTCGGCGCACCCCTCCTGGGGCAACTCGGATACGCGCCGAAAGCGCGCGCCGAGAGCATCGCCGAGTCGCTCACGGAAGCCTGCCGCCGGCTCGCCTGAGCACCGCAAAAAAACGCAAATCGCCGGGGAAAACATGGGCTTCCGGATGCAGTTCCGTTGCGCCCCCCGTGGGCCATGCGGTAGCATACGGCGCCTGATTTCCCCACCGCCGATGCCTGTCGGGAGGGGGTTCGGGGCACGGGGAACTCGCTCTTTTCGGGACATGGCGGCGCCGTCCGGCACCGCGTCCAGGGGACCCCAGTGCATCGCATAGCGCCCGCCGCCGGCGGCGCAGGATATCGACAAGACGGCGCCACGACCGGGCCGCGAGACAGCCAGCAGGAGTGACGATCGCATGGGCTTCCACACAATCAAGAACCTGGCGCGCGCCGCCGTCCTCGCCGGACTCGCTCTCGCGACCGGTGCCGCCCAAGCCGCTGAAAGCCTCTATAACACCCCGGTGGGCGTGACCCCGACCAGCCACGAGGTCTACGGCCTGCACATGATGGTGTTCTACTGGTGCGTCGGCATCGGCATCGTGGTGTTCGGCGTGATGATCATCGCGCTGTTCCGCTTCCGCAAATCCCAGGGCGCCCAGGCGGCCCAGTTCCACGACAGCACCTTCCTCGAGATCACCTGGACCATCGTGCCGGTGATCATCCTGGTGGCCATGGCCATCCCCGCCGCCAAGACCCTGGTGCGCATGGCGGATGCCAGCGACCCCGACATGAGCATCAAGATCACCGGCTACCAGTGGAAGTGGCAGTACGACTACCTGCAGGACGGCTTCAGCTTCTTCAGCATGCTGGCCAAGTCCAGCGACGAGGCCAGCCAGCTGCATTCCGGCATCGACCCCAACAGCGTCGACCACTACCTGCGTGACGTGGACCATCCGCTGGTGATCCCCACCGGCGAGAAGATCCGCCTGCTGCTCACCTCCGACGACGTGATCCACTCCTGGTGGATGCCGGACTTCGGCGGCAAGACCGACGCCAACCCCGGCTTCGTGAACCTGTACTGGATCAAGGTGGAAGAGCCGGGCGTGTACCGCGGCGCCTGCGCCGAACTCTGCGGCCGCTGGCACGGCTTCATGCCCATCGTGGTGGTGGCGAAGACCCCGGCCGACTACCAGGCCTGGGTGAAGGCCATGAAGGCCGCCAACGGCAAGTACGTGAGCCCCTACGACGGCTCGCTGGAAGACAACGGCAGCCCGGTGGTGTTCGGCGCCACCAGCTATAACGACGTGATGGGTTCGCCGGCCGGTGCGCCGGTGCCCGCGGGCACCACCGTGTCCACACCGGTGCTGGCCAAGCCCGGGGTCGTGACCCCGACGGCCGCCGTCGCCACGCCTTCCGCCGGAGCCTGGGACATGGCTACCGCCATGGACAAGGGCAAGCAGGTCTACACGCAGAACTGCGCCGCCTGTCACATGGCCGACGGCAAGGGCAACCCGGAGATGGGCGCCAAGGCCATCGCCGGCAGCGCCATCGCCAACGGCCCGGCGCTGGCCCACATCAAGTTCGTGCTCAAGGGCAAGGGCGTGATGCCCGCCTGGGGCAACATCCTGAGCGACGCGGACCTCGCCGCCGTCATCACCTTCGAGCGCAACTCCTTCGGCAACCACAAGGGCGACCTGGTGAAGCCGGATGACGTCAAGGCTGCGCGCTGAAACACACGAATTCCCGGAGAGAGCACATGAGCCACGAATCCCACGATAACCACGGCGAGCACCACCCGAGCGGCCTGATGCGTTGGGTGACGACCACCAACCACAAGGACATCGGCACGCTGTACCTGCTGTTCAGCCTGCTCATGTTCTTCATCGGCGGCAGCTTCGCCATGGTCATCCGCGCCGAGCTCTTCAAGCCCGGCATGCAGATCGTGGACCCGGTGGTGTTCAACCAGCTCACCACCATGCACGCGCTGATCATGATCTTCGGCGCCATCATGCCGGCCTTCGTGGGTCTCGCGAACTGGATGATCCCCATCATGATCGGCGCGCCGGACATGGCACTGCCGCGCATGAACAACTGGAGCTTCTGGATCCTGCCCTTCGCCTTCACGCTGCTCCTGGGCACGCTGCTGATGCCGGGCGGGGGCCCCGCCGGTGGCTGGACCATGTACCCGCCCCTGATGCTGCAGACCGGCACCGCCTTCCCGTTCGTGATCTTCGCCGTGCACATGATGGGCATCAGCTCGGTGATGGGTGCCATCAACATCGTGGTGACCATCCTCAACCTGCGCGCCCCCAAGATGACGCTGCTGAAGATGCCGCTGTTCGTCTGGTCCTGGTTCATCACCGCTTACCTGCTGATCGCGGTGATGCCGGTGCTGGCCGGTGCGGTGACCATGCTGCTCACCGACAAGTACTTCGGCACCAGCTTCTTCAACGCGGCCGGCGGCGGCGACCCGGTCATGTTCCAGCACATCTTCTGGTTCTTCGGGCACCCCGAGGTCTACATCATGATCCTGCCGGCCTTCGGCATCGTCTCGGAGATCCTCCCGACCTTCGCCCGCAAGCCGCTGTTCGGTTACGAGTCCATGGTGTACGCGGTGGCCTCCATCGCCTTCCTCTCGTTCATCGTGTGGGCTCACCACATGTTCACGGTGGGCATGCCGCTCGCCGGCGAACTGTTCTTCATGTTCACCACCATGCTGATCGCGGTGCCGACCGGCGTGAAGGTGTTCAACTGGACCGCCACGCTGTGGAAGGGCTCGCTCACCTTCGAGACGCCGATGCTGTTCGCGCTGGCGTTCCTGTTCCTGTTCACCATCGGCGGCTTCTCTGGCGTCATGTGCGCCATCGTGCCCGCCGACTTCCAGTACCAGGACAGCTACTTCGTGGTGGCGCACTTCCACTACGTGCTGGTCACCGGCGCGGCCTTCGCCATCATGGGCGCGGTGTACTACTGGCTGCCCAAGTGGACCGGCCACATGTACAACGAGACCGCCGGCAAGTGGCACTTCTGGATGAGCACCATCTGGGTCAACGTGCTGTTCTTCCCGCAGCACTTCCTCGGCCTCGCCGGCATGCCGCGCCGCATCCCGGACTACCCGGTGCAGTTCACTGATCTCAACATGCTCTCGTCCATCGGCGGCTTCCTGTTCGGCGCCTCCCAGCTGATCTTCCTGTACGTCGTCATCAGCTGCATCCGCGGCGGCGCCAAGGCGCCGGCCAAGGTCTGGGAGGGCGCGAAGGGTCTCGAGTGGCACCTGCCTTCGCCGCCCCCGTACCACAGCTTCACCACCCCGCCGGACGCCGAGATCTGGGCGCATCCGTACCGGGATTGATGCGTGGCGGCCGCGGCCATGGGTAAGGAAGGCATGACGCCGGGCAGGAAGCGGGTCCTGCTGACGGCGGCGATATTGACGGCGGTGGCGCTGGCTTTCTACGTGGGGATATTCCTGCTGGTGAGCTGGCGGCATCCGTGAGCACGGGGCAGAGACGCCACCGCAAGGTGCTGCTGGCCCTGGGTGCGATGCTGGTGGGCATGTTCGCCTTCGGCTTCGCCCTGATACCGCTCTACAACGTGGTGTGCCGGCTGACGGGTCTGAACGGACGGGGCGTCGAGACTGTGTCCTCGGCCTACGCCGGCGAGGCGGACGAGACGCGCAGCGTGACGGTGCAGTTCCTGAGCACCGTGAACACCAGGCTGCCGTTCGAGTTCCACCCGGACGCGGGCACGCTAAAGGTGCACCCGGGCGAACTGTACGGGACCTCGTTCTTCGCCGCGAACCAGAGCGGCGCGGACGTGACGGCACAGGCGGTGGCCACCTACGCTCCGGGCGAGGCGGCCAAGTACGTGCACAAGACGGAGTGTTTCTGTTTCAGCAAGGAGAGTTTCGGTCCGCATGAGTCCAAGCATATGCCGGTGCGGTTCTACATCGACCCGGCTATCCCCAAGGACATCGGCACCGTGACCATCTCCTACACGTATTACAACGTCACCCCCGGGCAGACCCCGGGGACGTGACAAAAGCAGAGGACGAGAACATGGCATCTCACGCGAACGCCGACCACTACTACGTGCCGCACGGCAGCCATTGGCCGATCGTCGGCTCCATCGGCCTGTTCACCACCCTCGGCTCCGCCGCGCTGTGGCTGGAGGACGTGTCCCTCGGCAAGATGTTGTTCCCGGTGGGCATCCTCATCATCCTCTTCATGATGTTCGGCTGGTTCGGCACCGTCATCCGCGAGAGCGAAGGCGGCGCCTACAACGAACAGGTGGACCGCTCCTTCCGCTGGGGCATGACCTGGTTCATCTTCTCCGAGGTCATGTTCTTCGCCGCCTTCTTCGGCGCACTGTTCTACGCACGGCAGTTCTCGCTGCCCTGGCTCGGCGGCGTGGGCAAGAACCTGTTCACCAACCTGCTGCTCTGGAACGGCTATGAGCCGGCCTGGCCCACCAACGGCCCGGCGGGCATCGGCGGCCCCTTCAAGGCGATGGAGGCCCTCGGCATCCCGGCCTTGAACACCGCCATCCTGCTCACCTCCGGCCTCACCGTGACCATCGCCCACTGGGGCCTCAAGTCCGGCCAGCGCGGCAAGCTCAAGCTGTTCCTGCTGCTCACCGTGCTGCTGGGCTTCACCTTCGTGTTCATGCAGGCCCATGAGTACATCGATGCCTACACCAAGCAGAACCTGACCCTGGGCTCGGGCATCTACGGCTCCACCTTCTTCATGCTCACGGGCTTCCACGGCCTGCACGTCACCATCGGCGCCATCATGCTGACGGTGATCCTGGGCCGCTCCATGAAGGGCCATTTCAAGCCTGAGCACCACTTCGCCTTCGAGGCGGTGTCCTGGTACTGGCACTTCGTGGACGTGGTGTGGTTGGGCCTGTACATCTTCGTGTACTGGCTCTAAAAATCGATCTTTTGCCCGCTGGCGGTGTGACGGCCAGGATGGCCAAACGTCGCGGGAGGGCAGGATGCCCGGGAGCGACGGGCGCGGATGAGGAGCACTTCGCTACGCTCCTGCTTCGCTCGTGGCCCACGACGGACTTCCTGTCCGTCGGCGCGCCACATGTGGCGCGCCCCTCTTGCTCGCCTCGCGCGTCTAGCCAGCGGTCAAAATCTCTGATTTTTAGCGGGGCTGCGACGAGCCCATGATGGAATCAAAAAGCGCCGCGCCTAAAAACGCGGCGCTTCTTTATTCAGGGATGCACTGCGTTCGGTTGGATGAGGCCGGCGAAGTACGCCGCGATGAGCAGGGCGAACAGCAGCAGCGAGAGGCCGATGCGGATGGAGAGGGCTTTCACGTTGCGCTTGGACTGGCCCCGATCGTGCAGCATGAAATACATGCCCGAGAACAGGCTGGTGAGGATGGCGATCAGGATGGCGACGATAATGAGACGTGGCAGCATGGCTTCCTCCGGGACGACGGGGGACGTTAGCACTTGCGCCTGAGCCCCGGCAATGCCTTCCGTCCCGGCCTCTGGCCGACGCTGGCCATGCTGGTCCTGTGCGGGCTGTTCCTGCGCTTGAGCGTGTGGCAGTGGCAGCGGGCGGAGTACAAGCGGGAGTTGCTGGCGGAGTACACGGCCCAGGGCGCGAAGCCGCCGGTCTCCCTGGACGCCCTGCTCACGGACCCCACCCTGGAGAGTTTCCCCCCTTACCTCAAGGTGAGCGCCGTCGGGAGCTACGACACCTCGCGCCAGATCCTGCTGCAGGACATGACCCATGATGGCCAGGTGGGCTACGAGGTACTGACGCCTCTGCTGATGCAGGGCGGCATCATCGCCCTGGTGGACCGGGGCTGGGTCCCGGCGGATGCTCAGGGTAAGGCGCCTGACGTGACCGTGGGCACGGATCCGCGCCGCATCGAGGCGACGCTGGGCACATTGCCGGAGCCGGGCATCAAGCTCGGCAAGCCCGCGGCGCCGGCGGCAGGCTGGCCGAAACTCATGTTCTATCCCGGCATCCATGACCTATTGCCGCTCTACGGCCCCAAGCTCATGACGCCGCTTCTGCATCTCGCGCCGGCCCAGCCGGACGGATATCTCAGGGAGCAGACCCTGGACGTGGGCCTACCCGCGTCGCGGCATCTCGGTTACGCCTTCCAGTGGGCCATGCTGGCCCTGGCGGTATTCATCGTATGGCTGGTGGTGAACCTGCGCCGCGGCCGCAAGCACGGAGCTGAGCAAGCATGAACCAAGAGAGCGACAAGACCGCACGCAAGAACCGCTTGATCATCCTGCTGCTGTTCCTGGTGTTCCTGGCGCCGGCGCTCGGTTCGTGGCTGCTGTATGCCAACCGCGACACGGTGCACATGGGCACCACCAACAAGGGCGAGTTCGTGCAGCCGCCGCGCCAGCTGGATCTGAGCGGCCTCGCCCTCAGCAAAGACTACTTCGCCCATCATCAGACGCTCATCTACGTGAGCGGCGCGGACTGTGCCGACGACTGTCGGCACGCACTGGATGTGATGCATGGCACCCAGCTCGCTCTGGGCGAGCAGAACTCGGAGGTGCAGCGCCTGTATCTCGCTTCCAGCCCGGGGGCGGCCAAGGTCGCGGCGGACGCGGGGCTCACGGTGCTGGATGCCAGCAGCAAGCCGGTGCTGCAGGATTTCGGTGCCGACGCCTCCCAGTACATCTATCTCGCGGACCAGAACGGTTACGCGGTGCTGCGCTACAAGCTCTCGGATGACCCGAAGAAGATCCTGATCGACCTGCGTCATCTCCTAGGGTCTGGCGGCTGATGCGCAAGAACCTCTTCTTCACTCTCGCCATCACCGCCGCGGTACTGGCCTTCGGCGTGGTGATGCTGGGCGCCTACGTGCGCCTCTCCCAGGCGGGCCTGGGCTGCCCGGATTGGCCCGGCTGCTATGGCCACATGGCGGTGCCGAGCGATACGGAAGTGAACAGCACGCTGCTGGCCGCACGGCCGCTGGAACCGGCCCGGGCCTGGAAGGAGATGATCCACCGCTACTTCGTGGGCGGCCTGGGCACCCTCATCCTCGCGCTGGCGATGATCGCCTTCTGGCGTCGCCGCGAAGCGGCCCAACCCAAGCTCCTGCCGGGTCTCCTGCTCGGCCTCGTGATCTTCCAGGCGCTGCTCGGCATGTGGACGGTGACCTTGCTCCTGTTCCCGCCGGTGGTCACGGCCCATCTATTGGGAGGGCTCGCGACCTTCACACTCCTGGTGCTGCTGGTCTGGCAGAGCGGCGGCTGGCTCCGGTACGGTGCGGAAGCCCACCGTGAGATGCGCTGGCTCGCGGCGGCGAGCCTCGTGGTGGTGGTGTGCCAGATCGCACTGGGCGGTTGGGTGAGCAGCAACTATGCGGCCATTGCCTGCCCTGATTTCCCCACCTGCCAGGGGAGCCTCTGGCCCGATTCCATGGATTTCGCCGCTGGCTTCAGCTGGCACGGCCTTGGGCCTGATTATCAGGGCGGCATCCTCGAGAGCGGCGCGCGCATGGCCATCCACGTGGCCCATCGCCTGGGGGCGCTCATCACCTTCCTGGTGGTGGGCTTCACCGCCTTCGACATCGCATTGCGGGCCCGCGCGCCCATGCTGCGCCGGCTGGCCGCCCTGGTGGGAGCCTTGCTCATTACCCAGATCGCCCTCGGCATCAGCCTCGTGAAATTCGGCTGGCCTCTGCCCCTCGCCGACCTGCACAATGGCGTGGCGGCGCTGCTGCTGGCCGCGGTGGCGAGCCTCACCTGGGCTGTGAATGCAGGCAGGACATGAACACGGTTAGTACTACGACCTGGCGGGATTTCTACGAACTCGGCAAGCCCCGGGTGGTGGCGCTCATCGTCTTCACCGCAGTGGTAGGCATGTTCCTGGCGGTGCCGGGGATGCCCCAGCTGTCGAAGCTCGTGTTCGGGACATTGGGTATAGGCCTCGCGGCTTCGGGCGCGGCGGCGGTGAACCACCTGCTGGACCAGCGGGTGGATGCGGTCATGTTCCGCACCCGTCACCGGCCGCTGCCGACGGGACAGGTGACGGAGCGGCAGGTGCTGCTGTATGCGCTCGTGCTCACCATGCTGTCCATGCTCATCCTCACGGCGCTGGTGAACACGCTCACGGCGGTGCTGACTTTCTGCTCCCTCATCGGCTACGCCGTGGTCTACACCGTGTTCCTGAAGCGGGCCTCGCCCCAGAACATCGTCATCGGCGGTGCCGCCGGCGCCGCACCGCCGCTCCTGGGCTGGACTGCCGTCACCGGCCACGCAGACGCAGGCGCTTTCCTTTTATTCCTTATCATTTTCATCTGGACGCCGCCGCACTTCTGGGCGCTCGCCATCCACCGCCGCGAGGACTACGCCAAGGTAGGCATCCCCATGTTGCCCGTCACCCACGGCGTGCCCTACACCAAGCTGCAGATCCTGCTCTACACGCTGCTGCTGCTCGCGGTGAGTCTCTTGCCCTTCGCCATCCGCATGAGCGGACCGCTCTATCTCGTGGCGGCGTTGGTGCTGGGCGGCGTGTTCCTCTGGTACGCCTGGCGCCTCAAGACGACTGAGGATGAGACGCTCCCGATGCGCACCTTCCACTGGTCCATCTGGTACCTGTCCCTACTCTTCGGTGCGTTGCTGGTGGACCACTATCTCCCGAGGTTCTTCGGCGCGGCCTGATTCCTCCGGGTCTATACTCGGCCCATGCTGGCGCATCTTCTGACCGGCCTTTGGGCCGGACTCCCCATGATCACCAACCCTACGGCTGTGGTGCCACCTGGCTCCATCCAGCCCCTGCACGCGAGCTACGAGTACCGGCGCCCGAAGGGCGACGAGGTGGTCTCCTTCACCACCTATATCCTCGGCGGGAAGGGCGAGACCCTCTACAAGTTCGAGTGCCACGGCGGCGACTATCCGGACGATTCGGAGATGAAGTTCGACGGGGACTTCCAGTGCGCGCTCTTCCCCATCAACGGCGATACCCTCACGCCCGTGAACCTGCTGGCGCGGGATACCCGGGAAGAGCAGGGGGCGGACTGGAAGAACCGGGGCCGCGCCATGGCGAAGCAGTTCCAGGGCGAGTGTCTGGGCTATCCCGAGTACAGTACACTCCGGCACTTCCGCCTGCGGGGCATGGCCTTGACCTTGAGCTACACGGACCTGGTCTGGGACGGGAAGACGCTGGTGGGCTTCAATTTCCATCTCGACGCAGTGCCGGATGTGGACGCCAAGTCATCCTTCGCTGAGGCGGCGGAGGGGAGTAGGCCGCCCAAAGCGTGTTACCCCTGATTGCGAGTAGCGCATACTCGTACCATCAGATTTGTTTCATTCTGGCCGCAACTATGACGCAAAAAACTAGAGCAAAATTGCAGTGGGGTATCCTAGTTCCACCAAGTGGATTTCCCAGAGGTAATGAATTTTCTATTCCGGCAAAATTCGACCATCAAGGCGATGACTGGGGCGATAATGCATGGAGCGTGGTAATTAATAGTGTTGTAGCTGCGGATAAGGCCGGGACTCAAGAAGTCACAATCGGGTTTTTAGTACAAACTGCGCCAAACGAATGGCTCCGGGAAGGAATGAAGTTTGACCTTTACGAGGGAAGCAGGTGCATCGCCAGCGGTATCGTGTTGTAACCAAATAAAAAGCCCGGCTCTTGCCGGGCTTTCAGTTTCTCACTCTCTCGATGGGCCTTAAGCCATCGCCGTCCTGAGCTTCTTGATGGCGTTGTTCTCCAACTGCCGCACCCGTTCCGCGGAGATGTGGTACTTGTCCGCCAGTTCCTGCAGCGTGGCCTTCTCCTCGTCCAGCCAGCGGCGCTGGAGGATGTGGCGGCTGCGATCGTCCAGGCCCGTCAAGGCATGCTCGAGGCGGGCTTCGCTGCGGGTCGCGTAATCCTGCCGCTCGACGGACTCGGCCGGATCCGAGGCCTCGTCCGCGAGGTAGGTCACCGGGGCCACGCTCACGCTGTCCTCATCCTCGCTCTCGGGGGTGAGGTCGAAGCCGATGTCCTGGCCGGCGAGACGCGATTCCATCTCCAGGACCTCTTCGGGCGTGACGCCCAGGTCCTTGGCGATGGCCTTCACCTCGGCGGCGTTCATCCAGCCCAAACGCTTCTTGGACTTGCGCAGGTTGAAGAACAGCTTGCGCTGCGCCTTGGTGGTGGCCACCTTCACGATGCGCCAGTTCTTGAGGATGTACTCGTGCATCTCCGCCTTGATCCAGTGCACGGCGAAGGAGACGAGGCGCACCCCCACCTTGGGGTCGAAGCGCTTCACGGCCTTCATCAGGCCGATGTTACCCTCCTGCACCAGGTCGCCCAGGGGCAGGCCGTAGCCCATGTAGCCGCGGGCCACATGCACCACGAAACGCAGGTGGTGCAGCACCAGCTGACGGGCCGCTTCCAGGTCCTGTTCGTCGTGATAACGCACGGCCAGGGCCTTCTCCTGCTCCGGCGTGAGCACGGGGATGCCGTGCACGGCCTGGATATAGGCATCCAGGCTGCCGATGGGGCTGACCGACAGCTCCTTGTGCAGCGGGACGAGGGCGGCGGTATTCGTGGTCATGGGGACCTCCTTCTTCATGGGCATCATATTAGCACTCGAGGAGTTAGAGTGCTAAGGCACTGAATAGTTCCTTAGGAGAGGGGGTCGTAACTAACTGTTCTGGAAGGCTATTTTAGGTCGGCTCGATGGCCCGGAGATGCCTGGCGACTGCCAGCCAGGATCCAGCCCAGCCAAGCAGGGCCCCGCCGGCTATAAGCCCCAGGGCGCCCAGGAAGCCCAGCCCCTGGAGCGCGTAGGCGCTGCCATAGAGGCCCGCCAGACGGCTGACAGGAGCGGCCACGAGGGCGACGGCTACCGCCACCAGGATGCAGGCGATCAGTCCCCCGGCGAAGCCGTACCAGGCTCCGTGATAGAGGAAGGGGCGGCGGATGAAGGGGTCTGTGGCCCCCAATAGCTTGCTCACCTCGATCTCAGTGCGCCGGCCGCCGATCTCCAGGCGGATGGTGTTGCCCACCACGAAGATCACCGCGAGCCCGAGCAGGGCCGCCAGGATGTCGGTGGTGCGCCGCACGATGTCCAGGATGGCGGTGAGCCGCTTCAGCCACTGCATGTCGAGCCGCACCTGGTCCACGGCAGGGTTGCCCGCCAGTTGGTGCTGCAAGGCTTCAGCGCTCTCCGGCGAGGCATCCGTGGGCCGCACCACCAGCACCGCCGGCAGCGGGTTCTTGTCCAGCACCGAAGCCGCGTCGCCGAAACCGGAGAGCTGCTTGAACTCGGCCAGCGCCTGGTCGGCGCTGATGTACTGCACGTCCGCCACCCCATCCATGTGCCGCACCGTGGCGGCGAGGGTCTGGGCGGCGGCGTCGCTGGTGTTGCTCTTGAGGTAGACGGATATGCGGGCCGAGCCTTCCCAAGAACCGCTCACCTCGCGGGCGTTGCCGACGAGCACCTGCATGGCGGCGGGCAGGGAGAGGGCGATGCCGATGACCGCAGCAGTCATGAGGCTGGTGCCCGCGTGGCGATAGAGGCGGCCGAGGCTGGTGACGGCCACCCGCGCATGGTCCCGGGCCCAGGACTTGATGCCGCCCTTGAGCCCCGCAGTCTCGGCGCCGCTCACGCCCGGGTCACGTGGAGATGCCATGGGCCTCCCCCGTGTCAGCCATGTGGCCGCTCTTCAGGTTGAACACCCGGGCGGCGAACTGCTCCACCAGGGCCCGGTCGTGGCTCGCGATCAGCACCGTCACGCCCACCTGGTTCAGGCGCTTGAAGAGCTGCATCACTTCCAGCGAGAGTTCCGGGTCCAGGTTGCCGGTGGGCTCATCGGCGATGAGGATGGCCGGGCGGTAGACCACCGCGCGGGCGATGCCCACCCGCTGCTGCTCGCCGGTGGAGAGGGTCACGGGCAGGGCCTTCTCCTTGTGCAGCAGGCCCACGAGGTCCAGGGAGGCGCGCACCCGCTTCGCGGTCTCGGCGAGGTCGGCGCCGGCGATGATGAGCGGCAGCGCCACGTTGTCGAACACGCTGCGGTCGTCCAGGAGCTTGTGGTCCTGGAACACCATGCCGATCTGGCGGCGGTAGAAGGGGAGCTGGCGGCGCTTGATGCCGGCGAGGTTCTGGCCGTTCACCACGATCTGGCCGCGGCTCGGGCGCTCGATGAGGGCCACCAGCTTCAGCAGCGTGCTCTTGCCGGCGCCGGAGGGTCCCGTGAGGAAAGCCATCTCGCCGCGCTCGACATCGAATGAGACATCGGCTAGGGCTTCGTTGCCCCCCGCGTATCTTTTCCCGACGCCCTGAAAACTTATCATCTGCCTATCCTACCAGCGCTTCAGCGAAAGCCTGGGGGTCAAACAGCGTCAGGTCCTCGGCGGCCTCGCCGATGCCTACGTAACGGATGGGGATGCCGAAGCGCCCGGCGGCCGCCAGCACGATGCCGCCCTTGGCGGTGCCATCCAGCTTGGTGATGACGAGGCCCGTGAGCTTCACCGCCGCGTGGAACTCCTCGATCTGGCGCAGGGCGTTCTGGCCCGTGCCCGCGTCCAGCACCAGCAGGCGCTCGTGGGGCACGCCGTCGCCGAACTTCGCCAGCACCCGGTCCACCTTCTTCAATTCTTCCATCAGTCCCGTCTGGGTGTGCAGGCGTCCGGCGGTGTCCACCAGCAGCACGTCCGTGCCGCGGGACGTGGCCGCCATATAAGCATCGTGGGCCACCGCTGCCGGATCTGCGCCGGGGCCCTGGGCGATGACCGGCACACCCTGGCGTTCGCCCCAGAGCTGCAGCTGTTCCACCGCCGCGGCGCGGAAGGTGTCACCCGCCGCCAACATCACGCTGAGCTTCCCGGACTTGTAGCGCTGCGCGAGCTTACCCAAGGTGGTGGTCTTGCCCACGCCGTTCACGCCGAGGGCCAGCACCACGAAAGGTTTCTTGCCGGCGGGCACGTCCAGCGGCTGCGCCACCGGCTGTAGCAATCTCACGATCTCTTCCACCAGCGCGGCCTTGAGCGCCGCCGTGTCTGGCAGGCGCCGCGCGCGCAGGGCCTCCATGATTTGGCGGGTGGTCTCCACGCCCACGTCGCCGCTGATGAGGCGCGTCTCCAGTTCCTCCAGCTGCATCTCGTCCACCGGTCCCGAGAACGAGGCGAGCCAGCCCGTGCCCCGGTTGAGGCGGGCTTTGAGGCGGGCGAAGAGACCGGGGCGTTCGGACAAGGGCTTCAGGCTGTGGCGGACGGGAAGGAGCAGGTTAACGCAGGCTCAGGGGACGGACAAGAAAAAAGGGGCGAGCTTGCGCTCGCCCCTTGTCCGTCCGTTAAGACGATCCCTATCAGGGAGCCTTGATGATCGGCGGCGTGTTGTTGATGGTCACCTGTAAGCCATTGGCCAGCATCCAGGCCACGGCTTCCGTCTGCATCTCCACCGTAGTGGCGCCGTAGAGGCCCTGGGTGGTGGCGTTGCTGGGGCAGTTGCTCGGCACCGACGGGTCCAGGATGGAGCCGTGGTCACCGGTCAGGAAGCGCACGATGAACTTGCTGCCCGGGGTGGTCGTGTCCACCTGCACCAGACCCATGGTCGAGGAGAGGAGGTCGGTGGCGCTGTTGGGTACCACTTGGTCCGGCAGGTTGCAGGTGTCGGCAGCGCCGCTGAAACCGCCCACCACTTCCATCATGTGGATGGGATGGCCCGCCGCCGCGATGGCGGCGTAGTTGGCCGGATCGCCGTCTTCAACCACCGCCTGGGCTTCGGAGTAGAAGTCGAAGTAGGCCTGGCTGTCCTTCACCAAGCCCTGTTGCGCTAACCCCGCGTCGATGATGGGCTCGAAGGAGGGCGAGTTGCGCAGCAGCTCCGCGATGTGGCCGCCGGGAGCCGCGAGCGTAGCCGCCACGATCTTCGGCGCGTGGCCGGTCAGCGAGGCGCCGGCGGTGTCGGCGCCCAGGTACACGGTGCCGATGATGCCGCCCAGCGAATGGCCCACGAAGAACACCTTCGAGGTGTCGAAGGCGTTGGTCCCGCCCGGGAACATGTTCGGCAGGGTCGCCATCAGGTTTATCAGGTCAGCCGCCCCTTCGCGCAGGTTGTCGCGGGAGGTGATGGTGCTGTTCAGGTTGATGAACCAGGCGCCGGAGCTGTCGAGCTTGCCGTCCGGGCCGGAGGCGCCGCTGCTGTTGTTCTGCAGGTCCATGTCGAAGGTGCGCTCATGGCCCGCGGTATACAACGGGTCAGCCTTGTTGGTCACGCCGTGCAGCGGCAGGTCGATGGAGACCATGGCGATGCAGGCGTGGCCGAAGGTGCTGGCGATGCCGAACACGTCCTCGCGGTTGCGGGTGATGCCGTGCTGGAACACCGTCACCGGCCAGCCGGTGCCGGGCATGGCGCCGCAACCGGTGGGGATGGTGACGATCACCGGGATCACGTTCTGCGCGACCGTGGCCTTGGGCGTGAAGCTGCCGGTCGGGTTGCTTGAGTCAAGCCGGATATCGCCGCCCTTGCTGTTCTTCCAGGAACCGGTGAGCGCCGCCGTCGGCTTGGTTGCACTGGGCACAGGCAGGTAGTACGGGATGGCGACCGTGCCGGCATAGATCTCGGTGGCATCGCTGCCGACCACGGCAGAACAGGCGGTGGTGTTGTTGGGGAGCTTGCCCGACTGGAACAGCGCATCGCATACCCTGAGATGCGTGTCGATCGTGCCCACGCCCGTGGGCTGCGTGGTCGGCTGGGCCGTGGCGGCCATGCTGGCCAGGGCCACGCCCTCGTACTGGGTGCTGAAGCTGAAGGTCACCGCGACTTTGTCCGGGGTGATGCCCGCGCCGGCGGCGACCGCCAGCTGCGGCAGGGTGAACTGGGCCACCGGCAGCAAGGGATCGGTGGCGCTCATGGCGATCTTCTTCACGTCCAACGTCGCGAGGGCCGGCGTGTCCGCGGCCACGATGGCGGAATAGTCGCTGCTGGCCGAGGCCGGCGCGCCGCTGGCGTCGGTCACGCCCTTGGTCACCACCACGAGATAGGTGGCGGGGACCGGCACGCCGCCGCTGACGGTGCTGGCCGCCAGGGGATGCAGCGGCTTGATGGTGACGATCTGGCCGTTGGAATCGATGCCGGGCGAGAGGCCGATGCTGTAGTCGGTGCCTACCGCCAACGGCGCGCTGAAGCCCGTCACCGCCTTGGTGGCGACGTCGCTCGTCACCTTGAACACGAACACGTTCGCCGCCAGCGTGCTGGCCTTCACCGGCGCGGTGAAGTAGATGTTGATGTCGGACTGGGTGCCGAAGCCGTCCAGGTGATTCAGCTCAAGCAACGGGCCGTTCTGGGCCACGGCTGCGCTGCCCGGGATGCCGAGCTGCCCCGTGCCGTGCTGGTCGAAGTACAGGTCGTTGGGGAAGGGCATGACGCCGCCGAGCGGTGTGAAGCGCGCCTGGAACCCGGCGTTCGGGTTGGGGCTCGGAGCCACGGAGTCGTCGCTGGACACGCAGGCGGCCAACGGGATGGAAAGCGCCAGCAGCGCGGCAAGACGGCGGATTTTCACGGTTTTTTCACTCCCCAAACGAGACGGTTAGGGTACGCTGCCGTCCTAGGGGCTGGCAAGACATGAAACCGTCAAGAAAGGGCCCAGACGCGCATGCCCATGAGACACAACCCCGGCCGGGGCTACCGCAACGAATTCCGCATCATCGCCGGGCAGTGGCGCAGGCGGAAGCTGCATTTCCCGCCCTTGCCCGGCATCCGCCCCTCGCCGGACCGGGTGCGGGAGACCCTCTTCAATTGGCTGCGGGACCGGGTCGAGGGCAGCCGTTGCCTGGATCTCTTCGCCGGCAGCGGCGCGCTGGGGCTGGAAGCCCTGTCGCGTGGTGCGGCTAGCGTCATCTTCGTGGACCAGGAACGCGTGGCCTGCGATGCGATACGCGGACATCTCGCACTGCTTGCCGCCGTCGGCGGAGAAGCGCAGCAATCGGAAGCACTCACCTGGCTCGCGCGGACCGCTGCGCCTTTCGACCTCGTGTTCCTGGATCCGCCCTTCGATGCGGACCTGTTGCCGCAGGTGTGCGGCGCGCTCAAGCAAGGCCTGCTCAAGCCGGGTGCGTGCATCTATGTGGAGCACGCGGCGGAACATGCGCCGGTCTTGCCGCCGGAATGGGAGCTGCTGCGGGAGAGCCGTGCGGGGCGCGTCGCGTTCAAGCTGATGAAGGCCTGATCCGATGCCCGGTGTATATTATTAGGAGTCCACGGAGACCCCCATGGCGAGCATCCTCTATCCCGGCACCTTCGACCCCATCACCAACGGCCACGCCGACATCGTGCGCCGCGCCGCGCGCATGTTCGAGCGGGTGGTGGTGGCGATCGCCGCCAACCCGGGCAAGGCGCCGGCCTTCCCGCTGGAGACGCGGGTGCGTCTCGCCAAGGAAGTGCTGCACGACGTGAAGAACCTGGAGGTGGTGGGTTTCACCGAACTCACCGTCGAGTTCGCCCGCAAGCATGGACTCATCGCCATCCTGCGCGGCCTGCGCGCTGTCTCGGACTTCGAGTTCGAGTTCCAGATGGCGGCCATGAACCGGCACCTCGGGCCCGAGGTGGAGACCATCTTCATGACCCCGGCGGAGCAGTTCACCTTCATCTCCTCCAGCCTGGTGCGGGAGATCGCCATCCTCGGCGGCGATGTGGCGCAGTTCGTGCATCCCGCGGTCGAGGCGGAACTGAAGAAACTGAAACGCAAGTAAGGCTGCATGTCCCTCAAGATCATCGACACCTGCATCAACTGCGACGTCTGCGAACCGGAGTGCCCCAACGGCGCCATCTCCCAGGGCCCCGAGATCTACGTCATAGACCCGAAGCTCTGCACCGAATGCGTGGGCCATTTCGACAAGCCCCAGTGCGTGCAGGTCTGCCCGGTGGACTGCATACCGCTCGATCCCGACCATGCGGAGACCCGGGAAGAGCTGATGGCCAAATATGAAAGATTGACCGCCAATAAATAGACCCGGAAGCCCTCATGAAATCACGCCTCTTGTTCCTCTCGCTGCTGTTCTTCGCGCTGCCGGCTTTCGCCGCCGGGCCTAAGCCGCCCCAGGCGGCGGTGGCCAGCGCCCATCCGCTCGCCACGAAGGCGGGCATGGAGATACTCGCCAAGGGCGGCAACGCCTTCGACGCAGCCATCGCCGTGAGCGCGGCGCTCTCGGTGGTGGAGCCCTACAGTTCCGGCATCGGCGGCGGCGGTCTGTGGCTGCTGCACCGGGACAGCGATGGTTTCAACACCCTGGTGGACGGGCGCGAGTACGCGCCGGGCGCGGCCCGCGCCGACATGTACCAGGGCAAGGATGGCGAGATCATCCCCGGCGCTTCCATGGACGGGCCGCTCTCGACCGCCATCCCCGGCATGCCGGCGGCCTTGGTCTACATGGCGAAGAAGTACGGCCATCTTTCCCTCGCTGACGACCTCGCGCCGGCGATCCGCCTCGCGCGGGACGGTTTCCCGCTGGACTCCCGCTTCCATGAACGCATCGCCGGCAAGCAGGACCTGCTGAAGCGCTGGCCCGCTGCGGCGGCCGTGTTCCTGGACCATGGACAGGTGCCGGCGGAAGGCTGGTTGCTGAAGCAGCCGGATCTCGCCGAGACCTTCGGGCTCCTGGCGAGCCAAGGCGATGCCGGCTTCTACGACGGCAAGCGCGCGCAGCAGTTGGTGGACGGCGTGCGCGCCGCGGGCGGCATCTGGACGCTGGATGATCTCAAGCAATACAAGGTGGTGGAGCGCAAGCCGCTCACGGGAGACTACCGCGGCATGCACATCGTCTCCGCGCCGCCGCCCTCATCGGGTGGCGTCGGCCTCATCGAGATCCTGAACATCCTCTCGGGCTACGACCTCACCAAGCTGGATACGGCGAGTCGCAAGCACTACGTCATCGAGGCCATGCGTTACACCTATCACGACCGGGCGGACTACCTCGGCGATCCTGACTTCGTGCAGATGCCCATCGCACTCCTCATCAGCCCGGACTATGCGGCCGGCATGCGCGCCACCATCCTCGCGGACAGGGCCACGCCCTCCAGCGCGCTCACGCCGGTGGTGACGCCGGACCAGGGTCCCCAGACCACCCATTACTCGGTGCTGGACGAGGACGGCAACCGTGTCTCCGCCACCGTGACCGTGAACTTCAGTTTCGGCTCCAGCTTCATGGCGCCGGGCACCGGCGTGATCCTGAACGACGAGATGGACGACTTCTCCTCCAAGCCCGGCGCGCCCAACGGCTATGGCTTGGTGGGCAATTCCGCCAACGCCATCGCACCCCATAAGCGGCCGCTGTCCAGCATGACGCCGAGCTTCCTGGAGAAGAAGGACGGCATCGCCATCCTCGGCACCCCGGGCGGCAGCCGCATCATCACCATGGTGCTGTTGGGGGCGCTGGACTTCTATGACGGCGGCGACGCCAAGGACATCGTGTCCCTGCCGCGCTACCACCAGCAGTACCTGCCGGACGACGTGGAGTACGAGAGCGGCGCCTTCACGTCGGCCGAGATCGCGAGCCTGGAGAAGATGGGCTACGTGCTCAAGGACCACGGCCGCTGGGGCAACATGCAGGCCATCACCTGGGACTACAAATCAGGCAAGGTCACGGCTGCTTCTGATCCGCGTGGCATAGGCACCGCAGAAGTCCACTGAGATTCGAGAAATGAAAACCCCGCACCAGCGCGAACTGGTGCGGGGTTTTCTTTTGCATCAGAGGCCGCGGTATTCCAGTTGCACGAACAGCGAACGCCCGGCGGTGTTGTAGCCGCTGGCGGTCTGGTAGGTGCTGTCCAGCAGGTTATCGATCCTCACCAGCAAGCCGAAGCCGTAGCCTAAGTCACGGTGCACGCTGGCGCCGAGCAGCGCGTAGCCGCCGTCGGTCACCGGTGCGCCGGTGTTGAAGTCCCCGTCCGGGCGCGAGCCCGTGAGCAGGAGGTTCAGGCCGGCGGTGGTCGCATCATCGTGCCAGCTCAGGTTGCTCGTGAGCGTGCGCTTGGCGCGGCGCTGCAGGGTCGTGTCCGTGTCGGTGTTGCGCGGGTCCTGGAAGATGGCATCGTTGCGCCAGGCCCAAGCCCCGAGCGTCAGCGTGTAGTTGAACTCCAGGCCGTGGACACGGGCATTCGCCACGTTCTCGTTCTGCCCGCCGAAGGGGTTGGCGGGGGTGGGCTGCGGCTGGAACACGATGAGGTCATCCAGCGTATTTTGGAACAGGGTCACGCCGAAGCTCTGACTGTCGCTGAGCTTCTGGCGCAGGCCCGCCTCCAGGTTGCGGGAGGTCTCGGGTCCGAGATCCGGGTTGCCGGCGAAGCCGAAGCGCTCCGCCGCCGTGGGCGCCCGGAAAGCGGTGCCGGCGCCGGCGGTGAGCTTGGTCGCATCGCTCAAGTCGTAACCGTAGTCCACGTTCCAGGTGAAGTGGTTGCCGAACTCCTGGTCATGGGTGTCGCGGCCCGCGAGCACCAGTCTCTGGCCGCCGAGGTCCAGGTCGTCCTCCGCGTAGAGCGCGTTCACCCGGTGCGATTCGTCGTAGAGGCTGCCGAAGGACTCGGTGGCGGTGTGCTCGGACTCGGTGTAGAGCCCGGCCGTGAGCAGCTGCGTGTCCGAGAGCGTGAAGTCGTTCTGCCAGTCGACGGCATTGCGCTGGGTATGCACGAAGTCCGGTGCCGGCGGGAAGTTGAAGGGGTCCACCTGGCGCTGGTCCACCTCATCCAGCATGTGGCTCAGGTTCACCGCGCTGCGCCAGCCCTCATGCGGGTGGCCGCTCAGGTCCAGCGCCGTGGTCTGGTCCTGGAAGTCCTCGTCGAAGGGGATGAGGGCGAAGGGGAAGGTGAAGTCGTTGGGGTCGAAGCCCGTGTACTGGGTGTAGCCCTTGCTCTGCCAGTGGTCGAGCTTGAGATCCACGCCGCCCAATTGGGTGCGGCCGTAGAGTTTCCAGGTCCTGTCCTGGTTGCCGCTGTCGAAGGGCGTGCCTGCCACCGAGGGGAAGCCGTCCGTGTGGTAGTCGTCGGCGGAGAGACCGAAGGCATTGGTACCCTCGCCATAGGCCACGCCGCCGCCGCTGTCGTAGGTGCCGTAGCGTCCGGCCCCGAGGTGCGCGTCGTACTCCAAGCCGTCAACGGGCTTGCGGGTGATGATGTTGATGACGCCGCCGATGGCGTCGGAGCCGTAGAGCGCGGAGCGCGGACCCTTCACGATCTCGATGCGTTCCACGTCGGCGAGGCGGATGTTCTGCAGCGCCGTGCCGAAGCCGTTGTCCGGGTCGATGCGCACGCCGTCGATCATCACCAGGGTGTGGTTGCTGTTGGTGCCGCGCAGGAACAGTGACTCCGGTTGGCCGGGGCCGCCGTTCTGGGCGAGGTCCAGGCCCGCGTACTGGCGCAGCACCGCGCCCACGTCCTGGCCATGGGCGAGCTTCAGCTGCGCGGGGCCGATGACGATGACCGGTGCCACTTCCTGGTCCGCGATGAGCGGAGTGCGGGTGGCGGTGACGCTGACGCCGCCGAGCTGCAAGCTGTCGTCGGCATGAGCGGTGGCGGACAGGATCAGGAGCAGCGCCGCGGCGGCGCCAAGGATTGGCGATCTTTGCATGTGTTTTCTCCCCGCACAGCACGCCCGCTGCGCGAAACGCTTTGAAGGAACGGCGTCGTGGGGAGAGAGGTGCGAGGGGAGCGAAGGCGCGACCCGCGCGCATCGCCCACCGCAATGCCGGATATGGGGCTTTTTTAGGGCCCCTCCTTGCAGGCCGGTCTCCGGGCTCGCGAGCGGGGCTTCTTGAAAGCCCCTCGGTACATCGCCTTCCCGCGCTTGCAGCGCAGTGGCTTCGTGATGGACCTTGGCTCGCCTACCGTTGCGGGGGCAGCGCCGGAATCTGACCGGCTTCCCGAGTGCTCGCCGTTAAGCGGGCTCCTGAAGGCGGGTGAACTCTAGGGGCGCGGGGAAGAAGTGTCAAGCCGAAAACAAGAAACCCCGCTTCATGCGGGGTTTCTTGGATTCCCGGAAGCGGGAATAAAGCTTACAGCGTGGCGTAAGCCGTTCCGTTCTGGATGTTCTCGAACATCTTGTGGGCGATGTCCGCCGCCTGCTTCTCGCCGGTGGCGAAGTCCTTGGGGTTGTTGATCACCACCAGGATCTTGTTGCCGGCCTCGAAGGTGCCCAGTTCCACTTCCAGTGCGTCGAAGCGCGGCGTGATGTCGCCGTAGAACGAGCCGGCCATGAAGCCATCGGCCGGATGGTACTGGGGCTGCTTGATGTTGCCGGAGAAGAGGTTCTTCTCGCTCTTCTGGTCGTCGGCCAGGGCCTTGGCCGGATCGGGGTACTTGCCGCTCTTGTCCACCTTCAGCAGCGCGACGGTGACGTTCTTGGCGTCCTTGTAGGCGCAGATGGAGATCGGCGCGGAGTCCGCCGACATGCGGTTGGCTTCCACGGTGACGCCGAGGATGGCCGAGACGGCTTCGCCACCGGCCGAGAGGCAGGCCGTGATCTCTTTCTTGGCGTTGGCATCCGGGGCCGGAGCGGAATCGGGGCTGCAGCCGGAGGCCAGCAGGGCGGCGGTCACGGCCGTGAGCAACGGCAGGGTGCGGAACAGTCGGGTCATCGGGCAAGCCTCGTGGTCTTTAAGGATGGGGATGGCGGCACGGGGGCCGTCCGACAGGGCGGTAAGGATACCGTATAACAATATGACAGGCATCAACCGGCGACGAACACCCGGCCCCCCTGCCAGGGCAGGGCCGCCACCGGTGTTCGATAGAGGCGCGTCAGGTTCTCGGCGGTGAGCACGGTCTCCGTGCCGCCGGACAGCGTCTCCCCCTCGCCGAACAGCATCAGGATGCCGCTGCAGAAGCGCGCCGCGAGGTTGATGTCATGCAGGCTCATGAGCACTGCGCGGCCCTGCTCGGCTGCGAGCCGCTTCAGTAGCCCGAGCAGGGCCATCTGATGCTGCAGGTCGAGTTGGTGTGCCGGCTCGTCCAGCAGGAACACCTGCGGGTCCTGGGTCAGCACCGTGGCGATGTCGAGCCGGCGGCGCTCGCCGCCGGAGAGCGCGGTCTGCACACGCTGCTCCAGGCCCTCGAGTCCGGCGCTCTTCAGCGCGCGGCGGGCGATGGCCACGTCGGCGTGGGATTCCCAGCGCCAGAAGTCGAGATGCGGGTGCCGGCCGATGAGCGCCGTCTCCAGCACCGTGGCCGGCAGGCTGTCCTCCGGCTGTTGCATCAGCAAGCCGAGTCGTTGCGCCACGCGCCGGCGCGGCTGCGTGGTCACAGGCGCGCCGTCCAGCAGCACTTCACCGGCGGCAGGCGGACGCAGGCCGGCGAGGGTGTGCAACAGCGTGGTCTTGCCCACACCGTTGCCGCCGAGCAGGCCGATGCACTCGCCCGCCGCGAGGGAGAAATCCAGGCCCCGGCACACCTGCTTGCCGGCGATCTCCACCGTGAGCCCACGGGCTTCCAGCAGAGGCGCGCTCACAGCGGGCCCCGCGCGCGGTTGAGGAGATAGAGGAAGAGCGGCACGCCGAGGGCCGCGGTCACCACGCCCACCGGCAACTGCCGCGGCGCCGCCACGGTGCGTGCGAGCGTGTCGGCGAGCATCAGCAGGCAGCCGCCCAGGAGGACCGCGCCCGGCAGCAGGCGGCGGTGGTCGCCCCCTGCCAGCATGCGGAACATGTGGGGCACCACGAGACCGACGAAGCCGATGGCGCCCGCCTCCGTCACCGCCACGGCGGTGAACAGCGATGCGCTTATATAGATGGCGACGCTCAAGGGCCGCACCGCGATGCCGAGCGCCTCGGCGAGAGTCTCGCCGCGGGCCAGCACGTTGAGTTGCCGGGCGAAGGGCCAGCAGGCAGCGAGGCCGAGGACGAGCATCACGAGCGCCAGCGAGCCGCCGGGCTGGTAGGAGAAGTCACCCATGAGCCAGAAGATCATGCTGTGCAGGCTCGCATCGCTGCCCAGCACAAGCATGAGGCTGATGGCGGCACCCCAGCCCGCCGCCACCGCGATGCCCGTGAGCAGGAGCCGCGTCGGGGTCCAGCCGCCGCGGCCGTGGGCCAGGGCGAACACCAGCAGGGTCGAGAGCAGCGCGCCCACGAAGGCGCCGCCGTTCACCCACAGTCCCGCGAGACCCAACAAGAAAGCGCCCAAGGCGCCGACCGCCGCACCGCCGGAGACGCCGAGGATGTAGGGGTCCGCCAGCGGGTTGCGCAAGAGCACCTGCATCAGCGTGCCGGCGAGCGCGAGCAAGCCGCCCACGGCGAAGGCATTGAGGGAGCGGGGCAGGCGCAGTTCCATCACGACCGTGCGGCTCAATGGGTCGCCGCCGCCCGTGAGCACGTCCCACAAGGTATGTAGCGAGAGGGGCGTGCTGCCCACCGCCAGCGACACGGCGAAGGCGGTCAGTGTCAGCGCGATGAGCGCGGGCAGCCAGGCGAGGAGGATAGGAAGTTTTTTCATAGCGGGGCCGCCGCTCCCGGCATCCTGCCTCCCGCGGCACTAGTACGTCCCTGTACGTCGCGCCGGATCATGCCGCGCTCGCCGCGTCGCGGCGCAGCGAGATCACGGGCCAGCCTCTTGCTGCTGCGGTCTCCGCGAGCACCTCGTCCGGGTTCGCTGCCACCGGATGGTCCACGTGTTCTAGCAGCGGCAGGTCGTTGTGGGAGTCGGAATAGAACCAGGTCTCCTCCGGCACCCGGCCATCGAGCCAGGTCTCCAGCTTAGTAAGCTTGCCCTCGCGGAAGCAGGGCGGGCCCATGGCGCGGCCGGTGAAACGCTCGCCGTCCTTCTCGGGTTCGGTGGCGATGAGCGCATCCACCCCGAACTCGGCCGCCACCGGCGCGGCGATGAAGCTGTTGGTGGCGGTGATGATGACGAGCGTATGGCCCGCCTCACGATGCTGCTTCAGCAGGGCGCGGGAAGCGCGCGGGATGCGCGGCAGCACGCATTCCGCCATGAAGCGGCTGCGCCAGCCTTCCAGCCGCTCCGGCGTGTTGTCCTTCAGGGGGCGCAGGCCGAAGGCCACGAACTCGTGGATATCGAGCCGCCCGGCCCGGTACTCGGCCATGTAGCGGGCGCCCTCGCGCTTGTACTCCTCCGGGTCAACGGCCCCTTCCTTCACCAGGAAACGGCCCCAGAGGGCGTCGCTGTCGCCGTCCAGCAGGGTGTGGTCCAGGTCGAAGAGCGCGAGTTTCACGTCGGGGGCGAAGGGTTGGGGAGGTAAGCGGATTGTAACCGCTCTTTGTCAGGTGGCCGGCTTTGTGGAAGACTGCCGCCATGGGCATCCAGGAGAAACTGGCGGAGAACGCGGTCATCGACGCCGAGGGCTTCCGCGCCAACGTCGGCATCATCCTCTGCCATGCGGACGGGCGCCTGTTCTGGGCTCGGCGCGTGGGGCGGGCTGGCTGGCAGTTCCCCCAGGGCGGCCTGCAGCCGGACGAGACCCCGGAGCAGGCGCTGTACCGGGAGCTGGAGGAGGAGGTGGGCCTCGGTCCCGAACAGGTGGAACTCCTGGCCTCCACCCGCGACTGGCTGCGCTACCGTCTGCCGCCGCGTTATCTGCGGCACGACACCCAGCCCCTCTGCATCGGCCAGAAGCAGCGCTGGTTCCTGCTCAGGGTGAAGGACGAGGAGCCGGCGGTGCGTTTCGACCGCGGGCCCGAGCCTGAGTTCGACCACTGGCGCTGGGTGGATTACTGGCATCCCCTGAACGAGGTGATCTTCTTCAAGCGCGCCGTCTACCGCGAGGCGCTCACGGAACTCGCGCCAGTGCTGTTCCCGGGAGGCGTCCCGCCGGAGCCGACACCGAAACGCACCACGCGCCGTCGCAGCAGAAGGCGTTAGGCGCCGGATTCCGCCGCGAGTTTCGCCAGCGCTTCGCCCGTGAGGCGGTTTATCTTCCAGCTATCCATCATCTTCGCACCCAGGCTTTCGTAGAACTTGATGGCCGGCGCGTTCCAATCCAGCACCGCCCACTCGAAACGCCCGCAGTCCCGTTCCAGCGTCAATGCTGCGAGATGCGCCAAGAGCGCGCGACCGACCCCCTTGCCGCGCAGTTCCGGCTTCACGTAGAGGTCTTCCAGGTAGATGCCGGGCTTGCCCAGGAAGGTGGAGAAATTGTGGAAGAAGAGGGCGAAGCCCGCGGGCTTGCCGCCGTATTCGGCGATCACGCATTCCGCGGAGGGGCGCGGTCCGAACAGCGCGGCTTCGATGTCCGCCGCGGTGGCGGTGACCTCGTGCAGCAGCTTCTCGTATTCGGCCAGCTCACGGATGAGGGAGAGGATCAGGGCGGCGTCCGCCTTGGTAGCGGGACGGATGCGGGTGGTATCGGACATGGGGGCCTCCTGGAGGCCCCATTATCCACTGATGCAAAAGGAAACGGCGGGTGCGACCCGCCGTTTCAGGACCTCGACGGCCTTAAGACTCAATTGAATTCATATTCGAGGCGCAGGGCCAGGGTGCCGTCCGCGGCGTCATGGTTGAGCCCGAACAGGTAGGCCACGTGGTACTCCAGCTCGTTGCCGCCGGCGGTGGCGATCTCGCCGTTCAGGGCAGGGCCGATCTGGTGGGAATCGTCGTCGGGGCGGTAGTAGGCCTCGAAGCCCGGCTGCAGCAGGGCGGTGACCCGGTAGGTCGCCGCATAGCTGGCGCGGAACTCGTAGTGCCTGCTGGCGCCGCCGCCCAGTTCCTTCTCCCAGATGAAGTTCAGGCGATGGTCTATGTTGCCGGTGCGCTTCTCGAACAACGGCCCGAACTCCAGCACGCCCGGCTCGTCCGGCAGCGCGTTGTATTCATAGGAGGCGAGGAAGCCGAAGTCGGCCCAGTAGTGGCCCTGGTCCGTGACCTGGAAGACGTTCTCGAACTCGTAGCCTTCGAAGGTATTGGCCGTGCCCGGGTCCCGCTCGTAGCGGCCCAGGTAGACCTCCGTCTGCCACCAGCTGGTGAAGGAGTGGGCGAGGGAGAGGACGTAGGCGCGTTCACCGTCGAGGGCGGGGTCGCCATCGAACTGCTGGTGGGTGCGGAACTCCGCCTCGCTCTGGCCCTCGGTCACATAGGGCGAGTAGACGATGAAGTCGTCGCTGGCGCGGGCCGCGGTGCCTGCCAGCATGGCGGCAGACGCCAACAGGGAGGAGAGGAGCAGTCGGTTACGCATGTCTTTCCTTCGTGCTTGGATTCAGGTCGCGCGGGCGGCAGCGTGGCGCTTGCCCACCCAGCGCATGAGCGTGAGGATCACAGCCAGGGTCGTCACATAGAACAGCAGCTGGATGCCGGAAGGCCGCGCCGTATAGCCGATGAGCGTATGCAGCATCTTGCCGGCGGTGCCGGACTGGTCCAGCAGGTGCGAGGTGTCCCACAGGTTGCTGCCGAGGGCGGGCAGGAGGCCCGCCTGGTTGAGGAAGCTCGCCGCCTGGGCCGCCAGGCCCGCGGCGATCAGCAGCACCATCCAGCCGGTGACGCTGAAGAAATGCCTGAGCGGGATGCTGAGCAGGCCGCGGTACATGAGGGTGCCCACGGCCACGCCGGCGGCCGCGCCCAGGAGACCGCCCAACACCATGCTGCCGGCAGAGCCGCTGGTGCCCAGCGCCCACAGGAACAGCACTACTTCGGAACCCTCGCGCATGACGGCGACGAAGGTGATGACCATGAGCGCCGTGAGGGGCTTGCTGCCGCTCTTCACGTCATGCCCCACGCTCTTCACCTCGGCCGCGAGTTCGCGCCCGTGGGAGCTCATCCAGATGTTGTGCCAGGCCAGCATGCACACCGCCGCCAGCAGCACGCCGGCGTTCAGGTAAGCCTGGCCGTTGCCTTGGAAGGCGCCGGTGATCACGTCGGCGAAGGCCGCCACCACGGCGGCGCCCGCGAGCCCGAGCCCGATGCCCGCGCTGACCCAGCGGCCGCGGCCGGCGATGCCGCGGCTCGCGCCGAGCACGATGGCCACGATCAGTGCGGCCTCGATGACCTCGCGGAAGACGATGATGGCGGTGGCGAGCATGGCTCTGAGGTCCTTACCGGTCTACTTGCCGGCGGCGGCGTCGACCACCACCCAGCCTTCGGATTCCTGGTGGAAGTCGTTGAAGAAGCGGTAGCGGCCGGCGTCCAGCGGGCCGATGAACACCTTCACCTGGCCGTGGGCGGGCACCACGATCTCGCGGGAGAGGTCCGTGCTCTCGAACTCCGCCGGCAGTGCGTCGTCGTTCACGATGTGCAGTTCCACCTTCACGCCGGCGGGCACGTGGATCTCGGCCGGGGTGAAGGCCTGGGCCTTGATGTCTATCTGCACGGGGCCATCCGCCAGTGCGGCAAGAGCGGTGAGGCCGAGGAGGGCGGCGGAGACGAGTGCGAGTCGGCGGGCCATGGCGGGTTCCTGTGCTTAAGGCCTTGCGGGCCGGTGTTTAAATGAGATTTATTCTCATTTGCAGTCTACCCGAAGAAAATCTAAATGACAATCATTCTCAATGCTATACATCGTACAGCGCCAAGTTACTGATATAAAGGCCAAATCACACCGTCGCGCCCCAGGTCCCCATGCCCGCCGCCCTGATACTGCTCGCCCACCACGACGATGAGTTCTTCCTGGCGCCGGTGATCCGGGACGAATGCGCCGCCGGTGCGGCGGTCTCGGTGGCCTACCTCACCCACGGCAGCCGCTTCGGTGCCGGATCCGGCGAGGAACGCATCCGGGAGTCCCACGCGGCGCTCGCGCGCCTGGGTGTGGCTGAGCCACGCATCGCGGAGCTGGGCGCCGAACTCGGCATCCACGATGGGGATCTCATGCACAAGGCCGGGGCCGCCCTCGCGGCGCTGACTGCGCGATACGCGGCGGAGCGGTTCCCTCGCATCTATCTGATGGCCTGGGAAGGCGGCCACACGGACCACGACGCGGCCCACGCCATCGGTGCCGCCTACGGCACTCGCGCACAACCGGCGGCTCGGCGCTTCGAGTTCCCTCTCTATAACTGCCACCGCATGGCCGCGGGGCTGTTCCAGGTTATGCGACTCGGTCCCGGAGCGGGGCCGATGCTGGAGCGACGGCTCGCGCCGGAGGAGGCGGATGAGTACCTCGCGCTCTTCGATTCCTACGGGAGTCAGCGCGAGGTGCTGGCAGTGCTCAGGCCCGGCATCGAGCAGGCCCTGACCCGGCGCGGCAGTTACCGTTACCGTGAACTCACCGCGCTCCACGATCTCGCACGGCCGCCCCACGCGGGGCCGCTCTTCTACGAGCAGCGCTTCGGCACGAGCTTCGCGGAGTTCCGCGCAGCGCTCAGCTCAGAGGGGCTTTAGCACCACCAGGAACAGCACGCCGAGCAGCAGGAGTGCCGGCACCTCGTTGAAGAGCCGGTAGAAGCGCGCGCTGCGGGTGTTGCGACGGGCGCGGAAGTCGCGCATCAGCTTGAAGCAGAGCATGTGGTAGACGAGCAGCAGCGCCACCAGGCCGAGCTTGGCATGCAGCCAGAGCGGCGCCGGCCACCACCAGCCGAGCATCAGCCACAGGCCGAACACCACCGTGCCGATGGCGCCGAGGCTCATCATCATGAACAGGCGCCGCTCCATCACCACGAAGCGCTCATGGCCGGCGGCATCGCTGGTGCCCGCGTGGTAGACGAACAGCCGCGGCAGGTAGAAGAGGCCCGCGAACCAGGAGATCACGAAGAACAGGTGCAGGGCTTTGACCCAGAGCATGCGGGGCCTCTTGTGTCGGGGACCATAGATATAGGCCGCGCCAATCCTAGCATTGCCGGCCGGTGGCGCCGCCCCTGCCCCCCGCGTAACATTGATGCTCGCCTGGGGAATCCGTCCATGACCCGACTCGTCGTCAAGCACCATCGGCCGCACCGCACCTGGCTGGCCGTCACCGGAGGCGTCGCCGCGGCGGTGCTCGGCCTGTGGCTCGCCTTCGTGTACGGCGAGTACCGCGCCGGCTTCGACCGCCAGGCGGCGGTGGCGCTGAAGGATGCGTTGGACGAGGCGCAGGAGCGCTCGGACGCCCTCAACGACCAGATCACGGCGCTCGAGCGCCAGCGCGACGTGGACCAGAGCGCGCGCCAGGAGATCCAGTCCACCCTCGAGGAGCTGCAGCACAAGCAGGCGGACCTGCAGGAAGAGGTGGCCTTCTACAAGGGCATCGTCTCGCCCGGCGCGGGCGACGAGGGCCTCCGGGTGCAGAGTGTGCGCTTCGGCAACGGCGGCGCGCCGCGGCTGTATCATTACCGGCTGGTGCTGACGCAGGTGCGCACCCGCGAACTCAAGATCTCCGGCAGCATCAGCATGAAGATCTACGGCGAGCAGGGCGGCAAGGCCGTGACCCTGGACTCGCGTGACCTCTCGCCCAACGGTAAGGGCCTCGGCGGCTTCGCCTTCCAGTATTTCCAGAGCCTGGAAGGGGACGTGTTGCTGCCGTTGGGCTTCACCCCGGGACGGGTGGAGGTGACGGCCCAGGAGAGCGGCCACGAGGCGGTGCAGCAGAACTTCGACTGGAGCGGCGCTTCCGGCGCCACGACGTCCTAATCATTCAGGAGCAGCAGCCATGTTCAGCGGTGACAACAAGCAGACCACGACCCGGGCACGCATCGACACCCTCATCGGCAAGACCAGCCGTCTCGACGGCGACCTGCGCTTCAAGGGTGGCCTGCACGTGGACGGCGAGATCCGCGGCAACGTGCACGCGGAGGAAGGTTCCGACTCCATGCTGAGCCTGAGCCAGCACGGCTCCATCCGTGGCGAGGTCAAGGTGCCGGTGCTGGTCATCAACGGCACCGTGGAAGGCGACGTGCATGCCGACAAGCGGCTTGAACTCGGTCCCGAGGCGCGCATCACCGGCGACGTCTACTACCATCTGGTGCAGATCGCCGTGGGCGCCACCGTCAACGGCAAGCTGGTGCATAAGCCCGCCGGAACCGCGCCTGTGGCGGGCCAGAAGGGCCGCGCCGAGGCTCCGGAAGGCGCCAAGCGCGCTTGAGTTATACTGGGGCTATGGAAGCACACGTACATACCGATACTGCCGGAGCGCTGGTCTTCACCGACGCCGCCGCGCGCAAGGTGAGGCAGCTCATCGAGGAGGAGGGCAACCAGGCCCTCAAGCTGCGGGTGTTCGTCACCGGCGGCGGCTGCTCCGGCTTCCAGTACGGCTTCACCTTCGACGAGAACAGCGAGGAAGGCGACACCCGCGTGGAGAACGAGGGCGTGACGCTCCTCGTCGACCCCATGAGCTTCCAGTATCTCGCCGGCGCGGAGATCGACTATAGCGAGGGCCTGGAAGGCGCGCAGTTCGTCATCCGCAATCCGAACGCCACCACCACCTGTGGTTGCGGCTCATCCTTCACAGTTTAAATCTCAAAAGCTACTGCGCTCGCCAGGGCGTTGTTGCGCTTCGGACTCGCAGTCGGTCATGCACATAAGAGTGCACTCCCGCGCGCTACGCAATCCTGCTTCGCTTGCGGCCCAGGGCGTACATCCTGTACGCCCGCTCGCAGGGCTCGCCCTGCTCGCCTCGCGCGCCTAGCCCCGCCTTCGCTCGTAACGCTTTTGAGGCAGTTCTTTCGAGGATCCAGGGATGAGAAAAGCCGCTTCGAGCGGCTTTTTTATTTCAGACGGGATAGATGGCGCCGAGGATCGTCGATCTGCCCGCGCCGGTGACGGGAGGCAGGTTGCCGGGAAGGTTCTCGATGGTGCGGTGCGCGAGCCACGCGAAGCCGGCTGCTTCCACCCAGGCGGGGTCGATGCCGAGCGCGGCGGTGCTCTCCACCTCGGCGCCGGGGAGCTGAGCGCCGAGGCGCGCCAGCAGGTGCGCGTTGTTGGCGCCGCCGCCGCAGACGTACACATGCTTGATGCCGGAGGAATGCTGTAGCGCTGCCTCCGCCACGGTGCGGGCGGTGAGTTCCGCCAGCGTCGCCAGGAGATCGGCCGTCGCGAGTCTGCGCCCGGCGAGATGCCGGTCGAGCCATGTCCGGTTGAAGAGTTCGGGCCCCGTGCTCTTGGGCGCGGGCAGGTCGAAGTAGGGTTCCTGCAGCATGGAGGCGAGCAGCGCGGCGTCCACCTTGCCCGAGGCTGCCACCCGGCCGGCTTCATCGAAAGGCTTCTTAAGCTCATCCCGGCTCACGATGTCCATGAGCACGTTGGCGGGCCCCGTGTCGAAGCCGCGCACTCCGCCTCCCGCGGGCAACAACGTGATGTTGGCGATGCCGCCGGTGTTCAGCACCAGCCGGTCCTCTCCGTCGCTGCCGAAGGCCACCTTGTGGAATGCGGGCAGGAGCGGTGCGCCCTGGCCGCCCAGTGCCACGTCGCGCCGGCGGAAGTCCGCCACCACGGCGATGCCGGTGCGGGCGGCGATGATGTTGGGGTCCGCGATCTGGGTGGTGAAGGGATGGGCCTGACGCGGGCGGTGGCGGATGGTCTGGCCGTGGCTGCCGACGGCCCGCACCGACTTGGGGTCCGTCTCCGATTGCTCCAACAGCTTGAGTACCGCTGCGCCGAAGAGTTCGCCGAGTTCGGAATCCAGCGCGCCGACCTCGTCCAGCGGATCGCCGGAGTGCTGGCCGTGCATGATGCGCCGCACCCGTTCCTTCACGGAATCGGGGTAGGTCGAGTAATGGGTGGCGAGGATGCGCGGAGCAGGCGCGAATGACATCAGTACCGCGTCGATGCCGTCGGCGCTGGTGCCGGACATGAGACCTATGAAGAGACCGGCCATGCGGGCCTTAGGTCAGTGGGCGCCCGCCGTCTCGACGCCGCCAGCGGCGGGAGCGCCGGCGAGGCGGGTGTCGGCGCCGTTCTGCAGCTGCGCCAGGAGACCCTTGGAGGCCTGGCTGAAGTCGGCCAGGTACTGGGTGGTGACCGGCGCCACGTTGGGCAGCTGCACGGTGCGCGGGTTGTGCGGCACGCCGTTCACATGCACCTCGAAGTGCAGGTGCGGACCGGTGGCGAGGCCGGTCATGCCGACGTAGCCGATGACCTGTTCCTGGGACACGTGCACGCCGGCGTGCATGCCCTTCCGGAAGCGCGACATGTGGCCGTAGAGGGTGGCGTAGCCGCCGCCGTGGTCGATCATGATGCACTTGCCGTAGCCGCCCTTCAGGCCGACGAAGGTCACGCGCCCGTCGCCGGCGGCCTTGATGGGCGTGCCGGTGGGGGCGGCGTAGTCCACGCCTTGGTGGGCGCGGGTGAAGCCGAGGATCGGATGCTTCCGGTGCAGGGTGAAACCGGAGGAGATGCGGCTGAAGCTCACGGGCGCGCGCATCAGCGCCTTGCGGATGCTCTTGCCTTCAGGCGTGTAGTAGCCGCTGTTGCCGGCCGGATCGGTGAAGCGCACCACGCGGTAGTCCTTGCCGCCGGTCTTGAACTCGGCCGCGAGGATCGGGCCATCCACGGTGGCGTGACCGGTGCGCTGGATCTTCTGGTAGAGCACCGTGAAGCTGTCGCCGTTCTGGATGTCGTGGGCGAAGTCCACGTCCCAGGCGAACAGCTGGATGAGCTGCATGGTGGTGTTGTCGGCGAGCCCGGCGCGGCCGGCGGCGTCGAACAGCGAGTTCTCGATCACGCCGTGGGCGTAAGCGTTGGTGATGGTGGTGGGGATCTCGCTCACGCTGGCGGTGAAGGCGCCGGTGGCGTCGCGCTCCACATCCAACATGCGGGCTTCGTCGGACTGCATGCGCAGCGCCTGGATGTGCGCGTCCGGTGTGTACTGCACGCGGATCACGTCGCCCGGCACGATGCGCTTCAGGCGCTCGGTGCTTTGTCCCAGGCCCATGATGGCCGCGAGGTCGGCGCGGTCCAGGTTGCGGCTGTCGAAGAACTGCGCCAGGGTGTCGCCGTTGGCGACCTTGAAGCTCGCGCTGGTGAGCGTAGGCACGGGCGGCGCGACGCTGGCCGGGGCCGGCACGGTGCTCAAGGCCACGGTGGGGGTGAAGCTCGCGGTGGCGGGTGCGGGAGCGAGGTACTCGAAAGCGCCTGCACCGCCGGTGACGAGCACCAGCAAGGCCCAATAGCGACGACGCGCCCGCAGCCGCGCCGCCAAGCCTGGCTTATAATCGGCGCCCTGTTCGGGGTGCTGGTCCACTTTGAGGTCATCCCGCTTGAAAACGGCCAAACAGTAGCCTGTTTAACTGTTTAGGGTCAATCCCTGAATTTCACCTAAGTCCCTGAATTAGGCCGAAAATGGCCCCCTAGCTCCTGTAAAATTTTGGTAAAGAGGCCGTAACGGCCAGCAGTCGAAGGAGTCCCATGTCGATGCCGACCCCCGCCGAGCAGCTCGCGGAACTTAAGCGAGGCGCCGACGAGATCCTGCCCGAGGCGGAGTTCTCCGCGCGGCTCAAGGAGGGGCGGCCCTTGCGCATCAAGGCGGGTTTCGACCCCACCGCGCCGGACCTGCACCTCGGCCACACCGTGCTGCTCAACAAGATGCGCCGCTTCCAGGAGTTCGGCCACGAGGTCATCTTCCTGATCGGCGATTTCACCGGCCTCATCGGCGACCCCACGGGCAAGAACGTCACCCGCAAGCCGCTCTCGCGCGAGGAGATCCAGGCCAACGCCCGCACCTACGAGGCGCAGGTGTTCAAGATCCTCGACGCGAAGAAGACCCGCATCGAGTTCAACTCCAAGTGGACCGAGGCGCTCGGCGCCGCCGGCCTGGTGCAGCTCGCGGCGAAGCACACCGTGGCGCGCATGCTGGAGCGGGACGATTTCAGCAAGCGCTACGCCTCCGGCGAACCCATCGCCATCCATGAGTTCCTCTATCCGCTGGTGCAGGGCTACGACTCGGTGGCGCTGAAGGCGGACGTGGAACTCGGCGGCACCGACCAGAAGTTCAATCTGCTCGTCGGTCGCCAGCTGCAGGAGCACTACGGCCAGAAGCCGCAGATCGTGCTCACCATGCCCATCCTCGAGGGCCTGGACGGCGTGCAGAAGATGTCCAAGTCGCTCGGCAACTACATCGGCATCAACGAGCAGCCGAACGAGATGTTCGGCAAGCTCATGTCCATCTCCGACGACCTCATGTGGCGCTACTTCGAACTCTTGAGTTTCCGTCCGCTCGCCGAGATCGAGGGCTTCAAGCGGCAGATCGCCGGGGGTGCCAACCCCCGGGACATCAAGTTCCTGCTGGGCCAGGAGATCGTGGCGCGCTTCCACGGCGCCGCCGCGGGCCAAGCCGCCCAGGACGAGTTCGTGGCGCGCTTCCAGAAGGGCGCGCTGCCGGAAGACATGCCGGAGCTGGACCTGGCGATCGGTGCCGAGGGCATCGGCATCGTGGAATTGCTCAAGCAATGCAACCTCGTGGCCAGCGGCTCCGAGGCCAACCGGCTGCTGGAGCAGGGCGGCGTGAAGGTGGACGGCGAGAAGGCCGCGGATCGCAGCGTGAAGCTCAAGGCAGGCAGCAGTCACGTGCTGCAGGTGGGCAAGCGCAAGTTCGCCCGCGTCACCCTCAAGGCAGGCTGACGATGGCCGCCCTCACCGGCAAGAAGATCCTCCTCGGCGTCTCCGGCGGCATCGCCGCCTACAAGAGCGCCGATCTCGCGCGGCGGCTCAAGGAAGCCGGCGCCGAAGTGCAGGTGGTGATGACCCCGGGCGCGCAGCGCTTCATCACTCCGCTCACCTTCCAGGCCCTCACGGCCCGCCCGGTGCGCACCGAGTTGTGGGATGCGGCCGCCGAGCACGCCATGGGCCACATCGAACTCGGCCGCTGGGCCGACCTCGTGCTCATCGCCCCCGCCACCGCCGACTGCATCGCGCATCTGGCCCACGGCCTCGCCACCGACCTGCTTACCACCCTCTGTCTCGCCACCGAGGCGCCCCTCACGGTGGCGCCGGCCATGAACTGGGCCATGTGGGACAACGCCGCCACCCAGGACAACATCGCCAAGCTCAAGTCGCGCGGCGTGCGCCTCTTGGGCCCCGTCGCGGGCGAACTGGCGGAGGGCGAGACGGGCATGGGCCGAATGATGGAGCCCGCCGACATCCTGGCGGCGCTCATGGATTCAGACCTGCCGCTGAAGGGCGTGAAGGTGCTCATCACCGCGGGCCCCACCCGCGAAGCCATCGATCCGGTGCGCTACGTCTCCAACCGCAGCTCCGGCAAGATGGGTTTCGCCGTGGCCCGGGCCGCCGCCGAGGCGGGGGCCGAAGTGACGCTGGTGACGGGACCGGTGCACCTCGCGACGCCGCGGGACGTGCGCCGCGTGGACGTGGAGACCGCCGCCGAGATGCACGCGGCGGTGATGCGACACGTGAAGCAGACAGAGGTGTTCATCGCCGCCGCCGCAGTGGCGGACTATGCGCCCAAGCGCGCCGCAGCCCAGAAGATCAAGAAGAAGGAAACGAGCCTCGCGCTCAAGCTCGCACGCACGCCGGACATCCTGGCGGAAGTGGCGCGCCTGAAGTCCCGGCCCTACACCGTCGGCTTCGCCGCCGAGACGGAGAAGCTCGCGGCCCATGCCCAGGACAAGCTCAAGAAGAAGGGCCTGGATCTCGTGGCCGCGAACCTGGTGGGCAAAGATAAAGGCTTCGATAGGGACGACAACGCCCTCACGCTCTACTGGAAGGGCGGGGAACTTGAGCTTCCGAATGCACCCAAGCTCGACCTCGCGCGTCGTCTCATCCAAGTCATCGCCGCACACCACAAGAAGAACTGATGCACACCATCAAGCTGAAGATCCTCGATCCTCGTCTAGGCAAGGAGTTCCCCTTGCCGCAGCATGCCACCGCTGGCTCCGCTGGCATGGACATCCGCGCCTGCCTCAAGGAGCCGCTGGTGCTGAAGCCCGGCGAGACCTCCCTCATCCCCTCCGGCCTCGCCATACACATCGGCGATCCGGGCTATGCGGCGGTGCTGCTGCCGCGCTCGGGACTCGGCCACAAGCACGGCATCGTGCTCGGCAACTTGGTCGGCCTCATCGACTCCGACTACCAGGGCGAAGTACTCGTGTCCTGCTGGAACCGCGGCCGGGAGCCGTTCACCATCAATCCCGGCGAACGCATCGCGCAGATGGTGATCCTGCCGGTGGTGCAGGCCCAGTTCGAGGTGGTGAGCGAGTTCGAGAGTTCAAGGAGAGGCGAGGGCGGCTTCGGCCATTCCGGCAAGAGCTGAAGCCTGCCGTCCACGCATGAAAAAGCCGCCTTCGAGGCGGCTTTTTCATTTGGTATATGCCGTTCTCTCAATGGGAGGGTGGACTTGCTGCCTCGGCGCCGGTCAGCTCCTTGTAGCGCGCGATGTCCGACACGAACTGATCCGCCACCTGTTTCTTGTGATCCTGCTGCTGCAAGAGTTGCTGCTGGTTAAGGATGAGCTGCTGCTTGGAGACATCGATGTGCTTCTGCATGTCCGCCGGCACCGGCTTGTTCTTGTCGGTGAGTTCCGCGGCGCGGCCCTGGAAGTCGGCGAGGGTGCGCTGGGCGACGCTGATGCTGCCGTTCAGCACGTTGATCTGGGCGTCGATGGCGGAGAGCTTGCTGTCCCGGTCCCGTTCCATGTCGGCCACCGAGGTGTAGGTGTCCAGCAGCACCTTGTCGTGGGCCTTCTGCGCGGCCTGTGCCTGGGCTTGCTGCTGCGCCTGCTGCTTGGCCTGTTCCTCCGCGGCGAGCTGTTCCGGGGTCTTCTGCGCCTCCTGGGTCTTGACCACGGCGCCCTGGCCATTCAGCTGCTCGCTCTGCTGCGAGGCGTACTCCGGCGGGATGCTGCTGCCGTACTGTGTGACGCCGTTCTTATCCACCCACTTGTAGAGTTTGGTCTTGGAAGCGGGAGCGGCATAAGCCATGACACTCACGGTCATGAGCACGGCGGCGAGCAGGACGATTCTCTTGGCTTTCATGTCAGTCACCCGGATTGATTTCCCCGGAAAAGTATAACGCCTCAGGCACCGTATTGTTGACGGTAGGCATCGATGGCGGCCAGGGACGCAGCCATGTCGGGCCGCGCCGCCACCCAGTCGCGCACTTCCGCGAGCCGCACGATGGCTGCCACCTGCATGCCGTGTTCCTGCTCCACTTCCTTCACCGCCGAGACGGCGCCCTGGCCGCGCTCCTGACGGTCCAGCGCGATGACGAGGCCGACCGGCTCGGCGCCGGCAGCGCGGATGATGGATACCGCTTCGCGCACCGCGGTGCCGGCGGTGATCACGTCGTCCACGATCAGCACCCGGCCCTTGAGCGGCGCGCCCACCAGGTTGCCGCCCTCGCCATGGTCCTTGGTTTCCTTGCGGTTGAAGCAGTAGGGCAGGTCGAGCTTGTGGTGCTCGGCGAGTGCTGCGGCCGTCACCGTGGCAAGGGGTATGCCTTTGTAGGCGGGGCCGAACAGCATGTCGAACTCGATCCCGGACTCCACCACCGCCTGGGCATAGCTCCGGCCGATGGCGGCGAGCGCCGCGCCGCTGTTGAACAGGCCGGCGTTGAAGAAGTAGGGGCTCTTGCGGCCCGATTTAAGGGTGAACTCGCCGAAGCGCAGCACTTGGCGCGCGAGGGCGAAGTCCAGGAACTGGCGCTGGTAGTCTTTCATGGGCTCATCCGTGGGGGATTTCATGGTTATCATAGCGCATGCGCATCATCACCTTGAACGTCAACGGCGTCCGCTCCGCCTCCCGCAAGGGCCTGTTCGAATGGCTGCGCAAGCAGAAGGCCGACGTGGTCTGCCTGCAGGAGACCAAGGCCCAGGAAGACCAGCTTAGCGATCCCATGTTCCGCCCTGACGGCCACCATTGCTTCTACTTCGACGCGAAGAAGAAGGGCTACGCCGGCACCGCGCTCTATGCGCGCCAGGAGCCGGACAAGGTGATCAGGGGCTTCGGCGTGAAGGAGTTCGATGACGAGGGTCGTTATCTCGAGGCCCAGTTCGGCAAGCTCTCGGTGGTCTCGCTCTATCTCCCCTCCGGTTCCGCCGGGCCCGAGCGCCAGGCCTCCAAGGACCGCTTCCTCAAGGCCTTCATGCCCTACCTCAAGTCGCTGCGCAAGAAGAAGCGCGAGTACGTCATCTGCGCCGACTGGAACATCGTCCATAGAGAGATCGACATCAAGAACTGGAAGAGCAACCAGAAGAACTCCGGCTGCCTGCCTCATGAGCGCGCCTGGCTGGACGAACTGTACGGCCCCGCCGGTTATGTGGACGCCTTCCGCGAGGTGGACAAGCGCGCCGAGCAGTACACCTGGTGGTCCAACCGCGGCCAGGCCTGGGCCAAGAACGTGGGCTGGCGCATCGACTATCAGGTGATCTCGCCGGGCCTCAAGGATGCGGTGAAGAAGGCGTCCATCTACAAGGACCAGCGTTTCTCCGACCATGCGCCGCTGATCATGGATTACGACCTGTGAATACCATGCTGCAGCGTTGGCGCGATGTGCTCGCCGCTTACGCGCATCCCAAGGTGCGCGGCATGCTGTTCCTGGGCTATTCTTCGGGCCTTCCGTTCCTGATGGTGCTGATCATCCTCGCTGCGCGCCTCAAGCAGTCCGGCATAGACCGCAGCACCATCGGCTACTTCTCTTGGGTAGGGCTCGCGTACTCCTTCAAGTTCTTCTGGTCCCCCTTTGTGGACCGCCTGCAGCTGCCGCTGCTGGCGCGCCTGGGCCGGCGCCGCAGCTGGATGCTGCTGTCCCAGTGCGGCGTCATCGCAGGTCTCACGGTGATGGCCTTCGCCGACCCCGCAACGGACCCGGTGCACATGGCCTTCTATGCCATCTTCACCGCGCTGTTCGCCGCCACCCAGGACATCGCGGTGGACGCCTATCGCATCGAGGCCACCGGCACCGCGATGCAAGGCACCATGGCGGCTGCCTATCAGACCGGCTACCAGGTGGCGCTCATCAGCACCCGCGCTGGGGCCCTGTTCACAGCCGCCGCCCTCGGCTGGACCGCGGCCTACTGCATGACGGCGGGGCTGATGCTGGTGGGCATCGTCACCACGTTGTGTATCGCGGAGCCCGAGGCCAGCATCGATCGCGGCGCGCTCGCCCGTGAGCAACGCGTCATCGATTTCCTGGAAGGTTCGCGGCATTGGCCGGAGTCGTTGCGCCAGGCCACTGCCTGGCTAATCGGTGCGGTGGTCTGCCCGTTCATGGACTTCTTCGCACGCAACGGCATGCGCGTGGCGTTGCCCATATTGCTGCTCATCGTGTTGTACCGGCTGAGCTACATGAGCATGGGCGTGATGGCCAACCCCTTCTACTTGGATCTTCATTTCACGCTCGCCCAGATTGGCTGGGTCACCGGCGTCTACGGCGTGCTGGTCACGCTCTGCGGCGCCTTCATAGCCGGCGCCCTGGTGCTGCGCTGGGGGACGCTGCGTGCGATGCTGGCAGGCCTGCTGCTGTTGACTGGCGCGAACCTGCTGTATGGCTACGTCGCCACTTTGCAGCCGGGTTTGGGGTGGTTCACCACGCTCATCACGGTGGATAACATCGGCAACGGCATCGCGGGCACGGCCTTCATCGCCTATATGTCTTCGCTCACCAGCCGCGCCTACACCGCCACGCAGTACGCACTGTTCGGCTCATTGTGGAGCGTGCCCACCAAGTTCCTGGCGGGGTTCTCCGGGTCGGTGGTGGACGCGGTGGGCTACGGTGCGTTCTTCACCATCACCGCAGCCTTGAGCCTGCCGGCGCTGGTACTCCTCGTGTGGATGCTGCGGCGCCCGGGCCAAGCCCGCACTGTGCCGCAGACTGGGGTTTAGTGCAGCTTGGTCGAGGACGCGCTACGCGTGGTCGGGACGGGCGTCGCTACCGGTGAGGCGTGGTGCAGGATCATGCGCCAGCCTTCCTTGGTCAGCTGGTAGATGTTGGTCGCTATCGTCGGCGGCCGTGCCGCGGTCTCGCCCGGCACCGTGATGTGCTCGTGCAGCACGTGGATGGAGAGCAGCGCATCCTGGATGCGATTCACCTCGCCGAGGCGGAAGCGCAGGCCGGGACTGCCGCGGAATATCTCCGCCCAGCTCGCGCGCACCGCCTGCTGGCCGTCGATGCGCGGGCCCACCGGGTGAACGCAGCTGATGGTGTCGCTGTCCAGCCACACGCCCATCATGGCTTCCAGGTCGGTGTCGGCGAAGGCGGTGTAGAATGCCGTCTCTGCTTCATCGGGCGTGGCGTACATCCGGCATCCTGCTGCGTGAAGGGATGCTGACGATAGAAGAAAGCGTCGCGTCTGCCAAGAGAGAGCCGCCTGCATATCCATGGATAGCCCAGCACCCCTCCGCCACGTGGTCTGCCGCCTGGACCAGCTGCCCGAACCGGGCGCGCGCGGCTTCTCCTTCCCCGGCGCCGCCATCCCGGACGAGTGGTTCGTGGTGCGCTACGAGGACAAGGTGTACGCCTACCGTAACCTCTGCCCCCACGCGGGCCGTTTCCTCAACTGGAAGGAAGACGCCTTCCTCACGCGGGACAAGTCGCTCATCATGTGCGCCGGGCACGGCGCGCTGTTCCATCCGAAGAGCGGCGGTTGCGTGGCAGGACCCTGTCCGGGCCAGTCGCTTGAAAGTCTGCCGGTGAAGATAGAAGACGGGGAAGTGGTGGTGTACGCGCCTAGCGCGGATGCTTAACGATCGAAGTCGTCCAAAGGGTTGGCCCACATGCCGCGGTCGCCGTCGTCCACGTCGAGGCCGTAGTCTTCCCGGTCCATGTCCATGGAGCCGGAGAAGTCTTCCGGCGGCTCGCTGGGTTTGGGCCGCATCTCCTCCCAGGAGTCCGCGTCCAGTTCCTCCACGGCGCCATCGGCGTACTGCACTTCCACGGTGCCGTCGTCCTGGTCCACGGCGACCACTTCGAAGAGCATCCCTTGCGGACCGGCATACCACTCTCCCACCAAGGGCGGGCTCACCGGTTCCTGTTCGAGCATGTTTTCCACGACTACGAGCCCCCAGGCCCATGTTGTTGCCGGTATCGCAACACATGCGGCTCGTGCCTGCAGCGTGATCGTTGGTATTGTTATAGCCGCAGCGCGAGCTGCACTCGCTATTGTTATAGGACGAGGACGCGCGGCTTGCAAGCCGCCCCCGCATTTGACAATGCGTCGCGCTGAGGCCGGGTTCACAAAAGCGGCGTAGCTTGCTGTAATGGTGCGGGTTTCCAGGGGAAGCGGATGACGCTCGACAAGATCCTCAACATGTTCGTGGTGCTGCTGGTGGTGGTGGACCCGGTCGGCGTCACCCCCATGTTCGGCGCGCTCACCCGCGGCGGCGGCGACCTCTACCGCCGGCGCATGGCCTTCAAGGGCACGGCGATCGCCGCCGCCATCCTGCTGGTGTTCGCGTTCATCGGCGACTGGCTGCTCACCACGCTCGGCATCACCCTGCCGGCCTTCAAGATCGCCGGCGGCATCCTGCTGTTCCTGATCGCGCTGGACATGGTGTTCGCGCGCCATTCCGGCGGCCGCTCCGCCACTGGCCGCGAGCAGGAGGAGGCGCGTCACAAGGAAGACATATCCGTGTTCCCGCTGGCCTTCCCGCTCATCGCGGGACCCGGCACCCTGACCACCATCCTGCTCATGGTGGGCGAGAGCCGCGGCAACCCCACGCAGTTCGCGGCCATGATCGGCGTGCTGCTGGCGATCCTGGCGCTCACGCTGGGCTGCCTGCTGATCGCGGGAAGATTGATGAAGTTCCTGGGAGAGACCGGCGCGAACGTGATGGACCGGCTGTTCGGCGTGATACTGGCCGCGCTGGCCGTGCAATTTGTGGTCGATGGGGTCCGTGCTGTCTTCGTAGGTTAAAGCGCTTTTCCCACTACCATCCCTGGGGCCGTTCCGGTTCGGCATCCCTGCCTCACGCTCGCCGCTTCGCGGCTCACCGTGGTGGACGGCGCGCGCGCCGTCTTCATGCCGGGGTGACGGGTTCCGTCGCCTCCGGCGACGGGGCTGTTCAAGAGGGCGCGTTCCGCCGCGCACACGGGCCCCTGCGCTCCTCGCGAACGGCGGGGCCGCGCTCACGGGCCATCCCTGGCCCTTCGCGCGGACTCGTCATCCCTGACTTCGTCCCTGCGGGCCGGCCTTGTTCACTCCGGTGCTCGGCGGCCCCTGAGGGGGTCAGAAGAACTCGCGTCTCTTCTCTTGCCCCCGTAGCGCGAGCCGAGCATCGCAGCGAGCAAGCCAAGCCGAAGGGCGCCGCCAGGACGGCGGCGCCTTCACACGCGGCACCAGGATGTGCCGTGTGTGAAGCTGCGTAGCGAGCGAGAAGCGCAGGGTAGGCGCGGGTTTCCGCGCCCCGCGCTTCGGGAGGGCAGTTTTGGCGACTTTTGCCAAGACAAAAGTCGCCCGCGCCGTGGGACGGCGCGGAACAAGACAGGGAAGTCAGGGGCTGGCGGACGGTGTGGTTGGGGACTTGCTCGGGTCGCCACCCTCTTTCAGATAGGCCGCCCAATCCGCATCCTGCTTTGCAGCCGCGCTGTCACCCAGTGCGGTATCTATCTGCTGCACCTCTTCGAGTACCCGAGCGGAGCGGCTCGCATCGTACATCCAAAGGCGGATGTCCAAGGCACGCTTCAGGTGGTCCCGCGCGTCCTTCCACTGCTGCTGTGACAGCAACAGATTGCCCCACTCCTCATGGGTGGCGGCGATGCCGGGGCGATAGAAGGCGGCCTGGTAGCGCTTGAGCGCGTCGGCATACAGCGTCGGCGCCTGGGCCGTGTCCGCCAGGGCCTGCAGGCGTTCGAGCCGTGCCTGGTCCAGGTCTCCCTGGGGCGCACCCAGCTTCGCGAGCCATTGCGCGGTATCGGGATACTTGGCGTCGAAGGCCGCCTGGGTGCGGGCGAAGAGCGCCGCCCGGCGCACGTCCGCCGGCGTCGTCGCGTCGTTCAGTAGTCCGTCCAGTGCCGTGGCGGCCGACGCGGGGTCCTGGGATTGCAGGTCCGCATAGGCTTCCAGCAGCGTGAGCCTTGCGGGCAAGCCCGCCACCGGGTGCGCGTCGGTTATGGCACGCGCCTGGCGTATCTGGTCCCGCGCCGAGGTCACGTCGCCCTGCTGTAGGGCGGCGTCGGCGAGGTCCGTGAGCGCGTCAGCCTGCTTCTCCAGGTCATCCACGCTGCGGTATTCCATGAAGGCGCGGCCGAAGAAGTTGCGCGCCTCGGCGTAACGGTTGTCGTTGTAAGCCTGCATGCCGCTCGCCATGAAGCTCTGGGCATTGCTCACGGTGGCCGGCGGCTGCACGGGCTTGCTGCCGCAGGCAGCGAGCGGTGCGGAGAGAGCGAGCAGCATGGCGAGGCGCAGGCGTGTCATGTTCTTTTACTGCGGCGGTTGGACCGGGGTGAGCGTGGTGTCCGGCTTCTTCGCCACCGAGGAGGAGATGGGCCAGGTGTTCTGCACGGCCCGCAGGGTGGCGTCGGTCTCGTCCAGGATCTGGCGGGTGCGGCCCACCATGTCCGGCAGCGCCTGCAGCTGGTAGTTCACGGTGCCCATGGTGGTGTTGAGCTGGGTCACGAGCTTGCGGGTCTGGGCCACGAGGCCGGGGATGTCGGCGGAGGCGAGGTTCGCGTTCTTGATGAGCGGCTGTATCTCCGCGAGCCGCGCCTGGGTCTCCTTCAGGGTCGTCGCCAGGTTCTGCATGGCGGCGGCGGTGGTGGCCGTGCCCTCCGGCGAGGCGAACTGGCCGGTGATGACCTTGAGGTTGCCGGTCAGCACCGCCAGGTTCTTCACCGTGGTGTTCAAGTCCTGCGGGTCGATGGAGTGGGCCAGCTGGTTCACCTGGGCCAGGGTGGACTTCACGTCCGCCAGCACCGGCGAGACCTGCGCCAGCATCTGGTCCACCGACATGGGCTGGTTCATCACCAGTTCGGCGTCAGTGGGGATCTCGGGCTTGTCCGGCGAGCCGGGCTTGATGCTGATGGCGGCGTTGCCGATCACCGAGAGCTTGCTGATCTCGGCCGTCGAGTCGGTCCGGATGAGTCTATGGAACCGCTCCAGGATCTCCATGGTCACCGCGATGCGGTTGTCGTCGGAGAGGCTGAGCTTGGTGACCTTGCCCACGTCCAGGCCGTAGACCATCACCGGGGTGTCCTGGCTCACGCCCTGGGCGTTGGTGATGTAGGCATGCAGGGTGAACTTGGGCGCGAAGAAACGCGCGGTCTGCTTGTTGAAGGCCAGCGTGAAGAACAGGAGCAGCACCGCCGCCAGCACGAACACGCCCACCAGGCGCTCGCGCGCCGTGTAGCCGAGGCGATGGATGTAATGGACCTGTTCTTTCTCTGCCACGTCTCGCCCCTATGCCGCCGTGTCGAGGAAACCGCGCACCTCGGCGCGACCCGAGTCCACGAACGGCTTCCAGCCCGCGAAGCACCCGGCCCAGCCGGGATGCAGGAACACGATCTTGTCCGCATGCCGCCGCACGAAGTCCAGGTTGTGGCTGGCGATGAGCACCGCCATGCCTTTCTCCCGCGCCATCTTGCGGTATACCGCCGCCTCGCGGTCGCGGCAGGCGTTGTCGGTCATGTGGAACGGCTCGTCCAGGAATATCAGTTCCGGAGACAGCATGAGGCAGCGCGCGATGGCTAGCAAGAGCCGCTCGTGCTGGTTGAGGTAGGCGGGCAGGAGGTCCTGCCGGCCGGGATAGTCGAGGAACTTCAGGGTCTCGATGGCCGCGGTCTGCATCTCGGTGGCATTGCCCAGCCGGTGGTACATGGCCGGCAGGGTGACGTTGATGAGGCCGTTCACCACCGACAGGAGCGGCGCGCCCTCGCTGATGAAAGCCGCACGCAGCCGCAGGTTTCGCCGCGCCACGTCGCTGAGTTTGCGGGTGTCGAAGCCGAGGAGTTCCAGCTCGCCGTCCGCCGCCGGGTCCACCGCCGCCAGCGCCCTGAGATAAGCGGTCTTGCCGCCGCCGTTCGGGCCCACCAGGCACACGGTCTCGCCCGCCGCCACCGCGAGCGAGAGGGGATGCGGGAAAGCCCCGCCGTCCTCGCGCAGAGGACGCAGTTCCTTCGCTTCCAACAAGGCGGCCTTGCCGCTCACGAGATCACCGCCAGGATGCCGTCGGTGGCGAACACCAGCACCAGGCTGGTGACGATGGCGCGCTGGGTCTGCTGCGGCAGCTCGGTGGGCGAGGTGCGCACCTTCAGGCCGTGGTAGCAGGCGGTGCCGGCGATGATGATGCCGAACAGGATGTTCTTGAGCACGAACAACGCCACCTGCTCGGGGCCGATGGCTTCGGCCAGCTTCTTCAGCTCATGGGTGCTGCTGCCGGGGGTGAGGAGGTCGTTGATGAACACGCCGCCGAAGAGGGCCACCAGGGCGAAGTAGATGGCCAGGGTGAACTGGGATACCGCCGCACCGATGATGCGTGGCGCGACGAAGAACTCGTTGACGTTGATGCCGAGGAGTTCGAGGCCCTCCACCTCGCCGTTCAGTTTCATGGAGCCGAGATCCACCGCGATGGCGGAACCGGAGCGGCCGATGAGGATGATGGCAGTGAGCAGCGAGGAGAGTTCCAGGCCCACGATGTTGGTGAGCAGCACGTCCACATCGCTCTCGCTGCCGAGCGCCTGGGCCAGCTTCAGCATCTGCGAGGTGATGGAGAGGCCCATGGCGAGGCCGAGGAAGGTGACGAGCGGCAGGGCATCCAGGCCGGTGAAGATGATCTGGCCGTAGAGGGTCTGCAGGGTGGCGCGGTTGAAGACGCGGCCGCGCTTCGCCCAGTCGCGGAAGGCGCGCAATACGAACAGGGTGAGTTCCAGCACGTAGGCGCCCACCGACAGGGTGCGCCGGCCGGTCCAGCCGACGATGCCATCCAAGCGTCCGGCCTGCGTCTCGGCCATGGTCCTTGAGTCCCGCGTTGAAGGATGCCCAGCCTAGAAGATGGCCGCCGGAGCCGCAATACCGGCCGGGTGGTGGCGGCTTACAGCCGCGTGAAGGAGAGGTCGAAGACCCGATGGCCGAGCCGAAGGCCGCGCCGCTCGAACTTGGTCTCGGGGCGTTCCGCGGGCCTCGGCACGTAGTCCCCGCGCGGCGAATCGTTGGTGAAGTCCGGCGCGGCGGAAAGCACTTCCAGCGCGTGGCGGGCGTAGTCCTCCCAGTCCGTGGCGAGCAGGAGCTTGCCGCCGGCTTTCAGTTTGCGTGCGAACAGGGCGGCGGTGTCCGGCTGCACCAGGCGGCGCTTGTGGTGGCGCTTCTTGGGCCAGGGGTCCGGGAAGTAGATGAGCAGTGCATCGAGGCTCGCATCCGGCACCCGTTCCCGTAGCGCCGGCAGTGCGTCATCCGGGACCACGCGTATGTTGGTGAGGGAGAGTTCTTCGATGCTGAGCAACAGCCGGCCGACGCCGGGGCGATGCACCTCGCAGCCGAGGAAATCCTGTTCCGGATGCCGGCGCGCCAGTTCGATGAGGTTGTGCCCGTCGCCGAAACCGATCTCGAGGGTGCGGTGCGTTTCGCGTCCGAACAGGACGCGGAAGTCGACGGGGCCATCGGGCACCGCGAAGAGCGGCAGAAGTTCGTCGAGCGCGCGGACCTGGCCGTGGGTCATGCGCCCCTGGCGGAGCACGAAGCTCCGGACGCGCCGCAAGGTGGGGACGTGCTCGGTCATCGATCTATTAGAAGAACAACCCGTCGAGAGGCGAGGAGGCCGAAGCGAAACGTTTACGGGGGATGCGGCCGGCGAGATAGGCCTCGCGACCCGCCTCGATGGCTTTCTTCATGGCTGAGGCCATCAGGATGGGGTCCTTCGCCAGCGCCACGGCGGTGTTCATGAGCACGCCGTCGCAGCCCAGCTCCATGGCGATGGCGGCATCGGAGGCCGTGCCCACGCCCGCATCCACCAGCACCGGCACCTTGGCCTGTTCCACGATGGTGAGGATGTTGTAGGGATTGCGGATGCCGAGGCCGGAGCCGATGGGCGCGCCGAGCGGCATCACCGCCACGCAGCCGATCTCCTCCAGCCGTTTCGCCACCAGCGGGTCATCGCTGGTGTAGACCATCACCTGGAAGCCTTCCTGCACCAGGGTCTCGGCGGCCTTCAGGGTCTCGCCCACATCCGGATAGAGGGTCTTCTCGTCGCCCAGCACTTCCAGCTTCACCAGTCGGTGGCCGTCCAACAGCTCCCGCGCCAGACGGCAGGTGCGCACCGCATCCTCGGCGGTGTAGCAGCCGGCGGTATTGGGCAGGAAGGTGTACTTCGAGGGCGGCAGCACCTCCAGCAGGTTGGGCTGACCATTCTCCTGACCGAGGTTGGTGCGGCGGATGGCGAAGGTGACGATCTCGGCGCCGCTCGCTTCCACCGCGCGGCGGGTCTCATCCATGTCCTTGTACTTGCCGGTGCCGATGAGCAACCGTGAACGGAAGGTCTTGCCGGCGACGGTGAAACCGTCGGAAGCGGGTGCTTGGGTCTTTTGCGCGGTGCTCATGATGATCCGGTCTATAGATAGAGGCGGTTCAACCGCCCCCGATGGCGTGGACGATCTCGACCTTGTCGCCATCCTTGAGCTGGCGGGCGGCATGTTCGCTGCGCGGCACGATCTCGCCGTTCACTTCCAGGGCCACGCGCTTGCCGCCGAGTTCCAGCCGCTCCAGCAGCTCACGGGCGGTGAGACCGGGGGGCAGGTCGGTGGCGGTGCCGTTGACTTGGAGCTGCATGGGCCAGGGTGGAGGTGGTAAAGGGGCATTTTACCGCATGGGGCGGTCCCCTTTCGGATGGGCCTTTGACACCCCGCCCGCCGCCGCTAGAATGGCCTCTCCGCGCGGGTGTAGTTCAATGGTAGAACTTCAGGTTCCCAACCTGATAACGTGGGTTCGATTCCCATCACCCGCTCCAGATCGTCCAGGGAGTGCCCCGTGAGGGCAGGGAATACGCTATCTCGGTACTAAGACTATACTCACAGCCCCCGGTTTAAGGGGTACCGCCGTGCCAGGGAGGTCGTCGCGCGGTGACGAGAGTTGGCTTATGGCAGTGGCTTGATTCCGGGCACTCCGGTGCCCCGCTGACAACTATGTCCTCTGCGGTACTCAGGGTCGATGCACCCGGCCGCGTCCCATGAACGGTCCGATCCAGGTCTCGGCCGCGCCGCGAGGGCTACGGGCTCTGGAGCATGCCGGTCTCATCCTCGTGACCGCCATCGCCGGCCTGGAATTGTTCGGCTGGTGGCTGCCCGCTCTCGGCGCGCATCTTCCCCACGGCTGGGGCCTGATGAAAGCGAACACCGCCGCGGGATTCCTGCTCGCGACGGCAAGCCTCTGGCTCTCCGCGCCGGATCGGTCTCCGCAGAAAATCTGGTTGAGCCGCGCGTCCGGCGCCCTGCTGCTGCTGCTGGCCTCGATCACGCTCATCGAATACCTGCGCGGCGGGATCGCCGGTTTCGACACATTATTGGTGGCCGGTAGCAGCCGGACATCGCTACAGACTGCCTGCGGGTTTCTGTTACTGGGAGTCCAGTTGCTATGCCTGCGCGCAGACAGGCACGCCTTCGATGTCGTCGCCGACGTCTGTGCCTTCGCCTTGATCGCCCTGGTGCTGTTGCTGCTGTCGGGTTACGTCTATGGTGCCAGGGAACTATTCGGCATGAGCTCGTTGACTCCCACCTCGCCCCAGAGCGTGTTGTGTCTCGTGTTGCTGACACCGCTCGCCGTCATGCGCCGGGCAGCACGAGGCGTCTTCGCGCCCTTGGTGAACGAGGATATCGGCGGCCGGGTAGCGCGGGTGGCGATCCCCGCGGCGATCGCCGTGATCTATGCCACCGGCTTCCTGTACCAGTATCTCACCTTGAACGGCCTGCTGACTCAGGCCTACGCGGTGGCCTTCTCGGTATCGGCGCTGGTTTTCGTGGTGATTTGCCTCACCCTGTTGATGTCGCGTTTGATCGACTCGTTCGAGCAGCGATTGCGCGACGCGATGGAAGTGCATGCCCAGGACAAGGTGCGCGAAAGCGAGCGGCGTTACGCGGAACTGGTGGAACAATCGATCACCGGTTTCGTGATGCGCGATGCCCGCGGCCAGCTGTTGCTGGTCAACGATGCCTATTGCCGCATGACCGGCTACACGCGAGAGGAACTGCTCCATCTCAGCGCAAAGGACATGGTGGTGGATCAGGCCGTGCTGGCTAAGGTGGGTCTGCTGAAGCCAGGCGAATCCACGACCATCGAGACGCTCATGAAGTGCAAGGGCGGGGCTCTGCGCGAGGTGCAATACGTCACCCAGCGGCGTGACGACGGCAACCTCCAGTCGGTGCTGCTGGACGTGAGCGAACGCAAGCAGGCGCAGCGTGCGCGCGCGGAGAGCGAGCGCCGTTATACGGAACTGGTGGAACAGGCACCAGACAGCATCTGGCTGCGCGATAGCTCCGGCACCATGGTCTTCGTCAACGAAGCAGCCTGCAAACTGCTGGGCTATCCGCGCGAAGAACTCCTGGGCAGCCATTCACAGCAGTTGATCCACGCCGCAGACCCGGGCACCACGGCGCAGATTGATGCGCTCAAGCCGCTGCAGACCTTGCGAATGGAGCGGGTCATGCGTCACAAAGATGGCCACCCCATCCCGGTTGAGGCCAGTGCGCACCGGCTGGCAGACGGTTCGGTCCAGATCATCAGTCACGACATCAGCGATCGCAGGCTCATCGAGGAGGCTCGTGCCGAGAGTGAGCGGCGTTACGCGGAACTCGTCGACCAGGCCCTGGAAGGCATCATGGTACGCGAGGCCAGCGGCGACTTAATTTTCGTCAACGACGCATTCTGCCGGATGCTGGGCTATGGTCGAGAGGAATTGCTGGCTTTGCGCATAACTGACCTGGTGCATCCGGAGGATGCCGGGACCATCGCGCATGTGGCCAGCCTGGAACTAGGTGCGCACATCCATATCGAGAAACGCATGCTGCGCAAGGATGGAGGTACGATCTATGTTGAGGTCAGCGCCAAGCGTCTGCGCAGCGGCGATATCCAGACCACGGTGCAGAACGTCACTGAACGCAAGCAATCTGAGACGCGGTTCCGCTCCATGGTGGAGGGGGCGCCCAACGCCATGATCATGGCCGACACACGCGGCATAATCACGCTGGTCAACACCCAGGCAGAACAGCTATTCGGTTACTCACGGGATGAGCTGATAGGCCAGCCGGTGGAGATGCTGGTGCCAGGACAACTCCGCGGGGCACATCCGGCGCATCGAGAGGGCTACAACCGGGATCCGCAGATGCGGTCCATGGGGGCGGGCCGCGATCTGTTCGGCCTGCGCAAGGACGGGCGCGAGGTGCCGGTGGAGATCGGCCTCAATCCCATCGCCACCGCCGAAGGCCGATTCGTGCTCGCTTCCGTCATCGATATCACCGAACGCAAGCTCGCCGAGGAACGGGAGCACACTCACGCGGAAGAACTGCGGCGGATGTCGGGGCGGCTGAGCGAGGCCCAGGAGACCGAGCGGCGCGCCATCGCCCGGGAACTGCATGACGAGGTGGGCCAGTCCCTCACTGCCACCCGCCTCAATCTGCGCGATCTGGAGCAGGAGGCCGCGGGGGGGCCACTGGCGCAGAGGCTGGGCGATGCCTCCAGCATCGTCGCCGAGCTGCTGGGGAAGGTGCGGCAGATGTCCCTGGACTTGCATCCTTCCGTGCTGGATGACCTGGGGCTGGTTCCGGCCTTGCGCTGGTGCGTGCGCACCCGCGCCGCCAACAGCGGGGTGGAGGTCACTTTCGACGTGCCTGAGGACCTGCCGCGCTTCGATGGCATGGCGGAGATCACCCTGTTCCGGGTGTTCCAGGAGAGCCTCTCCAACGTGCTGAAGCATGCCGGCGCCAAGAGTCTGCGCGTCACGCTGCGGCACGCGGACGGACGGCTCGAGCTGGACGTGCAGGACGACGGACACGGCTTCGATGCGAAGGCGGCGCGCCGGGAAGCCCTCTCGGGCAAGAGCCTGGGCCTCATCGGCATGCAGGAGCGGGTGCGCCTCGCCGGCGGCGAGATCACCATCACCTCATCCAAAGGCGGTGGGGCACTGGTCCATGTAGACTTGCCTGCGATGGGTCGACACATGGATATGGAGTAGGATTTCATCTTAAGGAGTGTAAGGACCATGCGTATCCTCATCGCCGATGACCACACCCTGGTGCGTGCGGGACTCACTTCGCTCATCGCGCGCTTGCCTGAGATGGAAGTGGTGGCGGAAGCCGCGGACGGACGCCAGGCCCTGCGCCTGGTGCGCGACCTGCAGCCCGATCTCGTGCTCATGGACATCGCCATGCCGGGCCTGAACGGCCTGGAAGCGGCGGAGCGCATCCACAATATCCATCCTCAGACCAAGATCATCATCCTCTCCATGCACGCGAGCGAGGAATACGTGGCGCAGGCGCTGAAAGCCGGCGCATCGGGTTACCTGCTGAAGGATTCGGCCACCTCGGAACTGGAGATGGCGCTGAAGTCGGTGTCCATGGGGCAGTTCTATCTAAGCCCTGCCATCTCGCGGCAAGTGGTGGACAACTTCCTGCGCGGCGGCCCCTCCGGCCTCGATCTCCTGACGCCGCGGCAGCGTGAGATCCTGCAGCTCATCGCCGAGGGCAAGGGCACGCGCGACATCGCCGAGACCCTGCACCTCTCGGTGAAGACCGTGGAGACCCACCGGGCCCAGCTCATGGAGCGGCTGGACATCCATGACGTGGTGGGGCTGGTGCGGTATGCCATGAAGAAGGGGCTGATCTCTTCAGAAGGGTGAGGCCGGGGGTTTCACAGAGCGTCCAGTGGACGCTCTGCCGGCCGAACGCCCTGCTTGGAGGCAGGGCTGGATAAGAACCTCTAGAAAGGGATGTCGAGTCTAAACAAGCCTTTAGACTCACCTTAAGAGCGCCCCCAAGTCTTGTCCCGTAAGGCATCTCAGGGAATCCCTGAGACCGAATCAGGGAAGCCCCAATGCCCCCCTCTGTCGCGCGCGCGCACAGTGGGTCCGTACCTGGAGCCTACGCGCGGGCAAGTTAAGGGACCCCGCACAAAGGATGTGACCCGCGCGGGCTCCGGGACTAAGGGAGAGGAAATGGAGACCCAGGGCAAGAGACCGATGCGCACGATACTGGTGGATGACTATCCGCCGTTGCTGACTGCGCTGACGACCCTGTTACGCACCTATGACGGTATCGAGATCGTGGGTCGCGCCCATAGCGGCAGCGACGGACTCAAGCTTGCGGAGGAACTGCAGCCCGACCTGGTCCTGGTCGATTTCAGCATGCCGGACATGAACGGGGCCGCCATGACCCGCCGTCTCAAGGCCCGGGAGAAGGCTCCCAAGGTGGTGGTGATGTCCTTCCATGCTGAACCGGAGTATCGTGATTTAGCCCTGGATGCGGGTGCCGATGCGTATCTGGTCAAGAGCGAGCTCTATCAAGAACTCATGCCGCTCTTGAGACGGATCGTCGGCTGACGCTTCCTGGGCAAGACCCGGAAGTACAAGGATGTACTGCATGGATCGCAGATTACCCACCAAAGCCGGACCGTTCGGCTCCTCTTCGTCCCTGGAGGTGGCCTCGGACGCGAACCTGCTCGAAGGCGAGCAGCGCGTGTTCGAGCGCATGGAAGCGGGCGCCGACCTGAAGCCGGTGCTGGATGAGATCACCCGGCTTTGCGAACGCCATTCCCGCCACCACACCCATTACGCGGTCCTCCTCGCCGATGAGAGCGGTGAACACCTCAACGTGGCCGCGGCACCCAACCTGCCCCCCGCTTTCTTCGAGATCGCCGAGAACACCCCGGTGGGGCCCGATTCCAACCCCTGCGGAGTCGCCGCCTGGAGCAAGCAGGCGGTGATGGTGGAGGATTTCGCCCTCGACCCCCGCTGGAGCGCACTGCGTGCCAACGCGGCTGCCATGGGCGTGCGTGCCGGCTGGTCGCTGCCGATCCTGTCCCAGCGCGGCAAGCTGCTCGGTACATTCGCCGCCTACGCCGTCGAGCCGGGGCGCCCGTCGCCGCGTGACGTAGCGTTGATGGCGCGCTTCGCCCACATCGCGCGCATCGCCATCGAGAAGCACCAGGCCGAGCGCACCATCGAGCGCATGACCACCTACGACGGCCTCACCGGCCTGCCCAACCGCACGCTGCTCCTGGACCGGCTCGACGATGCGTTGCTGCGCAGCGAGGGCGAGGCGGTGGTGCTGCTGCTGTTCAACCTGGACAGCATGAAACAGATCAACGACACCCTCGGCTACGAGTTCGGCAACCGCTGCATCCAGGCGGTGGCCGCACGTATGCGCGAGCACGCCGGCCTGCGCAGCATGGTGGCGCGGGTGGGCGGGGACGAGTTCGGCATCGTGCTGGCGGGCGTCGCGGACGAGCGCGTGCTGGCGGTGCTGGTGCAGACCTACCTCGAGAACATCACCCAGCCCATCAGCATCGACGCGCGCGACGTGTTCGTCACCGCGAGCCTGGGCGTGAGCATCGGCCCGCGCGACGGCGCCGATGCCGACACCCTCTTCAAGCACGCCGACGTGGCCCTGCACCGCGCCAAGCAGCGCGGCCGCAACGGCTTCATGTTCTTCGACGCCGGCATGAACGCGCCGGCCGCGCGCCGCTTGGCGCTCCTCGGCGAGCTGCGCCACGCGCTGGAGCGCGACGAGTTCCAGGTGTACTACCAGCCGCAGGTGGATCTCGCTTCCGGCGACATGACCGGCGCCGAGGCCCTGCTGCGCTGGCGCCACCCGGAGGAGGGCGAAGTCCCACCGATAGAGTTCATCCCGCTGCTGGAGGAGACCGGCCTCATCCTGACGGTAGGCGAGTGGGTGCTGGACCGGGTATGCCGCGACCTCGCAGACATGCAGCGCGATGGGGCCACGCCCCCGCGCATCGCCGTGAACCTCTCGGCCCGACAGTTCATGCAGCCGGACCTCGCGGAGCGCATCGAGACCATCCTGAAGCGGCACCACGTGTCGGCGGGGCTGCTGACCCTCGAGATCACCGAGACCCTGCTGATGCGCGATCCCGCCGACGCCGAACGCATGCTGCACCGGCTCAAGGAAGTGAACGTGAAGATCGCGCTGGACGACTTCGGCACCGGCTATTCATCGCTCGCCTACCTGAAGCGCTTCCCGGTGGATGAACTCAAGGTGGACAAGTCCTTCGTCGCCGGGGTCACCCAGTCTCCGGCCGATGCCGCCATCACCGACACCGTGATCCGGCTGGCCCATAACCTGGGGATGCAGGTGCTGGCCGAGGGCGTCGAGCACGAGGCCCAGCGCGCCTTCCTGGAGGTGCACGGCTGTGACCGGATGCAGGGCTACCTGACCGGCCGGCCCATGGACATCGCCGCCTTCCGCCGCCGGCTCGAGGGCGCCGCTGGGCACGCCAACCCCTCTCCGCGCGAACCCGGGGCACCGGCCGCGCGCTAGGCCCTCCGGGGACAAGCTGCTAACATGCCTGTATGGGCCCGTCACGGGCTCATATATGTATCCGCCGCCGCCCTGGCGGCGGGCAGAGGCAGGCAGCCCAAGTCCATGAAGAAAGCACTGAAGATAACCGGCATCGTCCTGGGAATCCTCGTGCTCGTGGTCATCATGCTGGCGGTGGCCCTGCCGTTCCTGATCAACCCCAACAGTTTCAAAGACGACATCGCGCGCATGGTCAAGCAGAAGACCGGCCGCGAACTCGCCATCCAGGGCGACATCAAACTCTCCGTGTTCCCCTGGCTCGGCCTGCAGGTCGGACCCATGGAGCTGTCCAACGCCAAGGGCTTCGGCAGTGTGCCCTTCGCCTCCATCAACGAGACCGACGTGCACGTGCGCTTCTGGCCGCTGCTGCACCGGCAGGTGGAGGTGGGCGAGGTGAAGCTCGACGGCCTCAACCTCGACCTGGAGAAGGACGCGGACGGCCACGACAACTGGCACGACATCAGCGAGCGCATGGCCCACGCACCCGCTAAGGGCAGCGGCGGCGAAGAGGAGGCCGGCGGCAACGTGGACCTCAGCGTCGCCGGCGTCAGCGTCACCGACAGCCAGGTGCGCTGGACCGATGCCCAGAAGCACCAGCAGTACACCATCAGCGACTTCAGCCTGGAGCTGGGCGCCTTCGCCTCGGCCAAGCCGCTCTCGGTGAAGTCGGGCTTCGACTTCACCGGCACCAACCCCGCCGTGCAGGGCCACGTGGACTTCAGCGGCACCGCCACCGCCGACCTGGAACGGCGCCTCTACAGCGCCGACGACGCCAAGCTGGAGATGCAGGCCAAGGGCGACGCCGTGCCGGGTGGCCAGGTGGACGCGATCCTGCGCTGGCAGCATGTGGCGCTGAACGCCGACCAGGGCACGCTGGCCCTGAACGGCATGGACGCGACCGCCTACGGCATGCATCTGCTGCTCGAGGCCCAGGGCCGCGACGTGCTCAAGGACGGCAGCTACACCGGCAGCGTCAAGCTCGCCCAGTTCTCGCCGCGCGACGCCTTGAAGGCCCTCGGCCACGCCACGCTCGTGGACACGCGCGACCCCAAGGCTTTCGGCAGCGCCCTCGGCAGTTTCACCTTCGTCGCCACGCCCGCCTACCTGTCCCTGACCGGCGTGGACTTCACTCTCGATGACACGCATCTCACCGGCAGCGCCGGCATAAAGGACTTCAAGACCCAGGCTCTGGTCTTCGACCTCAACGTCGACAAGCTGGATGCTGACCGTTATCTGCCGCCGCAGCAGTTGGGCACGCCCGACAAGCCGCGCGAGGAAGTGGACATCGACAAGGTGGGCGTGCCCCTGCGGACGCTCAAGGCCTTCGACGTGGACGGACACCTGCACGTGGGCAGCATCACCCTGCTGAATGTCCGGGCCACCGACTTCGAGATGGGTCTCTCGGCGCAGGACGGCCTGCTGCACGTGAAGCCGCTCACGGCCAGCCTCTACGGCGGCAGCCTGGACGCAGACCTGCAGGTGGATGCGCGCCAGGCGAACGAAGAGCATCCGCCGGTGGTGAGCGAGACGCTGGCCTTGAAGAACGTGCAGGTGACGGGCCTGGGACAGGATCTCCTGAAGAGCGACAAGCTCTCGGGCACGGTGGAGCTAAGCAGCGATCTGCACGGACCCGGCCGGCTCATCGGCGAGCTGCGCCACACCGTCAGCGGTCACCTCGGCTTCTCCATCAAGAATGGCGCGCTGGAAGGCGTGAACGTCTGGGACGCCATCGCCCGCGCCTACGCGCGCGTGAAGGGCCAGACCGCGCCGCCCCCCGCCGCGCCGCGCACCGAGTTCGCGGACATCCACGGCAGCTCCACGGTCACCCGCGGCGTGATGTACAACAAGGACTTCAGCGCCTCGTTGCCGTTCCTGAGCCTCACCGGCGCCGGCAAGCTCGACCTCGCTGATCTCACGGTGGACTACGGCCTCAAGGGCCGGGTCACCGGCAGCCCCAAGGTCGGCACCGATCTCTCCGGCCTGAAGGGCACTACCGTACCGCTGCACATCGGCGGCACGCTGGGCAGCCTGAGCGTGCAGCCGGACCTCGGCGGCGCGGCCCAGCAGAAGCTGGACGACGTCAAGAAGAAGGCCCAGGACCAGTTGAAGGACAAGCTCAAAGGCGTGCTGGACGGCAGCAGCAGCGGCGGGGAATAGCCTGCGCCGCGCCCGTGTCTTTCCTGGAGGGGGGAGTCGGGCGACGGAGGCAGGATCGATGCGCGGACGCTCCCTCATCCTCTGCCTCGCGGCAGTGCCCGCCGCCGCCCAGGCGGTCGAATTCCATGCCCTCGAAGTGACCCGTGATGCCAGCCACTACCTGGTGAAAGCCGACGTGTACCTCGCGGCACCGCCGCAGGCGGTGTACGCGGTGCTCACGGACTACGCTCATTTCGCGCGCATCTCGCCCAGCATCGTCGCCAGCCGGGTGGTGCAGTCCCTGGACGAAGGCGGAGCGGTGGTCTACACCGACAGCCGCATCTGCGCGCTGTTCATCTGCCGGCACATCCAGGAGACGCAGAAGTTCATCCGCACCCCGCCGTTCGGCCTCTCGGCCACGGTGCTACCGGAGCAGAGCAACCTGAAGTCAGGCGACAGCAGCTGGCAGGTGGAAGCGGAAGGCGAGGGCACGCGCATGCGCATGGAACTGACGCTGGAACCCGCCTTCTGGGTGCCGCCGCTCATCGGCCCGGCCTTGGTGGTGGGCAGCCTCAAGGCCGAAGGCAGGCGCGCGGCCGCCGGCGTAGAGCGCCTGGCGCGGCAGCGCGCACAGTTGCCGCCGATCACCGCGGGGAGCCATGGCAAGACGTACTGAGAAGAGCTTCGCCGAGCGGCTGATCGCCTGGCATCTGAAGCATGGCAGGCATGACCTGCCCTGGCAGAAGCGCCGCACGCCCTACCGGGTGTGGGTCTCGGAGATCATGCTGCAGCAGACCCAGGTGGCGACCGTCATCCCCTATTACCGGCGTTTCCTAGAGCGCTTCCCCGACATCAAGACGCTCGCGGATGCGCCGCTGGATGAGGTGCTGCATCTCTGGACCGGCCTCGGCTACTACGCCCGCGCCCGCAACCTGCAGAAGGCGGCCCAGGTGGTGCAGGACAGCCACGGCGGGCGTTTTCCGAAGGACATGGATTCTGTGCAGGCCTTGCCCGGCATAGGCCGTTCCACCGCCGGCGCGATCCTCGCCCTGTCCACCGGCCAGCGCCATCCGATCCTGGACGGCAACGTGAAGCGCGTGCTCGCGCGCCACGGCGCCATCAGCGGCTGGCCCGGCGAGAAGCGCGTGGAGGCGAAGCTCTGGGCGCTGGCCGATTCCCTCACGCCGAAGCAGGATGCGGCGGACTATACCCAGGCCATCATGGATCTCGGTGCCACCCTCTGTACCCGCAGCCGGCCGCGTTGCGGCGAGTGCCCGGTGGCGGCGGACTGCAAGGCCCGCATCCTGGGCAAGCAGGCGCGGTTCCCCACCCCCAAGCCGCGCAAGGCGCTGCCGGTGAAGCGCACCCGCATGCTCATGCTGGTGACGGAAGGCGCAGTGCTGCTGGAGCGCCGGCCGCCGGCCGGGATCTGGGGCGGCCTGTGGGGCTTTCCGGAGGTCGCCGCGGATGCGGACGTGCGGGCCTGGTGCCGCGCGCGCTTCGGCAAGGCGCCGCGCTCGGTGCGGGCGCACGCGCCGCTACGCCATACCTTCAGCCATTTCCACCTGGACATCGAGCCCATGGAACTCGAGTTGCCCGCCGCAGCGGCGGTGCGGGAAGATGCGGGCAGCCGCTGGCAACCCCTGGACGAGGTGCCGCGGCTCGGTCTCGCGGCACCGGTGAAACGCCTGCTGGAATCCCTGGCGACGGACTAGGACGGAGAACGGACATGGCTCGGATGGTGCAGTGCGTGCTGCTGAAACAGGAACTCCCCGGTTTGGATCGGCCGGTCTATCCCGGCGCTCTCGGCCAGCGGATATATGAAGAGGTTTCGCAAGCTGCCTGGCAGCAGTGGCTGCGCCATCAGACCATGCTCATCAACGAGTACCGGCTCTCGGTGATCGAGCCGAAGTCGCGCAAGTTCCTCGAAGCAGAGATGGAGAAGTTTCTGTTCGGCGGAGGCGAGGTGGCGAAGCCGGAAGGGTTTAAACCGCCTGAATAATCAGGCTTCGGCCGGCGTCAGATACAGCACGCTGAAATACTGCCGGTCGTCGGTCCAGCGCTGACCGATGGCGAGACCCGCCTGGGCTGCCAGCCGCGTGAAACCCTCCAGCGTGTACTTGTGTGAGCGCTCGCTCAGGATGTGCTCGCCGGCCCGGAACGTGAAGCGCTCGCCCGCCACCTGTACCGTCTGGGCAAGCGCGCTCACCAGATGCATCTCGATGCAGCCTTCTTTCTCGTTGTACACGGCGCGGTGGTGGAAGCACGCGAGATCGAAGTCCGCGTCCAATTCGCGGTTGATGCGCGCGAGGATGTTGAGGTTGAACTCCGCGGTCACGCCCTGAGCATCGTCATAGGCCCGCTCCAGCACCTGCCGGTCCTTCTGCATGTCGATGCCGATGAGCAGCGCGCCATCCAGGCCCGCGAGCCGGCGCATGTGGCGCAGCAGCGCCACGGCTTCCACCGGCGCGAAGTTGCCGAGGGTCGAGCCCGGGAAATACACCGCGCTGCGGGCCGCCGCCTTGCGCGAGGCGGGCACCCGGAAAGCCTGGTTGAAGTCGGCGCAGACCGGCAGCACTTCCAGCGCCGGATAGCACCGGTTGAGTTCGTCCGCCGCCCGCACCAGGTGCTCGCGGGAGATGTCCACCGGCACGTAGGCCACCGGCTGCGCCAGGTGCTCCAGCAGCATGCGCGTCTTCAGGCTGCTGCCACTGCCCGGCTCCACCAGCATCAGCCGCTCGCCCAGCGCCGCCGCCATGGCATCCACGTGGGTCTCCATGATGCCGAGCTCGGTGCGGGTCACGTAGTACTCGGGCAACTCGCAGATGGCGTCGAACAGCTGCGAGCCGCGCTCGTCGTAGAAATACTTGCAGGGCAGGGTCTTCTGCCGTTCGTTGAGGCCCGCCAGCACTTCATCGGCCATCTCGTCCACGCGCGGGTGGTAGTCGTGCAGGGTGACGGAGAGCGCCTGGGAGATCTGCATGGTCACGCGTCCTGGGCCAGGCGCAGGCCGGCGAACTGCCAGCGCTGCTGCGGGTAGAAGAAGTTGCGGTAGCTCGCGCGCACATGGCCCGCGGGCGTGACGCAGGCCCCGCCCTTCAGTACCATCTGGTTGGCCATGAACTTGCCGTTGTATTCGCCGAGGGAGCCCGTGAGCGGCTTGTAGCCCGGATAGGCGGAGTAGGGGCTCGCGGTCCACTCCCACACGTCGCCGAACATCTGCAGGTCCTCGCCGCCGCCGGGCGACGGCTGGAACAGGCCGCTGTCGAGGAAGTTTCCGCTCAGGGCTTGTGTGGCCGCGAGGCTCTCCCATTCGGCCTCCGTGGGCAGGCGCGCGCCGGCCCAGCGGGCATAGGCATCCGCCTCGTACCAGCTCACATGGCAGACCGGGGCGTCCCAGACGATCTCGTGCATGCCGCCCAGGGTGAATTCCGATCCCAGGTCCTCGCTCCAATAGAGCGGCCGCTGCCAGCCTTCCCGCTGCACGGTGGCCCAGCCGTCCGACATCCACACTCCCGCGTCCCGATAGCCGCCGGCACGGATGAACTCCCGGTATTCGCCGTTGCTCACGGGTCGCGCCGCGATCTGATGGGCCGGCACCAGCGCCGCATGCCGCGGCGTCTCGTTGTCGAAGGCGAAGCCGGATCCCGCATGTCCGATGGAGACTTGGCCTGCCGGCCTCGGCACATATCTCAGCGCCGCGCTGCGCGCGGCCGCGGGCCTGGGCAGCGGGCGCCATGCGGGCTTGAGCGGGTTCAGGGAGAAGAGATTCTTCAAGTCCATGAGCAACAACTCCTGGTGCTGCTGTTCATGGTTGAGGCCGAGGGTGAGCAGCGCCGCGAGCGTCGCATCCGCGCCCTGGTCGCCCAGCAGCTTCTGCATATGTCCGTCCACGTGCGCGCGGTAGGCGAGCACCTCCGCCACCGTGGGGCGTGAGAGCAGGCCGCGCAGCGGCCGCGGGTGCATCCCGCCGACGCTCTGGTAATAGGAATTGAAGAGATAGGTGTAGTCCGCATGGAAAGGCCGGTAGCCCGGCAGGCGCGGCGTCAGCAGGAAGGTCTCGAAGAACCAACTGGTGTGTGCCAGGTGCCACTTGGTGGGGCTGGCATCCGGCATGCTCTGCAGGGCCATGTCCTCGGGCCCAAGGCTGCGGCACAGGTCCTCCGTGAGCGCACGCACTGCGGCGTAGCGTCCCTCGGGCGCCGCATCCCCGAGGGGCGCGGCCGTGTGGCGGATCTGGCTGTTCATCCTTGGCTCCAAGCAGGGTAGTGGCCGCATCCCGGCAAGTCAAAAATCCGCCGAACCCCTTGACCCGGCTGGGTTTCGCCGGTCTAATAGCCGCCCTTCGTTGTCTCTAATACGTGTTTTACAGCCCGCTAGAGGCGGCGAAGCG
>Ga0265313_10000161_pt1 | contig 70093 bp, 65 predicted proteins | sample 4123metaG_FD_203122 | JGI IMG/M metagenome (GOLD analysis project Ga0265313, IMG submission 203122) | Rhizosphere microbial communities from Carex aquatilis grown in University of Washington, Seatle, WA, United States - 4-1-23 metaG | ecosystem: Host-associated > Plants > Roots > Rhizosphere >... | reverse complement strand
ACCGCGAGGCCGAGAATGCCAAGGAGAAGCCCGCCGGCGACCGGATGGCGGTAGTCGACACGGCCCGGGTCGGCTGCCCTGTCACGGTCCTCCCGCGCGGCGGCCTCGAGTCCCTCCCCGTACGCCCGGGGCGTCATCCGGCCCGTCATGAGGGGAAGGCTCTCGTCGACAAGCGCCTGACGCACAGCCGGGGGCTGCATCATCTCCTGCGGCATGTTGAAGGCGGCGCGCGCCTTCTCGATCATCGCCGCAGTGTCCTTGAGCGTCTCCGGATATTCCGAGGCCGGAACTCCGCGCACGGCGACGGGGGCGTCCATCGCTCGCACAAATGCCCGCGCGCTGGCGCGCGAGGTCAGGTAGCGGATGAAGTCCACCGTCAGCCGGATGCGCTCCGGGTCGCCGTTATTGAAGACAAAGAAGCAGTCGCCGCCTGTCTGGATCGCCGTCGGATCGCCGGCGCCGTCCGGAAAGACGGGGAAGTTCATGGCGCCGAGATCGAAGTCCGGCGGAATCCGCCCCCGCATCTCGTTTATAAACCAGGATCCCGAGACCGTCATGGCGGCGCGCCCCTGCAGAAGATCCAGCTCAGCCCCCGTGGCCGTCTCGCCCTCCCAGCCCTTGGCGACGTCCTCGCCCATGATGCGCTGGAGGAGCGCCGCCGCGCGCAGGTAGCGCGGATCGAGCCGGGAGCCGGGAACGAGCTCGTTGAGGGCGCGCCAGCCGCCGGCGCCGGCGAGGTTGTAATAGGCGGCGCGCAGGAGCGCGTCGGGATAGAGCCACCGGGTCCCCGGCAGGCTCAGCGGAGCGATGCCGGCCGCCCGCATCCGCGCGCACAGCGCGAAGAATTCGTCCCAGGTGCGCGGCTCGCTCCATCCATGCGCGCGAAAGAGCCCCCGATTGTAGAAGATCGTCCAGCAGGAATAGCTCAGGGGCACGCCGTAGACCCGGCCGCCGACCCGCCAGGAATCCAGCGCCCCGGGGAGAAACGTGTCGCCCCAGCGCTGATCTCCCTCCCAGCTCGGCCCCTCGAGGGCCGGGGTGAGGTCGACCACCTTCCCCTCCCGAATGAGCGTGGGCCAGAGGACGTATGCAACCGAAGCGGCGTCCGGATAATGCCCGTCGATGATCCGCATCCGCAGCTTGTCCTCGATACGCGGATCTCCGTAGAGGAGGATCTCGACGCCGGGGTGGAGCGCCTCGAACTTTCTCGCGGTCTGCTCGTAGAATGCGGTGCCAAACCCTCCCGCGAACACGGGGATGTCGAGCTGCACGGCCCGGAGGACCGGCGCAGCGGCCAGGCAAAGGAGTACGCGGAAAAATATGCGCATTCGTCGCGCCGGCAAATGCGGGCGACCCCGACTAACCCGGGCGGTAACAATCGTTTTGTCAACGCCGTCCCGGGCGCGGCGGTTCAGGCGGGAATCGCGGCCGGCTCGGGATCGCCGGACAGGGCATCGCCCGCCGTCGCCTCGATGTTCAGCGGCTGGGTCGGCAGGGCGATGAGCTCGGCCGCGGCGTGCTGGAAAATGTGCCATGCGATTGCGACCTCCTCTTCCGCCGCAGCGTGCACGCACAGAAGCATCTTTCCCTGCTCGAGGTGTTCCTCGAGGCGCTCGGCGGTGAGCCTGTCGAACCGGGCGCGGCGAAGCGCGCACGAAGGGGATATCGCGTTCTTTTCCGCCCCGCGCAGCCATTTGACGATCGGTCCCACGGCGACGAGGGCCCCGCGCCCCAGGTCGTGCGTCAGGAGGTGCCAGTGGCTGAGCCAGCACGCCACCGAGTTGGGAAGAAAGGCCGATTGAAAAAGAGCGGATATTCTCTCGATCGGAATATTCGTCCGGCGCAGGCGGATCAGCATCACATCCGCCTGCAGGCGGGAACGGGCGACAGCGAACACGGGAATCGAATTCATGCGACGGGAGATCCGGGCTCTCCGATCACTTCGGACTGTCGAAACCACCCCCGAGTGCCTTAACTTTTGCGCAATTTCCCCGCGTCCCGACATTAGTGGCACAACTGATTTAAGCATAATTAGATAGATAAACATTTAGTTGAAGGCCCAACCCCGGCGGGAAGGGCGGGATGCCCTCCCTGCCCCTTATGATAGCAACCCGGCGCCGGAGGCGCATCCCTCCGCCAAAATCCGGCCGACCGGCCGGCGATCGGTCCTAGGAATAGCGTTGCCGGCATGGGGAAGGCCGGCAGGCTCGTCCCCTCGAAGGACATGAGAACCGGGCCGAGCCAGCGATGCCGTGGCGCGGGGCGGGAGCCCGCGGGAAATCCCGGTCATGTCGCCGTTAAACAATCATGTACCAGGTAACTTTCTCGGAACAGGCGATGCGGGAGCTAAACCGCCTGGACCAGCTTGCCCAGCTCGATGTCGTCGAGCCGATCAGCAGCCTGCGATCTGAAGATCTGGCCCACCCGAGGGAGCCGCTCGGGCGCTTCAACCGGAGCGGAAAGACGTTCTATCGCCTGCGAGCCCGCGACTACCGGTTTTATTTCGATGTCCACGGCGACGTGCTGCACGTGAACTATATTCTCCACAGGAATTCGCTCGAGGATTTCCTTTTGCGAAACAAGCTGCCGGTTTCCGAGCAGCAACTTGTCGAACAGCACTCGAAATTCTGGAAGTACTTGGAGAACATAACGAAATGATCTTCCCCGAGGAGAGAAACGAAGACGAGATGGCCGAGCGGGCGGACCCCTATCATGTCACGCAGGCCAGCCGCATCTACTTCCTGCCGAACCTGATGACTGCGGGCAACCTGTTCTGCGGGTTCATGGCCATCGTCAACTGCATCCAGGCGCGCCTCGCCGAATCCTCGTTCAACGGCGAATACCTCGGAGCCTCGTCGTCCGACCACTATCGGTACGCCGTCCTCTTCATCTTCGGGGCCTTCGGCTTCGATTCCCTCGACGGCCGGCTTGCGAGGCTCGGCGGCCGCGAGTCCCTGTTCGGAGCGGAGTTCGATTCCCTGGCGGATGTCGTCTCCTTCGGAGTCGCTCCGACCCTGATGATGTATTTCCTCATCCTGTCGCCGTCCCAGGGCATCCTCTGGTTCCGCGAAATCGGCTGGCTCGTGGGCTTTGTCTACCTCCTGTGCGCGGCCATGCGCCTTGCGCGCTTCAATGTCATCACAAACCCTCTTTTGAAGCGGAGCCAGAAGGAGTTAAGCGGGGATTTTGTCGGCCTGCCGGTGCCCGCGGCGGCATCGACGGTCGCCTCCCTGGTCCTGTTTCTCCTTAAGCTGGACGAGGCGGACCGCTCGCTCAACCGCTTCGCCCTCGGCCTTCCGTTTCTCATGCTGCTGATCGCCCTGCTCATGATGAGCACGGTCCGCTACCCGAGCGGGAAGAAGGTGGACCTCCAGACCAAGACCCGCATCAGGAACTTCGTCGCGGTCATAGCCGCCTTTGGGCTGATCGTTATCTTCAAGGAAGTCGCCTTTCTCTGCGCCTGCCTCGCCTACATCTTTTACGGGCTCATCCGTCACTGGCGCAAGCGGCCGCGCAAGGCCGACAACCTGTGAACAAGCTGCGCGCGTCCTGCCGGCAACTTTTTGGCGCTGAAAAAGTGCCCTGTTGCCCGCAGGGTTTCGATTTCTCCTCACAGCTCCCGGCCGGCCCTTTTCCGCAGGGAGCCGGGCCGGTTATTGGTCTTGTTCGCAGCCTATAATAATACGGCTGTAATTCCTTATTGAACATGCAGTCTTTTGGACTTTGTTAACTTCCTCAACAGCCCCGGCCCCGCCCCAATGAAATTCAAAATCAACCGCGATCATTTCGCCAACGGACTTGCCCAGGTCCTCAACGTCGTCGGCTCCAAGGCCACGATGCCCATCCTGAGCAACGTCATGATCGAGGCTGAGAAGGACCGTCTCTCGCTGACCACGACGAACCTGGACCTCGGGATACGCTGCCGGATCAAGGCGGAGGTAAAGGAAACCGGGTCGGTGACCCTTCCCGTCAAGCGCCTCGCGAGCATCGTCCGCGAACTCCCGAACGTGGACGTGACGGTGGACGCGTCCCCCAATCACCAGGTGAAGCTCTCGTCGGGAGGATCCACATTCAGAATAATGGGCATAGGCCGGGACGAATTTCCCCCGCTTCCGGAATTTGGGGACGAGAAGGCGTACACGCTGGAGCAGACCGAACTCAACGGGATGCTGCGCAACGTCGCCTACGCGCAATCCACGGACGAGACGCGTTACATCCTGAACGGGGTCTATTTCAATTTTCGCGATGGGAAGCTGTCGCTTGTCGCGACCGACGGCCGCCGCCTAGCCGTGGTTTCCAAGGAGATGGAGGTCCCGGCGGCAAGCGCCGGAGCGATCATCCTCCCCGCCAAGACGGTGGCCGAGCTTTCCCGCCTCCTGGACAAGGGCGAAAAGGTCAAAATCAACTTCAACGACCGCCGGTGCGCTTTCCAGATAGCGACCGACAAGGACTCGAGCGGGCTCGTCGACAGCGTCTACCTCTACTCGAAGGTGGTCGAGGGAAACTACCCGAATTACCAGCAGGTCATCCCCAAGGAAACCCACCAGCGGATCAAGCTCGAGAGGGAGCTCTTCCTGCAGTGTGTCCACCGCGCGGCCCTCGTCTGCTCGGAGAAGGCGAATTCGGTGAAGATCAAGCTCAGCAGCAACCTCCTCGAAATCACCGCCCAGAGCCCGGATTTCGGCGAGGCGCACGAATCGATGGCCATTGGCTACAGCGGTCCGGACCTCCAGGTGGCGTTCAACCCCGCATTCCTTCTCGATCCGCTCCGCGCGCTGGCCAAGGACGAGGTGTTTTTCGAGCTCAAGGACGAGGTGAGCCCCGGTGTCTTCAAGACGCTCGACACCTTCATCTGCGTGATCATGCCCGTGCGGCTGAGCTGATCGGTGCAGGCCCCGTACCTCATCCTCGTCGCGATCCTGCTGTCGCTGGTGCTGCTGCAGGTGAACCAACGGGCGGCCTCCCCGATCATATCCATTCTCGACCGTTGGCTCCGCTGGCTCGTGTTCGCCTTCGGAGCCGCGCAGATCTGCCGGGATTTCGAGCTCGTCGACCGTCCCTATCCGGTGCTGGCGGCCCTGTTCTTCCTCATCTGGTTCCTGGGCGAGACGCTCTACAACTGGCTCGCCATCTCGGCCCTGAGCGTAAGCCCGCTGCCGCTTTTCCCCCGGTACGTGCCCAACCAGAGCGGCGGGGAATGGCCCGTTCAGCCGCGGCTCCTGAAGGTGCGCGAATGGCTCCGGGCGCAGGGATTCGCCCAGATTCAGGCGCTCAAGGCCGAAGTGGGCGGCGGGATGTACCTGCGCGTCTCCGTGTACCAGGATCCCACGGCCCGGGTGCGGATCGAGATCACGTTCCTTCCCCAGTCGAACGGTGCCATCGTCATGTGCTCGGCGCTGACTTCCGTCGCTCCCGACGGCCGGCGTTACCTGACGGACAACAACTACATTCCCTTTGCGGGCTTCTATCCGGAAAACTGGTTCGTCGAACGCCGGCCCTGGTGCCGGTCGCTCCCGCGCCTTTTGGCCCTGCATCGAACCCGGCTTGCGAAGGCCGGCATCGAGCCCGTTCCGATGACCGTCGAGCCGATCGCCGATCTGAATGCGATCCAGGCCGAGCTCGACCGCCTGAACACCGAGCTTGGCTTCCTCCATCCCCACGGCGTGCGGGACGATTTCGGCAAGATCACGCAGGAGGGCCGCTACCGGGTCTGGAAGGAGATCTGGATGCTCAATTACCTCGGGCGCAGCTCGCGCTACCGCTGACGCCCGGTCAGGGTGCGCTCGAAGTTTGGGCGACCCCGACGGCTCCGTGCGGGGTTGCCATGCGCATCGGGTCGGTGAAGGCGAGGACGAGGCCCGCGAGGATGGCGATGTAGACAAGCTTAACGGAGAGATCGTTCATGGTGATATTCATTGGGTGTGGCAGATACCAGGAAGACGGCCGAACTCCCGGACTGGATTTCAACCGCAGCCCAAATAATCCGGGTATATTTCCCCCGGATCTGTAACCGTCGCCACCCCGTCGCCGTCCGGCCGAACGCCTACTCCGGGCTAGGCCACGGCCTCGCCGACGATTCCAGCGATCGACGGCGGCAGCTCGAGCGCGAGCGCAAAACTTTGGGCGGCAGGGCTCATCTTGCGCCAGGTCTTCCTCACGATGTCCACGAACTTGTCCCGCGGGTAATCGGCGTGCTGCGCGGCAAAGGCTCCGATCTCGTTTTCCAGGAAGACGAGGCAGGCCGCGTCCTCGAGGGCCTGCGTCCCGGGGTTCGCCTTCAATCCGGACTTCGACACCCAGACGGCCGCCTCGTCGGCTTCCGCGGCGGAGACGCCGGCGGCGGCGAGCAGGCCCCGCGCCCGGTCGGCCTGCTTCTTGTAGAGCGATTTGCGCCAGGCGAAGTACCCGGCCTTGCCCTCGGGAAACGAGGCTCGCGGTACCGACCAGCGCTCGAGGTGCTGGCAGCGGGCGGCCAGCCGAAGCAGAGGAGTCGCGTCCGGCACCAGCCGGGCGACCCAGCCTTCCATCCGCTCGGCGTAGACGGACTCCGCCGGCCTTCCATCGGAGGCGCGATTGGGATCCGCAGCATGGGCCGCCTCGATGGCCTCGCGGGCCGCGTCGTAAGGACTCATGCGCGGGCCCGCCGCTCAGTAAACCTGCTCCTCAAGGATGGCGAAGAGCTCCGTCTCGCTTATCCGCCTTTGCTGCATCGAATCGCGCTCGCGCAGGGTGAACGTTCCGTCCTTCTCGATCGTCTCGAAGTCGATCGTCGCGCACCACGGAGTCCCGATCTCGTCCTGCCGGCGGTAGCGCCGGCCGATGGCGCCGCCTTCGTCGTAAAACACGGCGTACCTGCGCTTCAGCCGCCGGTGGAGCTCCTGGGCCCGCGCCACGAGCTCCGGCTTGTTCTTGACGAGCGGAAGCACGGCGACCTTCACGGGGGCGATGCGCGGGCTGAAGCGCAGGACCGTGCGCTTCTCCGCGCCGCCCTTCTCGTCCTTCACCTCCTCCTCAGCGTATCCGGCGCAGAGCAGGGCGAGAAGGATCCGGTCGACGCCGACCGCCGGCTCGATCACATGGGGCGTGAACTTTTTCTTCGTCGCCTCGTCGAAGATCTCCATCGGCTTTCCGCTGTGCCCGGCGTGCTGGGAGAGGTCGTAGTTGCCGCGCGCGGCGATTCCCCAGAGCTCCTGCACGCCGAAGGGATACCTGAACATGATGTCGGTCGTGCCCTTCGAATAGAATGCCAGCTTCTCCTTCGGATGGTCGTATTCCGAAAGATGGGACGCCGGGAGGCCGATCGAGCGCAGCCAGCCCGTGCACCAGTCGATCCACTCCCGGTGGCATTTTGCCCAGTCGGCGTCCTCGTGGATGAAATACTCCATTTCCATCTGCTCGAACTCCCGCGAGCGGAATATGAAATTGCGGGGCGTGATCTCGTTGCGGAACGACTTGCCGATCTGCGCGATGCCGAAGGGCAGCTTCACCCGCCCGGTGTCGACCACGTTCTTGAAATCGGCGAACATGCCCTGGGCCGTCTCGGGACGCAGGTACGCCACGCTGCTCGCGTCGGTCATCGCGCCCACGTTCGTCTGGAACATCATGTTGAACGAACGGGGCGGCGTGAGGCTGCCGGGCTCGCCGGTGGCGGGGGAGGGTATGAGGGAAATCTCCTCCGGCTTGGCCTCGGTCATGTCCCTCGGCCGGACCGGGGCGAGGCTTCCCTGGATCGCCTTCTTGCGCTTGAGGCTCTCGGCGGCCTCCTGGAGGTCGGCCTCCGTGCTGGCGCTCTCCAGCGCGCTTACGTAGCCGACCGTCCTGTCGTCCACGACGACGGCGGCGAAGAATAGCTGGTCCGCCCGGTACCGCTGCTTCGACACCTTGCAGTCCACGAGGGGATCGGTGAATCCGGCCACGTGGCCCGACGCCTCCCAGACCTTGGGATGCATGATGATCGAGGACTCCAGGCCCACGATGTCGTCCCGCCTGCGGACCATGTCGTTCCACCAGCAATCGCGGATGTTTTTCTTCAATTCCGCCCCGAGCGGCCCGTAATCGAAAAACCCGTTGATGCCTCCGTAGATTTCCGACGACGGAAAGACGAAGCCCCGGCGCTTGCAGAGCGACACGATGGCTTCCATGAGGACTCCGGAATCGGGGGATGCGGCCATGAAAAGGCCGCGATTAGACTCCGCCGCCCTCCGCCGGTCAATTCCGCGGTTTGGGCTAGTCCAGGCATTCCCGCAGCGCGGCCTCGAATTGAGCCGCTGTGAACGGCTTGGGCAGGACCCGGTCGACATGGAGCTGCACGAGGGACCGCAGGTTCGACATCCCGAGGCGGCCGCTGATGACCAGGATCTTGCCGGAAAAATTGCGCTCGCGAACCCGGCTGACGATATCGACTCCGCTCATGCCGGGAAGGTTCACGTCGATAACGAGGAGCTGGTAGCTGTCGGCGGCGGCGGCGAGGTGCTTCCAGGCCGCCGCGCCATCCGAGAGGTGGTGGACGGCGTGGCCGCCCCGGCGAAGGATCGCCGTCACTGTCTGGGCCACCAGGTCCTCGTCCTCGACGAGGAAAACACTGGCCGGCGCCGGGGCGGACGTCCGTGCAGCATCGGGCTTTGCCGCGGCCGCTTCCACGGCTGACTTTACGACCGGCAGGAGGACGCTGAAGGTCGTCCCCGTTCCGGGCTTGGATTCGACATCCACGCGCCCGCCCGCATCGGTGACCAGATGCCATACGGTGGCGAGGCCGAGGCCCGTGCCCTTGCCGACCTCCTTTGTTGTAAAAAACGGCTCGAAGATGCGCTCGACGACCGCCGGAGCCATTCCGAGCCCGTTGTCCGCGACGGTGAGCTGCTGCCATCCTGCAAGCCGGGATCCCGACAGCGCCTTGCCGGGAGACGCGGCGTCCGCGGGCAGGCCCTTCACGGCGACCTGGATCCGGGGCACCCACCCATCGTCGTGTCCCATGCGAAGCTTTTCCATGAGGGTGTCCCGTGCGTTCAGCAGGAGGTTTATGAGGACCTGATTCAGCTCCGTCCCGTTGAAGCGGAGCGGAGGCAGCCCGTCCGGCACGTCGCTTTCCCACACGATGCGGCGATCCATGGCCGGGCGCAGCAGCTCGAAGCAATTTGCGACAAGCTCGGCCAGCTGCACCGAATCCACCCGGGCGTCGGACTTGCGGCCGAACGTGAGCAGGCGGCGGGTGAGGTCCGCGGCGCGCTGCGCCGCCTGGGATATCACGACGATCTCCTGCTGCAGGCGGGCGTCCTGGCTCCAGTCCATCTGGATCTCCCCGACCTTCAGCATCATCGGGGTGAGGAGGTTGTTGAACTCGTGCGCGATGCCGCCCACGAGTTCGCCCACGGCTCGAAGCTTGCGCGATTGCGCGACCTCGGCATCCAGGAGCTTTCGCGCGGAGATGTCCTCCGTGAGGATGCACAGGCGGGGGGATTCGCCGGGTTCTGGCGAGAGGGGAACGATCGTGACCTCGAGGACGCGGCGGGACCCCTCCACCCCATGCTCATAGTGCACGATCTGCTCGCCGGGAGGACCGCGGCGGAGGACCTCGTCAAAGTGGCTCCGGGACGTGGCGGGAAGAGGCAGCCCGGCGAGGGGCCGGTTGATCATCTTCTCCGGATCCACTCCGTAGAGCCGGCCCGCCTCCCGGTTCATCGAGACCAGCCGCGGTCCGTCCGGGGCCAGGGCGATGACGGTCATGCCCATCGGGATATGGTCGTAGAGGGCCTGCAGAAGCGCGCGCTCCCCGGCGAGCTCGGCCGCCTGGCGCGTGATCCGCTTGCGCAGCGTGCGCTGCCAGAAGAACCCGCCCATCGCGGCGATCAGGGCCAGGGCTAGGGCCGTGACGACGTAGAGGATGATCTGCTGGCGGGTAAGCAGGGGCGCATCGATGCGACCGAACCAGCGGCGATAGATTTGGTCGAATTCGCCCGTGCGGTGCACGATCGCCATTCCCTCGTTGAGCGCCGCCAGGAGCTTTGCGTTGCCCTTGTGAACCGCAAAGCACTGGCGGATCTCGTAATCGGGCAGGGGCGCGCCGACGATCGTGAGATTCGTCAGGTGCTCGTGGTCGATCACCGATAGCGCGGTGAGCCGGGAGACAAAGGTTCCCGCGCACGCGCCCTGCTGAACCCAGCGCAGGGCTTCCTCCGAGGAGCTGACGATCCGCTGGGTCGCCTGGATGTGGTGGTCCCTCAAGAACGCCTCGCCCGTGCTTCCCCTTCCGATGATCGCGAAAATCAGGCCGTTCAGATCCTCGTACCTGTGGACGGGCCCGTCCTTCCGGACGAACACGCATCCCTGGAGCGTCAGGTAGGGAACCGTGAATTCGGCGATCGCCTCGCGGCTGGGCGAGCGGCTGTAAGCCTGCATCACGTCAAAATCGCCGTTGACGAACCGCGCCTGGAGCTCCCGGCTTGGCATGACCGCGCGGCGGATATTCAGATCCATCGCGCGGGCGACGGCGTCGAAGAGATCCACGGCGAAGCCGTCCAATTTCCCCGTCCCATCCTGGAAGCAATAGGGATAGCTGTCGCTGGGCGCGCCGACGACGATCGCGGCGGGTGCATCGGGCGCAGGCGCTCCCGATGCGGGCACAAGCGCAGCGATGCCGAAAATGCAAAAGCCGGCCAGGCGGGAAGGGGTTGCGAGCCGCACGAAACGCACGAAGATGGGGTCCAGCCTACAAATCGGCCTGTTTCCAACAACCTGAAACGAATGCGCGGCGCAACCCGCGTCCGGACCATTCCGGAGGAACAATTCCTGCGGGGTCGGCACAGAACAGGCACCATTTCCAACGATGCGACTTCGGATCCTTCTATCTCTTGCGGCGATCCTTGCGGTGCCTCTGCGCGCCGTCTCGCCGCCGCTGCTCGAGGACGCCCTTCTCAAGGTCGCCCAGGACAAGGGGCGCTGGGCTTATACCGAGTCCGACATCGTGAGAAACGGCCAGGGTAAGACCCTGAACTCGACCGTGGTCCGATTCGATCCTTCGAGGCCCTACCCCGAGCAATTTCTTCCGCTGAAGATCGACGATCGCGCTCCGACGCGGACCGAGACCGAAAAATACCGGGAGCGCGGCGTCCGCCGCGGCCGAAGCCTCGAAAAGGCCGAAAATGCGGGGCGCCCGGTGCCGGGCCGGACCCTCGGCGACCTGGTGGACTTGAACAGCGCGCATGTTTTCGCCGAGGACGCGACCACCGTCACCTACGAGGTGCCGCTTCGCGCCGACAACAACGAGCGTTTTCCTCCCGACAGGTTCCAGGTGCTGATCCGGGTCAGCAAGGCCGGGCGCTCCCTCGAGCATGTTTCCGTCCATTTGCGCGCGCCGATGCGGATCGCGCTCATCCTCAAGGTGAAATCCGGCGAGATCGATGCGGAGTTCGCGCTGGTCGATTCCGGTCACAATCCGGTGATGACTGCCATCCGCGGCGACGGCACGCTTTCGATCCTTTTTATGCCCGTCGCCCGGCGCGGGGAGATGATCCGCACGGATTTCAAGCACGTCGTGCCCTACGACGAGCGCTTCAATGTCCATATTGGAGCCGCCAAGGCGCTGGACTTTTGAGCGTTCGGGTTGGACACCGGCGCGCGGGGCCGGGAAAATCCCAGCCTCGCATGGCCGACTCCTTTTGCCGATTCATACGGATGCCCGTCCGCCTGATGGGCGCAGCCCTCGCGCTCGCGGGGAGCGGCGCGGCCGCGGAGCCCGTGTTCAACATCCTCGACTATGGCGCCCGAAGCGACGGGTCGGCCCCGGCCACCGAGGCGATCCGGACGGCGATCCAGGCGGCCAAGTCCGCAGGCGGGGGCACGGTCGTCATCCCCCCCGGGAGATATGTGAGCGGCCCGATCGAACTCGTGAGCAATCTTGTCTTGCGGATAGACGCCGGCGCCGTCGTTCAATTCCCGGCCGCGCGGCTGCCTTATGCTCCGGGGCGGGTCCAGGGAATTGAATGCCTGGCTCCCGTGCCGCTGATCGGCGGCACCAACCTGGAAAACGTCGCGATCACCGGGCGCGGGACCCTGACGACCAGCAATGATGACTGGACCCGGCTGATGGGCGGACCCCAGCCGAAATCCACGGCTGGCGCGGGTTCCGCCTTTGGCCCTGCGTGGAACCGCCTGCTTGCGCTGCTCCAGAAAAAAACGCCGCAGCCCGAGGAGGAGTACCTCAAGGCGGCCCCGCTTCTGAGGCCTGCGTTTATCCGGACGATGGAGTGCCGGAACGTGCTCATAGAAGGCATCCGCATGGTGGGGTCTCCGTTCTGGTCGATCCATCTCCTCTATTCGGGGAATGTCGTCGTCCGCGGCGTGTCCCTGGAGACCTTCCCCGGGGCCTTCACCGGCGGCATCTACATCGATTCGAGCCGCGACGTGCGCGTCTCCGACTGCTACCTCGATTGCGGCGACGATGCGATCACGCTCAAGGCGGGCAAGGATGCCGACGGGATGCGGGTGAACCGCCCCACCGAAAATGTCGTCATCGCAAACTGTGTCATCCACCGCGGCTCAGGGGGTATCGTCATCGGGAGCGAGACGTCCGGAGGCATACGGAATGTCGTCGTGAGCAACGTCGTCTGCCAGGGCACCCAGGCGGGCATCAACATCAAGAGCGAACGGGGCCGCGGCGGCGTCGTCGAGAATGTGAGGATCGACGACATGATCATGGACGACGTGGGGCGCGCGATAAGCATTTCGCAGTTCTACTCGATGCAAGGGGAGGTTCCGCCGCCTCCCGAGCCCGTATCGGCGCGGACCCCCGTGTTCCGCGACATAGCGATCAGCCGGATCACAATCAGGCGGTCGCGGGGGGCCTTCGACTACGGCTGGAACCCCGTCAGCATAAGTGGAAACAAGCCGGGGCGACCGGTGACGATCTCGATAGCGGGCCTGCCCGAAAAGCCGATCGAGGGGCTGCGGTTGGGCGATATCATCGCCTCCGGGGTCGGCGGGATGCGGGTCAGCGATACGAAAGGATTGGAACTCAGCAATATAGAGATGAATCCCGAGCGCGGCCCCGCCTTCCTGATCAGGGACTCCCTCAATCTCCGGCTGTCCCACCTCTCGACGCGCCAACCCGGCACGGGCCCTGTCATAAGGCTCGATCGGTGCCCCGCTTCGCTCGTCGAGGGAGATCCTGAAACCTTACTCTCGGTCGCGCCCGGAGAGGCAAAGGGCGTCCTCAGCGGCCCCCGGAGGATTCCTGTCAGCGAGGCCGCCACGGATTATTGGGACAGCGCAGACTGAGGCCTGCCCGGAAGGTTCGCCGGCGCCCCCCGGGAAATACCGCTAAACGGTTCTGGCTGGGAGCCGATTGGTAAAGGTGTTAGTGCCATCCCGCGCTAACTCCAGACGTTATGTCCCTGATGTGCACGGGCGGCTCCCCCGGCCGGCATCCTTTTCCCTTCCGCGCAACGCGGCGCCTCGGCGCCGCAGGCGCTGCCTTTGCCTGCTTCCTCGCGGTATGTGCGACGACTTTCGCCCTCCAACCTACCGGCCAAGCCCCGAGTCCCCCGGTCGAGCCGCAAGCCTACCAAACGTCCCTGTTTGGGATTGCGACCGGGATGCCTACGGACGTTGCGCTTGGGATCGTGCAGACGAGGGACGGATACCTGTGGATCGCGACTGAGGTCGGGCTCGTGCGTTTCGATGGCATGCACATGACCGTCTTCCGGTCCGTGACGTCGCCGGGTCTTGCGAGCAATCTCGCACGATGCCTCCTCGAGGATGAGGCCGGGACATTGTGGATCGGGACGCAAAAGGGCCTCTCGAAATACTCGAACGGCAAGTTTGAGGAGCTTCCGGGCATAAATGCGGCCGTGGGCGACCTGGCGCCCGACGGGTGGGGCGGGATCTGGATCGGAACGCTCGGCGCCGGCCTTCTCAATTACCGCGATGGTCGCCTGACATCCCATTCGGCCGATCCCGGGCACCCGGCGAGCCTGCAAATCCTTCGCATGCTCCACGATTCGTCCGGCAGGCTATGGATGGCCTTTAGGGACAAGGGATTGGCGTCCTATGCAAACGGCTCCTACAGGACCGAGGCCTGGGCTGATGCGAAAGTCGGCGAGATCGGCCGACTCGGCGAGGGCCCCGCGGGCACAATCTGGGTCGGGACAAATCAGGGCGCAATCCGCTTGCGCGACGGAAAGCCGCAGCTACTCGGACCGGAGCAGGGTCTGCTGGCGGGAGAACAAGCCACTGCATTTTACACCGACCGGGACGGAAATTTCTGGGTGGCCGCCCGCCTGCTATTCCGGGCCGATTCCCCCGAGGCGGACAAGTTCACCCAAGTCGCCGTTCCGGGAGTGGACCTCTGCCGGACGTTCATGCAGGACCGCGAAGGCGATTACTGGATCGGCACTTCCGGAGCCGGGATAGTGCGGATGAAACAAACGCCATTCAGGGCCTATCCAGCGGAGAACGAAAGCGTTCGGGCTGTGGCTGAGGGCGCGAACGGTGCGGTTTGGGCGGTGATGTCCCGGCGGGGCGTTGTGGAGATCGACCGGGACGGAAAGCAGACCCCCGTCCCGCTCAGGCCGGACGAGCGCCCAAATGCCTGGTCAGTCCTGCTCGATTCCAGCCAGCGGCTCTGGATCGGAACCCTGCGCACGCTTCTCCTCGTCGACCACGGGGAGATTCACCGATACCCGCTCCCGGAGGCCCGCACGATCTACCAGGACCGACAGGGAGACATTTGGCTCGGGCTCATGGGCCGGGGAACCTACCGCTACCGGAACGGGGCGTTCGAGCCCATGGAGGGCGCGATCGGCGCGGGTCGGGTGATCGCCCGGGCCTTTGCCGAGGACCCGGCCGGCACGCTGTACATCGGGAACGACACGGGCATCACGGCTTTCCGTGACGGGAAGGGGACCCAGCTCAACCCCAATACGAAGACTCCGGACCTTGAAGTGCGCGCCCTCTACCCGGACGCGGATGGCGATCTTTGGGTCGGGACCAAGCAGTACGGACTTCTTCTTTACCGGCAGGGCGTTTGGCACGCGATGACCGGCATCGGCGACGTCATGGGTGAGCAGATCACCGTGATCCAGGAGGACGGCGCCGGCCGTCTTTGGCTGGGCACCGCCCGCGGCGTCGTCTGGGGAAAGAAGAGCGACTTCATCGACGTGGAATTTGGGGCGCAGCCCGGGAATCGGTTCCACGTGGTGGACCGGAACGAGGGAATCGAGCCGAGCGCCGTTGGCGTGGGCACGCAGCCCGCCGGCTTCAAGGCGCGGGATGGGTCGATCTGGTTTGCCGGACGGGCGGCGGTCATTTCCGTGCGTCCGGAAAGGGTGGCCTTCAATGCCGTCGTTCCCCCGGTCCAGATCGAGCACGTCAGGGTGGACGGGATACCGGTGGACTCGGCGGCTCCGATAACGCTGCCGGCCGGCACGCGAAGCGTGGTGATCGAATACACGGCGCTCAGCTTTGTGGAGCCGGCGGACGTCCGTTTCCGCTACCGCCTCGAGGGGCGCGACACAGAATGGACAGACGCGCAGACGCGGCGGACAGCCTTTTTCACGGATCTTCGGCCCGGCCACTATCGATTCCAGGTGGCTGCCAGCAACAACGATGGCGTCTGGAACGATACGGGGGCCTCGATCGTTTTTGTTCAGAGCCCCTGGTTCTATCAAACGTGGTGGTTTTACGGCCTGGCCGGCCTGGCTGTCGCCGCGCTCACCGGCGGCTTGCACTGGCGGCACACGGCTGTCCTGCGCACCGAGAATGAACGGCTGGAACGGCGCATCACGGAGCGCACGCGCAAGCTCGTCGAAAGCGAGGCCGCGCTCCGCAGCTCCCAGGAGAAGTTCTCAAAGGCCTTTTACACCCAGCCCGATGCGATAACGATAACCCGGCTCGCCGACAGCACCTATCTCGAAGTCAATGCGAGCTTCACGCACATAATCGGCTATTCCGCCGCGGAGGCCGTCGGGCGGACTCCGCTGCCCGGGGATCTCGACATCTGGAAGAACCCCCAGGATCGCGATCGCTTCATCGCCGCGCTCCGGGAGCACGGCGAAGTGAGCGGCTTCGAAACGCAGTTCCGTCGCAAGAATGGAAGCATACTCAACGGACTCACGTCGGCCCGGATCATGCGGATCGGAGGCGAGGACTGCATTCTTTCCATCACGCGCGACGTGACGGGCCAGAAGCAGCTGGAGGACCAGCTTCAGCACGCGCAAAAGATGGAGGCGGTCGGCCAGCTTGCCGGCGGCGTCGCCCACGATTACAACAACATCCTCACGTCCACCCTGATGCAGCTCGGGCTCCTTCTCGAGGACACGTCGCTGTCAGAGGAGGTCCGCAACGCCCTCCTGGAGCTGGAAAAGGACGCCAATCGGGCCGGCTCGCTGACCCGCCAGCTCCTCACCTTCAGCCGGCGCCAGGTGATCCAGGTGAGGAGCGTGGAGCTCAACGGGATGCTCGAGAACCTCTTCAAGATGCTCCGTCGCCTCCTTGGCGAGACGATCCACCTCGAGTTCCGCCCCTCGTCGGTCCCCGTCGGGATCGAGGCGGATGTCGGGATGATCGAGCAGGTGGTGACGAACCTGTGCGTGAACGCGCGCGATGCCCTCGGGCCCAAGGGAGGCCGCCTGCAGATCGAGACCAGCGTGAGAACGCTTGAGGAGCGCGATGTTCGGAGCAACCCCGAGGCCCGCTGCGGAACCTTCGCCTGCCTATCAGTCACCGACGATGGATCCGGCATGGACTCGATCACGCAGAAGCATCTTTTCGAGCCGTTCTTCACGACCAAGGAATTCGGAAAGGGGACGGGGCTCGGGCTCGCGATCATCTACGGGATCGTGAAACAGCATCAGGGATGGATCGAAGTTGAGAGCGAGGTCGGTCGCGGCAGCACTTTCCGGGTCTTCCTTCCCCACCTTGCTATACTCGCTCCCGAGGCGGCCGGTCCAGCCATCGCGCTCGCCGGCTGCGGCCGGGAGACGATCTTGCTTGTCGAGGACGAGGAGGCTGTCCGGAACACCGTGCGTCGCGCGCTCGAGCGCTGCGGGTATCACATCGTCGAGGCCTGCGACGGCGAGGATGCCATCCGCCAGTGGGGCTCGGGCAACGGAAAGATAGACCTGCTCCTGTCCGACATGGTGATGCCGAAGGGAATAACGGGCCTGGAACTCGCCGAACGGTTTCGCCGCGACCGGCCGGCCCTCCGCGTCATCGTCACCAGCGGCTACAGCGTGGACCTGAGAAAGGCGGGCGTCCCGCATGGCGCCGGCACCGCGTACTTGCCCAAGCCTTATCAGCTCGCAACGCTCGCCTCCACGATCCGGCGCTGCCTGGACGACAATTAGCCAGGTCGGGGTCCGGTCGGCGGGAGCGTATTAGTTGTTATGGTGTGAGCTATTCGCGGAAAAGACGTTGCCCGGCGAAATCGCTGAGGCTAGGCAGTTAATGTGGCTTGGCGCTACGCTTACCTCATACCGGCGCTTATGCTAGGGGCATTATGGTCATGCCGCGCGCAATGCCCGTTGCCTCCCGATGTCTCTATATCGCTGCCCGGGCCGGAAGTCCCGGCTGACATTGCGGCGTTTTCCGGAGCTTGGGGCGGGGGGGCCTGGGGAGGCGAATTGCCTACGTTCCTGGTGGTGGAATCTGTGAATGCCGATGGCACGGCCAAGATCGTCTACTCCTACGGCAAATCGCCTCGATTCGATGCCGGATGGACGAGGATCGATGCAACGATTGCCGGCGGTCACATGCATATGACCCCGTCGCGGGGCGTGACGCTTGATTTCTGGATCGATGGAGACGGGTCGTTGTACGGCTTATATACCATCCGGCGGCACCCTTCCTCGGTGGAGCTGCATCGCCTGGCCATCGCGGACGCTGCGTCGATTCGCGCTGAGGCCGCTAAGCCCGTTCCATCAGCGTGGACCGAAATCGAAATCCCGGAGCATTCGCTGACCGACAGTAACGCTGGCGACCTGAAACTCCAGGCAACGCTATACCGAAATCCCCAACCCGGCCGCCATCCCCTCATCATCTTCTGCCATGGGTCAACCGGCCCCGGGGTCATCCCGGCATCCCTGGTCGACCGGGCGTGGGAGTTGGCTTTGGTGTGCCGTCCGTTGGGATATTCGGTGGTTGTTGCCATGCGCAAGGGTCGTGGAAAGTCCGGCGGCAAGTTGATCGAGGAGGAGGATGACGACCCGAAGGTGCAGCTCGCCGCCGCCACCGAAGACCTGGACGCGGTGGTCGCATTCATGCGCCGGGAGCCCTATGTCGACCCTTCGCGCATTGTTCTCGCGGGCCAATCGCGCGGGGGCTTCCTGGCGGTGGTTTACGCCGGCGAGCATCCGCGAGCCGTTGAGGGAGTCGTTAATTTCTCAGGAGGATGGTTCAGTCAGGACTCGCCGGACGACTACTTCAACGGCGACCAGTTCCGAAAGGCGGGCAACGCGAGAGGACCTCCGATGCTTTGGCTCTGTGCCGAACGCGACTCTTTATATTCCCCCGCTTATGTTGCTCACGAATTTTCCGACTTCAAGGCGGCCGGCGGCATTGGGCAGCTGCTCACATTCGACAATATTCCCGGCGAGGGACATTTCCTGATCGCCTGGCCGCAAAGATGGCGAGCACAGGTTACGGCCTATTTGGCCAAGCTACACACGTCGCCGGCGGAATTCAGCGCCCAGTAGGCGCGCCGGCGGCTCGAGGTGGCGAAAAGCCGGAAGGATCACCCCACCGGCCATCTCGGGCTCCGCGAGTCGACGGCAATCCGACCCAGTAGATCTATACAGTCTTGATTATTGCGCCGCGGATGCCGCAGGCACCGTCGCCAAATACGCGATGTCCGGCTCAGCAATGAAGCTCTCATGCAGACTCCCCAGCACCTTTAGAAAACTGGCGGGAAGGGGATGGCGTACGAGGACCTGCTCGATGTCGTTTCGCATCCGTTCGGAGGCGTCATTAATTGATGGATACAGAACGGAAACCGCAATGGAATTGTTATCTGGCGCGCCGCTCAGTCGAAACCAAATCAGGTGGTTCGACCGAACCGTCGCCCAGCCATGGTCCGGCAGATGAAGCTGCTGGCGCACCAGGGCCCGAAAGAACCGGTCTAGCGAACTCTGAAGACTCTGCAAGATTGCGCAAAAGTCCTCGATCGCATTGGCCGATTCGGGCTGCAGGGTATAGAACTGCGGGACAGATAAGTTTTTAGGGACGGGCTTGCCTCCCTTCATGGCGGGTGTGAACCGCCACGCTTCGACTGAATCGACTGAGGTCTTGGCAAAAGCCTCATTGGTATAGGCGACGGGCCACGCCTCCTGGACCCGACCATTTATGCCGATGACGAACGAGATAATCGCCGCGCCTTCGACTCCCTTCTCTTTCATTGACCTGGGGTACAATGGATAAGGCTGACTCACGGGCCTAGGTGGGACTAAGTCCAATTCTCCTGCCCTGAGGTGGAGGGTGAGCACAGCCAGCACCAGGAGTAGGAGGGGGGCACGCACGGTGCGAATACGACCGCGTGAGAATTGGGCCGGACGGATGAAATGCACGCTTTTTTCGATCAACAACCCGTGGCAGAATCGCCGTGAATTTTGTCTCCAACATTTTGGCGCCCTGGCCAAAATGTGCTTCCCGATGGTGGTTGGCACATAACGTAATAACATTGCCGACTATAACGCATCTTCAGGCCCTCAATCTTATCCTTCAAACCGTCGCGCTGGAACTGGCGGAACTTCTTGAGATCGAGCTTGTGGTCGACTAACACCGAGATTGCTTTGTATACTTGGTCGAGAAAGACGTTTGTGTGCTCGACCATATCACGGAGCCCGCGTGCGACGATCCAGCGGTAAAACTCATCCTTCCACTGCATTAGAGTCTCCGGGTTTACTGTATCAGGGGGCAGCTTTAACTTGGTCGCATGGTCAAGTTGATAGTCGACCAAATCCTCGCGCCGAGCGGCGTTGCACCCGAGTCCCATAAAAAAGGCAGCGCGCCGGTATCCAATCGCTGCAGTTTCGAGAATCTTTGGGATCGAAAATTCGACTTCGATAATTCTTGGGCCCAGCTTAGCGACCTCACTCGGTAATGGGCCTGCAGCGTTCGGAGTTTCGGGCGATGAAGTCATGGATCTCGATCTCTGACGACCCGCTCCCGAACACAAGTGAAAGCTGAATCGAGTGCGCTTCCATTCCAACCGAAAGATAGGATTAGGGCATAATTTTGACGATCAACCGGGCTGCCACCTATGGCGCAAAATGCGACATTTCGTAGTGACCGCATTAAACCCCACAAAATGGCGCATTTTTCACTGAAAACCAGGTCACCACGAGTTGTCGCCCCCCTTTGGTCACCACGAGATGTCGTCTTGCGACTTTTCAAGATACCTTTACCAAACAGGCGAGTCGGGCCTTTAGCTCAATGGTTAGAGCAGGGGACTCATAATCCCTTGGTTGCCGGTTCGAGTCCGGCAGGGCCCACTATCTTTCGCAGCGTCTCACACTTTTCTTGTCGCGGTCACCATGAATTGGCACAAATTGACAGCTGATGGTCTAAGCGTGTGTTTGCCAACTTATGGTATAGAATTACGCGACCAGCAGTTGGTCGCTTGTTTTCTGCTTCGATCCCAACTCGGGCAGCCTTTTAATCAAAGGCTTGTGCATCTAGGTGCCAAGCTGGCTTGGCGCCCTGCGGACAGAGTGAGTTGACCACTTGGCCTACGCTCCCGTCAGTGTTGCGAACCTTTGGTGCGTGAATTTCCATTCCGAAGGGATTCTATCGGTGTATCTGCCCTTCGGACGAACAACCCGAAAGTCTTCCATCAAAGCGAGATGCCCTCGTCCAAAACATTGAGTTTTTAGATGTGCGGCAACTTCCGGTGCGCTCGCGAGGTATGACCTTGGGATCTCTCCAACACCGACATTCAGAAATTGTACGAAGCAAAAAATTACTCCTGGGCGCTGGCACCTCAGCCATTCGTCTATCGCGGCATGGTAAGTGATCCCCATCCCTTTCTTCTTTTTCGAAATTGCTAGTGCCCATCCCCCGTCTTTGCTGCCCTTGACGGAAACTGCTTCCATCTTTTCCACACCGACTACCACTAGATCATAGTTGGGCAAGTTAGCTCCATACTGCACAAGAACATCGTAACCCGACTGAGCAAACAGACCGGCAGCAAATGACTCGGCGGCAACCGAAACCTGATGAGGTGTCATAGCTTCGTCTGGTCCATATTTGCTCTCGTATCGATAGAAATTTGCCTCTGAAAAATCACTGGCGAATAGCATACGTCCCGGCAAGTTCCCCTCAATTTCTACGAAGGAGGTCTTCTTGTTCCCCTTAGATTCTCCCGCTAAAACCGTAGGATGAGTCCTCCAATTCGCCATAGTTTATGAAGCCGGAACGGCCGACCATCGTCCATGAGGCCGGTCACATGGTAGTCGGCTTTGTCGTAGGAGTTCGCGAACAGGGCTTCAGTTTTATCGAACGTCCCAACGAAGCAGCCCAAGCTTATTATGATCGGGGAGGGCCTCCAGAAAGCCTCGTAAAAAGATCGTTCGGCGGAATCCTCGCCCAAATTGAGTATGAGCCAGATCCATTGGCCGGTGATTTGCGGGAGGCGTTCAAGAAGAGGGTGATTCTGGACCGATATCATCCGGATGCGGCGACGCACTACGCGGGACAAATCCAAGTTCCAACCCAAGCCGTTGACGATCTCCGCGATGCGATGTGTCTTGGGGCAAGGGCGATCGGTACGGGGGGGGAGGAAGCTTTCCTCGCCGAACGCTACGAGAAGAAGACCGTCGTCATTACCTCCAATCTGGTCTTCTCCCAGTGGGACCAGATCTTCAAAAATCCTATGACCACCATGGCCGCCATCGACCGGCTGGTTCACCACGCCACTATCCTGGAGTTCACCGGCGAGAGCATCCGTGCTAACGCGGCCAAGAAGCGGCAAAATTGACCGAGGATGGTCCGTTTAATCGGTTGGACTGACGGTAGCGGCACAATCAATGTCCGGAAGACCATGAAGTCTGGGGATTTTAGTACTCCGCGAGACGATGCCTATTATCGCCAGGAGTTTGCAAAGATCGCCGATGCCCATTTCGAGTGCCGAACCTTTTCCACTAGACCGGCCCTGGTGAGCAAGGACTTGGTGAACGGACACCGAGTCACTAAGGATTACCATGGTGAGCCTTACGACCTCGCGGCCTTCGATCTGGTCGGGAGAGCATGGGACCACGAGCACTGCTCCGTCTGTTATTTCTCGATTCGAAACGGGCATTCCTACTGGGAAAACGGGAAGAGAATCGTTCTGCTCTGCGACGCTTGCTTTGAGGCGTTCCAGAAGCGGAACAATTCGCCAGCGCAGACTCCCTGACGGCACGGCGACCAGGGTCCGCAGTATTCGGGCCCGCTCCTGCGGTAAGCTTGATGCTCCTGGCCTCGGAGCCGGCCAAGGCATCCACCCGCATTCGTCTCCTGTCCCCACAACCACGGCGGATTCTAATTGTCGTTACCGTCGGGAAATATCTGTCGTTGACGAGTCCCTCCGCTTCCTTCCACAGCGTCGCGTTGCTAACGCACCACCGGCTCGTATTTTCTCGATTTTCACCAAACCGGGGCTGCGGGGTGGCAGACGTGTGTCCGCACCGACGCGGCAAGGTAGTGCCCCACTATTCAAGCTTGAGATGCGATAGTTCGCGCAGCAGAAATCCGATATTTTGCTGGGCTGCGCCTTCTGTCGCCAGCCTGAGGCGGGTTACGCCCGCGAAAGCCTCTCCCGGGGAGGCTGTATGCTCGCTTGTTATCGCTTTTTGCCAAACAGTCTTGTGGATTTGGTTGTCAATCAGCATATAACTGACTTCCAGCGTCACGGTCATTGAGAATCCAACTAGCGGCTGCGAAACGCGGGAAATGTAGGCGTTTAATTGGTAACGAGCGCCGTTCGATTGACCGACCATAGCAAACAAACCGGCTTTGCCGATTGAGAGTTCTAGGGCCCTACCGAAATCTTCGTTGGAGATCTGAGACGCGCCAACCGATGAAGTTTGTTGGCCGCCCGTGACCTGAATGCCAAGCCCGCTCGCGCTCTTCTGTACCGCACCAATATCCGGCGTTGCAACCATGGCGGTCGGCTGCGCCGGACTTGCGCAACCAGCAACCAAGAGTGCACCGGCCAATAAAATTCCTTGGCGAGGCGTTAAGGAGATTTTCATTTCTTGAAGATATTTCCCATAACCTCTTCAACCATACCTTCGGGCGATTTTCGCTGCAAAGAGGGCCTCATTGATTCTCCGTTCGCGAGGGCCAACCCCGTGGTTCCATCTCGAATCTGCACATCGAGCTTAATCATATACATGGTGATATCCCACATCCACTTGTCCTGATAGGTAACAATTGCATCAACTTTCGCTGACGGTGCTTCTGCCTCACCCGAACTCGCCGTAAAACCCATCATGTCGAGACGGGCGACAATCAATTTCTCAATACCACGACCGTCTGCGGGAAGTTTTTGCACATAAAAGGTCTTCAGGCTGCTCAGATCGGCTCCAGGCGCCTTGGATGACTGCATCGTTGCGCAGCCGGACAATAGAATGCCCGTAATCGCGAAAATTAGGAGTATAGGAGTACGCATAGGAAAGAAAAAGTAAGCCCTTGATCAATATTGGCGCTCAGGGGTCTTTCGAGACAATCGGGGATTCAAGAAAAAGACAAGCCGACTTGAATATGCTCAGAATTATACTCCGCCCATGTTCTATTGCCCTTTGGCTTAGCGGATTCAAAACGAGCCTGGGGCTCAGATCTTATGAAGAATTTGCTGCGGCTTTTTCTAATGCTGATGGCGCTCTTGCTCAGCTCATACGCTGAGAGCACTTCGCCAATGCCGGGAACGGTTCGATTCAAGTTCCCTGCTTCGGGGTCACTGGCATAATCCCTTGGTTGCCGGTTCGAGTCCGGCAGGGCCCATACTCTCAACTTGACTTTGGGCCGCTCACGGCCTTCGCTGTCGGCTCGATCATGAACCTCCACGGCAAAGCAATCGCGATTTCGTCCTTCGGCGCCTCCGCCGTCGTCGCCGTGTCGTCGCTTTACGCGCCGAGAGGGACCTGATCGTTCTTACAAGACGACTTTTGCCCCTCCGGTGCCGAACCGGGGGGGCTTTTTTTTGGCTCCGCCCGGTGCGGCAGAGAAGGGGCGCCTCAACCCGCCCATCCCATGCATACCAAAGCCGAAAGACCCACGGCCCTGCTTCCGCAGGGTCTCCGCCCTCGTGCGGAAAACCGCGGCCGGACCCTCCTGCCGTTCCACCAGGCGCCGTACCACGGAGCAACCCACGACCTGCTCGTGATGAACCAGCGCCCGGACCTGGCGCCGGACAACGACGGAATGCAGCCGCCCGGACAGCGGGAGGGGAGGCCGCCGCGATGAGCGCAACCGGCACCGTTTCCCCGTTTCGGTTTGCGGCGCGATGTTCCGGGCTTCGGCCGAGCGCGATCCGCGAAATCCTCAAGGCGACGGCATCTCCGGATGTCATCTCCTTTGCCGGGGGGCTGCCCGCCCCGGAGCTGTTTCCCATGGAGGGGGTGCGCCGGGCCGCCGACCAGGCATTGGCTCATGACGGGCCGGCTGCGCTGCAGTATGGAACGTCCGAGGGCTATCCGCCCCTGCGGGAATGGGTCGCCGAGCATCTGGCTGCGACCGTCGGATTGCGCACGTCCGCCGACCATGTGCTCATGGTGAACGGGTCGCAGCAGGGTCTGGATCTGGCGGCCAGGGTCCTCCTCGATCCCGGCGATTTTGTCCTTGTCGAAAATCCGAGTTACCTGGGTGCGCTTCAGGCATTCGCGGCCTCCGAAGCGCTGCCGATCGGCGTCCCCTGCGACGACGACGGCATCAAGCCGGACGAATTGCGGCGGGCCTTGGAGCATGCGCCTTCCCGGCCGAAGCTGCTCTATCTCAATCCCCAGTTTCAGAATCCCACAGGCACCAGCCTTTCGGCGGCGCGGCGGACTGAAGTCGTCGCCATCGCCGCGGAATTCGGGGTGCCGATCCTCGAGGACGATCCCTACGGCCGGCTGCGGTATGGCGGCGATCCGCAGCCGGCCCTGGTGACGCTCGCGGGGGATCGCGGCTGGCTGTACCTCGGGACGACGAGCAAGGTGCTCGCTCCCGGACTGCGGCTTGCCTGGATTGTGGCCCCCGACCGCGCGGTGTTCGAAAGGCTTGTCAGCGCCAAGCAGGTGGCCGACCTGCACACATCCTCGTTTACCCAGCGGGTCGTCTGGCAGTATGTCCGTCATTCCGGCGCGCTCGATGCCCACGTCGGCCGGCTTTGCGATGTCTATCGCGGAAGGCGCGACGCGATGCTGGCGGCCCTGGCGAACGACATGCCGGAGGGCTGCCGCTGGACCTGCCCCGAGGGAGGGCTCTTTCTCTGGCTTGAGCTGCCTTCGGATCTCGACTCGGCCGGCCTCTTCCAGGCGGCGCTGCGACAGAAGGTTGCTTTTGTGCCGGGCGAGCCGTTCTGGGTCGGCGAGCCGCGGCGCAACACGCTCCGCCTGAACTTCAGCAATGCCGGCGAGGAGCGGATCAGGGAAGGCGTGCGACGGCTGGGAGCGGTCGTCGCCGGCGCCCTTTCACCGGCCCGATCTCCCCGCTACTCAAGGAGCTTGCCCAATGCCTCGAACGCGTCGCGCACTTCATAGAGGCGCGTCTCCAGGCTTTCGGGAGCGACCTTCAGGGTCTCGAGTATCCAGCTCTCCGGCGTCGGGGGCAGCGGCAGTTCCACGGGGATGAATGCCGCGTCGCGGAGCCACTTGGCCACATGCAGCAGGCAGGCGAGGACCTGCTGCTGCCGAGACTGGCTGGGATCGTACTGGCAGCCGACAGGCTCGACGATGTCCGGGGGAAACTCCCAAAGGGTGAGAAGCGCGGCTCCGACCGAGGCATTCGTATAGCCGAGGAGCTGGGTTTCGCTCGCGGTCGTTTCCCTAGGGATGCCTTCCGAGGTGAAGCGCAGGTCGGGCCATTGCTGCTGTCTCCACGTGTCTATGGCGATCATGCCGACGTTGTGAAGGAGGCCCGCCGTATAGGCTACGCTGTGGTTCACGCCGGTGTGGGTCGCAAGCTGTTCTGCCGCGAGCGCGCAGGCTACGGATTGGCGCCACGTGTCGGCGGGCTCAAGGCCGTAGGCCCCGAGCGGCCGCATCAGGAGCTGCGCCGTGGCGGCATAGGACACGAGCTTGTACACCTGGTTGAAGCCGACGCGGTTGACGGCGTCCTCGACGTTTTCGCAGGGACCGGCCTTGCCGCTGTAGTAGGCGCTGCCGCCCATCTGGAGCGTGCGCGCGGTTATCGCCTGGTCGACGCGAATGAGTTCGATCACCTCGCCTATGGACGCGCTGTCGCTCTCAAGGAGCTTCAGCAGGCGCGGCAGTATGGCGGCGGTTGCCGGCAGCTGCTCCAGGTCGCGCACAAGGTCGTCCGGACCGGGGATGACGGCCGGAATCTGGACGGGGTTTGAATTCACTCCATTTTAACGTCGGTCGGACGGGGGGAAACTTTAGCTCGGGGAGGGCCATTCTCGCCCCAGGACCTCGAAAACACGCTCGCCCGCCCCGGAACGGCCCTTTTTGCTGGCAGAATGGAAATTTCGGACGCACGCCAACGCCTGAGCGCAGCGCGGGCAAAGCTCGACGCGAAGGACGTCCCCGGCGCGCTGGCCATCTACGAGGAGGTGCTGGCCGGGGCGGGGGACCGCCCGGACGTCCTCCTGACGGTGTCCGGCGACCTCGGCTCGACGGGGCACGTCGCTCCGATCATCGATCTCGTGGCTCCACGGTACGATGCGCAGCGCCACGGCCCGGCAATCGGCTTCAACGTCCTCCAGGCCTACCTTTCCGTCCGCAACACGGAGGCGGCCCAGCACATCCTCGACATGCTGTTCTCCCTCGACCGGCCGGACATCGAGGAGCGCCTCTTCGGTTTTTCGAACGCCATCGTGGAGATCGCGAGCCAGAGCGCCGGGCTCGGGGAGCACGGAAATCTCAGCCAGGAAGTCGAGCATGCGCCGGGCGCGGACCCCGCGGCGATCGAGGATGGAGGCGGGCTCGCCCCAACCGCCGCAAAGGTCGCCCTCGCGAGCATCAGCAAGCCGATCTGGTTTTATGGGCTGGAGTCGCTGGCAGACCGGATTCTTCCCAGGAAGGAGGAGCGCATCCGGCGGATTGCCTTTGGGCAGCTGGCCCAGCCGGGACAGCGCAATCTCTCCCAGGCGCTGCAGGAGCCCGAGGACGAGCTCGGCCGCCTGTCGAGGGCGATCCCCCTGTGGCTCGCCGAGACCTTTTATTTCTCGCCGGCCTATTCGCCCATAGCGGCTGTGGGTTATCTGGAGCAACCGGAGGGCGTGCGCCGCCCGATGATCTTTGCGGCCGAGTGGATGACCGACAACCTCCGGCAGCTCCTGGATTCGACGAAGGGCGGGCTCGACTATGTCTTCACGGGATCGGTGCGCCAGCATTCCGGCGACTACGAGGTCGTTCTCCGTGTGTGGGAGATGAAGAAATTCCGGGAGCGGAAGCAGTTTTCCGCCCGCTGGACGCCGGGCACGGCCGATGCCGAGCTGTCCCGGCTGCAGGCTCAGGTGAGGCAGTTCATGGAATGGTCGGCCTATCCCGCCGGCGACGGGCTCCCCTACGCGGCTCCGGCCTCGCCGAGCGCATGGATCGACGCCCTCGGCGCCTCGCTCGGCCTTTTTCTTGCGGACAAGAAGATTTGCCCGGTCGAGCTTCTGCCCCCTCTTGTCCCGATGCTGGCGCGGCTCGCTCCCCTGGCCGCAGGCGACGCCACGGCTTCGCTTGCATGGCTGACCCTGCAGGCCCGCGCCCGCGCGTTGGGCCTCGACGCCGGCCCGGATGCGCCGGCCCTTTCGCGGGATCCGATCGTCGGCGAGGCGAGGGCGGCTCTCGGCCTGGGCTAGCTCCCGGCGGCGAGCTGCCCGCAGCCGGCGGCGATGTCGATCCCGCGCCGCTGGCGAACGGTGCTCGGAAGGCCGTAGCCGGTGAGGACGTCCTGGAAGCGCCGGGCGACCGCGCGGTCCGCAGGCTCCCCTGCGTAGCCCCCAGTCGGATTCAAGGGGATCAGGTTGACCTGGGCTGGAAGCCCGCGAAGGAGGCCGCCCACTGCGTGCGCGTGGTCCGGCGAGTCATTTTTCCCCGCGATCAGGGTCCATTCGTAAAAGATCCTCCGGTGGGTTTGGGCGCTGTAGTCGCGGCACGCCTCCATGAGCTCATCGAGAGGCCATTTCCTGGCGACCGGCACGAGGGCTGCCCGCTCCTCCTGGGTCGCCGCGTGGAGGGAGACCGCCAGGTGGATGGGCTGTCGCTCCGCTGCGAGCCGCCGGATCCCGGGCACGACACCGACCGTGCTCAGCGTGATCCGTCCCGCCCCGAGGGCGAGCCCGCTCGGATCGCGAAGAATCTCCGCGGCCTGCATGACCGCGTCGTAATTGTGCAAGGGCTCCCCCATTCCCATGAGGACGATGTTCCGGAGGCGCTGCAGGGGAGGGCCCCCGGATTCCCTCCCGAGCATCCGGTTTACATGCGCCGCCTGGGCCACGATTTCACCGGCGGAGAGATGGCGCTGGAAGCCCATCTGTCCGGTCGCGCAGAAGACGCAGCCCATCGCGCAGCCCGCCTGGCTGCTGACGCAGGCCGTGACGCGGCCCGTGAAGCGCATGATGACAGTCTCGATCACGCGGCCGTCGCCGAGCCCGAGGAGGAACTTGCGCGTGAAGCCGTCGGCCGATTGCTGTTCCCGTGCGATCGGGAGGCTCCCGAGCGAGGTTTCCGCCGCGAGCCTGTCCCTGACCTTGGCGGGCAGTTTCGCCATTGCGGCGAGCGAGTCCGCGCTTTCCCAATAAAGGTAGCGCCAGAGCAGCGTCGCATGCACCGGACTGAAGCCCCAGGAAGAAACGAGCCCGGTCAGCTGCGCGCGGTTTAGGCCGTAGAGATCGGTTGGCTTGTCCATGGGAAGGTCGGCCGGCATCCAAAGCGCTCGGGCGCACGGTTGCAACGGCGCGCCAAAGGCGTAGTGATGGGCGATGAGCCGCAAATACGTGATCGCGGGCGGCCGCGGCTTCCTGGGGATGGCCCTCGCCCGTTCCCTCGCAGCCGACGGGCACGAGGCCGTGATCCTTTCGCGGCGGCCTGCGCCCGCGGAGGGCCGGATTCGGACGGCGATCTGGGATGGGCGGACGATGGGAGCCTGGGCGGACGAAGTGGACGGCTCCGCGGGGCTCATAAATTTCACGGGGCGAAGCATCGCGTGTCTCCACACGCCCGAGAATCGGCGGGAGATCCTCGAATCCCGGGTCGACTCCGTACGGGTCCTGGCGGCGGCCGTCGCGGCCTGCGGGCGTCCGCCCCAAGTCTGGCTGCAGGCTTCCTCGCTGGCCATCTACGGCGATCCTGGCGACCGGGTGTGCGAGGAGACGGCGCCCTGCGGGCACGGATTTTCTGCGGACGTCTGCCGGGCCTGGGAAGCGGAATTTTTCTCCGATCCGCCGACGCCGCGCACAAGGCGTGTTGCGCTGAGGATCGGCATCGTCCTCGGCCGGGACGGCGGGGCCCTGCAGCCGCTGGCCAGACTCGCTCGGTGGTACCTGGGCGGCTCGGCCGGCGGCGGCCGGCAATACATAAGCTGGATTCACATCGACGATTTCTGCGGGCTGTGCCGCTGGGCTGTCGATCGCGCCGGAGCGAGCGGGGCCTACAACGCCGCGGGTCCCGAGCCAGCGACCAATTCTGAGTTCATGAGGCAGCTGAGGCGGGCGCTCGGACGCCCGTGGAGCCCGCCGGTTCCGGCCTGGGCGGTGAAGCTGGGCGCTCGATGGCTCATGAGGGCGGATTCCGGTCTCGTCCTGACGGGCCGGCGCTGCGTGCCGCGCCGCCTGGTCGACGAGGGCTTCCGCTTCCGGCATTCAGGCCTTGCAGCGGCCCTCCGGGATCTCCTCGGCTAGCCCGGACATTTCATGAACACGGGCTAGAAAAATGTGTAGTACTGCCCGGCGGACAGGCGCTGGATGAGCAGCGCGAGCTCGAGCGCGTGATAGTCGCCCCACATCGAGGATTCGCCGCAGGGAACCTTCTGGCCCTTCGGAACATGATCCCAGCCGTTCGGACGGTGATAGACGCTGTGAAGAAGCAGACCCTGATGCCGGCGATCGGTGCAGAGGTATGGCTCGGAAAAGAGCGTGTCGGCGACCGTGAGGCCGGCCTGAAAATACTTCTTCCCGGCCGCGCGCGAGCCGTTGCCGGACAGCCAGTGGCCGAGCCGAAGGAAGCCCTGGGCCGCGATCGCCGCGGCGGAACTGTCCACGGGCTCGTGGAAATTGAAGGGATCGGCGGGCCGGCTCTGATAGTCCTCCAGCCGCCAGAGGGCGGCCGCTCCGCTGTCCCAGTAGGGAATGCCATCCCGGGCGGAATAGCCGCCGATGTAGAGGTCGCTCGCGGCGCTCGCGGTCTCAAGAAAGAGATCCGTCACCGCGCGGCGCCCGCCCACCGGATCGAGGTGCGTGCCCTTGACGCTCTCCAGAAACTCGAGCTGTTCGGCGAAGCCGCAGATGATCCATGCCGCCCCTCGCGTCCAGGTGCTGAACGGGGAATAGCCCTGCTGGGTGCTCGGACAGCGGTAGCGGCCGTCGTTTCGGTTGAAGATGGACTCGTGGGCGACCCGTCCGCGCACGTCGTAGTGATCGCGCCCCTTCCCGAAGAAGACATTGAAGCGGGCGGTCGTGGCTGCGTGCTCGATCGCCCGGTGGAGGAGGTTGATCGGCTGGTCCCCTTCGCCCATGAGGACGTGCCCCAGCTGGTGGGCGACGACGAGCGAGCGCATCGAGCGGATGGTGTCCGCGAAGAGGGACTGGGGGCCGTTGAAGGAGTAGACATAACCGCTGGGCGCGACGCCCGGCCCTCCCGGCACGGGCGACCAGGGTTCCCCATGGGCCGTCGTCGCGTGCCGCGCAGCCTGCACGGCTCCGGATGCCTTGAGCGCGATCTCGGTGAAATTGAGCTCGTCCCGGCTGAACGGAATTTTCCCCTCGAGCATCAGCCGGCGCAGGTTGCCGTAGGTCGAGATGTTGTTGAACCCGTGGTCGTGGACGCCGACGTGCGAGACGTGGGAGGCCATGAACTTGACGGTCTTCTCGCGCCCGAGCCGCAGCATCGCGTCGTCTCCCGTGGCGTCGAAATGGAGCAGGGCCATCCCGAACTGGAATCCCTGGGTCCACTCCGTCCAGCCGCGCGAGGTGTAGCGGCCTTTCACCGTGAAGACCGGCGTGCCCTGGGCGGGATCCCACGAGGCGTCGAGATCCCGGATCTTCTGGCCCGCCAGCTCGAAAACTCGCTCGGTCTTCTTTCGCAGGCTCTGCGGCGTCAGGGAAGCGTCAATTTTCATGGTGCTAGGGTCGGGCGTTCCGGTCAGGCCGTGCCGTCGAATGTTGTCAGAAGGTCCGCGTAGATTCTAGCGGTGTCGAGAAGGTCGCGGACGGACGCGCGCTCGTCCACGCCGTGCTCGTTGCGCCCGCCCGGGCCGTAGCCCAGCGTCGGAATGCCGAGATGGTGGGCGAAAAAGTGCATGTCGTTGAACCCGGTTGATACGGTGAATCCCGCCGGGGCGCGGCGGACGCGCCGCACGCTCGCTCCCATGGCCGCGAAGAAGGGGTCGCGGGGCGAATGGAAGCACGCAAAGTTCTCGGAGATCTTTGAGACCGTGATCCGGCACTGCGGAATTTTTCGGGCGGCCGCCGCGAGAAAGGCGCGCAGGTCGCGTTCCGCGCCCGCATGGTCCTCGCGCGGAAGGACGCGGCGGTCTATCGTGAACGCCGCATAGCCCGGGACGGTATTCACCTTGGCCCCTTCGCCGCAGGTGAAGACGCCGCCCACGTTTATCGTCGCCCGCCTGACGAGTCCGTCGGGCGAGACGAACTTCCGGCGCCCGATCCGGACGGCGTACTCTTCGAGCGCGCGCGATAGGGCGGCCATCTTTTCGAACGCATTGACGCCGTCCTCGGGCTTCGATCCATGGGCGGCGTGCCCGTGCACCGCGACCTCGAGCCACACAACGCCGTTGTGCCCGCAGCAGATGGAGGACTTTTCGCCGCCCTCCATCACGACCGCGTAGTCGGGATGGATCGGGGCGTGCTGCACGAGCCAGCCGGCGCCGAGAACCGAATCGGTTTCCTCGTCGGCGGTGAACGAAACCTCCACATTCATGCGCGGAACGGTGCGGGTCGCCTTCAGGGCCTGGAGGGCGAGCAGCAGGCTCGCGATCGAGCCCTTCATGTCCGCGGTGCCGCGGCCGTAGATCCAGCCGCCGTCCACGGCTCCGCTGAACGGGCTGCCATGCCGCCATTTTCCCGAGACGGGAACGACGTCGAAGTGCGCGTTGAAATGGACGGTCTTCCTTGCGCCTGGCGAGGCGAGCTTGCCGAGCACGTTGAAGCGCGGAAATGCGTGCTGCGCGGGCGGGAGCGCCTTCCTCAGGAGCCGCTCGGGAATGGGATAGCGGCGGCTCTCGAACCCGAGCGCCTTCAGCTCGCTTGTGAGATAACGGGTTATCCCGTCGTAATTTAAGCCGGGCGGATTGACCGTCGACGTGCCCACGAGGGCCCGAAGGCGCCGGATGAGCGCCACGGCATGGCGGTCGATGAATGCGGAGGGTGTCACGGGAGGCGCCCGACACGTATACAGCCCCGGCAGTCCCAGTCGAGCCAACGCGTCCGCGGGATGCCTATCGGGTTGCCGGGAGCATGCCCCCGGCAACCCGATACACTCCCCGTCCGCGGCTAGCGGCGGGCGGCGACGTAGATGAGACGCGCGACGGTCACCGCGACGACAACGAGGAAGATCGGGCGGACGAAGCGCGCGCCATTCTTGACGACCAGGCCAGCGCCGAGGCGCGCCCCGCACACCTGTCCCGCCGCCATGACCAGGCCCGCGGTGTAGTCTATCCGTCCCCCAGCCGCAAAGAGGATGATGGCGGCCGTGTTGCTCGTGACATTCATGACCTTGGTGTACCCGGTCGCCTTCATGAAGTTCTGCCCGAGCGCCAGCACGAGACCGATCGCCCATAGGGAACCGACGCCGGGTCCGAAGAATCCATCGTAAAAGCCCAGGCAAAGGCCGGCTGCGACGAAGAAGGCAGTTCTTCCCATGCGCGGCGGCGCGTCGTGGCGGCCGACCTTGGGGCGGAAGAGCGTAAAGAGGAAGATCGCCGCAAGCAGCCAGGGGATGACGCGGGCGAGGAGACCGGAGTCCAGGTGCTCGACGGTCCAGGCGCCGAGCAGGGAGCCAAGAAAGGTGATGGCCACGCCCAGGCGGCATGCATTCAGATCCACAATTCCGCTCCGCACGTAATGGCGGGATGACGTGAACGTGCCGACGCACGATTGAAGCTTGTTCGTCCCGAGCGCGAGCGGGGCCGGGAAGCCGAGATTGAGGAGCATGGGCAGGGCGACGAGCCCGCCTCCTCCCGCTATCGAGTCCACCAGTCCGGCGACCAGGCCTGTCGCGGCCAGCAGAAGGTAGGCGGAGGGCGACAGATGCACTGCGGGAAAGAATTGCTACGATCCGGCCCGCGGACAGCCTTTTTTCGCCGCCCATGCCGTCAAATTACGCCGATCTCCGCCGCGACTACGCGCTGGCCGGTCTCATCGAAAAGGACCTGGCGCGCGACCCTTTCCGCCAGTTCGAAAAATGGTTCGCGGAGGCCGAGGCGGCGAAGCTCCACGAGCCGAACGCGATGGTGGTGGCCACCGCCGGGCGCGATGGCCGGCCGTCGGCGCGCACCCTGCTCCTCAAAGGCCTCGATGGACGCGGGTTTGTGTTCTACACGAATTACGAAAGCCGGAAGGGCCGTGAGCTCGAGGCCAACCCGCGGGCGACGCTCCTTTTTCCCTGGATAGCCTTCGAGCGCCAGGTGACCGTCGAGGGCCCGGTGGCGAAGGTCGCCCGCGAGGAGAGCGAAACCTATTTTCAGAGCCGCCCGCGGCCGAGCCAGCTGGCGGCGTGGGCTTCCTCCCAGAGCGGAATCATCGCCGGTCGCTCGGTGCTCGAGGAAAGCATCAAGACCCTGGAGAAAAAATATGCCGGCAGGGATGTGCCGCCGCCGCCGCATTGGGGGGGGTACCGCCTTGCGCCGGAGACCGTGGAGTTCTGGCAGGGACGCCGCAATCGCCTGCACGACCGCCTCCGGTACCGCCGCACGCCCGAGGGGGATTGGACGATCGAGCGGTTGGCGCCTTAAATGGAACTCTACCTCATCCGCCATGCCGACGCCCTCGACTCAGAAGACGACTTTGCCCGCCAATTGAGTTCGCGGGGCCGTGGGCAGATCGATCGCATGGTGAAATTTTTCCGGGCGAATGACATCCTCAAGCCGGAGGACGTCTGGCACAGCCCGCTCGTCCGCGCCCGGGAAACCGCGCAATTGCTGGGAGAGGGGCTGGGCTGGACGAAGCCATTCAGGAAGACCGCGATCCTCGAGCCGGATCGGGACCCGCAGGAGGTCATCGCGGAGCTGGCGGGGGCGACGCGCGGGCTCGCCCTCGTCGGACATGAGCCCCTCTTGAGCGCGCTCGGCACGCTGCTTGTTTCCGGGTCGCCATGGCCTCTGCTTTTCACAATGCGAAAAGGCGACGTGCTCGCGCTGGAGCGGGGCAATGATCCTGCGGGTCCGTGGATCGAGCGATGGCACCTGGGGCCAAAGATGATTGGCCCGGGCCACTGACAAAGCCTCCGAATTGCCGGTCCGATGATCCTGCACCTCCTGCCGACCCGAACCGCGGGTGCCGCCGAAAACATGGCGCTCGATTTCCTGCTTCTGCAGCGCTACCCGGACGCGGCGGCGGCCCGGTTCAGGCACTATGAATGGCGGCGCCAGGCGTTCACGTTCGGATATTCTCAAAAGCTTGTTGATGTGATGGCTATGATACAGGGGTCAGGGCCTAATGCCTTGGATGATTCGCAGGCTCTGGAGCGAGGCGCCTACGACCTGTGTCGCCGGCCGACTGGCGGCGGACTCGTGGACCATCGGGGCGACTGGACCTACGCCCTTGTGATTCCGCGGGGGCATCCTTTGGAGGCGTTAAGAGCTGCCGAAAGCTATCGCGCGATCCACGCGTGCATCGCCGAGGCGCTCGGTTCGCAGGGTGTTCCCGCAAGGCTGGAGGAGAGGGGTCGGCTCGCGGACGACGCAGGCGACGGTGCGACGCGCAGCCTGATCCCCTCCGTATGCTTCCAGGGGGCCGAGGTGCACGATGTCATCCATTCGGGCAGCGGGGAAAAAATCGCCGGCGCGGCGCAGAAGCGCAACAAGCGGGGATTGCTCTTCCAGGGTTCGATCTGGCGAGCCGCGGCCGGCGCCGCCGTGGATTGGGACAGGTTCGAAGCCGACTTTGTGGCCGGCCTCGTTCGCGCCCTCGGAGTCGAGGCGGAACGGACCCCCTGGCCGGACCTCGACGAAGACGAGGTGAGCGCGCTCGTGGAGAAGTATTCGTCGCCCGAGTGGAACGAAGGCTGACCGTTATTTCTCGAGCGTCATCACGCACTCGAGGTGGCGGGTCTGCGGAAAGAGGTCGAACGGCTGGACGCGCTTGAGCGAGTAGCCCGCCTCGAGGAAGTGCCGGAGATCCCGCATCTGGGTCGCGGGATCGCAGCTCACGTAGACAACCGCGCGCGGAGCGAAGGCGAAGAGCTGCCGGAGGAAAGGCTCGTCGCAGCCCCGGCGCGGCGGATCGATGACGACGACCGTTTCAGCGGGCGGGAAATCGAGCCCGGCGAAGATGGCTCCGGCTTGGCCCGCCAGGAAAGTCGCATTGGCGATTCCATTCGCCGCGGCATTTTCGCGGGCGAACGCGACGCTCGTCTCGCTGATTTCCACGCCCGCCACCCGCGCGAACGAGCGGGCCGCCGCCAGCGCGAAGAGGCCGCTCCCGCAATAGGCGTCGATCAGGAAACGCCCTCCGGACGCCGCGGCCTGCGCCGCCACGTGAGCGACGAACGCGGGAAGAATAAAGGGATTGTTCTGGAAGAAGTCGCGGGCGAGAAACCGCAGGCGAAGGGGAGGCTCCAATCCGATTTCCTCGGCGATTGTTGCGCCGCCGTCCATTGCGACGATTCCTCCCGCCTCGCGGAGAAGCAGGGTCGCGCCCCGGGGGAAGTTGCCCTCTCCAGCCTCCATGCGGGCCCTGGCCCGCGCCTGTGTCAGGGCTGCGTTGATCCCGTCGGTCGCGATTTCGCACCTGGGGACGTCGACTATCTCGAATCGGGAGCTCTGCCGGAGAAAGCCAATTGGGAAGTTGGGCTCTCGCGGAGGGCTGAAGTGCGGGGTGATCTTCGAGCGGTATCCAAATTGACGGGGCGAGCCGACGACCGGATCGACGGGAAAATTCGTGCCGCCCAGGTGCTCGAGAAGCTCGGAGACCTGCCGCCGCTTCCAGGCAAGCTGCTCGGCGTAGGCGAGATGCTGGTACTGGCAGCCTCCGCAGCGGCCGAAGAGCGGGCAGGGCGCCGCAATCCGATGCGGCGACGGAGTGAGCACCTGGATGAGGTCGGCTTCCGAGTAGTTCTTATGATTCCGGAAAATCCGCGCCCGCACGCGCTCGCCCGGCAGCGCGAAAGGCACCATGACAACCCAGCCCTGCCCGTTCAGGTCGATTCTGCCGAGCCCGAGCCCGAGATTGGTCAGGGTTCCGATCTCGAATTCGACCTCGTGGTGGTAGGGAAACGGCTGGTCGTTGAATTTTTTCTTTTTGGACACGGGGGCGGGAAGGGGTCAGGTCTCGGATAATGAAGCAGACGTCAAAAAACGAGAACCCACCCCATTTCCATGACCGAAAAGATCACCAGCCTTCAGAATCCCCGCGTGAAGCAGCTCGTGAGGCTGCGCGACAGGCGCCCGCGCGACGAGGCGGGCGTATTCCTGGTCGAGGGCTACCGCGAGATTCGCCGCGCCCTGGAGAAGGCCGTTGCGCTGACGGAGCTCTATTTTGCCCCGGATTGGTTTCTCGGCGAGAACGAGCCGGAGCTGATCGAGGAGGCGCGGGCTGCGGGCGCCCAGCTCTTCGAACTCTCCAAGGAGACCTTTGCTAAGGTCGCCTACCGCGAGCGCCCGGACGGCCTTCTCGCGGTCGCGCCGCAGTGGAAGAGGACGCTGGCGGATATCGAAAGGGGGCCTGACCCCTTCTATCTCATTGTCGAGGCGATCGAAAAGCCGGGCAACCTCGGCACGATCCTCCGCAGCGCGGATGCGGCGGGGTGCGATGCCGTGATCGTCTGCGATCCGGTGACGGACATCTTCAATCCGAACGTGGTTCGCGCATCTACCGGAGTCCTCTTTTCGGTGCCCTGCGCGATTTCGGAGGGCGCAGAGGTGCTCGGATGGCTTCGCGGCCGCGGGATCAGGATCGTCGCCACGACCCCGGCGGCCGATCAGCTCTACACCGAGGCGAACCTGCGCGGCCCCCTCGCCGTCGTCATGGGCAGCGAACAATACGGCCTGAGCGAGTTCTGGCTGAAGAACGCGGACCTCCCCGTTCGCATACCGATGGCCGGCCAGGCCGACTCGATCAACGTGGCGATGGCGGCCACGATCACGCTCTTTGAGGCGGTCAGGCAGCGGTCGGCCCGTCGTTGACGCCGCGCTTGAGCGAGGCCACCAACTCGGCGGTCCCCTGCGCCATGCTTATCCGCGGGGAATAGCCGAGATCGCGGCGCGCGGCGCCAATGTCGAACCAGTGATCCTTTGCGAGCTCGGCCGCGACAAAACGGGTCATCGGCGGCTCGCCGCGAAGGGAAAGCGCGCGCCAGGCTATTTCGCATCCGGCTCCAAGCGCGCTGGCCAGGCCCAGGGAAATCCGGCGGGTCACGGGAGGCTCTCCCAGCGCCTTCAGAAGGCCGTTTATCCACTCCCAGAGCACGACGGGCTCCCCGTTTGTTATAAAATACGCCCGTCCCGAGCAGCCCGCCGGCCCCGGGGCCTTGTCACGTATTACGTTACAAAGAGTCAGGGCGGTCTCGGCCTGGAGGTGGGCGTCCACGGCGTTTTCAACATGGACCATGTCGACCCGGTTCAGGCCGCTCCCGACGATCCGGAGCCGGCCGGCCTTCGCGCGCGCGAGGACGCGCGGCACAAGATGGGGATCGCCGACCCCCCAGATCAGATGGGGCCTAAGGGCGACGGTGCGCAGACCCGGGGAATCCGCCGCGAGGACCTCGCGTTCGGCGATGGCCTTGGTGATCGGGTAGGGGCTCGGACAGCGGGACGTCAGGGGCAGCGATTCGTCGGCACCCGCGAGGTCGTGGCCGTTGTAGACGACGCTCGGCGTGCTCGTGTAGACGAGCCGGGGGACACCATGCCTGCGGCAGCCGGCAATCACCCCGCGAGTGCCGAGGACGTTCGCCTTGAAAAAGTCATCATGGGAACCCCACACGCCGACCTTGGCGGCCACATGAAACACGGTGCCCACCCCGGCGCATGCCGCTTCGACCGCCGCCGTGTCCTCAAGCGAAGCGCGGATGAACCGCACGCCGCGAGCCTCGAGGTCGGGCGCCGGCGTCCTTCCGAGCACCGTCACCGGGCGGCCCGCAGCCAGAAGCCGCTCCACAAGCCTGCGCCCCAGGAAACCGCTGCCGCCGGTCACAAGGGCGGGAGTCGAGTCGGCATTCATGGCTTCCCTGCCTCGTAACCCCTGGCATGCTCGGCCCAGCGGGCGAGGGCGAGGCGGTGGATCTTGGCGTTGTGGCGGACGTCCACGGGAAACTTCGCCCGGAAATAAAAGAGCGTGATTCCAGCGGTGGCGGGATTACCCAGGGCGAGCTTCCGAAGCTCCCCGACGAGACCGGCGGAGTCCCCCCTGAGAGCGGTTTCCGCGACCAGGGCCGGGCGCTGGCGCCCGCGTTCCCCAATGCCGATCAGGGCGCAGCGCTCGGCCCGGGGATGGACGCGGAAAACCTGCTCGCAGATTTCGGTGTGGAGGGTGCCGGCCTCGGTTTCGACCCTCTCGGCTTTCCGCCCGCAAAACCAGATGCATCCGTCAGTACCGATATGGCCGCAGTCGCCCATCCGATGCCAGACGGATCCGCCGTCCGGGATTTTCGCGAGCGCGGTCGCCTCCGGAAGGCCGTCGTACTCTTTCGTGACGACGGCCCCTCGGACCACGATTTCGCCGATCTCGCCCTGGGGGAGTTCGCGGGCTTCTCCCAGGGAGGCGATCGGCCGGTCATCGATCGCAATCACCTTGACGTCGATTCCCTTGAGCGGGCGCCCGACGGGCGCGCCCCGTTGCGCCGTGCCCTTGAGAGCGACGACATCGTCCGCGCCGATCGTGCTCACCGGAAGAGCCTCCGTGGCCCCATACGGGCTGTGGAGGCCACCGTTCGGCAGGAATGAAGGAGCCTTTTCCCAGAGGGCTGCGGGAACGGGCGCGCCTGCGCACAGGACGCGGCGGAGGCTCGGCAAACTGAGCCGCCCCGCGCGGCAATGGTCGGCGATGATCCGCCAGAGCGTCGGCGAGCCGAACGAGTTGGTGACGCCCTCCTGCCGGATCGCCTGCACGATCTTGCCCGGGTCGACCTCCGCGGGGCGGCGGGGATCGATTTCAGGTATGACGCTCGTCATGCCGAGCGCGGGATTGAAGAGGGCGAAGATCGGAAGGAGCGGGAGGTCCACCTCCCCGGGGGATATCCCGTAGGTCTCCTTAAGCAGGCTTATCTGCGCCTCGAACATCCCGTGCTCGTAGCGGACGCCCTTCGGGGCGCCTGTCGAGCCCGACGTGAACAGGATGGCAGCCAGATCGTCCGGGGCGCATAGGGCGGCGGGCCTGGGCTCGCCCGCGCCGGTTGCATCGAGGCGGGCAGTGAGCGAATTGGGGACGGGAACCCGCACTTCGAGGGACCGGAAGGGCGTGCGAAACACCCGGCTGACGATTTGGGCCAGGGGAATCCCAACGAGGGCGCGGGGACGGGTGCGGGCGACACAGCTGAGGAAGCTTTTCAGCCCCATTCCCGGATCGATGACGACCGGGACGGCGCCGAGCTTGAAGAGGCCAAAGGCGGCGGCGATCAAGGGAAGTCCCGGGCGGACCATCACGAGCGCGCGGTCGCCCCGCCGGACGCCGCGCTGCGAAAGCCGGGTCTCCCAGGCAGCTACTTCGGCTGCGAGCTCCGCGAATGTCAGCGCGAGGTAATCTATCTCGCCCGCGCCGGTGCGTCCCCGCGGGATCTTCAGCGCCGGCGCCTTCGGCCGCGCGGCCGCCATCGAGCCGAGATGCCGGGCGATGTTCGCGTTGGCTGGCGCAGCCACGAAATCTTCAATCGCGCAACGAGGGGATGTCGCGCAGGAGGTCCGCCTGCCAGGGCAGGAGGATCGCATCGAGCTGGCGCGGCGCACGGGCGATCTGCGCGAGCTGGGAGCGGTTGGCGATCAGGGTGGACTCGATCCCGAGGCGCGCCGCTATCTTGTCGCGGTCCTCCTTGATCCTGTCGAGACGCGCGATCTCGGCGTTCGTCAGCGGCGCGTGGCCGGAATCCCGGCGGGCGCGACGCGGCAGCGTCTGGGGATCCCGCTCCAGCCCGGCGCGCACGGCGGCGGTCAGGGAGCCGAGCAAGCGGGGATGGCGCTTGCCGAGATGGACTGTGGCCAGGATGGCCTCCTCAGTTTCGCCCCCTTCCGCGGCCTGGGACAATTTGAGCAGGACATCGTTCGAGCAGACCTTGAATGGGGGAGTGTCCAGGCGCTCGGCCTGCTGCTGGCGCCAATGCCAGACGGCATGGAGGACGCTCAGGCCCGGGCCTCGCAGCCTTTCGGAGTGGCCTATCCGCCAGTCGTTGTCTCCCGCCGGCGCGAAGCCCTCGGAGCCGTCGCCGATCTGCTTCTTGCATTGCTGTTCCAGCCATTCCCGGCGGCCGAGCTTCGCCAGCTGCTTTGTCAGGAGGTCCCTGAGAGCGGGCAGGTGCCACACATCGAGCGAGGCGTAATCGAGGAGCCGCTTTGTCAGGGGGCGCTTCGACCAGTTCGCCTTCTGGCTGTCCTTGTCGAGCTTCACCCCGAAATGCTCCTCCAGCAGGGAGGCGAGCCCGATCCGCTTTCGCCCCAGGAGCTGTGCGGCGAGCATCGTGTCGAACAGGCTGTGGGTGCGGAAGTTGCAGAGATCGTGCAGCAGGCGAAGGTCGAAATCGCTGCCGTGCATCACAAGATGCTTCTTCTCCAGGCGCGACCAGAGTGGCTTAAGATCGATCGGGGCAAGGGCGTCGACCAGGTAGACCTCACCATTGACCAGGAACTGCAGCAGGCAGACGCGGACCCGGTAACGGTACATGTTGTCGGCCTCGGTATCGAGCGCGACCTCGTCGCTCTTATCCAGCGCATCGAGAAGCGGCCCGAGCTGGCCGGGCTGGTCAATCAAATGATAGTGGGCCGGTCGCACCGGCGGTGTTGCACCGAGCAAGCGGCGGACCGGATGCGGCAGGAAACGGGAAATCATCGACAAGGGGTACGAGCGTGAACGGCGGCGAAACGCAGGGCGATAATTTATTCGTGGCGGCCTGGCGGGGCCCATGGGGCCAAATCGTCCCGGTTTGCCCCGGAACGAGAACGATTTTGCGTCGGGATCGGATGTGCCCATGCTCCCCGGCTGAATGAAGGTTGTCGTTCTCTGTTCCGGCGGGATGGACTCCGTGACCGCGCTCTATTGGGCGGGGCGGAAGCATTCCCTGGTGGCGGCGGTGAGCTTCGATTACGGCTCAAAGCACAACAGCCGTGAGCTTCCGTATGCCGCCGAGCATGCGGCCCGTCTCGGCGTGCGGCATGAGGTGGTCGAACTGCCCTTCGTCGGGAGGCTTTTTTCGTCTGCGCTCCTCACAGGCGGCAGCGACATCCCCGAGGGCCATTACGCCGACGACACGATGCGCCAGACGGTCGTGCCCTTTCGGAACGCGATCATGCTGTCGATAGCGGCGGGGTTTGCGGAGAGCCTCGGCGCGGAGGGGCTCGTCATTGCCGCGCACACGGGAGACCACGCCGTCTATCCGGATTGCCGGGAGGAATTCATGCGCGCGATGGCCGATGCCATGCGGAGCGGCACCTATGCCGGGATCCAGCTCCTCCGACCCTTCATCGGCTTCGACAAGGCCGGGATAGCCGCCGAGGGCGCCCGGCTCGGGATCGATTTTTCGCGCACCTGGTCCTGCTACAAGGGCGGCGCCATCCATTGCGGCCAGTGCGGCACCTGCGTCGAGCGCCGCGAGGCTTTTATTCAGGCGGGTTTGCCTGATCCCACGGTGTACGCCGCGACTGGTCCGCTGCCGCTCCGTCCAGCTGGAAGGTGATCGCCGGCCATGCTCGTCTCGGAAATATTCCATTCGATCCAGGGCGAGGGGGAGCTCGCCGGCGTTCCCTCAGTGTTTGTCCGCTCCAGCGGCTGCAACCTCCGCTGCGCGTGGTGCGACACCCCCTACGCATCCTGGGACCCGGAGGGATCCCGCCTGGGCATCGAGGCAATCGTTGCCGAGGTGCAGGGCCACCCGTCGGCGCGCCACGTCGTTCTTACCGGGGGCGAGCCGATGATCGCAAAGGGCATGGGCGAACTCGCGACGGAGCTGAAGCTGCTCGGCTACCATATCACGATCGAGACAGCGGCCACGGTGGCGCCAGGAGGGATTGCGTGCGACCTCGCCTCGCTGTCCCCGAAATTGCTCAACTCCGCGCCGGATGGCGCCGCCCATCCGACGTGGAGGAAAAAGCACGAGGCCACGCGCTGGAATCCCGACGTTGTGCGGGCATGGCTGGACGGCGGCTACGGCTACCAATTCAAGTTCGTCGTCGCGCAGCCCGCCGACGTGGACGAGCTCGAGGGCATGCTGGCCCAGCTGAAGCGGGACATTCCGCGGCACAAGGTCCTGCTCATGCCCGAGGGGATAACGCCCGAGGTGCTGCGATCTCGAGCCGCGTGGCTCGGCGACCTCTGCAAGGCGCGCGGCTACCGCTACGCCCCCCGCCTCCAGATCGAACTCTACGGAAACAGGCGCGGGACGTGAGGATCCGTCCTGTTATGACTTTGGCTTGAGCGTCGCCTTGATTTCGGACGCCGGGCAGCCGCAATCGCCGCCGCAGCCGGCCTTGCGCTTGGCGAGCGTGCGCCAGAGGAGCCAGCTCGCCGATAGGGCGACAAGGGCGAGAGCGGCGATGGTTTGAAAGGAGGGGGACATGTCAGAAGCCGAGCGCGTGCCCGGCCTGATAGACAATGAACGACAAAACCCACGCGGTGCCAGTCATGTAGGCGGTTTGGAAGATCGGCCACTTCCATCCGTTGGTCTCCCGGCGCACAACTGCGATCGTGCTCATGCACTGCATCGCGAAGACATAGTAGATCATAAGGGAGAGGCAGACGAGGGGAGTGAAGAGGGCCCGCCCGTCGGGCCAGTGCGCATCGCGCAGGGCGACCCGGAGCGGCGTGACGTCCGCGTGCGCGTTGGTCGCGTCGAAGTTCTGGACGCTGAAGACGACGGCCGTCGAACTCACGAACACTTCCCGTGCGACAAAGGAGCTGATGAGCCCGATGCCGATCCGCCAGTCGAAGCCGATGGGCTTGATGAGCGGCTCGATCGCATGCCCGGCGATGCCCGCGAAGCTGTGGTTCAATTGCTCCGTGGCCGTCGTCCCCGCGGGGGCCTTCGGGTACGCCGACAGAAACCACAGGACGATGCTGATTCCCAGGATGACCGTGCCGGCGCGGCGGAGGAAGAGGCCGGCGCGCTGTGCCATGTGCAGGAGCACATCCTTGATCCGGGGCAGCCGATAGGGCGGCAGCTCCATGATCATCAAGGGCGGCGCGCCCTTGAGCAGCGTCCGCTTGAAGAGCCATGCGAAGCCGAAGGCGCCCCCCGTGCCCAGGGCGTACATGAGCAGCATGAGCCCCACCTTGGTCAGCAGCGGCACGCGGTCGCCGGGGACAAGGGCCGCGATCATGAGCAGGTAGACCGGCAGCCGGGCCGAGCAACTCATGAGCGGGGCGACGAGGATCGTCGTCAGCCGGTCTTTCGGATCCTCGATCGTTCGGGTGGCCATGATTCCCGGTATGGCGCAGGCGTAGGAACTGAGGAGCGGAATGAACGACTTTCCGTTGAGTCCCACGCGGCTCATCAGGCGGTCCATGATGAAAGCGGCCCGCGCCATGTAGCCCGTGTTCTCCAGGAGCCCGATGAAGAAGAACAGGATCAGGATCTGGGGAAGGAAGGTGATGATCGTGCCGACGCCGGCGATCGCCCCGTCCGTGATGAGGTCGCGAAGGTCGCCCGGCGCCATGGCGCCCTTCACCCAGTTGGCGAGGCCCGCCACCTGGACCCCGATCCAGTCCATGGGGTATTCCGCGAGGGTGAAGATGCTGAGAAACAGGAGCGTCATCACCGCGCCAAGAACGATCCAGCCCCACAGGGGATGCGTCACCACAGCGTCTATCCGGTCGCTCCGGCTTCGCCCCGCGGGGGCCCCTGCGTGGACGGCATCGGCCGCGAGGAGCCCTATCGCGTCATAGCGCGAGCCCACGAGGGTCCCGGCCCAGTCCATGCCGCCATCGGCCCACCTTTTTTGCCAGACCCGGAGTATTTCGCTCGTCCGTTCGTTCAATGGCGTCGAGCCGGCGACGCGCACCGAATCCTGGTCGGTGAGCAGAAGCAGGGCCTCGGCCCGTGCGATCAAGGGTGATTTCCCCTCGATTCCGGCCAGGGAAGCCTGCAGTTCGGCGACTGCGGGGGCGATGGCGGCGGGGATGTCCCAGGCATGCCGGGAAAGGGGAAGGTCGGGCCGGCTCATCGCCAGCTTGAGCTCGATCAGGCCCTTCCCGTTGACCGCTTCGCAGGCAATCACCGGTATGCCGAGGGCGTGTTCGAGACGGGCGACTCGGACCTCGAGCCCCGCCTCCGCCGCGAGATCCATCATGTTGAGGACGAGGATCACCGGCCGCCCGAGGTCGAGGACCTGGTGGACCAGGTAGAGATTCCGCTCGAGGTTCGTCGCGTCGACGATGCAGAGGATCCGGTCCGGCTGCGGGGTGTCGGCGCGCCGGCCGAGCAGCACGTCGCGGGTGACCGCCTCGTCGGGTGAGCGCGCAGCGAGCGAATAGGTGCCGGGAAGGTCGATCACCGTCAGCGGCAGGCCGTGCTGCGAATACGCCGTTCCGACCTTCTTCTCCACCGTCACCCCAGGGTAGTTGCCCACCTTTTGCTTCAACCCGGTGAGGGCGTTGAAGAGCGTGCTTTTTCCGCAGTTGGGGTTGCCGACGATCGCGTAGACCGGCGAGCGCCCGGAACCGGGGGACTTTGCCGGGGGGCTCATGAGCCTTCGTCCAAGGTCTCGACGAGGACATGGTCGGCCTCGCTCCGGCGGAGCGTGAGGTGGTACCCGCGAACCTTGATTTCCAGGGGATCGCCCAGGGGCGCCGTGCGGACCAGGGTCACTTTCGTGCCCGGGAGGACGCCCATCTCGCGCAGCCGCAGGTAGGCATCGCCCGATTTGGGATAACCGCGGACGACAGCCGATCCGCCGACCGTCAGGTCGGAAAGCTTGAGTTCCACCGGCACATCAGCCTCCACCCCGGATAAGTTCGACGAGGATATGGGCCGCTGTCCGGTCGCTCAGCGCTATGCGCGTCCCGCAGAGCTGGCAGAGCAGGGTCTTTCGGCCCGAGATCTTCTGGATGACGGCCGATTCGCAGAAACCGAGCTCGCGCAGTCGAGAGCAAACATTTGCTTCACCGGCGAGTGCGCAGACGCGCCCGGTCGCCCCAATGGGCAAATCGATCAATGTCATGCGCTTCGGACGAAACGGCTCAAGGGTGGCGGCGGGCATTTAGAGCTCCGGTTTAAAGACGATAATGAATGAGACTCAGTTTCACTTGTCAATAATTTTCCGCAACTCGTGAACCATGAAATGAGGCATTTTTTGCCAAAAACGGCCCATTTTTTGCCATATTTAAGATACTTGACTGTCCGAATGGCATAATTTGCCATCCGATAATTCCGGAGAATTCCGGGTGCTTTAGCCCAAAAACCGCGGGAAAGGCCTACTCCTTTACCGAGTTGAGGACGATTCCAGGCGTGAGCAGCGACGGAAGGATGACCGGATCCTCCCGGTCGGGGAACCATACGAGGTTAAAAGGCACCGCACTCCGATGGTACTTGGCGAGTTCGGCCGTGATTTTCGGATCCTTGTTCGTCCAATCGGCCCTCAGGGTGGCGATGTTCTTGTCGTGGAAGACGCGGAGCACTTCCGGGGAATGGAAAACGAGCCTCTTGTTCGCCTGGCAGGTGGCGCACCAGCGGGCCGTGAAGTCCACGTAGACAATGCGGTGGTCGGCCCGCATTTGGGCGACCGCCTCGGGGCTCCACTTCTCCCAGGCTATGTCGGTTGCGGCGGGCGGGCGGGGCCAGCCGGTCCATGCTCCGATTGCGAGGAACGCCACTGCCGCCCAGATCCCGAGGCGGGCGAGCCCGGGCTTTGCCCCTGAAGACTGCCAGCGGCCGTAGGCCCATGCGCCCATTGCCACGAAAACCAGACCGACAATGACCATCAGCAGATCGTTCTCGGCAACCTGGCCGGCCAGGACCCAGATCAGATAGCCGACTGTCCCATACAGGGGAAAGGCCAGCAGCTGCCGGAACGTGACCATCCATTCGCCCGGCCTGGGAAGAATCTTTACGGCCGCCGGGAAGGCCGAGAGGAGCAGATAGGGAGTCGAGAGACCGACTGCGATCGCCGTGAAGATGAGGAATGAATCGACGGTCGAGAGGGCGAGAGCGGCCCCCAGGGCCGGCGCAAGGAAAGGGGCCGAGCAGGGCGTGGCGACCACGGTCGCGAGCATCCCGGTCAGGAGGGATCCGGTCAGCCCGGACTTGGACTGAAGATCCGAACCGATGGACGTGGCCGCGAGGCCGAACTCGAAGACGCCGCTCATGTTGAGGGCGAAGACGAGCATCGCCGCGGCGAGGCCGAAGACGAATGCGGCCGACTGCAGTTGGAAGCCCCAGCCGAGTTGGGCCCCCCCGGCGCGCAGGACGGCAAGGAGCCCCGCCAGCGCCCAGAACGAAATGAGGACGCCCGCGCTGAATGCGAGTCCGTGCGCCACGACCTTGCGCCGCTCGTTTCCCGCCTGGTTCACAAACCCCAGGATCTTGATTCCGATGACCGGAAATACGCACGGCATCAGGTTCAATATCAGGCCGCCTGCGAGGGCGAGGAGGAGGGTCGCGGGAAGGGAGCTTTGTCCGGCGGGGGCTTCCTCCGGGGAGGCAGCGGCAGCCGGCGCCGCTGCCAGTTCCAGAGGGGTGTCGACGCTTAGCCCGCGCAGGGAGCCTCCGGGCAGCCATCCGGATTCGGAGGTGACGACTCCAGTGAGCCGGGATGCGCCGGCGGGGGCATCGATAGCAACCGGAAGGGTGATGACAAAGCCGCCCGAACCGTCGCCTGCGATCACCTGCGGCTGGTCAAAGGCCACCAAGTCATCCTGGCCGAAGAAATGGAGATCGGGTTTTGCGTCGCCCGGGGCTTTCGGGCCGCCCGGGACGAGCGCGAGCTTCACGGCCTGTCCACTCCGGTATGCGCGCGCGGTCCACGCAGGATCCGGGCGCGGCAGGCCGGCGATCACGGAGCGAATTCTGGCGCCCCAATTTGGATCGGGCTCTGCGGGATCCTTCGAGACCGGGAGGGACAGGCTTACGCCAGCGCTGCCGGGCTTGCATACGTCCCGGCACATCAGCCATTCGACAGAGGCCTTGATCTCCGCTGCCTGGGCGAGGCCGAGATCGGCGGGCGGCGTGAGCGTGACGGGCAGGAGCAGGTCGCCGTCGTAGCCGTTCCCGATCACGGCGCCCGTGGCATCCTTGAGCACGCTGGGCGCTGGCCATTGGATGTCCCCGGCCTTCCAGCCCGCGGGAAGGGTCCATTTGATCGATGTCGCGACGCCCGTGCCGGGGTTGATCCAATAGGTGTGCCAGTGCGGCTCGTGCACCAGACGCAGGGCGACTGTGATCGGCTGGCCGGCGTGGACCGAGATATCGGCCGCGACGAGCGAGGCCTTGACCTGGCCGCGCAGGAAGTGGGGCGCAAGCGCGAGCAGCGCAAGGGGAAGCAGACGGAGGCGCCGAAGCTGCATCATGGGAGGGTGGGGATGTTACGGCGGAGAAGCAAACCGGGATGCAATTGGCGCCTGCATGATCCATCCAGGATGCTTGCCCTCCTCCGGCGCCTTCGCATTTCCTACAAACCATGAAAACGCGCATTTTCGGACGATCGGGCCGGGCGGTGGGGGAAGTGGGTCTGGGCACCTGGCAGCTGGGGGCCGGCTGGGGAAACGTGACCGACGACACGGCCATGGCCACGCTGCGCGCGGCTTACGCCGCCGGCACCACGTTCTTCGACACCGCGGACGTCTATGGAATGGGCCGGAGCGAGACCCTGATTGGGCGCTTTCTCAAGGAGACACGGGCGCCGATCTACGTCGCCACCAAGTTCGGGCGATTCAGCCCGCCCGGCTGGCCGCAGAATTTCACGCGGGAAGTCGTGCGGAAGCACACCGAGGCATCCCTCAGCCGGCTCGGGATGGACGCCGTGGACCTCACGCAGCTGCACTGCCTCCCGTTCGACGTCATGCAGCGCGGCGAAATTTTCCAATGGCTGCGCGAGCTGAAGGGCGAGGGCAAGATCCGCGATTTCGGGGCAAGCGTCGAGTCGATGGAAGAGGCGATGGCGTGCCTCCGCCACGAGGGGATCGCCGCCTTGCAGATCATCTTCAATATTTTCCGGCAGAAGCCGATTCACACGCTATTCAGCGAGGCCAAGCGCAAGAATGTCGCCCTCATCATCCGGCTTCCCCTGGCGAGCGGGCTCCTCGGAGGGAAGATGACCAAGGCGACGAAGTTCCCGGCGGAGGATCACCGCAACTTCAACCGCGACGGGCAGGAATTCAACGTGGGCGAGACATTCGCGGGGCTTCCCTTCGAGAAGGGAGTCGAGCTCTCGGACGCACTCAAGCCGCTCGTCCCGGAGGGCATGAGCATGGCCGACATGGCGCTCCGGTGGTGCCTCGATTTCGACGCTGTCAGCGTGATCATCCCCGGGGCGAAGAATCCGGAGCAGGCCGCAGGAAACGCCCGGGCCTCGTCGCTGGCGCACCTCGGCCGCGACCTGCACGCGCAGCTGGCCGATTTCTATTCGAGCGACGTCGCCGCGCACATTCGAGGCGCCTATTGATTGAGCGGCTGCGTATTCGACGCGCCCGCCGCGATCCACTGCTCGATAAGCTTGATCTCGTCGGCGCTCGGCGGGTTTTTCCCGTTGCCCGGCATCGAATCATCGTCGTCGGGCGGAAGGGTGATCCGCCTGTAGAGTTCGCTCTTCTGGGGGTGCCACGGCACCACTTCGGCGCCGTTTTCGCCGCCGCGCATCAGCCATGCGTACGTATCGAGCCGGAAGCCACCCTTGACCTTCTTTTCACCATGGCAGGAGATGCAGCTTCGCTTGAATATCGGCGCGATGCGGGTGCCGTAAACAGTCGGTTCTCCCGTGGGCGCCCCCTCTTCGAGCGGTGCCGGGTTTATCGGGATGGGAATGCGCAGCCAGACGCGCAGGCGTCGGGGCATGTGGTCGGTGAGGAAGGTTTCCCCATGGGTGAGCTGCCCGCCCTGGTGGCCCGTCCAGGCCATCAGGACGACGGTGGCGACGAGCAGGGGGCCGTAGATGAAGAGAAACCCCGGCCATTTCTGGAAGTCGGCTGAAAAGGCGCGGCGCACCCACGCCGCGACCAGGCAGAGCGCCGAAAGCGCCACGCCGCACCACATATGGCGGATGACGAGGGGGCCGGAATAACCTCCATGATGCGCCAGGAACCAGCCATCGAGAGCGGAGATGATGGTCGCCGCCGCCGCGAAATTCAGGACGAAGCCGGCCGCATTGCGCAGGTCGTCGCGGCGACCGAAGGCCCCCGCAAGCTCGAGGACCGGCACGAGGACGATGAGCCCGATCGGAACGTGGACGAGGATCGGGTGGAAGCGCCCCAGGAATTGGGCGAGGCTCGCGTACTGCCGGCCGGTTGGCGGCTGCAGCCACGCCAGCGCCGCGAGGGCTGCGACGAGGAGAACGCCTGACCAGCGCCAGGGCTGGCGGAAGAGGAGCTTACCGAAGGACACGGCTACCGGACGATGCTTGTCGTCCGGCGGCCATTGTCCAACGAACAATCAGGCGGCCCTTCAGGCCTCGAAGGCGGGCAGAACCTTGTCGATCCGCACCTTGTCGAGGCGCGCGTAGAGCGGAACGCCCGTGTCGTGCGGGAGGGTGACCTCGCCCTGGATCAGCGGCTGCGCATAGCGCAGGAACTGGAAATTCATGCTGACGTTGTCCTCGTTGATCCACTCGCGGGGGAGCTTCTTTACCCCGTTCGCTATCTCGCTCAAGGGGGCGAGACCGGTCTCGCAGGTGTAGTGGTCGCTCTCGCCGCGGACCAGGGTCACCATCTTGTCGGTTTCGCCTCCGACGGCCGCGCGGACCGCCGCCTGGCCGGCCATGAAAGCCTCGTCGACGTCGGTCTTCGACGCGCAATGGGCCGCGGCGCGCTGGGCGAGGCCCGGGCGGGCGACGCGCACCTTGGCGCTGGGAATCGCGGCCTCGATGATCTCCGCGAGCGCCTCGCCGGCGCCCCCGAGCTTGGCGTGGCCGAAGGCGTCGGTGGCGGCATCGGCCGCGAGATAATTGCCGTCCGAGTCAACGAGCCCCTCGGCAACGACGATCAGGCAGTATTTTTCGCGCTTGAGCACCCGGCGGACGTCCTCGAGGACCTTTTCCTGGTTGAAGGGGACCTCGGGCAGGAGGATGAGGTGCGGCGGATCGTGGGGATGGTCGCGGCGCTTCGCCAGCGAGGCTCCGGCGGCGATCCAGCCCGCGCTGCGGCCCATCGCCTCGACGATCGAGACGAGGTCGCCCTGGCCCATCGCCTCGTTGTCGCAGGCGATTTCACGGACGGTCGTGGCGAGATACTTGATGACGCTGCCGTAGCCGGGGCAGTGGTCGGTGCCGGCGAGATCGTTGTCGATCGTCTTTGGAACGCCGACGACGCGAAGCTCGTAGCCCTGCTCGTGGGCGAGCTTCGAGATCTTGTCCGCGGTGTCCTGGGAGTCGTTGCCGCCGATGTAGAAGAAATAGCGGATGTTGTGCGCCTTGAAGACCTCGAGCACGCGCTCGAAATCCTGCGTCTTCTTGAGCTTGTAGCGGCACGTGCCCAGGGCCGCGCCGGGCGTGTGGCGCAGGGCGCGGATCTGCTGCTGCGACTCGGCCGCGAGATCGATCAGGTCCTCCTGAAGGATCCCGAGGACGCCGTTCAGGCCTCCATAGATCTCCTCCACGCAGGAATGGTTGAGGGCCTCGGCGATGATGCCCGCGACGCTGGCGTTGATGACAGCGGTGGGGCCGCCGGATTGGCCCACCAAGACATTTCCTACGAGTTCAGCCATGAGAGTAGAGATAAGGGAGTTCGAAAAAACGTGAAGGGTCAGGAAAGCGCACCGCGGGCGGTGGAGGCAAACGAAAATTACAACAACCGGCCGGGCCGGTAGTCCCCGGCGCCTTTGAAGCGCCGTGCCAGCGGTTTAACCTCGGTGACGAACGCGTCCACCTGCTGCGGGGCGGACCCGACAAACCGGGCCTGGTCCGCCAGGATGGCCTGCAGCGCCTTCTTGCCCAGTCCGATGCGCCGGTCTCCGGCGAGCCTGCCGAGGAGGTCGGCATCGCCGCCCCCGTCGCGCAGCGCCTTCGCCGCGGCCAGCGAATGCTCCTTGATCGCGCCGTGCGCCGTCTCGCGGCCGGCGCCGTTCTTGACGGACTCCATAAGAATCGTGGTCGTGGCCAGGAACGGCAGATTTCTCTCGTTCTCCGCGAGGACCGCCGCCGGGAAGACCTCCATCTGCCGAAGGACCGTGATGAAGGTGTCGAGCAGGCCGTCCATCGCGAAGAAGGCATCGGGGAGCGCGACGCGGCGGACGACGGAGCAGGAGACATCGCCCTCGTTCCACTGGTGGCCGGCGAGGCCGGCTGTCATCGTCACGTAACCGCTCAGGATCGTCGAGAATCCGCCGATGCGCTCGCAGTTGCGGGCATTCACCTTGTGGGGCATCGCCGAGGAGCCGACCTGGCCGTCCTGGAAACCCTCGGTGACGAGGCCCGCTCCCGCCATGAGCCGGAGCGTGATCGCAAAACTCCCCGCCGCCGCCCCGAGCTGGTGCAGGGCCGAGACCACCTCGAAATCGAGGCTGCGGGGGTAGACCTGGCCCACGGCGCCCAGAGAAGCCCGGAATCCGAGATGCTTGAGGACGCGCTCCTCGAGGCTCGCCACCTTGTGGGCCGCGCTGCCGAGAAGCGTGAGCTGGTCCAGCTGCGTTCCGACCGCGCCCTTCAGGCCGCGCACCGGATAACGGGCGATCAATTCGTCGATGTGCTCGAATCCGAGGAGAAGCTCCTGGCCGAACATCGCCAGGCGCTTGCCGAGCGTTGTCGGCTGCGCGGGGACGTTGTGCGTGCGGCCCGTGATCATCAGGTCCCGGTGCAGCTCGGCCTGTCCGGCGAGGGCGAGGAGGGCCGCCGCCGCCTTGAACCGCACGAGCTCGAGGGCTCCGTGGATCTGCAGCTGCTCCACGTTTTCCGTCAGGTCGCGGCTTGTCAGGCCGAGGTGTATGAACTGGCGCTTCGCGAGCTCGGAAAATTCCTCGATCCGCGCCTTGACGTCGTGGAGCGTGGCGCGCTCGCGCTTCTCGATGGACGGGAGGTCGATCTGCGCCTTGACGCGCTCGTAGTCCTTGATCGCATCGGCGGGGATCGGCACCCCGAGGTCGCGTTGGGCCTTCATGACCGCGATCCAGAAATCCCGCTCGCGCGCCACCCGGCCGTGCTGCGACCAGATCGCCTTCATCGTGGCGGAGGCGTAGCGCTCCGCGAGCACGTTGGGAATGGGCGCGGAAGCGGGCGCGGCGGTCGGATCGTTCACGGCAGGGGGACAGGAGAAGGCGAAAAGCGGAAGGCGGAAAGCGAAAACTGGGGCGTTTTCGGGCGCCTCACGAGGGCGCCAGGCACCGGACCGCCAGGTCCCGCAGCACGTCCTCCTGCTCGTTGGGCCGGCTGAGGATGGCCTCGAAAGCGGCGATGAACTCCTGCTGGTTGTCGATCAGACGGCGAAGGCTCGGCGGCTTTGAGCTCCCGGCCAGCTTTCCGAGATACCAGGGATTCTGGGCAAAGACGTTGTAGGAGCTCTTTTCCCCGGCCGCCTCGGCGAACTTTTCGCGGTGCGCGGCCGCGGCGCCGGCCAGGCCTTCGATGCCCCTCGGGCCGGCGCGAATCTCGCCCGCGTCGAGCAGGGCGCGCACCTGAAGGAGGAGGCGGTTCCGGTTCTGGAGCGCCGCTATCACCGGGCGCGCGTCGCCTCCCGCAAAGAAGTGCCGTTCGAAGGCCGCGAGCGTCCAGGGAAGGTCCCCGCTGCCGAAGGCGTCCGCGGCCTCGAAAAAATCCCCGCCGGCGGCATTCGGCGTCAGCTCCCGGACCTGGGCTTCCGATATCGCCCCGCCTTCGCCCGCGTAAGTGGCGAGTTTTCGGACCTCCTCCACGAGGAGCCGCGTGTTCGCGCCCACCTTTCCGAGCAGGAGCCCGAGGGCATCCGGCTCGAGCGAGACGCCCAGTCTCTTCGCCTCGGCGAGGGCCACGCCCGCGAGCGCCTCTCCGCCTTCGTCATCGCCGCCGACGAGGACGAAGTCGGCGTTCTTCTCGCACCACTTCGGGAACGCGCGGCGCCGGTCCACGGGAGCCACGGTCAGGAGGACCGCGGTCTCGGACGGATTGACGGTTTCGAGGATCTGCCGGAGGTCTTCGACGAGCTTCAGCGTGCTCTCGGCCCGTCCGGTCACGCTGTCGGCCAGGAAGTTGACGTCCTTCAGCCAGACCGCGCGCTTTCCGCCGAACATCGCCACCGTCTGCACGGCCTCGCGGAACCGGTTCACGGCGGATTCGACCTCGTCGACGTTGGCCGCATAGCCGCTGATCACCTCGCGCGAAAGTTCGTCGGGGACCTCGGCCGACAGGACATCGAACCGCTCCTTGCCCATCCGTCCGACCAGGAAGTCATCCTGGCCGCAGATGAACGAAAAGGGGCGGGCGGCTGGCATCGGGAAGCGGATTTTCGCCGCCGCAGGCGATATGTCCAGCCGGGGCTGGGGAACCGATGAAAATCATCGCGGTCGCCAGGGGGCCATGCTAGCCTGGATATTTCATGAACACGGGCGAATCTCACTCAAAATGCCGGGCATAAAGTGCCTCACGCTCCCTCGATGGCCTGATAGGCCACCTTCGGTCGCCTTCGACCCTTTCTGCACCGGCATTTTGAGCGGTCTTCTTCCCATGTTCATGAAATATCCAGGCTAAGTCCGATGCGTTTGGCCCCGGCAGATCCAACTTCCCCTTCGTGGCGCCTCGACGCGCTCCTCTTGGTTCTGTGCTTCGGCGCCTTCTATCTCTTCGCGCTCGGCCGGGCCCCGCTCGGCAATCCCGATGAGGGGCGCTACGCGGAAATCCCGCGCGAAATGGTGGCGAGCGGGGACTGGGTGACCCCGCGGCTGAACGGCGTGAATTACTTCGAGAAGCCGCCCCTTGTCTATTGGGCGGTGGGGGCCGCGATCACGGTGTTCGGCCGAAACGAATGGGCGGTCCGGCTGGTGGCCGTATTCTTCGCCCTCAAGGGCATCCGCATCACCTATGTCGCCGGACGGGCCCTGTACGGACGCGACGCCGGGATCTGGGCCGCCGTGGTGCTGGGGACCTCCGCCCTCTATTTTGCCCTCGGCCACATCCCGCTTCTCGACATGGCGGTCGCCGTTCTCATGAGCGCCGCGCTGTTCTATTTCCTGCTCGGCGTGCGCGAGCCTCCGGGAACCCGGCGCCGCTGGCTTTTCTACGGATTCTACGCCTGTGCCGCCCTCGCGACCCTGACCAAGGGGCCGATCGGCTTCATGGTGACGGGCGCGGTCATGTTTCTCTGGCTTCTGGTTTTCAACCAGTGGGGTCGGCTGCGGCCGTTCTACCTTCCGACGGGCCTTCTGCTCTTTCTTGCCGTCGCCGCGCCCTGGCATCTCCTCGTCGCCGCTAGGAATCCGTCGTGGGCGCACTTCTACTTCATCCACGAGAACTGGGAGCGGTTCACGACGACGGAGCACGGCCGGTACGGCCCCTGGTGGTATTTCATTCCGGTCGTCCTGCTCGGATTCTTCCCTTGGACGGGCTTTCTCTGGTCCTCCTCCCGTCAGGCCCTGGCTGGCGGGTGGGCGCGGCGACGGGAAAACGCCGATGCGTGGTTCCTCGCGACATGGGCTGTCTTCATCTTCCTCTTTTTCAGCAAATCGGGGTCCAAGCTGATCCCCTACATCCTCCCCGTCTTTCCGCCTCTCGCCATCCTGATCGGCGCGCAGCTCGCAAGCGCGCAGGCGAAGGAATGGCGCATCGGCCTCGGGGTCTTCCGGATCCTCTGCGGGCTTCTCGCCGTCGCCGCCCTGGTTGCGGTCCTGAAGCCCGGCATGATCCGGGAAGCGGGGGCCGCCGCGGCCCTGCGGCCCTACGCCTATGCAATTGCGGCCATTCTGCTTGTCGGGGGGATTTTGACGAGTGGGCGCGCCGGCATGGTGGCAACGGCATCGCTATTTCTCGGAACTCTTGTCCTGGCCGAGCCGCAGATCCCCATGCGCAGCACGAAGCCCCTGGCTCTCCAGGTGGCTGCGCTGGCCGCGCCGGGCGACCGGGTCTGCCATTACCACGAATTCTTCCACGACTTCACATTCTATGCGAATCGGACGGTCGATGTCGTGGGATTTCAGGGCGAGCTCGAACCGGAAAACGATCCCTCCGCGCCTGCAAGCGGGCGGTTCATGACCGAGGCCGATTTCCGCCGCCACTGGGATGGCCCCTCCCGGGTTTTCGCGGTGGCGCGCAAGTCCGATATTCGGGAACTCTTTGCCGATCCCGCGTTTCATTATCATTTGCTCGGCGAGACCCGGGGCCATTATCTTTTCAGCAATCGTCCCTGACCCCGTCATGACCGCACCCGCCGCAGCTTCGCCCAAGCCCGCCGTCCCGCTTCTTCCCTTCACGAGGCCGACGATCGACGAGGAGACCATTGCCGGGGTGGCCGAGGTTCTCCGGTCGGGCTGGCTGACCTCGGGTCCCCAGGTAAAGGCCTTTGAGGCGAGGCTCTCGGAATATTGCGGGGGCCGTCCCGTCCGCGCTTTCAATTCGGGCACGTGCACGATGGAGATAGCCCTCCGCATCGCGGAGATAGGGCCGGGACACGAGGTCATCACGACGCCTCTCTCCTGGGTCGCGACGAGCAACGTCATCCTCGAGGTCGGCGCCAGGCCGGTCTTCGTGGACATCGATCCGGCGACGCGGAACATCGATCTGTCCCTGGTAGAGCAGGCGATCACGCCCGCGACCCGGGCGATCCTGCCCGTGGACCTCTCCGGTCTGCCGGTGGACCGCGACCGGCTGCATGCGATCGCGAAGAAGCACAAGCTGCGGGTCGTCGAGGACGCCGCCCAGGCGTTCGGCAGCAGCTGGAAGGGCCGGCGCATAGGATCCTTCGGCGATTTTGTCTCCTTCAGCTTCCATCCGAACAAGAACATCACGACGATCGAGGGCGGATGCCTGGTCATGAACGACGAGGCCGAGGCGAAGCTCGCGGAACAGTACCGGCTTCAGGGCGTCATCCGCTCCGGGCAGGACGGGATGGAGGTCGAGCGGGTCGGGGGAAAGTTCAACCTGACGGACGTCGCTGCCCGGGTGGGACTCGGGCAACTCCCGCATCTCGATGAATTCACGGCGAAGCGCCGCGAACTGGCGCAGGCCTATTTCGAGCTTCTGGAGGCCCCCTCGGTGCGATCCCTCGGCCTGCGCCTGCCGGTCGCGGATTTTTCGAACAGCAACTGGCATATGTTCCAGGTCGTGCTTCCCGAAGAGCGGCTCACCGCGAAACGCGCTGAAATCATGACCCAGCTCCTGGCTGCCGGCATCGCGACCGGCGTGCATTATCCGGCGATCCACCGGTTTGCCCTGTATCGGCGGCTGGGCTGGAAGGAGGGCGATTTCCCGCACGCCGAATACGCCGGCCGCAACATCCTGACCCTGCCGCTCTTCCCGGCGATGACGCGCTCCGATGTCGTTAGGGTCGCTGAGGCCCTGTCCTCCGTCCTCTCCGACAACCTGAAGTCATGAGCGCAGCCCCCCAGCTTTCGGTCGTCATACCGGTCTTCAACGAGGAGGCGAACCTGCCCCTGCTCTTCGAGCGCCTCTATCCCGTGCTCGACGCCCTCGGCCGCAGCTACGAGGTGATATTCACGAACGACGGCTCGCACGACCGCTCCTTCGAGCTCCTGAAGGCCCAGCATGCGAAGCGGCCCGACGTCACACGGGTCATCGATTTCAACGCAAACTATGGGCAGCACATGGCGGTGATGGCGGCCTTCGAACGGGTGAAGGGCTCCATTGTCGTCACGCTCGATGCCGATCTCCAGAACCCGCCCGGGGAGATCCCGAAGCTTCTCGTGAAGACGGACGCGGGCTTCGATTGCGTCGGCGGACGCCGGCTCAACCGCCGCGATTCCTTCTTTCGGACGCAGGCCTCCCGGATCATCAACGCGGTCCGGAGGCAGACGACGAACATCGAAATGACGGATCAGGGCTGCATGCTCCGCGCGTACAGCCGGCCCGTGGTGGATGCCATCGTCAGAAGCGGTGCTACGAACACGTTCATCCCGGCCCTGGCCTACACCTTCGCCAGCCGCCCGACCGAGGTGGACGTGCTCCACGAAGAGCGGCACGCCGGCGTCTCCAATTATTCCCTCTACAAGCTGATCCGGCTCAATTTCGACCTGATCACGAGCTTCTCCATCGCGCCGCTCGAATACTTCACGATGTTCGCCCTCGGCTGCTCGGGGCTCAGCCTGCTTCTTGTATTCGTGCTCGCCTACCGGCGGATCTTCCTCGGCGCCGAGGCAGACGGCACATTTACCCTGTTTGGCATCCTCTTTTTCCTTCTCAGCGTGACGATGGTCGGCATCGGCCTGATCGGCGAATACGTCGGCCGGACCTACCAAGTCGTCCGCTCCCGCCAGAGGTACTTCGTGCGCGAAATCCTGGAGACCAGGGAATAAGTGTCCGCCTCCTTGCCCGCGAAGCCCCGCATACTCTTTTTCGGCTACAGCGAGGTCGGCTTCGAGTGCCTCGATCTGCTCCTCGAGCGCGGCGACAATGTCGTCGCCCTCTTCACGCATCAGGACAACCCGAACGAGAAGATCTGGTTCAAGACCCCGGCCGCCGTCGCTCTGGCCAAGGGCGTGCCGATCCTTACGCCCGAAAAGATATCCACGCCGGAATGGATCGAGAAGATCGCCGCCCTGAAACCGGACCTGATCCTGTCGGTCTATTACCGCAACATGATCAGCACCAAGATCCTATCACTGGCTCCGCTCGGTGCCTTCAACATGCACGGCTCTCTCCTCCCGAAATACCGGGGCCGCGCCCCGATCAACTGGGCCGTCCTCCACGGCGAGCCGAGGATCGGGATGACGCTCCACCGCATGGTCAAGGCGCCTGACGCCGGGGCCATCGTGGATCAGGACGGCACCGACATAGGGCCGCGGGATTCCGCGGAGGAGGCCTTCCGAAAAGTTTTGCCCTGTGCGCGGCGGGTCCTTGGGAGGCAAATCGACCCTTTGCTCGCCGGAAAGGCGAAGGAGACGCCGCAGGACGATTCCCAGGCGACCTACTTCGGCGGCCGCAAGCCGGAGGATGGACGGATCGATTGGAGCCAGGCCTCGGTGCAGATCTTCAACCTCATACGCGCCGTGACCGATCCGTATCCCGGCGCGTTCACGGACGTCGGTCCGGCCCGCCTCATGGTGTGGTGGGCAGAGGCCTCAAGCGCGGCTGCGCTGGCGGTGACGGGGGAGCCCGGCGAGATCCTCTCAATCTCGCCGCTCGTCGTCGGGACGGGGGACGGGGCGCTCGAACTCGTCCGGACGGAGTGGCGGAACGCCCCCGAGCCGAAATTGGACGTCGGCCAGAAACTCTAGCGGGCTCGCCTTTCCGGCCGATATCCCCCTAACCTAAACCTTTCCCCATGCCGCTCAAAGTCCTTATCCTCGGAGCCAACGGTTTCATCGGCAGCTCGCTGACCCACACCATCCTGCAAAAGAAGGATTGGGAGGTCTACGGCATGGACGTCGGCGACCACAAGCTGGCCAACTGCCTGGGGCACGCCCGCTTCAAATTCGTCGAGGGCGACGTCACGATCAACCGCGAATGGATCGAGTATCACGTCAAGAAATGCGATGCCGTCCTTCCCCTGGTCGCGATCGCCAATCCGGCTCAGTACGTGAAGGACCCGCTCCGGGTCTTCGAACTCGACTTCGAGGCGAACCTGGCGGTCGTCCGCCAGGCCGCCAAATACCGCAAGCGGATCATCTTCCCGTCCACCTCCGAGGTCTACGGCATGTGCCCCGACGGGAAGCTCGACGAGGAGGCCAGCACGATGGTTTACGGGCCGATCGAGAAGCAGCGCTGGATCTACGCCTGCTCGAAGCAACTCCTCGACCGCGTCATCTACGCCTATGGCGTGCGGGACGGCGTGGATTACACGCTCTTCCGGCCGTTCAACTGGATCGGACCCAAGCTGGACAACGTGTTCGAGCCCAAGGAGGGCAGCTCGCGCCTCTTCACGCAGTTCATCTCGAATGTCATCTTCAAGAAGCCGATCCAGCTTGTTGACGGTGGAAAACAGAGCCGGTCATTCACCTTCATCGACGACGGCGTGGACGCCCTCCTTCGCATCATCGAGAACAAGGACGGCTGCGCCTCGCGGCAGATCTTCAACATCGGGAACCCGGCCAACAACGTGAGCGTTGCGCGCCTCGCGCAGCTGATCATCGCCGAGTTCAAGAAATTCCCCGAGTACAAGGATCATGTCCGGCAGGCGAAGGTCGTCGCGGTTTCGTCCGGCAAGTATTTCGGCAAGTACTACCAGGACATCCAGAAACGGGTGCCCTCGATCGACAATGCAAGGAAGCGCCTGGGTTGGAAGCCGAAGGTCGACTTGCGGACCGCAATCAAGCGGACGCTCGACTACCACCTCGCCCACAAGGACTACTCGTTGGATTAGGGCAGGGCCATGGCCATCCGTCTCGCGCTCAAAGTCGACGTGGACACCGACCGCGGCACGCGGGAGGGCGTCCCGAACCTGCTTGCGGATTGCCGCGCGGCGGGAGTCCCGGCCAGCTTCCTTTTTTCCCTCGGACCGGACCAGACCGGACGGGCGATCACGCGGGTGTTCCGCCCCGGGTTCTTCCGGAAGGTCAGCCGGACGAGCGTCGTCCAGCTCTATGGAGTCCGCACCCTCCTGAACGGCACCCTCCTCCCCGCGCCGCATATCGGGCGGCGGAATGCCGGCGCGATGCAGGCCGTCCGGGATGCGGGATACGAGGTCGGCATCCATTGCTACAACCACTACCGCTGGCAGGATCACCTGGGGCGGATGGACCTCGATGCCGTCCGCGCCGAATTCGGGGCGGCGAGCAAGGAGTTCGCCAGGATCTTCGGCCGCGAGGCGCACACCGCTGGGGCAGCCGGCTGGCAGAGCAACGAGCGCAGCCGGCAGGTCTACGACGAGGCGGCGCTCCTCTACGGCAGCGACACGCGCGGGACGCATCCCTTTTTCCCAAGGATTGGCGGGCGCGTCTTTAAGACCCTGGAAATCCCGAGCACGCTCCCGACCCTGGACGAATTGCTCGGCCGCCCGGAGTTTCCCGACGCGAAGATCGTTCCGCATTACGTGTCGCTCCTGAAGCCCGACCGGCTGAACGTCTTCACCCTGCACGCGGAGATCGAGGGGATGGGCCGGCGGGCGTTGTTTGGCGAAATGCTCACCGCCTGGAAGAAGGCCGGCGTCGAATTTGTCCGGCTCGATGACGCGGCCCGCGCCCTTCTCTCCGACCGCGAATCAATACCGGTCTGCGATCAGACGATGGAAACGATAGATGGCCGGAGCGGGCTGGTTGCTGTTCAGGCGGCATAAGACAGCGCCCGCTCATACTGACAAACTCTGCAATGCAGGGGAGGGGCTATAGCACAGAAATATCGTTTATCGATAAATAAGCGTTGACAAACGATATCCCGCTTATTGTTTTCCGATGCAAATGAGCAATAAAGCATTCTCACTGCCACAGGTCCTTAAGTGGACCTTCACAATTTTGGAGGTCATTCTGTGCCTGTCGACGGTCCAAATCCTTGGGTCCTTTATCTTTGGCACCGCAAAACATTTAAGCGGCCAATGGGTGCTCGGCTTCATCGGACTTCGGATAGACCCTTCGGCCTATCATCTGGGCTCCTCCGCAATCCCATCGGGGGCTTTGTCCATGCACGATTTCTTTGGCAGTCTTTCGGTCAACTTCCCCGAGGCGAATCCTTACTTTCAGCACCTCCTTTGGCCGCTGGGCGGCATCATATTTTGCAAGACGGTCACGTTGATCGCGCTTTGCGACCTGTTCCGCCGCATGTTTCGGAGCGTGGCGCGCGGGGAGGTTTTCAGCTCAAGCAATATCCGTCTTCTCCACAAGGTCGGAGCCCTTATTGTCCTCCTTACTCTCGCAGGCGCAGGCTTCGGTCATTGGTTCGGCGTCTATACGTGGACCTTTGTCGAAAAGAACATCGAGCTGCACGGCGCGATGACAATCGAGATGCGCCCTCCGCCCGCCGAGGGAATGTCGTGGGGCGCCTACAGCATCCATGGCGTCTACGTCCGAATCGATGAAAACCAACTGGTGATCGGACCGATCTGGATCGATATCCGGCCCATTCTGCTCGGACTGGTCCTTATAGGGCTCGGCGAGGCGCTGCGGCAGGGCAAGGTGCTGAAGGAAGAAAGCGAACTCACCGTGTGACGACCCGAATCCGCCATGCCGATTAAGGTAAATCTAGACCGGATCATGCTGGAGCGAAAAATTTCGCTCACCGATCTCGCCGGACGCGTGGGCATCACGCTTGCAAATCTTTCCATCCTCAAGACGGGCAAGGCGCGAGCGGTGCGCTTCAGCACGCTTTCAGCCCTTTGCCGCGAGTTGAAGTGTCAGCCCGCCGATCTGCTCGAGTTCACCACGGGCCCCGAGGCTGGAGACCCGGGCGATGAAACGAAAATACCCTAATGTAAGGATTCGCTCCATGTTCTTCTCGGCTTCATTTCTCCTCCCATGAATATACTTGCCGTCGGTGGCCCCGGTTCGAAATTCCGCGTTCCCGGCGCGAAGCCCGCAGGCTTCTGGGTAGGCGTCTGGCACGGGCTGATATGCCCGTTCACGCTCATCGCGTGCGCGTTCACTCCAAACGTTCGCATTTACGAGACCCACAATCGCGGCCGGCTCTACGACCTCGGATTCTTCATCGGCGCAACCGGCGCCCTCGGCGGAGGCGGGCATCAAGCCGTCGTCGTTTCGAAGAATTGAGAAGACGTAGGTCCCTCTACATTGAGTGCATTGTCTTTGTAGGTGCGCTCCGAGTCAGAGATCGCAATACGGGGATAGTTGACAACCCGGAAGCTGCTGAAGTTGCCTACCGGAAGTGAGCGACCCTTTCGAAACGACTCCTACCGAGCTCATGACCGCTCGCCTCCTCCTGAGGCCACTTTCGGTGGAGGATGCATCCGCTGTTTTCGCGTATGCATCCGACCCCGAGGTCGCTCGATTCACCCTTTGGCGGCCGCATAGTTCTGAGATCTTCACCCGAGGCTTTATCAAGGTCCTGACAGGACCGCAGTTTTTGAATTGGGCAATCGTAAAGCCGGACGCAATAGGACCAATTGGAATGATCTTCCTGCATTCCTTCAGCAAGCAGCACCAGAAGGCGGAAATCGCCTTTAACCTCGCGCGGCCCCAGTGGAACCAAGGGTGCGCCACCGAAGCGGCCGCAGCCGTGCTCAATTTTGCTTTTCAGTCGTTGCACCTCAATCGGGCTGAAGCCACCTGCATGCCGGAGAACCCAGCTTCACGAAAAGTGCTCGAGAAACTCGGGATGAACTATGAGGGCAGAATGAAGAAATCCCATCACCGTTACGACGGATTTCACGACATGGATCTTTTTGCACTAGTGGCGCCCTCAAAACCGGCTTCAGCCTCTCTCTAGGTGCATCATGCACGACCCCAAAGGTGGGGGTCCTCTTCAAGAAAGGGAGCGGGCTGATGATTCATGTTCCATAGTTATGAGGAGTCCAGGCCGCCTCTACACTGAGTGCATTGTCTTAGTAGGTGCATGGATCGGTGCCGGCTTTTTATTTCGGCTCGGCCCGAATGCCTACCTCGCTCTTGGCTTGCCGTTGATCGTGATTTTTCAACTTCTGGTGGCTCGCCGCCCTCTTCGGCAATTATGGGCGCGCGATTCGGAATCATGGCGACTCGATCGCTTCTGCCGCGCATGGACTGTGGCTCTCATGCTGACGCCTGCCTGCTTCCTTTTGGGGGTGGCGGTGCCGCGGCGGCTGTGGATGTTGGCGCCGAGTCTCGTTTGCAGCATCGCGGGGGCGTTTCCGGCCGCATTTGCGCTGCGTCAGCAGCGCAAGGGCGCAATCCGGCAAGCATTGCCAAGCTTCATCGCCGCGGCAGCCGTTGGCAGCACGCTATGCGCGCTGCTGGCTCTGGCTCAGGGGCGTTCGATTGGAGTGATTTCGACAAGGCTTCCTCTTTTGTTCGGACAATTCCTGATCATGTTTCCATTGGGCTTCACCGTGGAAGAGGTTGTGTTTCGCGGAGCTCTTGACACCCATGTTACGCAAGGCCCGAACAGCCCCGCGCGGAAATGGGGTTCGGCAATTTTCGTGTCAATATTATGGGGGCTTTGGCACCTACCCGAAACATCCATTGTATGGAGTTCGCTGCATCTTCCGGACGTCAGCAGCGGGCAAAGGCTGGGGCTGGCGGCTGCCGGCTTTGTAGTGATCGGGATTCTCGTGGGAGTGCCGCTTTCATTTTGTTGGCGAAAGAGCCGTACCTTGGTGCTCCCTGCAGCTGCCCATGCACTGATGGATGCCTTTCGAAATTCCCTGCTGTTCTGATGAGCGGCGCACGGGCGATTTCGAGCCCATCATGGCACCATTGCGTCTTCGTCCCTTTGCCTTCATAACTGCATCGTGCCCCGCGACCCCAACGAGCATTTCGACCAGACGGTGCTCGATCTGATCGAGCATAGCCCGGTCGGCGCGGTGCCGGCGACTCCCACCCATCAGGATGCGCTGAAACGGCTTTATGCCGCGCACCAGGTCTACGCAGACGCTGATCACAGGGAGGGGCACGTCACCGCGCGATCGCTGGCCCGACTGCCCGCGTTTCACGCAAAGAACCTGGACGAACTCATCGCGGGTCGAATCGGGGCCGAGGCCCTCGAGCCCAACGCGAGTATCTTCGACCGCTACATCCATTCATTACCAGCGGAGCGACGGGCGAAGACGGAAGCCCGCCGCCTCATCGTCGCCGGCCGCCCCATCCATCATCGGGCCCATCACGCGGTAACGGCCGCGCACGATCCCGTGCACAGCCTCTTTCTTGTGCCGGGAGGGGGGCCGCATCCCGGCCTCCCGGGCAACTACCTTTACGGGTCTGTTTACGAGACCGGCGCCGGGTCCAGCCCTTGGGCGGTGAACCTCCACGACAGCGACGATGGTGCGGCACTGTTCGAAGCCCCCTCCATCCAAGATGCCCTGGCCAAGCTGCAGGAGGTCCTCGAAAGCGCACCGTTCACCCTGGTCGAACTGGAAGCGCTCGGGTTCAGGCTAATCTGATCGACTGCCTACCAGTCTAACTCGAGTATCTTAAACCGACGGATTTTCGGGTCGTATTTCATTTCGAGAATGACGGGCCCCAATTTCAGGATTCTTCCGCCGTTTTTCCAGGTGAAAGCTGAATCCTTCGCGTTCTCCTCCTCCATCTTCTCGGTCAGCTGACGATTCGGCTCTTTATCGGTCACAATTACCGGTGCCATCACCAACGCGGGCTGTCGGACCGTCGGATCTGGAGTGAGAGACTTGTCGCTGGTCGTCGGCAGCGAATAGGGGAAATCGCCTTCCAATTTGACTGAAAGGTTTGTCGACATATCGGGCTCGTCCGGCTTATCCGGGGCCGCCGTTGCGCTTGCGACCGACAGAACGAGAAGCGCCATGCGAAACTTCATACAATCGCCTTCTTCGCCGGTGGTTAGCCTGTCACAGGGGGTAGGGGATCGCGCCACGGCACTTGGAGATTCCTGTGAGTAGGGCTCATTGCGAAATGTTCCGCGCATATGCGGTTGGGGCGCGCGAAGATTGATTTACTTCAATTACCGGCAACGTTTCCGGGGACGATCATGGAAAACCTAGACGACGAACAGTGCCACGCCTGCGCCGAACATGGCCGCGATGGTCAGGAGGACGACGATGCGGCACATGCGGGAACTGGGCTGCCGGTTCATGATTTTAGAGTCTGTCGCCACGAGATAGATCCCGATAAGGAGAAACGGGGCCAGGAGCCCGTTGATGACCGCCGTCCAGTAGAGGGTTTTGATCGGCGACAGCCCCAGGAAATTCATGACGATGCCGACCGCGATCGAGAGGATGAGAACAGCGTAAAATTCGTGGGCTCCCTCGTACGGTTCGTCCAGTCCCTCGGGCCAGTCGAAAGTCTCCGCAAAGGCATAGGCCGCGGAGCCTGCGAGGGTAGGAATCGCAAGGCATCCAACGCCGATGATCCCGAGGGTGTACAGCAGGGTCGCAAGCGAACCGGCGAGCGGCCGCAAGGCCTCCGCCGCCTCCTTTGTCGTCGTGATTTGGGTGATGCCGTGCTGATGGAGCGTCGCGGCGCAGCAGAGGATGACGAAGAACATGACGAGGTTGGAAAAGAATGTCCCGAGCCCGACGTCGATCTTGCGATTCAGAATCTCGTCCGAGGTCGCTCCGTAGCGCTTGACGATCATCCGGCGGCCCTTCGCCTGCTCCTCCTCCACTTCCTGCGCCGCCTGCCAGAAGAAGAGGTAGGGGCTGATGGTTGTGCCGAGGATCGCCACGATCGTTCCCCAGGATTCGCGATCCTTCGGCCAGCTCGGCACGATGGTATCGTGGAGAACGCCGGCCCAGTTGGGCCGGGCGATGAAGGCGGTCAGGATGTAGGCCCCGAGGCTCAGGACCAGCCACCTCAGGACGTCCGCTATCTGGTGGTAGCGGAACTTCACGGTGACGAACGCGATGACGACGCCGAAGACGATGACGAATAGATGCGAATTCAGACCGGTCAGGAGCTCCGCCGCGTCGGCCATGCCGGAAAGGTCCGCCCCGACATTGATCGTATTCGCGGCGAGGAGCAAAACGACGAAGGCGATGCAGACCACGCGCGGAACCTTCTTCCGCAATCCGCTCGCCAATCCCTCGCCGGTCACCATCCCGATTCTCGCGCACATCATCTGCACGGCGCCCATGAGCGGCCAGGTGACGAGCGACGTCCATAAGAGGCGGGTGCCGAGCTGCGCACCCGCGATAGAGTAGGTGGCGATTCCGGACGGATCGTCGTCGGCTGCGCCTGCGATCACGCCGGGGCCCATGAGGCGGAGGATCCGCGTGACGACGCCGATCGGACGCTGTTTTGGATCCGGCGAACTCATGCAGTTATTCCGGACGGACGATGCGGCTCGGAGCCCGACCGCGCTAGCGCCGGCTCAGCCGGTTGAAAAGCCAGACGCCGAGGCAGACGAAGGCCACGTTCGGCACCCAGAGGAGCAGGTCGGGCCGGTACTCGGGATGATGGTCGAGCCATCCGACCATCACGGTGAGAAAGTAGTAGGTGAGGGCGAGCAGCACGGCCAGCCCGAGGTTGGCGCTCGTTTCCCTGCGTGAAACCGTGATGCCCAGCGGAACGCCGACGAGCGCGAAGGAGAGGATGGCGAATGCCGTCGTGAACTTTTCCTGGATCGTCAGCGCCACCTTCATCTTCGCTCGGGCCAGGTCGCCCTGCGTGTCCTTCAGGGCCTGCTTGAGTCCGGGCTCCCCGCTGAGTTCGCTGTAGGTCATCCACGGAAGCTTCTGCCGAATGACGACGCGCCCGAAGATGCTGTCGAGGGACAGGGGGATCGGGTCGGACAGGTCGAAGGTCGCGATGGCGGGCGATTGGGAAAAGTCCTCGGGCGCCTTTGGGTCGACCGTCTGCACCTGGGCGTTGGCGAGGACGACGATGATCTGGTTTGTCTTCGCGTCGTAGTCCACGCGCCCCGAGGCCGCGCGCAGGAAGCGTATGGCCCGATGGTCCGAATCGAGCTGCCAGAGCCAAAAGTCCTTGAGGCCGTCCTTGTCCTTGGCGCCGATGTAGAGCACGTAGCCCGGGAATTCCCGGATGAAGGTCCGGGGAACGATGAGGTTCAGGGGATTGGCGTGCATCGCCGCGTTCAGATCCCGGTCGTAGACCACCCGGGCTCGGGGCATCCACTGGAAATTGACCCAGAGGCCCAGGGTCGCGCAGAGGAGGGCCAGTATGAAGATCGGCCGGGCGATCCGAGGCATCCCGATCCCGGCCGATCGCATGGCGGTGATCTCGCTGTCGGCCGAAAGCCTCCCCAGCGTCAGCAACACCCCGGTGAGGATCCCCATGGGGAGCGCATACGACGCCACGAACGGGAGGAGCAGGGCGGTCAGCCAGACGAACTTGAGGAGCGGCAGCTGCCCCGCGAGGAGGGGCCCGATCAGGTCGCGCAGGAGATTCCCGAGCATGAGGACGAACGCGAGCAGCATGACCGCCCCTGCGCAGCTCACGAGGACGCTCTTGAAGATGTGGCGGTCGAGGAGATTCACGGACGAGGGCGGGAAGGGGAAAGCGGAACTCGGAGGGGCGCTGGGCTCAGGATGGGATGCTCGATCCGCCTAGCCGAGGCCTAAATCGAATTGGGCCGCCCCCTCGGTTCCGGGCTCCGGCGGCAGCAGGCAGGATTCGTTGTCGAAGGCCGTGCTGTTGACGCGCGTGCCGACCCGCACGGCCGCAAGCGATCCGTTGGGCGCCGGGCCGAGAAGGGGCTCCATATCCTCCGGCCGGGTCGCGCGCGGGTCCAGCCATCGGTCGAACTGATCCCGCAGCAGGATGACGGGCATCCGGTGGTGTATGGGCCGCATCACCGCATTCGGCTCGCTGGTGATGACGGCGCACGTCTCCAAATGGGTACCGTCCGGCAGGCTTCGGCTCTCCCAAATCCCTGCCAGGCAGAAGGGCTGCGAGCCGGGGCTTCGGAAGAGCCAGGGAAGCCGGGCCTTGCCGATCTTCTCCCACTCATAGAATCCGCTCGCTGGCAACAGGCAGCGCCGCGTGCGAAACGCATCCCGGAATGATGGTTTGGACGCGAGGGTCTCGGCCCGGGCATTTGGCCGGCGCTCCGATCCCGGTGAAGCCCATGCCGGAATCAGGCCCCAGTTCAGCCGGGCGATCTCCAGGCCGGTGCCCGCCGGTGCGGCACGCACGGCCGGGATCAATTGCCCTGGCGCGAGGTTGAAGCGCGATGCAAATTCCGCCGGCGGCTCGAGGCCCAGCTTGTGGACGATTTCCGCAAGATGCTCCTTCAGCAGCACGTAGCGGCAGCACATGACTGGAGAAGGGTAAGGAACGCGGGCCGAACGCCAGCTTGAAGGTTTGCCTCGGCACTTTGGGCCGCCGATCCTGTCGCACTTCGGCCATGCGAATCCCCTCCTGCATCCTCCTTCTGGCAGTCCTCGGCGTTTCCCTCGTGCCGGTGCGCGCCGAAGAGGGGGAGACATTGCCCGAGCGCCAGCTGAAACTGATCGCCGAGCGCCAGCGCAGCCTCCTGGAGGATGCGGCAAAGCAGGGGGAAAAACTCGACAGCGAGAGCCTTCGTTCGCAATTGCAGGAGATAGTCCACGAGTACGAGATCTTGTTGCAGGAGAATCCGAAATTCGCGGCCGGCTACGCGGCCGAGGGGTATCTCATGAGCAAGGTCGGCATGCGCAAGGAGGCCGTGGGTCTTATGCTCAAGGCGAACCAGCTCGATCCGGATATTCCCCTGGTGAAGAACCAGATCGGCAACTACCTCGCCGAGGAGGGAAAGCCGCTCGAGGCCGTCAATTATTTCATCGCGGCCATCAAGCTCGAGCCGAACGAGCCCCTGTACCACTACCAGCTGGGGACGCTCCTGCACGAGGCCCGGGACGACTTCCTGAAGAGCGGGGACTGGACCCGCGCCTCGCTCGACCACGCGGAGCACGAGGCGTTTCGGCGCGCCGCCGAGCTGGCGCCCGATCGGATAGAGTTCACCTACCGGTACGCGGAATCCTTCTACGACATGCCCCAGCCCGATTGGGACCAGGCCCTCAAGGTCTGGGGCCAGCTGGAGGAGAAGGCACCGAGCGCGATTGAGCGGCAGACCATGCGGATCCACGCCGCCAACATCCTGATCAAGCAGGGAAAGTTCGACTACGCGACGACCCTCCTGAACACGGTGAACGAGCCGGCCCTGCAGGAACAGAAGCAAAAGCTGATTGCGCAGATCGCCGAAAAAGCGAAGAAGTGACCGCGATTTTCCGCGGCATGTCACTCCTGGATAGATTGGAACGAGCCTTCGGGCGCTTCGCCCTTCCGGGCCTCTCCCTGTACCTCGTCATCGGGCAGGTCGGCGTCTATCTGCTCGGGGCGCTCGAGCGGCTTAACCTGGGTCTCCTCATCCTAATCCCGGAATTCGTGCTTCACGGGGAGCCCTGGCGGCTCGTGACGTTCCTCCTGGTTCCGCCGCCCGTCAGCCTTCTCTTCATAGCCTTCGCCTGGTGGGCATTCTACTTTATGGGCAGCGCCCTCGAGGAATATTGGGGCGCGTTCCGCTACAATCTCTTTCTCCTGGTCGGTTACCTCCTCACGGTCGGACTCGCGTTCATCGAGCCCGGGGCAGTCGTGAGCAATTCGTTCCTGGCCGGCTC
>Ga0265313_10000159_pt1 | contig 70412 bp, 59 predicted proteins | sample 4123metaG_FD_203122 | JGI IMG/M metagenome (GOLD analysis project Ga0265313, IMG submission 203122) | Rhizosphere microbial communities from Carex aquatilis grown in University of Washington, Seatle, WA, United States - 4-1-23 metaG | ecosystem: Host-associated > Plants > Roots > Rhizosphere >... | reverse complement strand
CCGATTCCGACCTCGCCTCTACATCGACATCGACAGCCAACAACCCCTCTGCGCCATCGCGCCGTGGAGTGTCGATGCTCCTCCCTCGTTCATTCGCGCCGCTCGCGGCAACGCTCCTCGCGGTCCTCTCAACAACCGGCTGCGCCGAGCTGCTTGGGAATCACGCCCAAGACGAACAAGCCATCTTGGCAAAGGCGCTGCGCGACACGCGCGAGCAAGGCGCCGCGAGGGCCGCGCGCTCCCAGCGCGCGATCGCCGCTCGGGATGAAGATCCCTACGAGAGCCCCGCGGGCGACAGCCCCGCGGGCGAGGCCCCGTCGGACGTCGAGACGCGCCAGCAGATCGCCTCCTTGGAGCGGGAGGGGTGCGCCGATCCCCGGACGCGGGTGATCGGCAGGGATTGCAAGCGCTTCGACGCGAGCCCCGAGGGCTTGGCGATCGCGGCCGCGCAGGAGAAGGAGATCCTCGCCGGGATGGCCGCCGCGAACGAGGCGGGGGAGCGCCGGGCTGCCTACGAGGCGTCGCCAGCGGGCAAGGCGGAGGCGGATCGTCTCGCGCGCAGCCTGGCCGAGGGCCGAGCCATCGTCGACGCCTTCAGGCAGTGCGTCGTCGCTAGCGTCTCTTCGCCGGCGAGTCTGAAGCTCAGAATTTATGACCAGGAATTGTATTGCGAGAAGCTCCACGCGACCGTGAATCGCTGCCACGACGCTGCGCGGTGCGACGATCTAAACGACCCTGGCGCGTGCGTCTATTACGGCGGGCTATTCGGGGCGTGGACGGAAGGGTGCCAGTGAGCCCCCCCGCGTCCCCTGCCCTGCTCTCGGTCCCCGAAGCCGCGCGCTACCTCAGCATCGGCGAGACGCTCTTCCGGCGGGTCGTGCTGCCATCCTTGACCGTCGTCGCCATCGGTGGACGCCGCCTTTGCCGTCGGGCAGACTTGGAAGCGTGGGCAGGCATGCCGCGGGCTGGACGCTTCGACTCCCCGAAGGCCGTCACGTCTACCTCGTACGGTTCCAGCACGAAGGCCGGACCGTCGAACGGAGCACGAGTGAGCGAGATCGAGGCGCGGCTACGAAAATCGCTGCGGAGATCTACGGCCGCGTAGTCACCGGCCAGCGCGCGCCGCGCGCCGTCAACGAAGATCTCGTCTCTGCCATGGCCGCATGGCTCGCGGACTACGCCTCGACTCACACGCCGGAGACCGCGGCGACGGTCGAAGCGTACGTGCGAGGCTTCCTTCGATTCTTCGAAGGCTTCGATCGCATGACGGAGCCTGGCTTCACGGCGTACATGCGCGAGAGGACGACCGCCGTAAGTCGCTCGACCCTGCGCAAGGAGATGAGCGCGCTTCGCATGTTCGCAGCGTGGGCGAAGGCAGAGCGGGGCATCGCCCTCCCAGCCGTGCCGAGCGTTCCGAAACGTGGCCACCCGGGCGTGCGCGGCAAGCACGCGCGGCGCCGACAAGCGACCGTCATCTCGCCGGAGGACGTCTCTCGCCTCCTAGCCGCCATGCCGGTCAAAGGCCCGCGTAGCGGCGCGTGGGTCCGCCCGTTCTTCGCGCTCATGTGGGAGACCGCGCTCCGGCCCTACTCCACGATCGCCAAGCTCCAAGCGCCCTTGCACTACCAGCACGGGGCGAAGACGCTCTTCGTGTCGAGGGAGATCGACAAGGCGCGCTACGAGCGGACGATCCCCTTGACCGCGGCCGCGAGGGAGGCGCTCGACCTTGTAGCGCCCCAAGGCCATGTTGGGGCGCTCTTCCCGCACGTCGACAAGGATGCCATGCGCGAATCGCTCGCCGCCGCGGTGCGAGTCGCCGGCGTCGGGGGCGTGATCTCGGTCTATGACTGGCGCCATTCGCGCATCTCGCAGCTCGCTAACTCGGGCGCGCCGCTCGCGGGCGTGGCGTTCCTCGTTGGCCACAAGCACGTCAGCACCACGTCGATCTACGTGCACGCGTCGGCGGCCGCCGGGGCGATGGCGCTGGCGGCCGTCAACGGAGCCGACTACGGTGCGCGCCGTGCTTCGAAGCCGAGCCCCAGAAGAGCGCCCCAGTTAGCGCCCCAGCGCCCCAAGAAAGGGCGGGCTCCTACGGTCCCCGGCGAGTAGGCACAACCCTTGCCGTATCGAAATACAGCCTAAAAATAGCACGCGAACGTGGCGGAATTGGCAGACGCACCAGATTCAGGTTCTGGCGGGGTAACTCCCATGAGGGTTCAATTCCCTCCGTTCGCACATCGATCATCTCGAGCGGCGTTCCGAACGAACGGACCCTGGTGGTGACGGGACGGCCGGGACAAACCGCCGCCCCACGCCCGAGCCGGAATATCTCACAGGCCAGAGCGCAAGACGGCGCCCCAAGGTAACGGCCAGCTGAGGCGGAGACTTCAGGTGGGCCGCAGCAGAACTGCTTCCAGCCCGCTCGGCGCCGGAAAAATCGCGCCAGCTCCGATCGACAAGGCACGCTACAAATGGCCTTTTTGGCCGCATTCGGGGCAATACCACCGCCCCGACCCGTCGCGCTCCGCGTCGTCGATCGCTTTGGGGCGCCCGTACTGTCCGGGGTCGTGGTGCCAGCCCGAGGCCTTGAATTTCCGCACGGCGGCCACGCGGGCCATCACCGGTAGGTCGCGTTTGCCGCAAACTTCGGCGGACGCGCGACGGCAGGCGTCGCATACGACGCGCAGGTGGGCGGCTTGCACCACGGCGAGGGGCACGCCGGGATGTTACTGCTCGTCCGCGCAGTGTCAACGGACGGTAGAGGCCGACGCGAGCTCCACCCCAAAGTCCGCTCGGCGTGCCCCTTCGTGCGGTCGTGGCAATCCCGCGGGCGAGATTGTACGGCCTGGACGGATGAGCGATACTGCCGCGCGATGCGCGTCTCTCGCTCGATTCCGTTCGCGGTCGCGGCAAGCGCTGCGCTCGTGGGACTGGCCGCCCCGGCCGCGTATGCCCAATCCGATGCCGACCGCGCGACCGCCCGCTCGCTCGGCGTCGAGGGGCAGCAAGCGCTCGAGAACAAGGACTACAAGTCCGCCGAGGATCGCTTCCGCCGCGCCGAGTCCCTCGTGAACGCACCGACGCTCATGCTCGGCCTGGCGCGCTCCCTTGCCGGTCTCGGAAGATTCGTCGAGGCACAAGAAACCTACAACCGCATCATCCGCGAGGGTGTGACACCGGGGGCACCCGAGGTGTTCAAGAAAGCCCTCAACGACGCGAAACGAGAAGTGGAAGGCGTGGGACCGAAGATCGGCGGCGTCACGATCACCGTCCATGGATCGGGCGGAGCCGAGGTGCCCAACGCGAAGGTCGTCCTCGACGGATCACCGGTGAGCACCGCCTCGCTCGGGGTGCGCAGGTCGATCGACCCGGGCTCGCACCAGCTACAGGTCAGCGGCGAGGGGTTCAAAGCCGCCGAGCTTCACTTCGACGTGACCGCGGGGGGCTCGGTCGATCAGCCCGTCACCTTGGAAGCCGAGGCAGCGGCGGTCACCGTCCCCGAGGCCACTCCGGGGGCTGCGCAAGGCGGGATGCCGCCTCCCGCGGCCGAGCAGCCCTCTTCGTCGAGCTCCGGCGCGCGAGGCATCCTGCCATGGGTGGCGTTCGGCGTCGGGGCTGTCGGGCTCGGCGTCGGGGGCATCACGGGGTTCCTTGCCATGGGTCAGCACTCGGACCTCTCCGCCAAGTGCCCATTGACGACCTGCAGCTATGCCGGAGCCCAGAACGACGTCGACAACTACCACACGATGGCCCTCGTCTCGACCATCGGGTTTATCGCCGGAGGCGTCGGGGTCGCCACGGGCGCGATCCTGCTTCTGACGGAGCCGAAGGCGGAAACCGCATCGCTCGCTCTGCCTCCGCGGACGCACCTGCGCGTCGTTCCGGTCGTCGGCCTCGGATCGATCGGGGCAGTCGGAGAGTTCTAGTGCCGCTCGGCACAAGTTCTGCCGGTGATTGCCAGGTCGAGCGGCGCTAGCAAAGCCGCGGGACCGGTTTTGGGGTTCGGGGCGAAAGCTCCGAGAAACGAATCTAGGCCTTCGACCATCGGCTCGGGTCGACGCGAAGGCGCAAGCTCGCTATAGGCGGTCGGGCGCGCCATGATCGATGTCTACGTCTTCCGCCGGGTGCGCGCGATCGATCCCGCGCAAACGCTCGACACCGAGGCCGACGTCGTCGTCGAGCGGGGCCGCATTGCGCGCGTTGGACGCGACGCAGCGCGCGACCTCGCCTCGGGCGACCGTGTCCGTATCATCGAAGGGGCAGGAGCATGGCTGCTCCCGGGACTCGTCGACCTACACGCTCACTTGCGCGAGCCGGGGTTCGAGTGGAAGGAGGATGTGGAGAGCGGGCTCCGCGCCGCCGCCGCCGGCGGGTTCGTCGACGTCTGCTGCATGCCGAACACGCGGCCGGTCAACGACTCCCGCGTCGTCACCGAAATGCTCGTCGCGAAGGCTCGCTCGCTCGCGAGCGTCCGATTGCACCCCATCGGGGCGATCACCGTCGGTCAGAAGGGGGAGCAGCTGACCGAAATGGTCGACATGAAGGAAGCGGGCGCGGTCGCCGTCAGCGACGACGGACGATGCGTAACGAACAGCCAGATGATGCGGCGCGCCCTCGAGTATGCATCCACCTTCGACCTACCGGTCATCCAGCACGCCGAGGACCACGCCCTGACCGAGTCGGCGCAGATGCACGAAGGGGCGATCTCCACGCGGCTCGGGCTCCGCGGCTGGCCCAGGGTCGCCGAAGACGTGATCGTCGCGCGCGACGTGATCCTGGCCGAATACATCGGCGCCCGCTACCACGTCGCTCACGTGTCGACGATGGGTGCGGTGCGCCTCGTGCGTGAGGCGAAGGCGCGAGGCGCGGCGGTTACCGCGGAGGTTACGCCGCATCACTTGCTGCTCACCGACGCGGCGCTGCTTGGCTACGACACGGCGTGCAAAGTCAACCCGCCGCTGCGGGAAGCAGAAGACCTGGAAGCCCTCCGGCGCGCGCTCGCCGACGGCACGATCGACTGCATCGCGACCGACCACGCGCCGCATGGCGTCCTCGACAAGAACGTGGAGCTGGCGGAGGCCGCTCCCGGGATGATCGGCCTCGAGCTGTGCGTTCCGCTCTTGCTCGGCCTAGTGCGGAGCGGCATTCTGCCAATCGCGCGCCTCGTCGACGCACTAACGGCCGCCCCGGCGCGGGTGGTCGGGATCGACCGCCCGACGATCCGCGAAGGGGCACGCGCCGACCTGGTGATGATAGACCCGCAGGCGACCTATGCGATCGACCCCGCTCTTCTCCATTCGAAAAGCAAGAACACCCCGTTTGCCGGCCGCACCGTCACCGGCAAGGTCGTGATGACCATGTGCGAGGGGCGCGTCGTTCACGAAAGCGCCCCACCCTCCGTCCGACCGATGCGTGGCGAACATCTGGGTGGGGGAGCTCGGTGAGCGATCTCGCGAAGCACGGGTCGGATCGCGCGTGGCTTGTCCTCGCCGACGGCACGACCTTCGAAGGCCGTCCGATGGGCGCGCGCGGAACGACCACCGGCGAAGCCGTCTTCACGACGACGATGACCGGCTACCAAGAGGTCCTGACCGACCCGTCGTATCACGGGCAGATCGTCACGATGACGGCACCGGAGATCGGGAACGTGGGCGTTAACCGCGACGACACCGAGGCCGTCGGGGAGGCACCCAGCGTGGCTGGCTTCGTCGTTCGCGACGTCAGCCCGATCGCGTCGAACTGGCGCGCGCAGGAGTCGCTCGACGCCTACCTCGCGCGCTACGGTATCGTGGGCATCACCGACGTCGACACACGAATGCTGACGCGTCACCTGCGGGATCGGGGCTCGCAGAACGCAGCCATCGGGAGCGATTCGCCCGAGTCGCTCCTGCGGCGCGCGCGCGAGGCGCCCGACATGAACGGCCTGGACCTCGTGCGCTTCGTCACGCCGAAAGAGCCGTACCCGTGGACGGAGGGGCGAGGCGCATGGGCAACTTCCCCTGCCCGACCGCCCAAGCAGCACGTCGTCGTCTTCGACTTCGGGATCAAGCGCAACATCTTGCGATGCTTGGTCGACAGCGGTTGCCGGCTGACCGTGGTCCCGGCGACGGCAACGGCAAACGATGTCCTCGCCCTTCGTCCCGACGGGGTATTTCTCTCCAACGGCCCGGGGGATCCGGCGGCGGTGACCTATGCCGTCGATACCATCCGGGCGCTTCTCGGGCGGCAGCCCGTGTTCGGCATCTGTCTGGGCCACCAGCTTTTGGCCCTCGCGCTCGGCGCCAAGACCTACAAGCTCAAGTTCGGCCATCGAGGCGCCAATCAGCCTGTGAAAGACCTCGCGACGGGACGCGTTGAAATCACGACCCAAAACCATGGCTTCTGTGTCGATCTGGGCACACTCCCCCCGGGAGCTGCCTCGACGCACGTCCACCTGAACGACGGCACCTCCGAGGGCCTCGCCGTGCCGAGCCTGCGCGCTTTCAGCGTCCAGTACCACCCGGAGGCTGCGGCCGGACCGCACGACGCGCTCTATATGTTCGACCGGTTCATCCGCGCGATGGGGTAGCAGACCCGCGAACGAACATCCGATGACGTCGTCGGCATCCCGCGCACGAGAAGGCAAACGATCGCCGAAAGACCCCGTCACCGAGCGCGAACGGCGCGCTGGCAGCTGCCGAAGACGAGGCTCCTGGCTTCGCGCTCGGTGGTGCCCAGCAAGAGCGCGACGCGCGAAAACACGGCATCGGTGACGCGGCCGTGCGGCGGGGAGGCGATGCAAGCGAGGTCCCGGACCCAGGCGCGGGCGTCGTCGGGAAACGCGAGCTCGGTCACGGACACGGCGAAGGCGCGCTCGACCTCGGCATCGACGTCCCTGCGCCCCGACAGCCACCGCTTCGCGCACAGGGCGCCGCGCGCCAGCCCATGAAAAAGGACCGAGGCCTCCATCCAGCGCTCAATCCCCGTTCCGTCGCGGAGCACGCCGCCGAGCGCAGCCGCGCGCCGACGAATCTCGCTGAGCTCCAGGTCGTCGAGCTCACGCAGCGCCCCCGGGAATCGCGATGCCAGGTCGGCCATGCGCTTGCGCATCGTAGCGGCGTCGTCTTCAGGGTCGGCCTCCAGGCGGATCGCGAGAATCTCGAGGTACTTGCTGCGCAAGCCCTCCATTGCTTCACGGGACACGACGCGTGACACATGGCAAGCGTACCCCGACCGCGTGAGACGGCCATTCCTGGCATGGCGTGCGCGAAAACGGGCCGTTGCTGCACAAAGCCCACACCGGGGCTACGTTTCCATTCGTGCCCGACCGCAAACGCCAAGCCGACGAGCTGCGGCAGCAGACCGCAGAGCTCGACCTGGAGCTTCTCGCGCTGCTCGAAAAGCGCGCCCGTGCCGCCCGGCGCCTCGGCGAGTTGCGCAGGGATCAAGCGCCGCAGCTACCGTTGAGCGACGCAAAGGCGATTCGCAATCTGGTGGCGAAGTCCACCGGCGACATGCCCGAAGCGGCGCTTTTCGACATCTTCCGCGAAATCTCCGGCGCCTGTTTGACGCTCGAGCTGCCGGTCAAGGTCGGATACGTCGGCCTCGAGGGCGGACCGGGCCACAGCGCCGCGTGCGGGCGTTTCGGCCGCGGAGCCAGCCTCCTCGGCGTGGAGACCGCTGGGGCGGCGATCGACGAAGTGCTGCGGCGCCGGGCGGAGTTTGCCGTCGTACCGTTCGAGACATCGATCGAGGGACCCGTTCAGTCCACCATCGTCGCGCTGATGGCGAGCGATCTTCGGATCGCCGAGATGATCGACGCGACCTTCGACCTTCACCTGGTCTCCCGCACCGGCGCCGCGGCGGACGTCGAAACGGTGTACGCCACACCCGCGGACCACGCTTTGTGCGAGCGCCTGCTCGCCCACCATGAGCCCGCCCTCGCGGTGGTCGACGTGCGGTCGCCGCGGATCGCGTGCGATCTCGCCGCCGGGGAACCTGGCGCCGCAGCCGTCGCGAACGAGGCATTCGCCGCCCCTTTCGGGCTCGTCGTGGCCCGGCGGAGCATCCTCGATCGCGCGGGCGATCGCGTTCGGTACGCGGTCGTCTCCGCTCGTCCATCGGGGCGAACGGGGCAAGACGTCACGTCCCTCGTCTTCACCGTGGGAGACGCGGCCGGGTCGCTGCTCGACGTGCTTCGTGTGCTCGCCGAGCGCGGGATCAACCTCACGAACATCGAAAGCCACCCCGTGCGCGGCGAGGCGTGGAGCTATCTCTTCTACATCGAGCTTGCCGGCCACTTCACCGACCGGCCGCTCGTTTCGGCGTTCGAAGAGATCAAGCGCCGAACGCGCTCTTTCAAGGTCCTCGGCTCGTACCCGGCCCCGTGACCCCTTCAGTACCCCGGGCCGCTGGGCGTCGGCACCCGCCCTGACGCCGATGGGACCGACGACGGTTGCATCGACGGCGGCCACGCCGGCAGGACGCTCGGAAACGTCGACGGAATCGACGGAAACGTCGTGGGGAACGGCAGTGTGCTCGGGAACGCCGTGGGAAGCTCGGTCGGGAGCCCCGACGGCAAGAAGAACGGCGGCGCCTGAGGCTGCGCTCCCGAATCCGCTACGGCGCTTGCGATCGGGCGGGCGGACGACGGCGGACGAGGCGCGACCGGAGCTGCGGGCTTGGTGACGACGAGCTTCGGGACGTCGCTGACCGGCGACGCTTGCGGAGTCGCCGCTGTGCCTGGCGACTCGAGGACCGCCTTGCCTTCGTCGACGACGCTCGCAACGGCACGGCCCGACGGGAGAGCCGGGCTCGACGCCCACGTGCCGGTCGCGACCAGGACGGCCACGACGCCCGCCCCGAGGAGCACGGGCAGCGCGACCAGGGCAACGATGGAACCCCGCCCGCGGCGGCGGGCCTCGCCGCTCGGTGACGCCGGGAGAACGGCGGCGCCAGCATACGCGGGGGGGGCCATCGCCGCGGGCGCCATCGCCGTGGCGATAGGCGGAGCGCGGAGCGTCTGGACCGCGGGCGTCAGCGGCGGTCCGCCGGCCCCTGGCCCGCCGTGCATCCCGAGGGTCGCATGCCTCGCGGCCGCGGTCGCCCCAGCCGCCCCGGAGGCCGGTTGCCGGTTGGCCTTCTCGAGGGCGAGGCGCATCTCCGTAGCCGACGCGAACCGCAACTCCGGTCGGGGGGCCATCGCGCGATGCACCAGCCCCGCGATCTCGCGTGGCACGTCCGGAGCGGCCTGCACCAGCGGAACGACGCTGCCCTGCTCCACTCTCAGCGCGATGACAAGCGCATCGTCCCCGTTGACCGGCCGGCAGCCGGCGATCATCTCGTAGAGGATCACGCCGGCCGCGTAGACGTCGGCGCGCGCGTCGACCTTGTCTGCGCTGCGCGCCTGCTCGGGAGCCATGTACTCGGCGGTCCCCATGACAACACCGGCGACAGTGAGGTTCTTCTGCTGCTGATCGAGGCGGCGCGCCTTCGCGATGCCGAAATCGATGAGCTTCAGTACCGGTCTGCCGCCCGCGAAGGTCAAAAAGACGTTCTCCGGCTTCAGATCGCGGTGAATGACGCCAAGCGCGTGCGCGGCCTCGAGCGCCGAGAGAACCTGAAGCGTGTATTCGCTCGCCGTGGGAACGGGCAGCTTTGCTTGCCGCTCGAGCACGCTCGAGAGGGGCTCTCCCTCCAAGAGCTCCATCACGATGTATGCTTGCCCGTCGGGGGTGCGGTCGACGTCGGTCACCTGAACGATATGCGGACTGCGGATCTGCGCGGCGACGCGCGCCTCTTGCAGGAAGCGCTCGACAAGCCCCGTCCGCCTCGCGAGCTCGGGGTGCAAGACTTTGATGGCCACGCGGGTCCCGAGAACCGCGTGCCGCGCCTCGTAGACGGAACCCATGCCTCCGTCGCCGAGCAGGCGAACGAGCTGATACTTTCCGCTTACTACGCTTCCGATGCCCAGCACGGCGAACCCAGGCTAGCCCGGCCCTAGCCTCGCCCGCCAACCTTACGCGGCCTTGCCGAGCTCGCGCCCGCGCAGGATCTCGCCCACGGTCTCGGCGTCGGCAATCGCCGCGAAGACGGGCTTCAACGCGTCGTCGTTGTCCTCTCCACCGAAGGCACCGCTCGGCGCGAGCGCGCGCGCTTGCGGTCCGTCGAGCACGAGAAACACGTCGTGGAGCTTCTTCCACGGAGCATCGATCACGTACGCGATGCGTGCGCGGTTGAGCGAGAGCTCTTCGTTGCCACGGCGGATGAGCACGCGGCTATTGGTCACGAAGTAGCGCGTGGCACGAGCCAGGCGGGCGGGCCGAAAGAGCGCGGCATACGCGACACCGACCGACACCGCGAGGAGCAGGAGCATCCCCAGAGCCGCGCCTCCGACGAGCGCCGCCGCAAGCGCGGGAGGAAGGGCGTGAAGTCGCAGCACGCGCGCCAAAGTGGGCACCGACTTCGCCAGCGAGCGGACGAACGTGATCGCAAGCACCGCGCCAGAGAGCGCCATGATCGCGCGCCGGGACGTCCACGCCGAAGCGAGCGGTGCCCCCGACCACAAAACCCGCTCACCGGGATCGAGACGCTGCGCGAGCGGCCGTTCCGAGCTCCCAAGGGGCGCGCTCGGTTCGACGCCGCGAATGATCGCCCAGAGGCGGTCGGGCGTCTCGACGTCGGCCAGCGTGAGGGTGAGCGTTCTCCGGAGCGCCCCCGTCGGCACGGCGCGTACGATGACCAGGTCTCCAAACGATGCCTCGTTCGAGTTCCAGCGGATGAGGGCGTAGCTGATCTGGTCGATGCCGATCGACCGACGCAACGGACCGCGCCGCCAGATGACGTGCCGCTCGGTCACGATGTATTCGACCTGGGATCGCCACCAGAGCGGGATGCGCCAGGCGCCGAGCGCCAAGGTCGCGCACCACGCGGCCAGGAGGATCATCCCCCCGACGGGCGCTTCCAGGGATTTCGCTACGACCACCGCGTAGCAAAGCGTCACGGCCGACGCGACCGTTCCGACCACCGACATGACCTTGTTCACGAACGGCACGGTCACCGCGCGACACTTCCCGCGCCAGAGGACACGCTCGCCAAAGAGCGATTCACGGGCCATCGTGCAAGAACCTCACATCAAAGAGTGTGCCTCGGCGGGGCCCATGTCCAGGCACTTTGCACATTGTCGTCCGCCCCTGTGCGTTCGGCCGACGGACCGAGACCGGCTCAATTTCAGTCAGCGCGGAAGCGGGCGCGCCCCGTGGCGTGGCGTCGAACCGCGGGCATGTGCGCGCGCGACGAGGGCATCGCACAGGCCCGGCATCGACAAGCCGTGCGCGGCCGCGGCTTCGGGATAGAGGCTCGTGGCGGTCATTCCCGGGAGCGTGTTCACTTCGAGCAACGTGACGACCTCGCTGCGATCGTCGCCATCGCCGACGATGAAGTCGACGCGCGACAGATCGCGACAGCCGAGGACGGTGTGCGCCGCCACGGCAAAGCGCTGGACCCGGCGCAGCACGTCGGGCGCGAGCTCAGCGGGGCAAACGTGAACGCTCCGGCCCGGCGCGTAGCGCGCCTCGTATGTGTAGAAGGGATCGAGCGGCGAAAGAACCTCCGTTGGGGGTAGCGCGGTGGCCGCGTCGAGATCGAGCACCCCGCACGTGACCTCGCGCCCGATCGCGAAATGCTCCACGATCGCAAATTCGTCGATCGCCCACACCGCCTCGAGCGCGCGCGCGACCTCATCCGTCGATTCGGACGCGTCGAGGCGCGAAACACCGATACACGACCCCTGCGACGACGGCTTGACGACCACGCGCCGGCCGACCTCGCGTCGAGCCTGCTCCGCGGCCGCGCGCGCATCGCCGCGAGCGATCGCGATCCCCTTCGCCACCGGAAGCCCCCCACTCCCCAGGAGTACGCGTGCCACGCGCTTGTGCATCGCCGTCGCGCTCGCGAGAACATTCGAGCCGACATAGGGCAGCCCGAGCACCTCGAACAGACCTTGCAGCGATCCATCCTCCCCTACCGCTCCGTGGGCGACCGGAAACGCGACGTCGTAGCCACCCGTGCAGAGCGATTCGGCGAGGTACGCGTCGAGCTCCAGCCGCACGACCCGATGCCCCGCTTCTTCGAGCGCCTTGGCAACGCCCGCTGCCGATGCCCGGCTCACTTCCGCTTCGGTCGAAGGACCCCCTTGCACGACGGCGACCGAAAACCGGCCCGCCGAGCGCGACCCGCCGCCTCGGTCGCGGAGCCGCGTCATGTCCTTTCGGACTTCGTGTCGGACTTCGTGCCGGAGAGGTCCACGAGGTCGATCGCTAAGCGCATCGCGACGTCGAAGATCCGCGGATCGCGGTAGAATTCGCCGAAACACACCCGCCCGATGCCCGCGTTCGCGACCAGGCGGAAACAGCCCCAGCACGGGCTTGCCGTGACATACACGGTCGCGCCGTCGATCCGGACGCCATTTCGCGCCGCTTGGACGATGGCGTTCGCCTCTGCGTGCACGGTGCGGACGCAGTGGCCGTCTTCCATCAAGTGGCCCTCTTCGTCGCAGTGGGCCAGCCCTCGAATGCTCCCGTTGTAGCCGGTCGCCAGGATGCTCTTGTCTCGCACGATCACGGCGCCGACGAACTTGCGGTCGCACGTGGACCGCGTCGAGACCTCGCGAGCGATGTTCATGAAATACTCGTCCCAGGACGCGCGGAGCCGGGCCATTCCCCGCCTTCTAGGGCGATGCGGGCGCAGCCGCAACGGCCGAGGGGTGATGGCTTCGCTTCCATCGGGGCTCGGCGCGACGCATCGGGCCAGCGACGCACCGGCCCAGTTTGGATAAGGTAGTGGTCCGGGCTCGACCCAGAAAGAGGCGCGATTCATGCGAAGCACGGCGATTCTCTTCTTCGTGGCAGCGTTGGGCGTGGGGACGGCGGGGTTCACCCGCGACGCGCTTGCTCTCGGACCCTTGGACGTCGAGCTCGGCGCCAAGGTGGGCGGCGGCGGCGCACCGTTCAGTGGTCAACCCAACCCGCTGGGCTTCGGGGTTGGAGGTCGCGCCGGAGTGGCGTTCACCGGCTGGTACGGAGGACTCTCCTTTCTGTACTACGTCGGCGAAAGTGGAACCGTCCGCGCGGTGACCGCTTCGGAGCATTCCTTTCTCTATGGCGTCGAAGGCGGCTACGGGTTGTCGCTCCTCGGCCTCCTCACGTTGCGCGGGCTCGTCGGCATCGGAAATTTCACGGTCGACTCGACGGGCATCCTCAAACCGAGCCTGAGCAACCTCTACCTCGAGCCCGGCATCACGGCGCTCGTCTCCTTGGGACTGTGGTACGTCGGCGGCGATGTAAACATTCTCATTTTGCCCGGCATCAGCGACCCGACCAACCCCGGTTCGTCGTCGTGGGCCACCGCGCTCACGGCTCACGGACAGGTTGGGATCAAGTTCTAAAAGCGGGGGACGCGGTGGGAAATCCGGTGCTAGCCAGAGGGCCTGAGCGGCCTCGACCTCACGGTGTCCTCGCGCATCGCGCTCCGGTGAAGGCCCCGCGGTCCTCCGGAACGTCACCGACGGTGACGGATGCAGGAGAGTCGTTCTGCGTGTCGGTCCCGAATGAGCCTCCGCGGATCAACCGGTACGAGTAGTCGGTCAAGAACACGCAGTCCGTGCAGGGCGTGAAGTATGGCGCCAGGAAATCGACGTTCCATTCCGCGAGGCCCCCGGACAAGTCGAGCTGTCCCCATCGTCCCGCTCCCGAAGTAGCCGTCCCTACCGGCGCGAGGTTGACGACTCCGGTGCACGTCGTGGCGCCCGCTGGGAAATCGCATCCGGCGTTCGCATAGAGCGCGCCAATTCCGCCATCCACCGAACCCCACGGGTATTCACGCTGATCGCTGCCCCCCGCTGCCGCGTATTCCCACTCTGCTTCGCTGGGCAAGAAACCCCCGTCCCAGATGCAGAACGCATAGGCCTCGTACCAGCTGATGCAGCTCATCGGCAGCGTCTCGTTCGATCCCGCCGCATCCGTCCACGATTGGAAAGTCGGTTCGCAGTTCAGGTGCGCCTTCCATTCGGCATCGGTCTTCGGCAGCCAGGGCTCGTCCGATGTGTCCCACCCCGGCTCGAACCCCGGACCACCGCTGTTCGCGAGACCCAAGCCGCCATTCAGGTGCGTGTGCTTGCCGGACCCCACAGCCGGGACCCACCCGGCCACGCTCGCCGCCACGAACTGCCGGAACCGGCCCACCGTGACCAGATACTTGTCGAAGCGAAACCCGCTCACCCAGGCCGGATCGGCCTCCGCCGTCGCACCGCTGCCGTCGTTGGTGTACGTCCGATAGTACATCCCGCCCGGCACCTCGAGGCTAGCGCAGCAACTCTCGCCGCTTGCGCCGCAGTCGGTGGTTCCGGGCGCGCTCACTTTGCAGCTCGCGCCCTCCGTCGTCGACCCCGCGCAGGCGCCCCCGCCGCAGATGTGCGTCGCGCAAGGCCACACGCTTGCCCACTGTCCCTCCGCTCCACATGTTTGCACGCTGCCATCGCCCGAGCACTGGGTGGCGGGCGTACATGCCTCCTGAGAAACGGAGCCGTCCCCGCCCCCGGCGTGCGCGTCGTCGACGCCGCCGTCCCGAGCGATGGGGCTGGCCCCCGTCCCGGCGCTGCACCCGGCGAGGCCAACCATGATGACGGCCCCTCGTCGTGGTCGAGCCGCGGTTCGGAGTCTCACCAGAGGCAGTTTGTCAGTCGGCGGACCCCGAAGTCCAGCGTGCGGCTACCGCGCTTTCGTCGCAACAGTTCCGTGGTCGTCGCAATGCGAGTCATGCGGATGGTGCAGGTGGCCGTCCACGACATAGTCGACGTGATCGCCGTGCGGGATCGCGGCATGGCCACAACTCGGGCCATGCCGATGCGCGCTCGGGTGCGATCCGCAGTCGTGCCCTTGTGTACACGCGTCCGGGTTCTTCGCGCTCACGGCGATGACGTGCTCGTCGAAGTGGTCGCCATGAACGTGATGAAGATGGCCGTCATGGAGATAGTCGCGATGCCCCTCGTGCTCGACGACCTGGTGACCGCAGCCTTCCTTGTGCTGGTGCTCGTGTTTCTCGTGAACGAGATGAGGTTGCATGCTTTCTCCTCTGGGTCGATGGGGAGTGGTTACGCCGGCGCTGCGAGTCGGCAAGCGGGCTCGCCTTGCGCCCGGCGATCGACCGGCGAAGGCAGAGGTCGGGGCCCTCGGGCGGCTGGGGGCTTGTCGACCGGCTGAATTCCGCTCATAGTTCTGGTACTTGAACGCGACTTTCAACATCAGGCGCCTGCGGATCGCCGCTATCGTTGCCGGCGCGGTCGCGGTCCTCTTCTTCGTGCTGTCGGGCGGCCATCGACCCACATCGACGCAGACGACGGCGGGCGGCGAGCAGCAGCTCGTCGCCATCCTTCAGTACCTCGAGTCCGACTACCCGGCGGCGGTCGCTTCCAACAACGCCGGCGAGCTGGACGAGCAGCGCGCGTTTTCGGCGGACGCGCTGGCGATCGCCGCGCGCCTGCCCGTGATCGCACCGTTCTTGGGTCGCGTCGCATCGATCGACGCACGGGTTCGGCAAGCATCGGACCCGGCGGGGGTGAGCGCCGATTGCGTGTCTCTGGTCGACGATCTCATCGCAGCGACCGGCATCTCGCGAAGGCCTACGGGCACCCCCGATCTCCAGCTAGGCGCGCGAATCTTTGCGCAGACGTGCGCCAGCTGTCACGGGCCTACCGGAGCTGGCGACGGCCCGGCGGCCGCGGCTCTGAAACCGAGGCCCGCGAACTTTCACTCCCCGGAGGTAATGGCAGGGCTCACGCCGTTCAAGGCGTTCAACGTCATCCATTTCGGCGTCAAGGGCACGGCGATGCCTCCCTTTGCGACGCTGGATGAAAAACAGAGCTGGGCGCTCGCGTTCTACCTGTTCTCGCTGCGGCAGCCCCAATGCGACCATCCCCCGCCGCGCGTGTCGCTCGACGATCTCGCGAACCGATCCGACGAAGAGCTGGCGAAGTCGGTCGGCGCCGCGGAAGTCCGATGCCTTCGGCGGCGGTTTCTCGAACCGGACGCGCCCACGCACCTCGTCAGCGCGCACGCCCAAGTCGAGGCGGCCGCGCACCGGGCGGAGCGAGGCGACCGCGCGGGCGCAGAAAAAGCGATCTTAGATGCCTACTTGAGTGACGTCGAGCCGGTCGAGCCGTGGCTGCGTGCACGGCATCCGGAGACGCTCACCCAGCTCGAGAAATCGTTCGCCGCCACGCGGGCCGCGATGGAGCAGGGCGACCCAAGGGCAAAAGACGAGGCCGCGCGATTGATGGGGCTCCTCGACCGTGCCGCCGGTTCTCCCGCGGCGACCACGAGGGCGTCGGCGTTCTGGTTCGCGCTCCTCGTCATCGTTCGTGAGGGCTTCGAAGCGGCGGTCATCGTGGCCGCCCTGCTCGCCGTTCTGAAGAAGAGAAAGCAAGTATCTCGCGCGCGATTCGTCCACGCAGGCTGGACCTCCGCGCTCGTCGTCGGCGCCGTCGTCTTCGCGCTCGGCCGAAAAGCCCTGGCCGGGGCGATGGACGAGAAGCTCGAGGGATTCCTGGCTTTCGTGGCGGTCGCGATGCTCCTGCACGCCGCGCTATGGCTCAATGCACGGTCCACCACACGCAAGACGATGGGCGACCTTCGAGAGCGAACCCAAGGCGCGCTCGACCGCGGCGCGGTCGCCCTCTTCGCGATCGCGTTCGTGGCGGTCTTCCGGGAGAGCTTCGAAACGGCCGTCTTTCTCGAGGCCCTCTCGATCGACGCGCCATCGGCGGTCGTGTGGGGCGGATGCGCGGGTGCGGTGCTGCTCGTCGTCCTCGTCGTCGCCGTCGACCGTCTGGGCCTCCGCCTGCCCATGCGGACACTCTTCCGAGCCTCGACCGTGGTCCTTCTCGCGACGGCCGTCGTGCTTCTCGGTCAGGGCATCCACTCGCTCGAGGAGGTCGGTCTGCTCCCGTCGCGCCCGATGGGATCGCTGCGCATCGAGCTTCTCGGCATCTACCCCGACTGCATCGGCGTTCTCGCCCAGGCCGCGCTCTCGTTCGCGCTCATCCTTTGGAGCGTCTTGAACCGCTCTCCCGCGCCGAGGGTGCCCCGGCTCGACCCCGCGGAGTAGGCGGTCCACGCCTTGCCGCGGCCGGCGTCCGCTTTTTGTTCGCCTTCGACGGCTTGGAGGCGCCACGAACGCGCAAGCACCCCTGCCCGAGAAAGTCGTAGATCCCCTCGACGACCTCCTTCTCGGAGTACGCGGCTTCTCGCCGCACCACTTGGTACAGAATCTCCTTCATGGCGCCCAGAATCAGGTACGCGAACATGCGCGCGTCGCCTTGCGCCACGACGCCGAGCTGCTGGCCCTCGCGCAGGCTCTCGCTGAGGAGGTTCTCGACCACCTCGTAGAACGACTGCAGCTTCCGATCGAACGATGGGTCCAGGCCCACTGCGTCGCTCAAGAGAATCTTGGTCGTGGGACGGTCCTCGAGAAGGGTGCCTACGATGCGACGGGTGTTCTCGTGCACCTGATCGGCCACGGTTCGCCCGGGATCGTTGGGGTCGACGCGTACGATGGCCATCGCGATCTGGGCGAATGCTCGATCGACAATCTCCTCGAACACCGCGCGCTTGTCTTTGAAGTAGAGGTAGAACGTGCCGCGCGCGATCCCCGCAGCCGCCACGATGTCTTCGATCTTCGCCTCGTGATAGCCGCGCCGCGCGAAGACGTCGCGCGCGTGGTTCAGAATTTGCTGCCTGCGTTCGACCTTACCCATCAGCGTTGAGGTGCCGGACACTACCATGGGGGCCTGACTGACACTCGTGTCAGTCGGGCGTGCCTTCAGTGCGCCTCCAGCTGCCAGGGCGCCGAACTTTGCCCAAGCCGGCCCTTGCGCCGAAACGCTGGCGAAAAGGGGCCTTTCCCCTCAATCGACGCTGGTAGAAAGACCTTCCCCCCGGAGCCCATTCAAGCTAGGACTTCTGACTGACACGCCAGTCTAGTGCCCCGAGAGGACCGCACATGGGAACGAGCGGGCGAACGCAGCTTGCGATTGGGATGGACGTGGGCTCGACGACGGTGAAGGCCGTCGTCGTGGATCCGAGCACGAAGGCGATCCTCTGGAGCGACTACCAGCGCCACCATACAAAGCAGCCCGAGTACGTACTGTCGATGCTGCAAACGATCCTGGGCGCGTTCCCCGATCACCCCGCCGCTGGCTGGCGGATGTTCTTGACCGGATCGGGCGCGTCGCCGCTGTGCGCGCCGACCGGCGGGAAGTTCGTTCAAGAGGTCAACGCGGTCACGCTCGCCGTCGAGCATTTGCATCCGGACGTCGGGTCGGTGATCGAGCTCGGCGGTCAAGACGCCAAGATCATCATGTTCAAGAAAGACGAGCGAACCGGCGCGAAGACGCCGACCGCGTCGATGAACGACAAGTGCGCGTCCGGCACCGGCGCCACGATCGACAAGTGCTTCCTCAAAGTCAACGCTCCCCCCGAGCTCGTGACGTCGCTTCACTTCGACGACACGAAGCTGCATCACGTCGCCGCCAAGTGCGGCGTCTTCGCCGAGACCGACATCGTCAATCTGATCAAGAGCGGGATCCCGTCCAACGAGGTCCTCTGCTCGCTCGCCGACGCGATCGTCCTGCAAAACCTCAGCGTCCTCACTCGCGGAGGAACACTCAAGCATAGGGTCCTGCTCCTCGGCGGCCCCAACACATACCTGCCCTTCCTCCAGGAGTGCTGGCGACTTCGAATCCCGCAGACGTGGAACGAGCGCGGCTACGACTGGCCCAAGGATCGGCCGATCGAGGAGACGATCTTCGTTCCCGAGAACGCCCAGTACTACGCGGCGCTCGGCGCAGTGCTCTACGGACTCCACGAAGAGGCACACGTCGGTGTGTTCTCCACGGTCGATCGGCTCCATGACTACATCACGACCGGTCGCAAGGCACGCCTCGGAGAAACCGCGGGACCACCGCTCTCCAAAACGCGCGTCGAGCTCGACGAGTTCCGTGAGCTCTATCGCATTCCCCGGTTTCAACCGAAGCGCTTCGACGAGGGGCAGACGGTTCGCGCGGTCGTCGGCCTCGACGGAGGGTCGACGTCGTCCAAGGCAGTCCTCGTCGACTACGAAAGCGGCGACATCCTCTGCAAGGCGTACCAGCTCTCGAAGGGCAACCCCATCCAGGACACGAAGGAGCTGCTCACGCAGCTGCGGGAGTACGTCGAGATTGACCAGAAGGCCAAGCTCGAAGTCATGGGCTTCGGCGCGACCGGGTATGCCGCCGACGTTCTCCAAGAATGCGTCCGCGCCGACGTGAACATCGTCGAGACAGTCGCGCACATGTTGAGCGCGGTTCACTTCTTCGGCGACGTCGACGTCATCTGCGACATCGGCGGCCAGGACATCAAAGTCCTTTTCATGAAGAACGGCGATATCAACAACTTCCGCCTGTCGAACAGCTGCTCTGCCGGAAACGGAACGCTCCTTCAGGCCACGGCCGACTCCTTCGGTGTGAAGGTGGCCGACTTCGCCGACGTCGCCTTCAAGGCCGAGCTCGCGCCCAAATTCTCGTACGGGTGTGCGGTTTTTCTCGACACCGATCGCGTCAATTTCCAGAAGGAGGGCTTCTCGAAAGAAGAGATGCTCGCCGGCCTCGCGCAGGTCTTGCCGAAGAATGTGTGGCAGTACGTCGTGCAGATCCCGCGCCTCGCGGCTCTCGGCACGAAATACGTGCTTCAAGGAGGCACGCAGTACAACCTCGCGGCCGTCAAAGCGCAGGTCGACTACATCAAAGAGCGCGTGCCCGACGCGCAGGTCTTCGTGCACCCGCACACGGGCGAGGCCGGCGCGATCGGGGCCGCCATGGAGACGCGTCGGGTCGTGAAGCGAAAGGGCCGCTCGGACTTCATCGGGCTCGATGCGGCGATCAACCTCGAATACACCTCCAAGAACGACGTCGAAACGGTCTGTCACTTCTGTCCGAACGAGTGCAAGCGCACGTTCATCGACACTAGGCGGCCCGACGGAAGCACCAGCCGCTACATCGCGGGATTCAGCTGCGAGAAAGGGACCGTCGAGTCCAAAGACGCGATGCTGGCGCTCGTGGCCGAGCGCAAGAAGATCGCGCAGGAGTTTCCGAACGTCGTCGACTACGAGTCGAAGAAGGCGTTCATGCACTTCTACGACGCCGCGCCGATGCCCGCGGAAGGTACGCCGATCAAGGACGTAGAGCTGAAGAGGGGAATCTTCGGCGTTCGGCGCACGGAGGTCATGCGGCCCTTTCGGCGCTCTTCGAAAGAGAGCTGGGCGCAGCGCCAGAGGGTCCGCATCGGCATCCCGCGCGTCCTCAACATGTATACGACCGCGCCATGGTTCAGGACCTACTTCGAGGCCGTCGGGATCCCGAAGCACTGCATAGTCTTCAGTGAGGCCACCACCGAAGAGATGTGGGTCGAGGGTGGAAAGTACGGGTCGATCGATCCCTGTTACCCGAGCAAGGTCGCTCAGGCGCACATCCACCATTTGCTTTTCCATGCTCACGCGCCGGAAGACAAGAAGCCGCTCAAGTACCTATTTTTTCCCATCCTGACGCATGTCCACAACTTCGTCACGGACACGATGGACAACGCGAGCTGCCCGATCGTCGCCGGCTCGCCCGACGTGATGAAGGCGGCGTTCACCAAAGAGGTCGACTTCTTCGCCACCCGCGGCATCGAGTATCTCGATCCGTCCTTGTCGTTCGTCGAGCCGACCCTCATGGCTCGGCGCATGTTCGAGACGTTCGGGCCGCGCCTGGGTATCACCGAGGACGAGAACGACTTCGCGTGCCGAGAGGCTTGGAAAGCCCTCACCCACTTCGAGAAGGACCTCGAGACCAAAGGCCGCGCCATCCTCGAGACCGTCGAAGCCGAAGACCGAGTCGCCATCCTGATGATCGGTCGCCCGTACCACTCGGATCCGGGCCTCAACCACGGAATCCCCGAAGAGTTTCAGGTGCTCGGCTACCCGATCTTGTCGGTCCGCTCGATCCCCAAAGATCGAGCCTATCTGGACCGATATTACAAGGAGGAGCTCGATGCCGGAATCATCAAGAGCCCGCTCGAGCTCAACCACGTCTGGCCGGAGAACTACTCGGTCAACAGCGCGCAGAAGGTATGGGCGGCGAGCTTTGCGGCGCACCACCCCAACGTCGTGGTGCTCGATCTTTCGTCCTTCAAGTGCGGCCACGACGCCCCAACGTTCGGGCTCATCGACGCGATCGTCGAGAGGAGCAAGACCCCCTACGCGGCGCTCCACGACATCGACGCCAACAAGCCGTCGGGGTCGATCAAGATCCGAGTCAAGACCTACGCGCACGCGCTCAAGCTGCACGAAGAGCGCCTCGAAGACGCCGGCAGACGCAACCGAGCCCTGACCGACGCCATCGACCGGAAACGCATCGAGCTTCTGTCGCTCCGCAAGCAGCAGCTGGCAGCGCGCAACCAGCGCGACTCCGAGGTCGAATCGCAGCTCGAAGAGCTCCGGGCCCGCCTTAAGGCCTATGAAGCGCCCCCCGCCCCACCGGACGCTCACCCGTCGCTCGGCGGCGGCATCATCAAACTGGGCAAGAAGACCCCCGACGGCGTCGTGCCCGTCCAAGCACTCTAAAGCCGGGAGACCGAACATGTCCATGAACAGCAGCGTCGTTGGCATCAGCAAGAAGTCACTCCCGCTCATCGATATGGACGCGGAGTTGAAGAAGTTCGAAGAAGAGGAGCGCAAGCGCCTCGGGCTCGACGCGAAGACCGAACACTGGATCGAAGACATGGCCGGGCTCACCTTCACGAAGAAGGAGAAGGCCAAGATCACGATGCTCGTCGGCGGCCTGACGATGGCGCACGACTACTTCGTCGAAGCCGGCCTCCGCGGCGCCGGATACAACGTGCAGATGCTCGAGTGCCCGACCAACGAGGGTCTCCAGGTCGGAAAAGAGTTCGGCAACCGCGGGCAGTGCAACCCGACGTATTTCACCGTTGGAAACCTCGTGAAATACCTCATCACACTGCGCGACAAGCACGGGATGACGGCCAAGGAGGTCGTCGACAAGTATGTCTTTCTCACTGCCGGGGCTTGCGGCCCCTGCCGCTTCGGCATGTACGTCACCGAATACAGGAAGGCGCTCCGCGACGCCGGCTTCGACGGGTTCAAAGTCGTACTCTTTCAGCAGACCGGGGGGCTGAAGCAGGCGACCGGCGAAGAGTCCGGCCTCGATCTCAACCCCGCGTTCTTCTGGGCCATCGTCAAAGCAATCGTCGCAGGCGACGTGCTCAACGCGCTTGGCTACCGAATTCGTCCCTACGAGGTGGTCGCGGGCGACACGGATCGCGCGATCGCCGAGTGCAAAGAGATCATTTACCAGGCGCTCGAGAACAAGACGAACATTATGTTCGCGATGTGGCGGTGCAAGCCGATCCTGGCGAGCGTGAAAGTGGATAAGACCCTCGCGAAGCCGAAGGTGAGCATCATCGGAGAGTTCTGGGCGATGACCACGGAGGGCGACGGCAACTACCAGCTCCAGCGCTTTCTCGAGAGCGAAGGGGCCGAGGCCGACGTCCAGCTCGTGACGGCGTGGCTCCTTTACACGGTGTGGGAGGGAACGCACGACACGAAGGACCGAGCCAATTTGCGGGGAGCTGACACTGCGAAATATGGGCTCGGCGCAATCGACGGGGACGTGTTTGGCGTCGCGAAGAAGCTGGCCGGTCTCACCGGCGCGGGGATCGCGATCCGCGCGCTCTTCCAGACGTTCGCACACACGATGGGCCTCTACGGCTACAAGCTGCCGAACATGGACGATATCGCGAGTATCAGTCACGAGTATTACAACAACGATCTCCGCGGTGGTGAGGGCCATATGGAGGTCGGCAAGCTAATCATGAACACGATTCACTCGAAGGCGCACATGACGCTGAGCGTGAAGCCGTTCGGTTGCATGCCCAGCGCCGGCGTCTCCGACGGCGTGCAATCCGCCATCACCGAGAAGTTTCCCGGGACGATTTACTGTCCGGTAGAGACCAGCGGCGACGGGCGGGTGAACTTTTATTCGCGCGTTCAAATGTACCTCTTCAAGGCAAAGCAAGTCGCCGTCGCGGAGTACGGTAGGGCGCTCGAGAAGCACGGCGTGACGCGCGAACAGGTCCAAGCGTTTCTGGAAACGAGTCCGCGGTTCGCAAGCCCTCTCTACAAGGCTGCACACGCGTATGCCGGCAATTCGGCAGACATCGTCGCCGCTGTTGCGCCGTACATCACGAAGACTCGCTTCCAGCGGTGGCAAGATCGCTTGACGGGGGCGGGCAAGGCGTCGGCAAAGATTGCCCAGCAGTCACCGCACATGGTGGTGAAGATCGTGAAGGAAGCCGTCGAGGCCGCGCCGGAGGTGGTCGAGCGAATCACGCTCGACGCCAAGCTATTCGCGCACGCGCGAAGCGCAGCGAAGGCACGCACGAAGACGGCGTTCGCCGAAGCATCGCCCGCCGAATAGGCAGAGCTCCGCTCGACGCCGACCGGAGCCCACTGCCTCTGGTGCGAAAGGGCGGATTCGCACGCCAGGGGTGCCCGGAGGGCACGAGCCGAGTCATCGAGGATTCTTTCCTTGGCGATCTCGGCGTCCTGACGGTTTTTTCCTCTCAGCCATTTTTCGACAGCCAGCCAAGGCGTACGCGTGGGCACGCGCCTTGCGGACGGCGTCCCCGGTGGGTAGAACCGGTGCGCTCCGCGTGCACATTCTCTGGCCGATCGATCCGCGGCGCAGACCCATCTGGCTGGTCGCGCTCTGGTTGGGGCTCGCCTTCAGGGTCTACGCGCTGCTCGTTCTCCGCAATCCGATGGACGTGCTGTTCTCCGACCCGGCGCGTCACTGGGAAAACGCGAAGAGCTTTCTGACTCCGGGCGCTCAAGGCGCGTCCAATCCCTACCTCTACCAGCTCTACCTCTTCGTCGTTCAGCGAGTTACCCACGAGAGCAAGCTATGGATAGGCCTCGTCACCGCGGTACTCTCGGTCTCCTACCCGCTCCTTTGGTACCTTTTCGCGCGCTCGGCGTGCCGGAACCGCATCAACGCATTGCGCTTCGCGACACTGTTGTGCTGGCTACCTTCGCACATCTCGATCTTCAGCTTCTTCATGAACGAGACGTTGATTCTGCCTCTCACCGGTCTCGCTTTATGGCTCACCCAGCGCACTCTCCGCACCGGCTCGCCCGGAAGCTTCGTCGGCACAGCGACGGCGTGGACTCTCGGAGTCCTGACGCGGTCGGTGGTCGGTCCAGTGGGCCTCGTTTGCGTAGCGGCATCCTGGTTTCGAGTCCGGGCCGGCCGTTTGATTGCGCTCGCCATTGCCGGCGCGATTACTGCCGCGCTCGTCGCCGCCGCCAGCATCCATGCCCATGTCGTCTTGAAGCGCTACACTCCTTTCGGCGACAACTCGGTCGTCGCGATCTACTTCGTGAGCGGCGCCCGCGAATACACCATAAACGTGAAAGGCTACGGCCAGTACGTCTTCTCCTCGCCCAGCCTCTACAACTCGCCGTTTAAGCCCTTCGCCGACTTCAAGTCGATTCGCGAAGGGATCGTGCCCGTCACCCTCGATCCCGAGCTGCACGGCGACGACGTCCGGATAACCCTACGCAATCAGACCGAGCGGAACCTGAAGAAGCTTCCGCGGCTCGTCTTCGAGAACGTCGTCTATTTCTCATTTGGGCATCCGTGGCCCACAGCGGGAGCGATCAATGATCGGGCGGATGTCATTTGCCTCCATGCGCGATGGATCTGGGCACCCCTCATCGTTCTCTCCTTCCTTGGTTCGGTTCTCTACATTGCGCGCCGGGGCGTTGCCTTCGTTCCCCTACTTGCCATTGGCTTTATCTTCACCTGTTACGTCCTCGGGCAGATGACCATCATGGAAGGCCGTTATCGAATGCCGCTCGAGCCCGTGGTGCTGCTCGTGCCGATCTGGCTCTGGGACTCCAGGCGTCGAGCGTGACGACGCCACCCAGCCTCAATCGCGCCCGAAGACCGCGATCAATTGGCACCCGCGTTGGTGGCTGGCCGCGTTCAAATAGTTCAACCAGAAGAGACCGTTGGAGACGGCCTTCGCGAAACGGGTGTACGGCCCGCTGGCGAAGCGCCGCAAAGCCCATTCCGGGTTCACGTTGGTCGCCCACTTCATGAGCTTGTAAGTCGGCCAGCCCCAGTTGGTCGTCGAAACTTCGCGCAGCCCAGCGGCCGCAGCATGCGCCAAAAGCTCACTTCGCGTGGGGTGGTGCACGTGACCAAAGTGCTTTTCGGTGTGATACATCGTACCCGTCGGGCAGGTGACCACCAGCCAACCGCCCGGGCTCACCATCCGGGAAAGGTGGAGCACGGCCTTTCGCTGATCTTCGACGTGCTCGACGACTTCACTACACACGACGACGTCGAACGTCTCTTTGAGGGCGTCAGTCTGTATGTCGAGAACATGAAACTTCATGTCTTTCATGCGCTCACGATTTCGCTCAACCTGGGCCGCGGCCAGGTCGGCGCCAGCCAGTGATCCGATGTCCGGCCGCTCGTGTCGCAGAATGCGAAGCAAGAGCCCATCCCCGCAGCCGACGTCGAGGAGCGACGTGCACTTCGTTCGCGGCAACGCTCGGAGCATCAAACGGCGACGGTGTCGAGCGCCGGGATTGTAACGTAGATAGTCGGGCACGACCTCCCAGAACGAGCTGTATAAAGCCGCGTTCCGCTCACCGGCTGGCTGGCTGGATTGCATCCGCGCCTTCCTCTCACTTCCTAACTCGTGGCCATTGTCGGAGGGCCACTCGCAACGGAGTCCGGCACAAAGTCAGGAGCGACCTTCTCGCGGCGCATCCACTCGTCGAGGACGATCAGCGCCCACAAAGGCTTCGAGTGGTCGCCCCTGCGCCGATCGTGCATGCCTGCCATGCCCGCAAACACCGCGCGGTCGAGCAACGGCGACTCCCAGAGCGGCGATGACGAAAGGACCGATGCAAGGCGATGGCGCAAAGGGCCCCGCAACCAACGCGCAAGAGGAATGCCGAATCCCTTCTTTCGGCGCGAGACGATCGCCTCCGGCAAGTGTGTGCGCGCGGCGAGCTGAAGCAGGTACTTGGAGGCGGCGCCGCGCACCTTGAGGGACGACGGAACGCGAAAGGCAAAATCGACGACTTCGTTGTCGAGCATCGGCGGCCGAACCTCCAAGCCATGGGCCATCGAAGCGCGATCGACCTTGGTGAGTACGGAGCCTGGCAAGTATGTCGAGAAGTCCAAGGCCAGTATTGCGTTCAGAGGGTCATGCCCCGCCGCAAGCGACAGGGCGAGCGTCGCCGGAGTCGAACCCATCCACGAGGGCGCCGCGCGAAAAAGATCGTCGAGATCGAGGCTCGACATCCAGCGCAAGTGGCGGCGTCGGGGCTCTTCGTCCCATCGGAGCACGAACCGCTTCAGCTTCCATTCCAGGCTCTGGTACGTGTCCTTTTGACCAATCGCCGAGACCACCGCGCGGAGCACGTGGTACTTCAGCACGCGCGGCAAACAAGCATAAAGACGAGCGTAGCGGTGCGCGCGATAGGTCGGGTAGCCTCCAAACAGCTCGTCGCCGCCGTCGCCGCCGAGCACGACTTTGACTCGAGATGCGGCGAGGCGCGAAACGAGAAAAGTCGGCAAATACGATGGATCGGCGAGAGGCTCGTCGAGCTTGGAAAGCGCCAGATCGATGACGTCGAGAAGATTCGATTCGCTCAGACGCTCCTCGACGTGAGACGAGCCGATTTGCCTCGCCACCAACCGCGCGTACGTACTCTCGTCGAACGTCGGATCGTCGAACGCGATCGAAAACGTTTCGAGGCGCCGCGTCGAGCGCTCCTGCGCAAGAATTGCGACGCTGGAAGAATCGATACCGCCGCTCAGAAACACACCGACGGGCACGTCGGCCACGAGCTGCCGCTCGACTGCGCGACCCAGAACGCTCCATAAGTCCTTGGCCAAGACGCCCTCGTCGCTCGGTATCGGAGCATCGTCCGGCAAAGCCCAGTATGGCGACGCCGGACCCGCCAGTCCGGCCCGCCATTCGACGCAGTGGCCGGGTGAGAGCTTCTTCACGCCGTCGATCATCGTGACGGGCGCGTGCGCGTAGTCGCTGAAAAAATACGAGAGAAGCCCATCAGTCGAGACGCGACGTGAAAGGCCCGGGTGCTGCAGAACCGCGGTCAGCTCGGAGGCGAAGACCAGGCCCCCGTCGGACAATTCGGCGTAGTATAGCGGCTTGACGCCCGCCCGGTCGCGCCCCAGAAGCAACCTTCCGTTTCGTTGGTCCCAAAGCGCGAACGCGAACATTCCGTTCAGAGCTCGAAGCCCTTTGTCCCAATGGCGCTCGCCGTGCCGCAGCAGCACCTCAGTGTCGCTTCTGGTTCGAAACGGCACGCCGGCCATCTCGAGGTCGCGCCGTAGCCGAAGGAAGTTGTAGAGCTCCCCGTTGTACGCGATGTGCGCATTGCCATCCGGCGTAGACATTGGCTGCCCGCCGCCGGCGATGTCCAAAATGGCCAGCCGGCGATGACCGAGCGCCACGAACCAGTCGCCGAAGGCACCCGACCATTTGCCCTCGGCGTCGGGCCCGCGATGCTCGATGCGGCGCAACATGGGTGACAGAATCTCGGGAGCCCACGCCCGTTGAATGAATCCGACGAAGCCACACATTCCGGGTCACCGCGGCTCGAATCCGGCGCGCCCGGCTACGGAGTAGGTGCGCTTGTCCGTTGATTCGTAGTAGGTACGAATGATTAGCTCCGCGATGATGCCGGTCCCCATCAGCTGGACGGCGACGAGCGCGGCCATGGCGGCAATTACGAACAGCGGATTTCGGTGAACCCAGACGCCCTCCGCGAACTTCTCCCAGAGAACCACGGTGCATAGGACGACCGAAAGGGTGAACATCCCGAGGCTCAGACCGCCGAACACGTAAATGGGCTTCGTTTGGTACCTATGCAGAAAGACGACTGTCGTCAGGTCGAGAATGACCTTGAGCGTTCGACGAAGCCCGTACTTCGATCTGCCCGCACGACGCGGGCGATGGTTGACCTTCACCTCCGTGATTCGCGCGCCCATGTTGAACGCGATGACGGAGATGAAGCGATGCATCTCTCCGTAGAGCCGCAGCTCCTCGGTCACCTCCCGGCGGTACACGCGAAGAGAGCAGCCCAAATCGTGTATCGGCGCCCGCGTCAGCCTTCGAATCAGCCAGTTGGCCATCCGAGACGGAAGCTTCCGAAAGACAAACCCGTCGCGGCGCTTCCAGCGCCAACCGGCCACCATGTCGCAGCCCTCTTCGAGCTTGCGGAGCATCGCGGGGATGTCGTGCGGATCGTTCTGCAGATCTCCGTCCATCGTGACGACGATATTTCCCGACGCGGCGCGAAAACCCGCATCGAACGCAGCGGTCTGCCCGAAATTGCGCCGGAAAAATATCGCACGAAGGTACGGGCGTTCCGCAGCGAGGCTGCGCAGAAGCGCGGCCGTCCCGTCGGAGCTCCCGTCGTCGACCACGACGACCTCGAACCGTGTGCCGTGTGCATCGAGAGCGCCCGCCAGCTCATCGAGAAGCGCGGCTAGGTTCTCGCCCTCGTTGAAGACCGGAATCACCACGCTCACCAAGACCTCCGCGGTGGCGGGAGCATCCGTGACGGCCTTGGGCTGGAATCCAGCCGCAGCGGTCGAAACAGAATGGGAGACCAGGGCGCTCATCGGGTGATCGGCCCACGAATCTCGAAATCCTAGTGCATCGGCGAGAACGGGTCCAGGACGCCGGCCACGCAGAGCCTCGCAGCGCCGACCCGGCGGCTGAGTAACAGCGCGTCTCGACCGGGCGAGAACCTCTACGGGCACCTCGGGTCAGAGGGAACTGGCAAAGCGGCAAGCCATTGACGGTCGCGGGGTCGTTGTAATCGCGGCGCCAAGGCGGCAGGCGGGACCAACCCCGTCGACCATGAGTGGGCTGTCGCTCGGGTCCGTCGTTGTATTCGCGCATCCAAGAGCCACAAGGACAATGGATGAAAATGGATTCGCGTGTCGCATCGAAGGGGTTTTCACCCCGGGGGGCGGACGTTGCTTCAATGCCAACCAACTTGTTGTCTTCCACTCCGGTTTCGACCGCGTCGGAGCGCGGTCAACAATTTGACGGCGCGTCAAACCCACGCACATCGAGCCCCGTCGACGGCCGGACGGCCGCCATCGCTCCGCGTCACCGGACCGGTGGAGCGAGCGGGGACGGCGCGTCATCGAGTAGAAGCGCGTAGAGGGAGGCGGGGAGCTGAGGAGCTAGGGGGCTGCCTCCGAGGGGACTCAGGCGAGAGCCTTTCGGAACCCAGGTGAGGTGGGCTACGATTCTCCTATTCGTGCTCAGGTCCGCGCCTACCCACCGGAGGTGGTCGGCCTAGACCGCTCTCGGACAAACACCAATCGATGTCGCGCTGCACGCTCGAGCTTGGGGGAACGGTTCTCGTCGTCGCCGACGAGGGGACCCTGGCCGCGGAGTATGGCCTTTTCGATCCGGGCGACATTGAGCTCTCTGCGACAGGACCGGGGACAATTCGGGAGACCGGCTATCGCACTACGGTGGGCGAAGCACTGCCGCGACTCGCTCATTTCGGCCTCACCCGGGAGCTCGCCGAAGAGGCCGCGGCAGCGTTAAAGCCTTGGATCGCGCGAGCTTACGCGCGCGGACCCGCCGTGCGGTGCATCGTCGAGCAGCTCGGCACCGCCGAGCTCTTCGACGGCCGTACATACGATCCCGTATCGGAGCGCTACGAGGGCGCCTGGCTCGACCTGCCGGCGCTGGTCAGCGCCCTTTCGGACGACTTGGATCCGGTGCGCTCGGCAACCACGCTGCAAGCGATCCACCTGAGCGCTTTTCTCGCTGAACGCTCGGAGGACGAGCCGTTGACGCTCGGCACGATTGAGCTCACTGCGCAGCGCCGCCCGGGCGAACGCACATTCAAACGGGTGGCGCTTCAGGAGCCGAAAGCGCTCGTGCGGGCACTCGGTGCGCTCAAGCGTACGCGCCATCACGACGGCGTAGAGACGGGACCCGCCCGCCAGGAGATCGTCGCCTGGCTTCGAGGGCGCGCGCAGCGCGTACCGGCGGCCGGCGATCGGCTCGCCGCTATCGAAGCGGCCCTCGGCGCGCGCGAACCGCCATCGCGCGGGCCCCTCGTGGACGCGGATTTGTGGGCGCTCGAGACGAAACTGTCTCTCGGCGAGACCGACGGCGTCATCGAGCGGCTCGCCGCAATCGAGCTGCGGCGCGGACGACTCCCGGCGACGACGTATTTGCGCGCACGAGTCGCGCTCATGGCAGGGACCGAGGAGCCGCGATCCATCGCCGAGCGCGTATCCGCGCTTTCGACGTCAATGTCGGCGTTCCACGAGCTTCAACTGCTAGCGGCACAGGCGTGGGCGGCGGCCGGCGAAGTGCGGCAGGCACACGCCTTTGCACGCGACCTCTTGGAGGACTCGTCCGCGGCCGATTCGCTCCGAATGCGCGCGCGCGAAGTCTTGGACGCGACGGGACGGGCGACGACCGCCCCCGAGGGGGGCATTCCACTCATTCCGAAGGCACCGCTCACTCCATCGGGGACCGAGCTGGAGCCGGCGGCCAGTGACCCCCCTATCGGCGGCTATGGCATAAAGCAGTCGCGCGACCGCGCGCAACTGGGCGCCGAGCAGGCGCCTCCGCTGGCCATCGACCTGTCGCTGCCCGTCCTCGTTGTCGAGCCGCGGGGCGACCGGTCGCTGTCGGCCTCGGCAGAGCGCGAGCTGGAAGCCGAAGCCGTGGAGACGCTGAGCCTTCCTCCGGGAATGCGCGACGACCCACCGCCTCACGACGAGGCCCCCCGTACCCCCCCGGCCGCCCGCCTCGTGTGCACGTACCTCGCCCGCGAGCTCGGGCGCGAACTGCGCATGCGTTACGGGATCGAGCTGCGGAGCGACGTCGAAGGCCTCGAGATGGCGCAGCGCTACCTTTGTGAGACGCTGAGAGACGATCGGGTGCGAACGCCGGAAGACGAGCGGGACGTGATGCGACACGGCGCCTTTCTGAGCGAGCTGCTCGCGCGTCGCATGCTGGCTCGCTGGGCCGACCTCGAGTCATTGGATCCGGGCCGCTGGGCGATGCTCGTCCCGTCGCGCCTGCACCCCGAGGAGATGTGTCGGGTCTGGCCCTTCCGGCGAGTCTTGCGGTTCGTCGCGCAACGCCACAAGGAGAGAGACCTGGTAAGCTATTACTTCCAGCTCGAGGCCCGCTCCGCGCGCTAATGCCCAACGACGCAGGCCAAAACTACATCACCCGCGAAGGAGCCAAGAAGCTCCAAGCGGAACTCGTCGATCTGCGCCACCGGCAGCGGCCGAAGATTGTCCAGGAAGTCTCCGACGCCGCCGCCCAGGGCGATCGAAGCGAGAACGCGGAGTACATCTACGGCAAGCGAAAGCTCCGGGAGATCGACCGGCGGGTGCAATGGCTGACCAAGCGCCTCGAGAGCGCAACAGTGGTCGAGCCGCGAACGGCGTCGGTCGAGGCCGCCTTCTTCGGGGCGTTCGTCGAAGTGGAGGACGAGCGCGCGCATCGCACGAGTTACCGCATCGTCGGCGAGGACGAGATCGACCTCGCCAAGGGCTACATTTCATGGCGTTCGCCGATCGGTCGCGCTTTATTGAAGAAGCGCGCCGGCGATACGGTCGTCTTCCGTCGCCCAAGACCCGATCCCAAGCGAGCTGGCGGGATCCGGCAGAGTGCGACGACGGAGGACGAACGGGAGGAGATCGAGCTCACCGTGGTCAGCGTTCGTTACGAAGGGATCGACCCTCGCGACGAGTGAGGTAGTCCACTCCCGCCGGGGCTACGAGCCGAACCGGGCCACGAGCGCCTTCGCGTCCTCGACGAACCGGTCTCTGAAGAATCGCTCGAACTCCGTCAACGTGCACAACGTGCGAGTATCCACGACTCGATCTACGAATAGGTTCCCATCGAGGTGGTCCAGCTCGTGCTGGAACGTCCCCGCGGTCAGCCCCTTCACATCGAAGTCGACGTCGCCGCCCGCCCGGTCCCACGCGCGCACGCGGACGCCGGCAAAGCGGGGCACTTGCCCTCGGAGGTTGGGCACGCTCAGGCAGCCCTCGAAGTTGAGGAAGGTTTCGTCGGTGGTCGCTTCGACCACAGGATTCACGAGAACGGTGAGGGGCCAGTTGGGCTTGTACGGGTAGCGAGGATTGTTCGCGATTTCGACGACACAAACACGAATCGGCTCGTACACTTGATTCGCGGCGATGCCCGCGCCATTCGCGTCGCGCATCGTTTCGACCATGTCGTCGATGAGACGTTGGGTCGCGGCTCCGGCGAGTTCGTGTCGGGTGATCTCGCGCGCTCTCTGTCGCAGAACGGGGTGCCCAATCGAAGCAATCTTGCGCAGGGCCATGGCGTCCGATTAGCGCTTTTCGGCCAAAATGATCGTGCGGGGCGACTCGTGGCCGAAGAATACGCCCGGTGTCGCGATGCGACCGCTCACCTCGCAGACCTTGAATCCATGGTCATGCAGCATCTTGCCAAGCTCGTGCAAACTGTAAATGCGCATCGAAAACTCAATCTCCCGTGAACGGCCGTCGTCGAGCATCATCGTCCGTTTGACCCGCATACGGCTCGTGATGAAGTCGACGACCATCTCGTCCATGCAGACGCAGCCGTCGCCCTCGAACCAAGCGAGCGAAGGCGATTGGTGGACCACGAAATCCCGATTGACCACGTCCAGGAGGAAGAGCCCTCCGACTTTCAGCGCATCGTGGATGCGATCGATCACCGACGCGTTCTTCTCTTCTTCGAAGTAGCCGAAGCTCGTATTCCAGCAGTACACGCCGTCGAACTGGTCCACGAAGGTCATCTCGCGCATGTCCCCTTGCACGAAATTGAGCTTCGCGTTGCGCTCCTGCGCCTCGTCGCCCGCGCGCGCGAGCATCGCGAGCGACAGGTCGAAGGCGACCACCCGGTACCCGCGTCGCGAAAGCTCGATCGCGTGCTGACCCGTCCCGCAAGCCAGGTCGAGCACCGCACCGCCCCGCTCGATGCCGAGACTCTCCTCGATGAAGTGGACCTCGCGCCCGAGATGCTCCTCGGTAACCCGTTCGTTGGCCCGCAGGTAGTCGTCGTTGAAGAGCTCCTCCCACCAGAAGCGACCCTTTCGTCGCGACGCAACGCCGTCGAGCTGTTGGGGCGCGAGGCTTCCCATATGGGGTGGAACGATGACGAGCGGCGGCTTGCTCGGCCGCTCTGCTGGAGCTTTCCGGCTGGTCGGCGGCGCCGGCGGATGGGACGGCAACCGGGGACGAACGGCCGGCAAGCTGGCGACGACGCCGGGTGAAGAGGGAGTCGCTTCGACCGCGAGAAGATCGTCCAGCGAAATCTCGCCGTCTCCAGCGTCGGGCCTTGACTCTGCGGCGGGAGTGCGTGCCGTCGAGGTCCCGGTGGTCAGCGGGGCCGGGACGGGCGGAACCGGCACAGGCGACGGCATGGGTGCCCGCTGCGGAGCGGGCGGAAACGACGGCGTGCGCGCCGGTTGAACGGGAGGGGCCTGTATCGAAGGAGGCGGCTGCAACGCGGGCAGCGGCGCGAGCGATGGGCCGGCGGGCGGCCCCTGGCTGAGAGGGGAGGAGCGCGTGCCCGCCGGCGGAGACGGGAGCGGTGAAGGTCCCGGTCCACGCTGAATGCGGCGAACCAGGGGCGTCGGCTCATCGTCGAGGCCGTCGTCACCAGTCGGCGGCGTGATCCTCGCCTCGGCGCGGGGCGAAGCCATCATTGGCGGGGGATTGATCGTGATGATCCGCATGGGCGTCAGGACTGCGGTCTCGCCCGGATCGACCAGCGAGGAGCGGTCCTCGCGGCTCGTGTCGCCGGGCAAGGGCGTTTCCCGATCCGTCGGTTGTGGGCGCGCGACTTCGTCGTCTGGAATTCGAAGGGCAGGCCGGTTGCGCCGTCGACCGCCAGCGTCGGAAACAGGCGTCGGTGCGGGCGGCCCATCGGACTTCGAGGCGTCGGGGTCGGGCGCCGGCAGAGCCGATTCCAGAGAATCGGTGGCAGGGACGACACGTCGGTTGTCGCTCATCCCCGCCCCCCGTCCAAGGCTTCTCTCGCGCGCAGCAGCGCTTGGCCGTACCGCACGGGCCCCTCCCGAACGACCCACTGACCCGCGGCGCGCTCCTCGACGAGTACCACCGCGGTCGAACCCAAATGGAAGACGCCTATCTCGTCGCCCCGCGCGAGACGGAGCGGCGGATCGAACGAGTGATCGCCGATCGGCACATCGGGCCCGTCGACTCCCACGGTCGTGATGCGCCCGACGATCATGGCGACGACCATGACGACGGTAACCCGGCCGACGTCCCCGTCCGCGTCGATCTCGATGGCGACGCGTCGATTGCGGCAGAAGAGGTTCAGGACGTGGCGCATCCCTATGGAATTGACCGGAAAGAAGTCTCCCGGAATCGAGCGAATGCGACGAACGGTGCCACCGACCGGCGCATGCACGCGATGGTAATCGCCCGGTGCGAGGTACACGACGCATCCGGCGCCGCCCACGAACCGCCGTGCCTCTTCGTGGTCGTTACCGACCAGCTCTTCGACGGAGTACGGCCTGCCCTTGACGGCGAACGTTCCACCCCTCTCGATGGTGCCCATGGCCTCGACGCGGCCGTCGGCCGGGCTCGTGATCGAGCGCGGATCTTGGTCGACCGTCCGCGCACGCAAACGCCGCGTGAAGAACGCGTCGAAGTTCGACCATCCTCCGCGCTCTAGGCACTCGTCGAGCTCGACGTCGTACAGGCGTGAATACAGCCCGATCACCGCTCGCTCCACGGGCGGCGACCAAGGCCGATCGGCCAGGCGCCCGATCGCCCGACCGATGCGCTCCCGAGGAAGCGCGCGTAGTATCTGGGCGGTAGCGTAGGTGACGGCGCTCATCTCATTGGGAAGGGTGCCCACCGCTTGCGACGAGCCGCCCGCAAAGATTGGCTTTATCCACGGCGCGTCGGAGGCGAGATGGCCCTTTTCCCCATGCTAGCTGCGGGGCTCGGAGCGGGTCAATCTCGCGTGCCCCCTCGCAGACCCCCGCGCACTATTGTTCGTCATACGGCGGCTCGGCAGCAGCACGCGCGGCCTCGCACAGCCGCGCCTTCTCCGCCACGTCGGGAAGCGCGCTCGGCTCGATCGTCTCGCATGCGGCCTCCACGTTCAATGGATCGGCGGCGACCGCCTCCGCGAACGACGGCGTCGCGGCCGCTTCGTCACCCCGGAGGCGTGCCCAGCGCCCGCGGACCGCCCACCAAGGACCATAGGGGGAGGCAACCTGCGACGGGTCGGCGACGAGGGGTTCACCCTCTTCGCGGCGCCCCGCACCCTCGAGAGCGCGGGCGCGCAGCCAGCGAAAGCTCGGATCGGCCGTCGCGGGATCACTCTCCGCGTGAGGGATGCGGTCCAGCTCGTTCAGCGCCTCGATCGCGTGGCCGCGCGCGAGGAGAAGCTCGGCCAGCCGCGAGCGATCCCGCAAGTCCTTCCACTTGTTCTCCGCTTCATTTCGATCGTTGCCCAGGCCCACGGCCGAGAGCCCAGGCTCGCGCGGCAGCGAAGTCACGTGGGCGGCCCACTTTTCATCCCAGGCTTTCAAATCGAGCCCGCTCGCCGCGACGAGCGCTTCGTTCGGCTCTTTCCCCCTTTCGAGCTCCAGCAGCAGCTTGGCGAGCGCACCATCCCCTTCACTTTGGACGTAGAAATGGACGAAGCTCGTCACCTCTGCGAAGGCCACGGTGGCAGCATCGGCGCTCGGCAGCATGGCGATGCTCGGGCCGAGCTTGTCGAGCGGGAAGGTCATCCCCCGCTCTCGTCCCTGCTGCACGATCGCGTCAGCGGGCGGGCGGTCGTCGAACGGGCCAGGCTCGCGCCATCGCACCTCTTCCCGTTTGGCAACCCCTTCCTGCAGCCACAGCGGCGCACGGTCACGCGACGCGCGGGTGACCGCCAGATGGGTCAGCTCATGCGCGACGGTATCGCGCCAAGAATAGCCATGGTGGCTCGCCCGCGGGCTGAGCAACGTCACGCGACCCCACTTCGCCACGGCAACCGTGCCCGTGGTCTGCGCGCTCTTGTAGGGCAGACCGGTCATCGCCGACAGCGACAGGAGATCGCGCACGACGACGACGCGGGTCGGCTTCGGCCAGTCCACACCGAGGTCGCGTGTAAGCGCCTGGCGAGCTTTTGCTACCGTGTCGAAGAGGAGGGGGGCAAGCGCTCGGTCGTGCTCGTCTTGCCAGCGCACCTCGATACCGAGCTGCGCGTCGGTGTCCTTGGCGAGCGCCGCCGTGACACGTTGGCATCCGCGCGCGATGTCCGCGAGCTGGCCGCCCGCATCCGTTCTTTGAAGCTCGGGCCGCCCCAGGATCGCGGCGGCGCCGTCGCAGTCGAGCTCGTAGATCGCCAAACGCGCCCGCTCGAGAGCAATGGCGAGGTCGTCCGGATCCGCGGCGGCGAGCTCCTTTCGCGCCTCGTCGCAATCGAGCCCCGCGATGAGCGCCTGCGCGCGCCGCGCTGTGTCGGCCTGCGCGTGCGATGGGGAAGAAGTCGCGAACGGCGCAGCGGCGATCGCCAGCCAAGCGATCCAACGGCCCTTCATCGCAGCAAACCCTCCGCGTACCGGCGGACCGCGTCTCTGAGCGCACCGCTCGTCGGTTGTCCCAGTCCTCGGACCACACGCCTCCGGAACTCGTCAGGACCCTTTCCGGGCTTGGGTACGTTGCCCAGGCCTTGCGACGGACTCGCATGGCTCTGGCTGTCGTCTCCGCTCTCGGCGGATGAAGACCCGCTCGACTCGTCTTCCTCGCGAAGCTGCTCATTGGCCGCCTCGAGACTGCGCTGCGCCTCGTGCTGGCGATCGATCCCCCGTTCACCGTCCCCTTCTCGAAGCGCCTCCGCCGCTTGCCTCGCAGCACGCTCGGCGATGCCGACCGAGTCGATTGCCTTCTGCGGCAGCGAGCCGTGGTCACGGCCCTGCTGCGCCAGATCACGCGCTCGGTCGGCCAGCTTTCCTTCTTCGTCTGCCCCTTGCTGCAGCTCCTTGCGCGCGCGCTCCGACGCTCGCTTGCGTATCTGCTCGAGCCGCTGCTCGACCCATTTCTCTTCGGTGTCGAGAGTACTCCGAGCGCGCTCGACCCGCCGTTGCCCCTCGCCGCTGGGGTCCTGGAGCCATCCGCCTCTCTGGAGGATCTTTTTTGCCTCGTCGAGCGCGCCGAGCGCGCTGCGCCCGCTTTGCACCGCCTCTTGAGCCCGGGCGTGCTCGAGCGATCGCGCCATCTGCTCTGCGAGCTCGCGCGCGGCTGCCCCCTTGCTGGTCCAAGAGTCGCTCCCGTTTCCAACGCTGGGCAAGCCGTTCGCCGCCTCGCGGATCGCCTCCGCATGTCGCCTGCTCTCGTGCCGCAGCTCGTCCGCCTCGTCGTCGCTCGTCGCGGCGGCCAGCGCCTGCTCCATCTTCACGACCTCTCCCGCATGATCCTGGGCCAGCTGCTCGACGTCCTTGGCTGCCTCCTGAAAGGCCCGGTCCACGTCCTCCGGAGGGGTCTCTTCATCGCCCGCCGAGCCGTGGGCCCCGCCCGACTCCCCTCCCGCACGGCCGACGCTCCCGCCCCGCGTCCCGAAGGACGGGTCGGGCTCCCGCAACCGCGCCGCCAGGTCGCGTGCCGCCAGCTCGGCATGCACCAAGTCCGCCCCCTCGCGCGATCGCTGCACCCGCAGCAAGTCGGCGTCCACGATCTCGCCCAGGTCACGCCCGAGGATTCCCAATCGCTTCATCTCGAACGCTCCTCCCGCGAGAACCGTCGTCGCGGCGTCCATGAGCTGTTGCCCCCGTTCCGGCCGATTCTCCGACGAGCGATCCGCGCGCTGGTCCTGCCCGGCACCCAGCGCCAGATCGTCGGCAACGTCGGCGAGTTGGAGCGCCGAGTCGCGTGAATCGCGCAGCCCCAAACCGCGCACGACTGCGTCCACCACGAGCGCGAAGTGCTCGGTCGTCTTGACGACGTCTGCTTGCGTCCGTACCGAGGGCGACTTGGTCTCGCGCTCCACCGCCTTGCGAACGGCCTGATTCTGCGTCAACAGCGTCGCGCGGCTGCGGACGGGCACTCGAATGCCCGCGTACGCCTGAGCCAACGTCTGCGAAAGAAGCGCCTCTGCCTCCGAGACTCGCCGCGTGTCCTCGCCGAGGAAGGTGCTTCGATCTTGCCGGGCGCTGGGCAAAGGGGTCGACAGCCGCCACGCGAGCGAGTCGACGACCGCGTCGCGCAAGCGGCGCAGGGCATCCATCCGAAGCGCCTCGGGCTCGCCGACATGGGGCGGGACGAGAACGATGGCGGGACTGGCGCCCCATTTCGGACCCCTCAACGGATCGTTGTCCTTTGCTTCGACGGTGACTTCGATCGGGACGTGGCTCTTCTTCAGAAACGCGTCGCGAAGCCTGAGCAGATACCCCCCCTTGTCGCTCGTCGTCTGCGAATCGAGGTGGGCGAGCACCCGGCGCTCCTCGCGCGTGCCCGATCGCAACACAAGGTGCACCTCTCGCAGTCCGTGATCGTCGGTGGCATCGTACTTGATGGGGATGTCAGCCCCACCCTGCTCGACCAGCAGCACCTGCCGCGGCGCCCCTTCCAGGCGAACGATGGGCGGGCTGTCCGCGATGGACTCGACGGTCAGCGCCTCGGCCCCGGAGATCGTAACGGCCCCGAACCGCGCGACGACGCGCAGGCTCGTGTTGTCCGTGACCTGCCACCTCGCGACCACGCCTCCCGCGCCATCCTCGACGAACGGGACCTCGATCGTTCCGTCGCTCAAGAGCAGGCGACGCCCCGGGCGAACGGGCATGCCTCTGACCGTGACGAGCGTTCCATACGGCAATCCGAGCGAACCGAACGCAAGTCCGTTTCGCTCGGCCTCGCGCAGGTAGTCCGGGGGACGGGCCACGACGTCGACATCGTCGAGCCATCGGACGCTCACCGGAGCGAGCCCGTGGCGCGCCACGAGCACGTCGGCCCCCTCCAAGAGGGACCACGACCGCGCGACGACGATCGCCAGCACGCCCGCCAGTGCGACGAAGGCCACCCCGCTCACGCGCGCCGCGGCACGCGCCGCCTGGTCCACGATCTGCTCGGCCGGCAGCTGGGCAAGCGATCGCGCGACGTGAAGGCGGGCGAGCGCCGCCGACGTGCCGTCGGCATGCACTTCCCCGCCCGGACCAACGAGCGAAAGTGCGCGCATGGCACGATCCGCGCGCTCGGGGGCCACCCGGCGGACGAGGCGCTCAACGATCCGAGCTGGCTGCCGCAAGCGCCTCCGCTCGAGCACCCTCCAGCCGATCGACACGGCAACGCTGACCGACATGGCCGCGGCGGCACCGAGCCGCCCTGCGACGGTTCCTTGGCGCGCAACCAAGAGGGCGACAACCCACGTGAACGAAGCACCGGCAATCGCGACGCGGCGGCGCGACAGAGCCGTCGCCGACCGCCAGGCGTCGGCGAGCTCGAGAAGCGGCGAGGTCAACGCTGAAGCCACGGGCGGAGGCTAGCTTAGCGTGGAGGCCGCGAAACCCCCCGTGGTAGTGTGCCGCCGAATGCCTCGGTGCTCGCTCCTCGTGATGCTTTTCGTGCTCGCCTCATGCGGCGGCAAAGGCGCGAGCACAGGGGGAGAACGGAAGAGCGACCTCGACGCCGATCCGCTCGGTCTCTTACCGGCCGATCCCATTGTCGTCGCGAGCTTCGACGCGCGCGCGGTGTTCTCCAGCGGAGCCGCGGGCGCTCAGGTAGCGTCGATTGCAGGAAGACTCGTGCCGCTCGGCGAGAGCGCCGGCTTCCAAGCCACCCGCGACGTCGAGCGCGTCGTGCTCGCCGAGTATGCGACGGGCGGGATCGATTGCGCCGCAGTCCTGACGGGGCACTTCGACCCGGCGAAGATTGATGCGGCGACGACTGCGAATGGCGGCGCGCCAATCGTCCGCGGCACGTACGGAGGACGCACGACGCACACCGTGGCCGCCGTCGAATACGCCGTCCTCACGCCCAAAACGCTGGTGGCAGGGACCGGCGACGGGGTGCGGCGACTGCTCGATCGCGTTCAGGCCGGTTCGACCGATCGAACGATGGCCCCCTGGATGGTGAGCACATTGGAGACCAAAGGCGCCGAAATCGCGGTCGCGGCCGATTTCGAGACCCAGCCCGTGGCGTCCGCAGCGATCGGGGCGGTGCGCTTGCCGTGGCTCGACGGAATGCACGTCGCACGCATCATCGGCAATTTCGAGCCACCGGGGATGAACGTCGCCGCAACGCTGACGTACGGTGACTCCGTGCAATCACAGACCGCCGCAGACGGCATGCGTTCGGTCGAAGGCTTGCTCAAGATGCTCGGCCCGCTGCTCGGCGGTATACGTCTGCAGAACCTCGAAGTGACGACCGACGCGAAAGACTTACGGTGCAAGTTCGCCGTCGACCAAGACACGCTCCTGACAGTGCTCGCGTTCGCCCCCCGTTTCCTCACGATGACCCCATGACGACCCTCATTGTCCATCCCGCTTCAGGTCCGCTCGTCGGCAGCGTTCCCGTTCCTTCCGACAAGAGCATCGGCCACCGCGCGCTCTTGTTTGGGGCTCTCTGCGAAGGGCAGACTCGCATCGCGGGCTTTTCGCGCGGCGAGGACAACGTCTCGACCGCAAACGCCTTGCGCGCAATGGGCGTGCGCATCGACGAGCCTTCGCCCGCCGATTTGATCATCCACGGCGTGGGCCTGTTCGGGTTGAAGCCCTCGGAGCACGATCTCGACTGCGGCAACTCGGGCACCACGATGCGGCTTCTATGTGGGGTGCTCGCGGGGCAGCGGTTTCGCGCGGTGCTCGTAGGCGACGAGACGCTCTCTCGGCGGCCGATGATGCGAGTCGCGCGGCCACTCCGCGCTCGCGGGGCAGTCATCGACGGCCGCCCGCACCCCACGCGACCCGGAGACATCGTCGCGCCCCTGGTCGTCGGGCCACTGCCCGAGGGCCGCGATCTCCTGGACCTCGAGTACGAGAGTCCTGTCGCGAGTGCGCAGGTCAAGAGCGCGATCCTGCTCTCGGGCCTTCTCGCGCGCGGCGTCACGCGGTTCAAAGAGCCGACGGTCTCGCGCGATCACACCGAACGGATGCTCCGCGCGCTCGGCTGCCCGATTCGCACGGTCGGTCCCGTCGTGGAAGTCGACCCGTCGGCCTGGGAGCGTCGGATGCCAGCATTCGACATCGAAATCCCGGGGGACGTTTCCGCAGCGGCGTTCCCGCTCGTGGCGGCGCAGATCGTCGAGGGCTCGCGCGTGACTGCGCGCGGCGTCGGCGTCAACCCGACGCGCACGGGGGTGCTCGAGATCGCCCGCGACATGGGCGCAGGGCTGGCCATCGAGCCGCAGGGCGAGCGCGGCGGCGAGCCAGTCGCCGAGTTGCACGCCTGGTATGCCCCGCTTCGAGCGGCCGTCATCGGCGGCGAAACCGTGCCGAGGGCGATTGATGAGATCCCCATCGCATGCGCCCTCGCCGCCCGCGCCCATGGCACGACACGAATCTCGGATGCCGACGAGCTGAGGCACAAGGAGAGCGACCGGATTGCCACCATGGTTCACGTGCTCCGTGCCTTCGGGGTGTCGTGCGAAGAGCGCCCGGACGGGCTCGACGTCCAAGGGCGCTCCGAGCCGCTCGAGGCCGCCGACGTCGACAGCCGAGGCGACCATCGCATCGCCATGACCGCGGCGGTCCTCGCACTGGTCGCGCGCGCGCCGTCTCGCGTTCGCGACGCCGCTTGCATCGCCACGAGCTACCCCAAGTTCATTGCGACCTTGCGCGCGCTCGGGGTTCGCGTCGACGTCGAGGAGTGATCGTGAACGACGCGCGGCGACTGCGGCCGATCGTGGCCATCGACGGCCCTGCCGGAGCCGGCAAGAGTACGGTCGCGCGGCGGCTGGCCGACGTTCTCGACTTCGTCTTGGTGGATACGGGCGCGCTCTACCGTGCGGTCGCGCTTGCGGCCGAGCGCGCAGCGATCGCCTGGACGAACGACGTGGCGGTCGGCTCCCTGGCTCGCGCGCTCGTCGTGCGCCGCGCGCTCGCCTTCGAGCGCGACCGAGGCGGCGGACTGCGCGTCGCGCTCGACGGAGCGGACATCACCGACGCGATCCGCGCCCCGCATGTCGGGATGGGCGCGAGCACGGTCTCGGCCCACAAGCAAGTGCGCGACGCCCTCCTCGACATTCAGCGGCAGGCCGGGAGAGAGGGCGGAGTCGTGCTCGAGGGGCGCGACATCGGAACAGTCGTCTTCCCGGATGCCGAAGTGAAGTTCTTCCTCACTGCCCGCACCGAAGTCCGGGCTCGGCGCCGTTACGCGGAGTTGGCCGCGAAGGGGCTACCCGTCACGTTCGAGGAGACACTCGAGGACGTGCGCCGCCGCGACGAGCAAGACATGACCCGAGAGTTCGCGCCGCTTCGCCAAGCGGCCGACGCCGTCCTGGTCGATAACTCGGACTGCACCGTGGACGAGACCGTCGCGGCGATGGCCGCGATCGCGCGCGCGAGGAGCGACGCTTGAAGCGGGGAGCCGTCGGGCTTCTCGCGTTGCTCGCTGTGACCGCGCCGTCAGGATGCAGCCATGTCGTCACCGCAACGCCTCCGCGCGCCGCCCCGTACGCCGAGCCGCGGTGGGAGGGAGCCCTGCCGAGGACGCCGGAGCTGCTCCTCGTGGTTCGACCACAGGCCCTGCGGCGCGATGGGGTCTTCGGTCCGCTGGTGGGGCGCGCCATCGAGCTCGCGCGCGCACACACGCCGCTGGTCGTTGCGACCGGCACGCTCGACGCGATGGAGGACGCCGAAGAAGTCATCATCAGTGCGCGCGAAAGCGATGCGGGTGCGGAGGACGACTTCGTCGTCGTGGTTCGCGGCGTTCGCGCGAGCGTCGATCCCGCGAGCATCGTCGACGAGAAGGGACACGCGCTCTGGGTGCCTGGCCCGACCCCGTCCGCCGCGAGTGTCCGAGAGCTGCTGCGCGCACAGGACGGCGAGGGGCAGAATCCACCGGGACCCGCAACCATGCCCGAAGCGTCGCTCTTCGAATTGCCCGGGCGCACCTGGGTCATCGCCACGGGCGGGGCGCGCACACGGGCGCGCGACGCATTCGCGCGCCCTACGACGACGATCGGCAGCGATTCCGCGGGAGCGCCCAACTCAGCGCTCGCGCTCGTACGGATGCCGGGCCCGGGCCTCGTGGCGCGCATTCGCGCGCTGCGTTCACCCGGCCTGCTCGCCCCGCTCGGGGCCCAACTGGCCACGGTCACCGTCATCCTGACTGCGGGGGACGACGCGGCCATCCGCGCGACCCTCTCGTACATCGACGAGAAGCCCGTCGCGCTCGCCGAGACGACTCTGCGGGAGGCGATCGGCGCCATGTCCCGAGCAAAGCCGCGTGACTACGCATGGTTGCAGTCGGCAACGGTTCAGGCGTCGGGACGGTGCATCATCCTCACGGCCCGGCTGCCCGTGTCGCGGAACGAGCGCAGCGAGCCGCCGAATAGCTTGGTGAACGCAGAGTCGTTGCCCCTCGCTTCCCCTGGAGCAGCCGACCCACCGAGCCCAGGCGAAGCGAGGGTGCGTGACGGGGTGCCGGCCGGCCGGAGGTAAGCACAACGATTCCCCTTTGACAGGAGGGATCTACCAAGCTATTCCGACCGCTCCGGCTCGAGTCGGGAGGATTGGTCCGTCCTCTGCACGCGAGCCTCTCAAACACCAAGCCACCCAAGCCTGAGCGCGTGCACCGCCGCTCAGCGCGGACCGTCGAGGACTTCCCCAGCCACATGTCGACCCAATCCACTGCCCTGAGCTCCACAGGCAAAACACCGGAGCCGGCCGCCCCGGCCGAAAACTTCGCCGCTCTATTCGAGGCGAGCGTCAGCGCAGGCGACTTCGGCAAAGAGGGCGAAATCGTCAGAGGGACCGTCGTCGCCGTGCAGCGCGACAATGTCGTCATCGACATCGGCGGCAAGAGCGAAGGCATCATCGCGCTGAACGAGTTCGCCGACGCGCAAGGGCAGACGACGGTCAAGCCCGGCGATCAGATCGACGTCTTTATCGAGAGCCGAGAAAATGACGACGGCCTTGTGACGCTCTCGAAAGAGAAAGCGGACAAGATGAAGGTCTGGGATGAGATCTCGGCCGCGTGCGAGCGCGACGAGCTCATCGAAGGAACGATCAGCCAACGGGTCAAAGGCGGACTGTCCGTCACGATTCGCGGGGGCGTGAAGGCCTTTCTCCCAGGATCGCAGGTGGATCTGCGACCGATTCGCAACTTGGACAAGCTCATCGGACAGACCTACCAGTTCAAGGTCATCAAGTTTAATAAGAAGCGCGGAAACATCGTTCTCAGCCGGCGCGTCCTTCTCGAGAGGGAGCGCGACGAGCAGAAGACCAAGACGCTTCAGACCCTCGAAGAGGGAAAGGTCGTCAAGGGCGTCATCAAGAACATCACGGAGTACGGCGCCTTCGTCGACCTCGGGGGAATCGACGGTCTCCTCCACATCACCGACATGAGCTGGGGTCGCGTGAACCACCCGTCGGAGATCTTCCAGGTCGGCGACGAGGTCACCGTTCGCGTCCTCAAGTACAACGCGGAAACCGAGCGCGTGTCGCTGGGCCTCAAGCAGACCCAGGAAGACCCGTGGAGCCACGCGGAAGAAGCCTATCCGCCGGGCAAGAAAGTGCGCGGCAAGGTCCAGTCGATCACCGACTACGGAGCGTTCGTCGAGCTCGAGGCGGGAGTCGAGGGGCTCATCCATGTCAGCGAGATGTCCTGGACCAAGAAGGTCAAGCACCCGAGCAAGCTGCTCGAAGTGGGGCAGGAGCTCGAGTGCCAGGTGCTCGAGGTCGATGCGAAGAGCAAACGTATCTCTCTCGGCTTGAAGCAGCTCGAGCCGGATCCCTGGACACTCTTCACGGAGAAGTACAAGCCGGGCGACAAGATCACCGGCAAGGTGCGAAGCATCACCGACTACGGCGTCTTCATCGGCATCGAAGAAGGCGTCGACGGGATGGTTCACAAGAGCGACGTTTCGTGGACCGCAAAGGTCAACAATCCCAGCGACATGTACAAGAAGGGCGACGACGTCGAAGCGATCATCCTGAGCATCAACCACGACGAGAAGAAGGTGAGCCTCGGCGTCAAGCAGCTGTGGGACGACCCGTGGCCGACCATCTTCTCGGAGCTCCCTCCGGGCAAGGTGGTCACGTGCAAAGTGCTCAGCGTCGTCGACTACGGCGTCTTCGTGCGCGTGCGTGACGGAGTCGAGGCGCTCATCGCCCAAGGGGATCTCGCCCCAGCGAAGGACGAGAACGGAGAGGACAAGCCGTTCCAGCCGGGCGAGGAGATCGAAGCCGAAGTGGCCAATATCGACTCGCAAGAGCGTCGGATCACTCTCTCGATGCGCAAGGGCGAGACCGCGCCCACCACTGCGTCGCCCGAGGCGAAGCCGACCGCCCAGCGCACCTCGAAAGCGCCGAAGAAGAGCGTGTCGGCGGAGGCCACCGGCGGAACGATCGGCGAGCTCATCAAGCAGAAGCTCGGCGACAAGCTCGCGGCGATCGGCGACACCAAGAAGGACGACGAGAAGAAGGACGAGTAACCCGCTCGCGCGATCGCCATGTCCGAGCGTCTGTGGGCCCCCTGGCGGATGGAGTACATCCTCGGTCCCAAAGGGGGTCCATGCATCTTCTGCGGCTTTGGAGAGGGCCCGCCCCAGTCGTATCGGGCAAACCTCGTGCTCCTCGTGCAGCCGCGCGCCCTCGTGTGCCTGAATAAGTACCCGTTTGCCGCATCGCATCTGCTCGTTGCGCCCCGCCGACACGTCGCCGACATCGGCGACCTGCCGCGGGACGACTACGACGCGACCATGGCGCTCGTGCGCGAGTCAGCCATTCGCCTGAAACACGCGACGAACGCGGAAGGGCTCAACGTCGGGATCAACATAGGCAAGGCGGCGGGGGCGGGAATCGCCGACCACCTTCACGTTCACATCGTTCCGCGCTGGGCCGGCGACCAGAACTTCATGCCCGTGCTCTCCGACGTCCACGTGATTCCGGAGTACCTCGATCAATCGTGGCAGCGCCTTCGCCCGTTCTTCGCCGACCTTCCCGGAGAGCATCCCGCGAACGGCGACGCTGTCTAGCCATGGGTGCCGTCCGGGCATAACTGGTGCCGAGCGGCAACCGACGGCGCCGTCGGCCGCGCGACGAATACTCCAATATTTTAAGCGCGTCCGGCGCCGCGAGCGCGCCGGTATCGGCGAAAAGCACCGCGCTTCGAGTCGCGCGACTGCAGAAACGCCGCTATAGGGCCCCATGGCCGAGCACGGACCACCTCGCTGGCGCCGACCGGTGTTTTTCGGCGCGACCGCATTCATCGCGGCCGCGATCACGGTGGCGGCGCACGAGGTCATGCTGCCCTTCGTGCTCGCGATCCTCATCGCCTACGTCTTGACGCCGCTGGTCGCTGCGGTCGAGCGGCGAAGGCTTCCTCGCGCGCTCGCCGTCATCATCGTGTACGCGGCCGTCCTCGGATCGATAAGCGGCCTCCTGAACGGCATTGCCCCACGCATCGCTCTCGAGTTCCGCAACTTGCGCGGCGAGCTCCCGTCGATTTCCGCCGAAGCGCGCGACAAGTGGGTGCCTGCGATCGCCGAGCGGCTCCGCGCCGTGGGTCTCGCGCCGGCACAGCCCACCCCGGACGACGCGTCCGAGCCTGGACCGACCAGCGCGTTCGTGGCTCGGCCGATGCCCGACGGGACGATAGCGATCGACGTCGGAACCGGGGTGAGCATCAGCGAGACCAAACATGGGTGGCTCGTCGAGCCGATCCGCGACAAGAAAGACGAGCCCTTCGACCCGAACAAGATCGTCGCAGACGCGGTCGGCAAGACATTCGCCTACGCGCAGCACAACTCCCTCGAGATCGCCCGCGCGGTGCGCGATCTGGTCACCGGCATCAGCCGTGTGGTGTTCGTCTTCTTCATCACGCTGATGCTGGCCGCATACCTGATGTTCACACGGGAGCGCATCATCGGTTTCTTCCGTTCGCTCGTCCGTCCCCGCGCGCGCGACAACTTCGATGCGCTTCTCTCGCGCGTCGACGAGGGGCTCTCCGGTGTCGTTCGTGGGCAGCTGCTCATCTGCCTCATCAACGGCGTGCTCAGCGCGGTCGGGTTCGCGATCGTCGGCCTGAAATACTGGCCGGTGATGGCCCTGGTGAGTGCCGTCTTTTCGCTCATCCCAATCTTCGGCTCGATCGCCAGCGCCGTTCCGGCGGTCGCCATCGGCCTGACCCAGGGGCTGGGAACTGCCTCCTTCGTCCTCTTGTGGATCATCGGCATTCACCAGCTCGAAGGGAACCTGCTCAACCCGAAGATCATGGGAGACTCGGCGAAGATCCACCCGGTGCTGGTCATCTTCTCGCTCCTTGTGGGCGAGCACTTTTTTCAGGTCGTCGGTGCGCTGCTCGCGGTGCCGGCGATGTCCATCGCGCAGAGCCTGTTTTTGCACTTTCGTCAGACGATTACCGCAAACGACCCCGAGTTCGAGGCCTGAGGCACTTCCTCCTGCGCTCGTGAATCATCCAGGGTAGATTCGGTGGTGCCAATGGACTTCGAGCTGACTGAAGAGCAGAGAATGCTCCGCGACGTGGCACGGGAGTTCGCCCTGAGAGAGGTGGCCCCGAAAGCCGCCGAGCTCGACAAGACCGGCCGGTGGCCAAGCGAGATCGTGGCCAAAATGGCCGAGCTCGGGCTTTTGGGGGTAGCCATTCCGCAAGAGTACGGCGGCGCCGGGATGGACACGCTGTCGTACGCGCTGGCGATGGAGGAAGTGAGCGCCGCCTGCGCGAGCTGCGGCGTCATCATGAGCGTCAACAACTCGCTCTTTTGCGATCCACTGTACAAGTTCGGAAGCGAAGATCAGCGAAAGCGCGTTCTGACCCCGGTGGCTCGGGGAGAGAAGCTCGGCTGCTTCGGACTGACCGAGCCGATGAGCGGATCGGACGCGCAGACGATGGTCACCAGCGCCGAAAAGACGAGCGGCGGTTGGGTGCTCCACGGCGCCAAGAACTGGATTACCAACGGACCGCATGCCGACTGGATCCTCGTCTTCGCGGTCACGGACCGGGGCGGTTCGGGCTCGGGTCCCGACGCGCGCCCCAGGTTGAAGCACACGGCGTTCCTCGTCGAGCGTGGAACGCCTGGGTACACGCAGAACCCCATCGACCACAAACTGGGGATCCACGCGGCACACTCGTGCACGGTCTTTTTCGACAATTGCCGAGTGCCTGACGACAACGTCGTCGGCTCCGTCAATGGCGGCTTCAAAGTGGCCATGGCGACTCTCGACGGCGGGCGGATCGGGATCGCATGCCAGGCGATCGGCATCGCGCGGGCCGCGTTCGAGACGAGCGTGGCCTATGCCAAGGAGCGCCGGAGCTTCGGCGTGCCTATCGCCCAGCACCAGGCCATTCAGTTCATGATCGCCGACATGGCAACGCAGATCGACGCGGCGCGGCTCCTCGCGTGGCGCGCAGCAGCGATGAAGGACGAGGGACTGCGCCACAGCATGGAGAGCTCGATCGCCAAGCTCTATGCGAGCGAAATGGCGACGCGCGTCACCCACAAGGGAATCCAGATACACGGTGGCTACGGCTACTCGACCGAGTTCCCCGTAGAGAGGCACTACCGCGACGCGCGAATCACCGAGATCTACGAAGGAACGAGCGAGATCCAGCGCATCGTGATCGCCGCCAACCTGCTACGCTGATTTGCCATGCGAAAGGTCACGTCGCTCTTTTTGATCGGGACGGCGATGGGGTGCGGGGGGGCGGAGCCACCTCCCAAGCTCGCCGAGCCTGCACGCGAGCCGCCGCAAAAGGCGGTACCTCTGTTCGCCAAGACGTCGCAAGAGCTCGGCGGCGTCGACCCCAAAGCGGTCAAGAGCGCGTTCAGCACGCTCAACGACCGGTTCATGGACTGCCAAAAGCGCGCGCTCGACCGCGTCGAGCTTGTCGCGGGGAACGTGAAGTTCTTTCTGCGCATCTCCTCGGACGGGAGCGCGAAGTGGGCCTACCTCGAAGACAGTGAAATCGGCGATCGCCAGACGGAGAAGTGCCTGGTCGACGTCGTCATGGGAGGGCGCTGGCCGAAGCCCGACGCCGGCGACGCCGAAGTGCGCTACGCCATGGAGCTGCCGCTCCAGGCCGCCCGGCCGCCCGCCGATTGGAGCCCGGACAAGATCGCGGGGGCGCTGGGTCGCAACGGGGAGGCCATCGACAAGTGCAAGGTTGGCGCGGGATCGACCTTCCGCGCGACGATGTACGTGGGGCCGGGCGGCAAGGTTCTCTCCGCCGGCGTGGCGATGTCGAGCAAGGATGGCGAGGAGAATGCCAACTGCCTGGCCAAAGCCCTGGTGAAGATGAAGGGGCTCCCCTCGCCGGGAAGCTGGCCCGCGAAGGTGACCTTCCCCCTCTAGGCGCGCGTGTTCGCCCTCTCCGAGACCGAGCGCCTCGTGCAGCGCACGGCCCGCGACTTCGCAGCGCGCGTCATCGCCCCAAAGGCGGCGGAGATCGACGCGAGCGAGGCTTTTCCGAGCCACATCCTCCGTGGCCTCGCAGACCTCGGGCTCATGGCGATCAACGTTCCAACGGAGCTTGGCGGCGCTGGCGCCGGCGTGATGGCCTACGCCCTCGCCATCCAAGAGATCGCGCGCGCGTGTGCCTCGACCGCGGTGATGACCAGCGTGACCAACATGGTATCCGAGACGATCGCCCGCTTCGGAACCCACGCGCAGAAGGGGCTGCACTGTCCGAAGCTCGCCAGCGGGGAGCACGTGCTCGGTAGCTTTGCGTTGAGCGAGCCCGACTCCGGGAGCGACCCAGGCGCGATGCGGACGACCGCGCGGCGCGACGGCGCCCAGTGGGTGATCGACGGCGCCAAACAGTGGATTACCGGAGCGACTTACGCCGGCGTCTTGCTCGTCTGGGCGCGGACCGCGCCAGCCGAGACCGGTTCGAGAGGACTCTCGTGCTTTCTTGTCGAAAAGGGGACCCGCGGGCTGCGCGTGGGCCCCCCCGAAGACAAGATGGGCATCCGCGCCTCGAACACGGTACCGCTCGAGCTCGACGCGTGCCGGGTCCCAGCCGACGCGCTCCTCGGCGACGAGGGCGGCGGCTTCAAGATCGCCATGGAGGCTCTGGACGGAGGGCGCATCGGCATCAGCGCGCAGGCCATCGGAATCGCCCGCTCCGCGCTGGCCGAGAGCATTGCGTACTCGAAGGACCGCCATGCCTTCGGCGGCGCCATCGCCTCGCAGCAGGCGATCCAGTGGAAGCTCGCCGACATGCAGGCGCATATCGATGCGGCCGAGCTGCTCGCGATGCGCGCGGCCCGCCTCAAAGAGCGGGGCGGTCGGTACACGCGCGAGGCGGCGATGGCGAAGCTCTTTGCGAGCGAGAGCGCGGTTCGTATTTGCAACGACGCCGTGCAGATTCACGGCGGCTACGGGTACATGCGCGACCTGCCCGCCGAGCGTCATCTGCGCGATGCCAGAGTCACGACGATCTACGAGGGGACGAGCGAGATCCAGCGTCTCGTGATCGCGCGCGGCGTGCTGGAATGATTGGGGCGTCGCTTCCACCCGCGAGCTGCTTAGCGCCTTCTGGGCCGCCGCATCGCGACGACATCGGCGTGCGGCGATGGGTCGAGCGGCGGCAGCGCTAGAACCAGGCGCTCGATTCGAGGGAGGGCATCGAGCGTTGCGCGCTCGGCGCGAAGCTCGTCGGGTGGCTCGCCGAAGACGAGCACGAGCAAATAGATTCCCGCAAATGAGTGAACGATGAGCGGAGCGTCCCCGTCGCGCTCCACATGCCGCACGTGCTTGCCTTTTCGGAGCGCCGCCAGCTCCGGGAGACGACGTACGGCCTCGAGCGCCCGGCGCGACGCCACGGCAACCGCCGGCTCGGGCTCGGCAATGATCCCTTCGACGCCCTCCGCCGCCGCGTCCGTGAGAGACGTGTTCGACGCCCGCGGTGGCAACGGGATCGCGCCCTGCGGCTGAGCGGCGCCCCACTCGACAGGCGAGTTCGCGTCGATGACGATCGCGTTGAGGGCCGCCGCTCGTGCGCAGAGCGCCGTGAGCTCGCTCCTCAGTGCGTCTGCGACGGGAGGATGCGAACGGCTGCGCCGCGACCCGTCGTTTTCCGCAACGGCCTCGAACGTGCCGGCAAGCATCTCCAGCCGGCGCTGGCTGGCCTCCGGATCGGGCGGGGGCGAGGCGAATCGCACGCCAATACCTCGTCCGTCCGGCATGCGAACACGCAGCTCGCACGGGTCGGCGGCAACCTTTTCGAGCTCATCATCCAGGACGCGAGCATCGTCAGCGCCAAGCTCCCTCCGCACCAAAGCGAGAAAGCGATCGAGGTCGGATTGCACCGCTGTCGTTTCTACCACGGATCATCATCACGGCGTGCCGCCTGCTGTGACGCGCGGCGCACGGGGCGGACCCGCTCCCCGCACCACAAGCCCATCATTCCTTTGAACCAGCCCTCGGATCGTGGACGCTCGGCAGGGGACCGTCGACCCGTCGAACCAAGCCCAACCCATTCGCGACAAGCGATTCAGAGGCTCCGATGGCCTGGGCCCACGCTTCGAATCGATCTCGCGGAACGCCTGTCCATCGGAGGTCCTCGAGCGACTCCCGCAGCGGAACCGTCTGCACGAGCGTGGCGAGTCGCCGATAGAGATGCGCGCTCTCGAGGTTTGCCGACAGGCTCGCCGCGAGCGAGCTGGCGCCTCGCAGAGCGGGCCTCCAGGTGGACGCGTGGAGCGGAATGTTCTCGAGGCGGCCGTACTCGCGCAAAAGCGCTGCCGCGGTCTTCTTGCCGAATCCGGGGATCCCGGGAATCCCGTCCGCGGCGTCGCCCACCAGCGCCAGGTAGTCGGGGACGCTCCCCGGCGCGATCCCGCGCGCCGCGAGGAGCGCATCTTCGTCGATCACCCGACCGCGCATCCGGTCGACTTGCACGATTCGAGCTCCACGCAGGCACTGCCCGAGATCCTTGTCGGGAGTCAGAATTCTCACTTGGTCGACAACCTGCCAGAAACGCGACGCGGCCGTCGCCAACGCGTCGTCAGCCTCCCACTCGTCCATGGACCAAACGGTGATGCCGAGAGCCCGCATCGCCGTTTCGACCGGCCCGAACTGCGCGAGAAGGTCCGGCGAGACGCCTTCGTCGCTCTTGTAGCCGGCAAAGAGGTCGTTGCGAAACGAACGGATCGGGTTGTCGAACGCGATGGCGATATGGGTCACCTGTTCTTCGGGGTCTCGCAAAAGCGAGAGCATCGACCAGACGACACCGAGGGTCGCTTTTGCGTCGCGCCCACTGGAGTCCGCCTGCGCAGGTCGCTTGGAGAAGTGAGCGCGAAAGAGCTCATAGGTTCCGTCGACGAGGTGCAAGCGCACGAGCGCCTCCGGGCATAGCATCCCTGCCATCGCCCGTCCGGCCTGTGGTCGTTCGTGGGATGCTGGTCGGCGGTCGGGAGCCTCGCGACAAAGGCGATGGAACGGTCCTCGACCGCCGCTCGTTCACCCAGAGAACCGCTTGGCTAGCGCGCACCCGCACCCCCTGACGCTCGGACCCCCCGTTGGCTCGAACGACGGCCTCTGCTATCCGCGTCCCGTGCGGCCCGAGCCAGCCATTGCGACCGCGGCGTTGGAACACGTGGACGCGCTCTACCGGTTGGCCCGTCGCCTGACCGGCTCCGACTCCGACGCCGAGGACCTCGTTCAGGAGACGTATGCGCGGGCCCTCGACGCGCGCCATCAGTTCGCTGCTGGCACGAACCTGCGCGCGTGGCTATTTCGAATTCTGCGAAACGCGTACATCGACGCCTATCGACGGGCCCAGAAGAGTCCCGTTCTCGGCGATTTGGAAGACGACGAACGGCCCGCGCCGGCGGGGGCGTCGCGCGAGGCGCTGCGCGGCGACGACGAGCTCGATCGGCTTCGTACCGTCGTGGCCAGAGACATTGAAACGGCGCTGGCCGCCCTCTCGGTCGACGCCCGCACCGTAATTTTGCTCGACCTCGAGGGGCTGACCGAAAGCGAGCTGGCCGAAGTGATCGGCTGCACGGTGGGAACGGTCAAGTCACGACTCTTTCGTGCGCGGGCCACGTTGCGCGAACGGCTGCGCGACTATTCGAGGTGAAGCACATGGATTGCGCCGAAGCATGCACCCACCTGCTCGCTCGTCGTCGCGGCACCCTGTCCGCCGAGCTTCGCGCCTCGCTGGAGGCGCACCTCGCGGATTGCCGGGCCTGCCGCGAGGAGGACGCAACCGATCGAGAGCTGTCTCTCGCGCTCGAGCAGCGCTTGCCACGACATCGAACACCCGAATCGCTGCGGAGTGCACTGCGCACGCGGTGGGTGGACCCGCCGCCTCGCCCGCGGGGTTCTTCGGTCGCTCGAACGGCGGCGGTGATGGCGATCGGAGGCGCGATTGCGCTGCTCTGCGTCACCGCGTGGCGAGCAACGGCTCCGGACCAAATCATGCTGGCCGAGGCGGTCAACGATCACCTTCGCGTTCTCTACAGCCAGCGCCCCCTCGAAGTGGAAAGCAGCGACAGGCATCAGGTCAAGCCTTGGTTCGAAGGCCGACTCGACTTCGCGCCCGTCACCGCATTCGACGGCGATGACGAGTTCCCGCTTCAGGGGGGCACGATTGGATACTTCGTGGACCGCAAGGCTGCGACCCTGGTCTTCAAGCGCCGACTCCATGTCATCACGCTCTTCGTCTTCCCTGCCGGCGGGCTTCGTTGGCCGATGTTCGGCGTTCGACCGGTCGGAGCCGTTCGCGGCTCATTGGAAACGCTGCGCGGCTTTCACGTCCTACTCTGGCAAAATGGCGACCTGGGCTACGCGCTCGTGTCCGACGTGAACGAGGCAGACCTGCTGAAGCTCGGAGCCGAGATCGCTGGCCGGTAGGCCGCTGCCCACGCGACTCGCGGGCGCGATCGAGCTTCACGACGGCTGGGCCGCCGCGATCGGCCACGAGAACGGCCAAGCGCACGCGCCGCGAGCAGCAGACCCCATCCGCCGCGAGTAGGCTCTACGGAGCGGTCTGCTGACAGATCGGCGCCGCAAACGGCTCATGTGTCAGCGGATCCACGTCGCAGCCGAAGTACGCACGAAGCTCGGTCGGCGCCGGCACGTAGGTCCAGCGCTCCGTCAATCGCCGCGCGCGCTGAGCCGCAGCCGTCATCCGTTGTTCGTACTCGCGCCACCGAGCGAGCAGGCTCGAATGGAGATCGACGAGTGCCCGCACATTGGCCTTTGCCCCGTCGCCCTTTACCTCCGCAAGGAGCTTCTCGAGGAACGCCTTCATGCCATCCTCCTCGCGAGAAGCGCTCTGTGGATCTGGATACGCCGACATCGCCTTGGGAATCCCGCTGCAGATGTCCGCGCGCACCGGATCCTTGACGCCGGCGGCCGCACCGTAAAGGGTGCACGCGAGGTCGCGGCTCGTCGGATTCGCAGAGACCCTGTTGCAACCGAAGCAAGCGTCGAAGAGCGCCCCGAACGAGATTCCGTACGGAATGGCCCTTGGATAATTCGTTCCTTTGAACGTCGAGCCAAGCGGGAAAGTCACGTCCCACGTCGCCTCGACGGCGAGGAGGCGCGCAGCTCGCAGACCGACGCCCAGACCGGGTCGAAAGACGGAGCTCGCGCCGGGGTCGAAATCGAAATCGACGCGTACGACGCCGTAGACATCGAACACGTCCCACATCAAGGGGCTGACGCGAAGCCGCGCGCCCTCGACGAACGCAAAGGGGCCGTGCCCCTCGTCGGCCCAACTGCCGAGCTTCACGCCGCTGAAGAGGGCCGGCCGCACGCGCTGCTCGACGAGCGGCAAGCCGACCTCACCGCCGAGGACGAGCCCCGCGTGCGCCGTTGGCCCGTTGACGGCTGCGAGCCCATTCCAGTCGAGCTGCAGAGTCGCGCCTACGTTTGCCTCGAGGAATCGCTCGCCGGAAAGCAGATACGGAGACGATACCGTCCGCTGCTCGACCGGCGTGGGCGGCAACGGCTCGTCCGCCCGCACAGCCCCGAAGGAGAAGGTCCACGCACAACCGCACGCGACGACGCCGGAAATGGCTCGGCGTCTCATCAGCGCAGGTTCCCGCACGAATTCGCGCTCCCGGCGTCGGGTCTCGGTGTCGGCCCTCGGTCGTTCGCGCAATCGGGAGCCGTCAGTGACTTGTTCAGCTTCGCGACCAACTCCGCGCCGCACAGTTCGACGGTCCCCGGCAATCGCGGCGTGCACCATTGGTAAAGCGTCTCGTCGTTGACGCCTCCGATGTCGAGCGTCGCCGCGATCTGCGTACATTGCTCGCGCGCCGCCTCTATCCCGGCGAGCATCAATCGACGCTGTCCGTCGGGGTTGAACGAGTACCCGGGCAGGCTCGGAACACGCTCCTCGTTGCGCCACACGCTCGTCATCTGGAAGGTCTGCGCGACGATGCGTTCGTTGCTCGGCCGTCTGTGACGCTCACCGCGCACGCGACTGCATGCGCGGGCGAAGTCACCGGCGCACAGATAGTCGGCATCGCAATGTCCTGTGCACAACGCGCGTCCTGGCTTCGTCGGCTTCGGCGCGTACTTCGCGGTCAGGTCGTCCTGAATGATCGCCTCGCAGTAGTCGTACTCGGCGAGGCGGGATGCCTGGGCGCGCGTGCGTGCGTGATCGATCTCGGCCTCCGTTACGCCGCCCGTCGAAATGTCGATATAGCGAATGGCCATGTTCAGCGCGTTGCCGATGGCGGCGTCGTCACCCGTGACGGACGCACTCGACGACACGACGAGCATCCGCTCGACGCCCCGCCGCACAAGGGCAAGGAGCGGCAACTCCGAACGGATCCCGCCGTCCAAGTACGCAAAGTGTCCGGCGTCCACAGGGTCGACGGGCAAGTTGTAGGTCGGTCTGACGATGAACGGCAAGGCGGCCGACGACACCACCGCCTTGGCGACGTCCCACGGTGTGCCAAGCGTGGCGGGATCTTGGTCGCTCAGCGAATAGAGACGCCCCGTGCGAAAGTCGACCGTGTTGAGGATCAACTCCATCCGGTTGTTCATGTCCGTGCAGGAGTAGGCATTCTCGACTTTTCCTGCGAGTCCGTTGAAGTCGAGAAATGAGTCTTGAATGTCCGCCGGAGCCGCCCCGTTGCCCCGAGCCAGGTTGAAGAGCACCCCTTTGCGAACGCAATAGAGGTCGTTCATCGACGAGCACATGTACCAGTTGAGGTAGTCGTGCATCGCCGTCTGGCGCTTACCATCATCGCCGAGCGCCGAGTGAAAGATGTCCGCCGCAGTGGCGACGGTCGCGCCCGTACTCGTACCGCTCGCCATCACGAAACCGGCATGGTCGGGCATGCAGACCTTTGCCTTGAGGCACTCGTTCAGCATGTTCAGCGCGACGTACACGACCCCGGCGCTGAATATCCCCGTCGCCGCGCCCCCTTTGATCACAAGGCCGGTAACCGGATGCTTCTGATCACGCTTCCATTTTCGATCCGCCAGGTACGTCGCCGTCTCGTGAAACGCACGCTTTGCGGCGTCTATCGCCTCCGGCATCGTCGTGAAGCGCTCACGAACCAGCTGAGTCGCGTCGGCGGCGGCCAGATCCAGCGCGACGTTGAACCGTACGTAGTCCGCGAAGCGCTCGATGGCGATGTTGTTGGGTTGGTTCGGCGCGCTCTCACCGCAGAATGGTTCGTCGCCAATGCTGCGTTCGCGGTCGAGCGAGGCGCGTTGGAGCGCCGACTGGAGCCTCTTCTGGGAAGCGGATGCTTCCTTTGCAGCCGGCGCATCCGGTACGCCGCCCGCGTCTTCTCCCACGAGCTCCAAGTCGTTGTCCTGGTCGCCGCCAGCCAGCTTGCGACCGACGATGTCCGACATGAACTCCGCGGCATGGTCCTGGAGCGCGTCCAACCACTTCACAACTCGCGCATCAGCGGCGCCCTGCCCGAAGTAGGCCTCGCCGAGCTCGTCGCGCATGCGCCAGGCGACCGTGTCCTTCGCACGCAGACTCGCCGCGTAGAATGGGTCGGTCGTGCTGTCGAGGACTCCCCCATTGAAAGCGTCGGCAAGCATGCGCGTCGAAACGACGCCGCTACACGCACCCAGGCAAGAGACGCCGACCAAGACCCCCAACAAGCGTCCGCGCATGGCTGCAGACTCGCCCACGTTTTGGAATATGGGCAAGCTTTAGTTGCGGTCAGAGGCCCGAGGACGTGACCGACCGGAGCGGCCAGGCCATCGACAATCGGCGCGGAAGTCGGTCGTGTCGTGGGGATGCTCATCGGCATGCCTCGCTTGTCATCGTCCCCGCCTGGTATGTCACTCTCGGCGGGAAACGGCATCCGGGCGGCAAGCAGCTTGCCCGCACGTCGCGCCGGCGCGTCAGGCGCCCAAGTTCATGACTATTTGTTGAGGAGGATGATCGGCTGATAGTGGGGATAATATGCTGCGCCGGCGACCGGATCCCAGGTAATGGCCATCCTCTGGAACCCGAGCCGCCCGGCCCTCGTGGCCGTGACGGTGACGAACGCTTTCTCGCCGTTCTGACCGGAAGTCTTGTCGATCGTGACCGTGGCCGCTCCATTGCTATAGGACCTGTAATTCTCATCCTGGAGCGTCACCGACGGGAAGTCGTACCCGATCGTCCACGGCTCCGTCGGTCCGTCGCTGTAGAAGCCCACCTGGAAGGTAACCGGTTGCCCGACCGGGGCGTGAAACCCTCGAGTCGTCGGCAAGCCCATTCCGACCGCGCTCAAGTCGAGGCTGAATGTCGACTCCTGCGACGGGAAGAACGTCATTCCGAAGTACGCGCCGTTCGGCACCGGGACACATGGGTCGTGTCCAGCGATCGCGTGGGCGTTCGACCAGACCCGCTGCACCCCGTAGGGAAACTTCGATGACTCCACGTAGTACGAGTCGGCCCAGTTCTCGCACGCGTCTGCGGTCTCGTTTCCGAATTGGCCCGTGTACAGCGACCACCCAAGGTGGTCCGAATCAAAACCGTTGTAGCCCACCAGATTCGTGGTCTCGGCGCCGAATGGATCGGTGGCAGCCTCCACGTACTCGTGCGCCGCCGACTGCTCGAGCTGGGTGAGGGTCTGGGACGGGCACGCAGCGATGATCGCGTACGGGACGAGCTTGCCGTTGACGATCGCGGTGTCGTGGAAGCCGAGACCGCCGTCCTCGCAGAACGATCGGACCGTGTCGGGCTCGTTCACAACAGTCGAGGCGGGGATGAAGATGGCGTAGACGATTGGGATTTCGTCACCGCCGCGAGGACTGATTGGCGGTGGCCACGGGGGATTCGCCCCTCCCTCGACCGCGTCCGATCCCCCTTCGAGCGCTGCCGCATCGGGTGCTCCCGCGTCCGATCCTCCTTCGAGGGCTGCGTCCGGTCCCGCATCGGGCGCCCCTGCGTCCGATCCCGCTTCAGGCGCTCCCCCTTCGGGCGCTCCCGCTTCGGGCGCTCCTGCGTCCGGCAGCGTACCGCCGAGTGACAAGACCACGAAGTTTTGAAGGTCGTAGTAGTTGATTGTCTTGGGCAACGGCACGACCATGTGGACGTGATTGGCGCGCCCACTCGTGGCAGCGCCCACTCCATACTCGCTCGTCGCCGCATTCCAGTAACTCGATCCGCCTATCGCGTCCCCGAACGCGTCCCATGTCGCTGCGTTCGGGTCCTCGGCGGGCCACGTGACAGTCACGATCACCGGGCTGCTGAGAACGACGCCTTGGTTCGCGAGGACCTGCGGCATATCGACCGGGAACGCCGGATAGATCGCGCTCACCGCGCCGTGATCGCCGCCGTCGTCGGCCCCATCGCCAGCATCGTCCGCGGACGCCTCCGGGACGCCCCCATCGGGCATCGCACTGCTGGACGTGCCGCTGCTGCCGCATGCGGCCAACCCTGCGGCGACGAGAAGAATCGCGGCAGAGCGAACACGAGTCGGAAGGTAAGCAGCAACCACGGAGGGAAAGCATACGCCAATCAGGCGCCGCTCGTGGATGGGATCCGTTCGCCGCGCCAGGACCTCTTACTCTCGTCTCGCAGCACCGTGAGGTCGTATGCGAGCGGACCAGGCGGGGCTCGAGAGCGTCAAGCCCCCCCAAGCCTTCGTGCCCGAGCCGTGGGCTGCGGATCCTGCAGCGAGGCCGTGCCGAAACCGCATCCGGCGGTCGGACCTACGCTCCTGCTTTACGTGCTCCATGCCCCCGCAGGGAGGGCCTGCAGGGAGGGCGCCTCGGGCATGGTCATTGCGACGGCGTGGTGAAGAGGAGAAAGCCAATGGCACTCAACAAGCGACGACTCGGCACGACCGACCTGGAAATCACGACGGTGGGCTTCGGCGCCTGGGCGATAGGCGGCGGCGGCTGGGTCTACGGCTGGGGACCCCAGGACGACGCGCCATCGATCGCCGCCATTCGTCACGCCGTCAGCCGCGGCGTGAACTGGATCGACACGGCCGCCATCTACGGCCTTGGCCACTCCGAGGAGGTCGTCGGGCGGGCCCTCCGCGAGATACCCTCTTCCGAGCGCCCCTTCGTCTTCACAAAGGGCGGCATGATCCCGGACCGCGAGAGGCCATACGACGAGCCCGCGCGGGACTTGCGGCCCGAGACGATCCGGCGTGAGGTCGAGGGTTCGCTCCGGCGCCTCGGCGTCGAGCGGATCGACCTCTACCAGTTCCACTGGCCCGACGGGGTTGGCACACCCATCGAAGCCTCGTGGCACGAGATGGGGCGGCTCATCGAAGAGGGAAAGATCCGCGCGGCAGGCGTGTCGAACTTCGACGTCGCGCTGCTCGAGCGCGCGGAGGCGGTGCGCCACCTGGACAGCCTGCAGCCGCCGTTTTCCCTTATCCGACGCGACTCCGCCGCGAAGGTGATCCCGTGGGCCGCGGCGCACCGGACCGCTGTCATCGCGTATAGCCCGATGCAGTCGGGCCTGCTCACGGACACGTTCTCCATGCAGCGCCTCGCGGCGATGGCCGAGGACGACTGGCGACGTCGCTCCGTGCACTTCACCGAGCCGCAGCTCACTCGCAACGTTGCGCTCCGGGACGCGCTGCGGCCCACCGCAGAGCGCCACGGCGTCACTGTCTCGGCCGTCGCCGTCGCTTGGGTCCTCGCGTGTCCCGGGGTGACGGGCGCCATCGTGGGTGCGCGCAGTCCCAAGCAGGTGGACGGCTGGATTGCGGCGGGATCGCTCGATCTCGACGCCTCCGATCTTGCCGAGATTGCGGAAGCGATCCGGCGAACCGGTGCGGGCTCGGGGCCGGTCGCCAACACGTGGAAGGGGGCCGCATGAACCCGCGCGTTGCAGTCCTCGGCACCGGACGCATGGGCACGGCCCTTGCGCGCCGCCTCGCGACCACCGGCGTCGAGGTGGTCGTCTGGAACCGCACGCGCTCGCGCGCCGAGGCTGTCGGGGCCGGCACCGTGGTCGGGTCTCCTGCGGAGGCCGTCGCGACGGTCGACGTCGTCCTCACGAGCCTCACGGGACCCGACGCGGTCCGCGCGGCGTTCGGGGGCTCGAACGGTGCCCTCGCGGGGGCGCGTGGACAGAGCTTCGTCGAGATGAGCACGGCGGGCCCCGACGTGCACGAGGAGCTTGCGCCGCTCGTCGCGAAGACCGGCTCGACCCTGGTGGACGCACCGGTGATCGGTGCTCCCCCCACCGTGCTCGAGGGCGCGGCCCTCATCATCGCGGGCGGCGACCGAGTCGACGTCGAGCGTGTCCGGCCCGTCCTCGAGCGCTTCGGGGAGTTGCGCCACGTGGGGCCCTTCGGGAGCGGTGCGCGCCTCAAGCTCGTTGCCAACAGCGCGCTCGGCGCCGTCGTCCTCATCGCCGCGGAGCTCGAGACGGCAGGAAAGCTCGCCGGGCTCGATGCCGGGGCGGTCTTCGACGTCCTCACGCGATTCGTCCCGTCGCTTGCGGTTCGCCGGGCCGGCTACCTCCAGGATCGGCACCAGCCGACGCTCTTCGCGCTTCGCGACCTTCGCAAGGACCTCGACCTGGCGCTGAGCGTCTTTCACCGCGTCGACGCGCACGTCCCGATCACGGCGCTCGTCCGCGAATGGGTCGACGAAGCCGCTGCCGCCGATGCAGATCTCGACATCTCGGCGGTCATCCGTCGGTACGCTCAGAACGCTGGACTACGCGCCACTTAGAGAGGAGGGTGCGCGGGGTCATGATACAGCCGTTCTCGGCGAGAGCTCGCCGACAAGTGCGAGAGCGTGCGACTTGGCGAGGCGAGGCGATCGAAGATGCACACTCGGGGTCGCTCTCCCCGGACGACGCGAATCGGCTTAGGATTGCGTTAAAGAACAGCGAGCCGATTCCGTTCCCGGGGGTACAGCCATGAGCGCTCTCATTCATGTGGCGTACGCGAGCGAAGCGTCCGTCGAATTCTCCAATGAAGCTCTGCGGCACCTCCTCGAGGGCGCGCGGCGCAACAACGCCGCGATCGGCGTCACCGGGATTCTCCTGCTCGTCGATCGCTCGTTCTTTCAGGTCCTCGAAGGTGAGCCCGCAGCCGTCGCGAGCTTGTATGAAAAGATCGAGCAAGACACCCGCCACAAGCGCGTCGTGAAACTGATCCAGGAGCCCATCAAGGAACGGGACTTTCGAGATTGGTCGATGGGGCTGGCGCGGATAGCGCCCAAAGAGCTTTCGGCGCTCCCCGGATTCAGTGACTTCTTTACGACCGGACGGAGCTTGAACAGCCTCCCCCCGGGAATGGCCCAGAAGTTGCTGAGCGGATTTCGCGCTGGCCAATGGCGAGCGCGTGTAGGCGGTTAGTCCAAGAGGGGACTTTCTTCGACACCGCGACTCGCATGGCCAGCAAAGCGTCCCGCCGACTCGCCGTCATTTTGCCGTTCGCTCTGCTCGGCGTGGTCGTGATGGTCTCGGAGAATGCGACCCGCCTGCGCGGTCTGAAGGCCGATCGATCCGGCAGGCGAATCTTCGAGCAGCGTTGCGCGACCTGCCATTCGACCGGAGGGGGAGCAGCCCAGGGGCCGGGGCTGGGCGGGGTCGTCGGACGCGAGGCAGCGGCCACGCATTTCGGCTATTCGCCCGCGCTTCGCCAGACGCATCTCACATGGGACCGGCCCACGCTCGATCGCTTCCTCGCCGCCCCGCAGCTGCTCGTCCCGGGCACGACGATGCCCATGGCCGTTCCGGACGAAACCGAGCGGCTCGCTGTCGTCGACTACCTGGCCTCGCTCGCTCCGGGTGACTCGTCCGCCCGCGTCGCGCGTTCGGCGCCCGCGGGTCCCCCGGCGGCTCCCGGTCTGCGCACGGGCGCCGCCGCGTTGGGCGACTTTCGCGGCGACGGCCCCGGCGTGCGCCGCCACATTACGATCGCCGATCTTCCGCGTCCGTTCGCTACGCCCTCCGCGCTCAACGGTCCGGAAGTCGTGTCCCCCCCTCCGGGCGTCCACCCATTCCTGCCGCCGGGCTTTCGGGCGGACGTCTTTGCGCGTGACCTGCTCGGGCCGCGGCTGCTGCGGGTATCGCCCTCGGGCGACCTCTTCGTCGCCGAGAGCTCGGCCGGCCAGGTACGCGTCCTTCGCGCGGCTGCCGGTGCGCGCGAGGCGGAGCGGCGAGAGGTCTTCGCGGCCGGCCTCGATCGCCCCTTCGGAATCGCGTTCTATCCGCCCGGCGCCGATCCCGAGTGGGTCTACGTCGCCGAGACGAATGCCGTCGTTCGGTTCCCCTATCGCTCCGGCGACGTGAGCGCGCGCGGCGGCTTCGAGACCGTCGTCGACTCGCTCACGAACGAGCAGGGCGGCCACTGGACTCGGGACATCGCGTTCTCTTCCGACGGCAGGCAGATGTTCGTTTCGGTCGGCTCGGCATCCAACGTCGCCGAGGGGGACCCCGACGAGCGCGATCGGGCCGACGTGCTGGTCTTCGACCCGGAAGGCGGGGGCCGGCAGGTCTTCGCGAGCGGCATTCGAAACTGCGTCGGCCTTGCGGTGCATCCGTCGACGGGCGACCTGTGGTGCTCCACCAACGAGCGCGACGGTCTGGGCGACGATCTCGTCCCCGACTACGTCACGCGTGTGCGGCGGGGCGGCTTTTACGGTTGGCCATGGTTTTACCTCGGCGACCATCCTGACCCGCGTCATGCTGGCGAGCGGCCCGATCTGGCGGGTAAGACCCTGGTCCCGGACGTCCTGCTCCAGGCGCATTCGGCGTCGCTTCAAATGACGTTCTACGACGCCGCGGCGTTTCCTCCAAAGTATCGAGGGATGGCATTCGCCGCGCTGCACGGCTCGTGGAATCGCGGAGTGCGCACCGGGGCCAAATTGATCGCCGTACCCGCCCCGGGCGGCGTACCGACGGGCGAGTACGAGGACTTCATGACGGGTTTCGTCGTGGACGACGACTCCGTGTGGGCGCGCTTGGTCGGAGTCGCGGTCGCGCGAGACGGAGCGCTCTTCGTCAGCGACGACGGCAACGGCACGCTCTGGCGGGTCAGCTTCGCCGGCGACTGAGGATGACCGACGACTGACTTCCACTCATATGTAGTTGAAGCTGACGCTGCCCCGGTCGCCGTCCGTGGGATTCGCGGTCTATGGGTGGCAGGTGCCGCTGTCTGCGCCGGGGTGGTTGCAGTGCAGCTGCTGGAGCGCCGAGCTCTGAAGCGCAGCACCCAGGTGGTACTCGCGACAGTCGCGCGTGTCGCCGCTGGCCGGTCCTGCCGAAGAATAGCTGCTGCTGTTCGGGCTTCCGTCCACGATCACGACTCCGCTGCCCGAGTCGGCGATCCCCATGAAACCGGGACAGGCGGCCAGGCAATCGGCCGACGACGCGTATGGCGGAGCGCCGCTTTCGGGCAAGAAGCCCGCGTCCGGTGTGCAATAGCTTGTGGCGAGCGCGCAGAAGTCCTCGCATTGGGTGCCGCACACGCCCCAGCCGTACGGCCCTGCATGCCAACAATGGGGATTTGCACCAAGGCCGTTTCCTCCGGCGTCGACGGCAAGCGCATTGAGAGCGTGTTCGTAGTGACAGAGGAGCGTGTTGCCCGACCCAGCGTCGACGACCGGGATGTACTGACAGGCGGCCATGCATTCGGCCGTGCTTGCGTACTGCTGGTCCGGCCCCGTGCAGGCTGATTGAATGAGGGTGCAGTACGACGCGCAGCTGAGCGGCGCGCCCCCATCGCCTGCGTCGCCGCCAGATGAGCCGCTCGAGCCGCCGGAAGAGCTGCCGCCGGAACTGCTCGACGAACTGCTTGACCCGCCGGAGCTGCTGCTGCTTGCCCCGCTGGAAGAGCCGCTCGAACTGCCAGAGGAGCCGCCGCTGCCTGACCCGGAGGAGCTGCTGCCGGAACCGCTGGACGAGCCGCTCGAGCTGCTGGTCCCGCTATCACCGATCGGGCTCGTGGTGCTCGAACTGTCACACGCGAGCCACGTTCCGGCTGCGACGACTCCTGCGACCGCGGTCAACCCCAAGACGCGCGCCGATTTTTCCATAGATCACCTCCGATAGCGCGTTACTCGAGCGCGGGTTTGGAAGCAAGCGTTTCCCTCGCTGGGCCGCGGCGCCGCCGCGCTCTGGGTGGTCACGAGCGCCGCCACTGCCCAGGTGGCTTGCCCGTCCAGCGCTTGAATGCGCGGCTGAACGTCGCGAGGTCGGCGAAGCCGAGTCGGACCGCGGCCTCTGAAAGGGCGACCCCCGGGTCGAGGAGCAGGCCGCGTGCGACGCCCAGACGCGCGCGGTCGAGCACCTCGCTGAACTGCGTGTCTTCTTGCCCGAGGCGGCGCTGCAGCGTTCGCGCGCTCATGTGCATGGCGCGCGCTACTTCTCGCATGTCGGTGCCGTTCGGCAAGGTCGCGGCAAGGCGGGCGGCGACGCGCTCGGAGAACGAAGCGGCTAGCGGTCGTGCTGCGAGCTCCGCCTCCACGAGCGGGGCGACCGTCTCCACGGTACGCGGGTCGGCGGCCCGCATGACCCGATCCAGCACGACCGACGAAAGCGTCCAGCCAGGGGGTCGACCTGGGAGGCGCCAACCTGGCGGGCGCCGACCTGCGTGGCGCAAACCTTGAGGATGCGAGCCTCGAGGGCGCGGACCTGACGGGGGCGCGGCTCGATGGGTCGAACCTCGAAGACGCCGACCTGTCTCGGGCCAAGCTCGCCGACGTCTCGGCGCGCGGCGCTAACTTCGAGGGCGCGTCGCTCCCGGCCGCGTCGCTCGCGAGGGCCAACCTCGACGGGGCAAACCTCGAAAGGGTCGATCTCGACGGGGCGTTTCTCGAAGGCCTGCGCGCCTAGCGAGCAAGAGACTTTGGATTTCACGCGGGTCGCTCTACCAGGTTCCCTCCGCAGTTGGGGGCAGATGCGGCTCGAGAAGCTGATGCTCAGCGATGGCGGGAGGCTTCTTCGAGGTGCCCGTAAAAGTGCCCCGTGCCGAGCCGGTCGAAGGCGGCGGGCGGAAACGGCAGATCGAAGGCATCGCCCCGTAGGAAGCGAGCGTTTGGGGCGCGCGATGCGGCGAGTCGCGTCGTACTCGCCCGCGCGAGCCTCGTAGTATTCGCGCACGTCGGCAGGTTACTACCGCGTGGGGTCGTTCAGGCGGGGCCGCTGTGACGAAACGTTCGCCATGCGTCCGCGTCGAGCCGGTAGACGACGTGCCTTCTGCGAGGATCGCCTTCGGGCACACGAGGATGGTCGAACGTCTCGCCAGGTGAGAAAACCATCCCGAGCCGGTCCATGACCCGGCGGGAGCGCTCGTTGTCCGGTGTGGTAGCGCCGATGATCTCCTGGAGGCCGACGCGCTCAAAGCCATCGCGCACAGCGGCGCCGGCAGCCTCGCTCGCGTACCCGTAACCCCAGCAATCGAACACGAGCCGCCACGCGATCTCGACCCCGGACAGGATCCCTGCATCGAGATCCGCCCGCGAGAGCCCCACGACACCGACGAAGGCGGAGTCGCGCGAGACGAGAAAGCGGCCGTAGCCGTATCTGTCCCAGTGAACGACGAGCCGCTCGAGCCACCCCTGCGTCGTCTCGCGCGTCATGGCGCCGCCGAGAGGGTTCATGACGCGGGGATCGGCTCCGAGGGCGGCCAGGACTTCCAGATCCTCCGCACGGACTGGGCGGAGACGAAGGCGAGATGTCGCGAGCTCCACGATTGTTTGCGTCGGGGTGTGTTTTGGCTATCGCGCCAGAAGACCGAGCTTACCGCAACCGAGGTTGCATTCGCTCCGCTCCTTGGCTCTCGTCGAATCCGCCGCTCCGTCCTGCCAAAGGCGGTCCAGTTTGCACGAACGGCCCTTTGTTCATAGGAAGACAGCCTTTGTCGGCGGGAAAAGGCCCCTTTTCCACGGGCCGAGGCCTCTGCCAACGAGAAGAGGTCCTTTGACCATCGGCAAAGGTCCTCGGCCGAAGAGAAAATGACGTCTCTCCATCGAAAAAGGCTCTTTGTCGGCGACGCGCGGTCGTTCGCCAACGGACGACTGACGTCGTTCAACGAGGAACGGTCCACTCGCCATTGTCAAAGGCCCGCTGCCGACGACAAAAGGCCCACCGCCGATTGGAAAAGGGGCCCTACTGACGAGAAAATGGCCTCTGTCCAGGAGAGAAGGTCCGATGCCAACGGGCAGCGGTCGTCTTGCGCGCAGAGTCGATTGTTCGCCGACAGACAAAGGTCGTCTACCAATGAGACATAGCCATTTGTCGATGAGCAAATGGGCGTTTCCTAGGGTCATCGGGCACGACTCGCCACGAAGACCTCCGCGTACTCGCGTAGGTCGATGCCGTCTGGGTCCCGCCCTCGCCCTCCGTGCCCATGAGCGTGACGACTCCGACGAGCCACTGGTGCGCGTCGTAGTAGAAAGCGGTCTCGGAGTCGCTCGAGACGATCGTCATCGCGCTCCGCGCGTTCACGCAAACTCAAACTGACCCACTACCCGCCAGCGGCCAATGGCAGTCGGCCCAACTCGGAACTACGGCGGGTACGGAAACCCATCGGTGGGGGCGGTGGGCACGATCTCGTGGAACTTGCGCATGTCGACAACGATCGTGCCGTCCGGCTCTTCGCTCAGGATATCGGCGTGACGCGCGCCCCATACGATCTCTTGATGCTCGTAGCGGTGGCGGGCATGAACGGGCTGCAATGACGTATCATCGACACCCACGACCGTGACCATCAGCTCGATTTCGTCTCTGGCGACAGACGCTGGGCTTGCTCCGAACAAGGGACTGTCCTTCCCGATCGGGTGCAGGACCGTCCACGAGCGAGTCATCGCCGGTGACCGCTCGCGTGCCAGTGCCAAGTCGTACATCCGATAGAAGGTAACCCCCTCGTGCGTCTTCTCGGTACGCACGAGCGAGATGCGAATGGTCGCCTCGAGAATGAGGTTGCCGCGCTCGTTGCCCACGCGGAGCATGAGCGTCGGCACGCCGTCCATCGGGCCGATGACCGCGTGTCTCGAGAACGCGATTCGCCCGGTGGACCGCGAGAACTTCGCGAACACGAGCCCCGTGGCGACGGCCGTCACGATGAGGCCCGTGACCGATTCGGCGATCACGACGGCATTTGCCGCCGCGCTCGCGGGGTACATCGACCCGTATCCGACTGTGCCCATCGTCTGCACGCTGAAGCAAAACGCGTCGAAGAACGAATTCGGGCGGGCATTGGCGATTCCGCCGATCAGGCAGAAGGCGGCCGCGAACACAGCGTTGAGCGCCAGATAGATGACGACGATGGCGACCAGCGCGACCGTCCACCGAGCGCGCAAGAAGAGATGATAAACGTCGCGAAGCGTTGTCCGAGACGCGCCCACGACCTTGATCTCCGTGGCGGGGGTTCGGCGTACTTCGGGCACCGATCTCCCTCTTAGAGCACCTGAACACGATTCTCCACCGAGCCCACGATCCGTCAAACCGCTCCGAGTCGGGGTCTTGGCAGCAGCTCTACTGGAGGATCGCCTGAGGGCGGGTTCTTCTTCTGTTGTAACGCCGGCGGTGACCCCTGCTGCACGTATCGCTATTGCCATGCGCCCCTAACCCCGGAGTGCAGCGCAAAGCTGGCCTGCGAAGCCGAATACGGGGGTTCGACAGGCGGGCGGGAGCGCGGGACGAGCGGCCTCTTGTCCGAACGGACATTGTTCGTCATCGACGACCTAACGTCGGAGGGCGCCCGGGCTCACTGAGCGAGCTGGACGAGCGCTGGAGGTGCTCGACGCCCGCGCGCGCGGTCATCTTGATGGCCTGCGACTGGGTCGGATAGGGCTGGTTGGCGCGGGTCAGGGCGTGGAGGTCGAGACCGGCGCTCATCGCCAGCGAGATCTCGTTGATGAGGTCCCCCGCGTGGCTGGCGACCACGGTCGCGCCAAGGATCTCGGCCGTGCCCTCCCGGACGTGAAGCTTCACGAAGCCGTCTTCCTCGCCGTCGACGATGGCGCGGTCGACCTCGTGCATCAGGATGGTGAAGGTCTTCACCGGGACGTTCTTACGGCGCGCCTCCGTGACGTACATCCCCACGTGCGCGATCTCCGGATCCGTGAAGGTGCACCACGGGATGATCTCTGCACTCAGCCGCTCACGGCCGCCCTTTAGCGCGTTGGCCACGACGATTCGACCCGCAGCGCTCTCGATGTGCGGGAACCGGGTCCCCGCGCAGACGTCGCCCGCGGCGAAGATGCGAGGGTTGCTGGTCCGCAGAAAGTCGTCGACGGCGATCCCGTCCGTCGGATCGAAGGCCACGCCCGCCGCTTCCAGTCCGAGGTCGCGCACGTTCGGGAGGGTGCCAACCCCCACGAGGATCTGATCGACGGCGACCGTGTTCGCCGTGTCGTCGCGCTTCAGATCCACGACCTTGCCGCTGCCTTCGGTACGGACGCCGATCGTTTCCGTGTCGAGGCGGATCGCGATCCCGTCGCGCGCCAGCGCGTCGGACAGCAGCTGCGCGGCGTCGCGCTCCTCGTGGCCGAGGAACATCGGTTCGTTCTGGACGAGGGTGACCCGTGATCCGAGGCGGGCGAAGGCCTGCGCGAGCTCGCATCCGGTCGGGCCGCCGCCGATGACGAGCAGCCGCTCAGGGCACTCGGTCAGATCGAAGACGTTTTCGTAGGTCAGGTACCCCGCCTCCTCCAGACCGGGGATGGGCGGGCGCACGGCCCGTCCGCCGGTCGCGACGAGCGCCGCCTCGAAGCGCAGCGTGAGGTCTCCCACGACGACCGAATCAGCGCCCGCGAAGCGCGCATGGCCCGCGTACACGTCGATGCCCAGCGCGGTCAGTCTCTCGGCCGGCTCGCGCCGGGCCAGGCGTGCGCGAATGCGTCGCATGCGCTCCATCACCGCGGGGAAGTCGAGCACGATCCCGCGCGGGGTCCGGCCCCCGAGCGCCTCGGCGTTTCGCATTTCGCGATACAGCCGTGCGGTGCGAATGAGCGCCTTCGAAGGGATGCACCCCGCGTTCAGGCAGACCCCGCCCAGAAGGTCACGCTCGACGAGCGCGACGCGGGCGCCCTGGCCGAGCGCGGCGCCGGCCGTGATGAGACCCGCCGGGCCGCCGCCGACGATGAGCAGGTCGTACGGCTCGTGGCTTCGCGTCACAGCCAGCCCCCTTCGAAGCCGGCGCGCTGCAGCCCGGTCCGAATGGGAGCGCACTCGCGCATCAAGCGCCAGATCAGCCCGGAGCGGTGGTTTTCTATCATCAGCACGACGAGCCCCTGATCGAGGCCGAAGAAACCCTCCGAGACCCACCCGCGCTCGTCCGGCCCTGGCGCGACCCGGTTGAAACCGCTCGGCAGCCGCCACGTGTTTGTCCACTCGGGATGGAGCTCGAGGAAGTGGCGCACGGCCGACAGGGCCTGTGCCGGTGCGAACGGCAGCGACGCGAGCACGGCTGCGGGGCAGATTGTCCCATCGTCCGGACCGAACGGTACGCCGCGCGCCGTGTAGTTGAAGAAGAGGCGCTCGCGCCCGTGCTCCGGCTTGGTCCCGCTCCCCGGGCCGTCGCCCGCCGACAGACCCCAGCAGTCGACGCCGTACCCGCACTGCTTCGGGTCGCGGCGGGCATACTCCCGCTGGACGTCGATCGCGCGGCGGCTGTTCTCGAAGTAGTCACTGCCCTTCTCTCGCATGAAGGCGTCCTTGATCTCCCGAA
>Ga0265313_10000158_pt1 | contig 70599 bp, 70 predicted proteins | sample 4123metaG_FD_203122 | JGI IMG/M metagenome (GOLD analysis project Ga0265313, IMG submission 203122) | Rhizosphere microbial communities from Carex aquatilis grown in University of Washington, Seatle, WA, United States - 4-1-23 metaG | ecosystem: Host-associated > Plants > Roots > Rhizosphere >... | reverse complement strand
GTCGGCGCCGATTTCGTTGAGCACGTCGAGCACGCGACCGGGACGCCGGCGCCAGTCGAGGCCGACGGCCTTGCGGATGTTGTAGGAGGCGACCTTGATCTGCACCGTTCACTCCGGCCCGCAAACGGCTGGGGCCGCGACGAGTTGCTTAGACCATTCGCGCGACGCTGTTAACGGACGGTTCGCCACACCGCATCAACCGAGCGCGAGCCGCACTCCGACGACGACGAGGATAAACGCGAGCAGCCAGCGTACGATGCGTTCGTCGAGTTTTGGCGCGAGGCGCGTGGCGATCAGGATGCCGGGGATCGAACCGCAGAGCAAAGCGAGCAGCATGTGCCAGTCGACATCGCCGATCGCCCAATGGCCAAGCCCGGCGACGAGGGTCAGCGGCACCGCGTGGGCAATGTCCGAGCCGACGATCCGCAGCACCGGCAATTTCGGATAGAGCAGGAACAGGGCCGTGACGCCGATGGCGCCGGCGCCGACCGAGGAGATCGACACGAGGACGCCGAGCGCGACGCCCGTTGCGATGGTGAGGCCGGCGCGGAGGCGCGGGGGCAGCTCGTGGTGGCTGCCGGCAAAGCGAAGCAGTTGGTTGCGGACGAGGAGGCTGACCGCGGTAAGGACCAGCATGGTGCCGAGCGCGATAGCCAGCAGGTGCGCCGTCGCCGTCGACTGGGCGCCGGCCGAGTTCAGCCACCAGAGGGTGACGATCGAGGCGGGGACGCTGCCGACCGCGAGGAGGGCGACGATCGGCCACTCGACGAGCCGGTTGAAGCCGTGGACCAGCGTGCCGGTCGACTTCGTGGCGGCGGCGTAAAGCAGGTCGGTGCCGACCGCCGTGGCTGGGTGGATCCCGAAGAGCAGGATGAGCAGCGGCGTCATCAGCGACCCGCCGCCCACGCCGGTCAGGCCGACGATGAAGCCGACGCAAAGGCCGGACAGCGCGTACAGCAAGTCAGTCGGCAGTTGTGTGTCCCCCGCAACGCGGGGCGCACAGTATGAGGGCGGCCCTGTGCTGGCTAGGCGCGGGCGGAGCATGATTTGGCCGTCCGACCGAGTTCTGCGCCAATCCGTGCCCCGGATTCGAAGGCCGCCTTTTCAAGGGCTTGGCGAATTCTGCAAGCATTCCTTTACCGCGGGGAGCCAATCTAGCCCGGTCCCCTCCGTCCAGGCGGCGGACCGGCTTCCATTTGGTATCGTGCTTTGGACGACTTCGATCTCTTCAAGTCCGATGAAGGGCTGGGCGCGGCAGTGCTCACGCAAAGATCGCTCGTCGATACCCAGGAGCGGCTGGGGGCGATGCTGGACGTGATGCCGATCGGGCTGCTGATCCATACCGAGCAGGGGATCCTCTTCGCCAACCGCGCCGGCAGCGACCTCCTGGGCGCCGATACGAAGCGGCTCACCGGCCAGCACATTCTCGATTTTCTTCGCGCTGCGGATGTGGCGGAGATGCAGGCGCGGCTGACCGCGACCTTCGCCGGCAAGCAGGAGATGTTCGAATACGAGACCATGCTCGAGGTCCGCGGCCGATCGTCCCGGCTCGTCAAGATCATCTCGAGCCGGTTGCCTTGGCCGGGCAATCCTGTCGTCCAGGTTCTGGTGCAGGACATCACCGACCAGAAGCGCGCCGAGGATTCGCTGCGCCATCTGTCGATCACCGACGAACTGACCGGCGCCTACAATCGGCGTCATGCCTTTTATGAAGCGGCGCTCCACATCGACGACCGCAACCGCGCGCCCCTGAGCGTGGTGATGCTGGACATCGACCACTTCAAGGCGGTCAACGATACCCACGGCCACGCGGCCGGCGACGTCGCGCTCAAGCAACTGACGGCGCTCGCGTGCGAGCTGCTGCCGACGCTAAAGGGCGGCGAGTCCGCGATGTTCGCGCGCATGGGCGGCGAGGAGTTCGTGATGCTGCTGCCGGGGCTCGACCTGACCGCGGCGGTGGAGGCTGCCGAGCGGATCCGCAAGGCCGTCGAGGCGATGCCGATCGAGCTGGCTTCGGGCACGCTGCGGCTCACGGTGTCAGCGGGGGTCGCCGAGCTCATGCCGCGCGACGCCGATTTCGGTGGCCTTCTGGTGCGCGCGGACCAGGCGCTCTACGAGGCCAAGGGCGCGGGCCGGAACCGCGTGATGGTCGCCAAGGGCTCCGGCCGGGTGCGCAGGATCTCTGCGGCTTAGCAGCGGCCGCTTACCGGGAGCGTATCAGGCGAAATAATCCTGCAGCGGGCGGACGGTGAGATTGCCGTCGCGCAGCCCAATGATGCCTTCCACCGCCGCGATCGCGCCTGGGATCGTCGTGTAGTACGGGATCTTGCCCATCAGCGCGGTGCGGCGGATGTCGCGGCTGTCGGAAATCGACTTGGCGCCCTCGGTGGTATTGATGACGAGCTGCACGCCGCCGTTCTTCATCGAATCGACGATGTGCGGCCGGCCCTCGGCCACCTTGTTGACCTTGGTCGCGACGATGCCGTTGTCGTGGAGGTAGCGATAGGTGCCGGCGGTCGCGACGATCTTGAAGCCCGCGGCTTCGAGGTCGCGCATGGCGCTGCGGATGAGCGGCTTGTCGTCGTCGCGCACAGAGACGAACACCGTGCCGTCGCGCGGCACCTTTGAGCCCGAGCCGATCTGGGATTTGGCGAAAGCGAGCGCATAGTCGGTATCGAGGCCGATGACCTCGCCGGTCGACTTCATCTCGGGGCCGAGCACGGTGTCGACGCCGGGGAAGCGGTTGAACGGAAACACCGCTTCCTTGATCGCGATGTGGTGGAGCGGCGTTTCAGTGAGGTTGAAGCTCGCGAGCGATTCGCCGGCCATGATGCGCGAAGCGATCTTGGCGATCGGCTTGCCGATGACCTTTGCGACGAACGGCACGGTGCGCGAGGCGCGCGGATTGACCTCGAGGATGAAGACGGTGCCGTCCTTGAGCGCATATTGCACGTTCATGAGGCCGCCGACTTTGAGGGCGAGGGCGAGCTCGGTGGTCTGCCGCTTGAGCTCGGCAATGATCTCGGGGCTGAGCGTCTGCGGTGGTAGCGAGCAGGCGCTGTCGCCCGAATGGATGCCGGCTTCCTCGATGTGCTCCATGATGCCGCAGACGAACACGTCCTTGCCGTCGCTCAGGCAATCGACGTCGATTTCGATGGCGCGTGACAGGTAGGCGTCGAACAGCAGCGGGTTGTCCGAGAGCACCGAGTTGATCTGGCCGGTCTTGTCGTTGGGGTAGCGGATCAGGATGTCGGGCGGCACCAGCGAGGTCAGCGTGTCCTGGATGTAGGCCTCGAACTCGTTCGGCGCGCGGACGATGCGCATGGCGCGGCCGCCCAGCACATAGGACGGCCGGATGACGAGGGGATAGCCGAGGCGTTCGGCGACGATGCGCGCCTGCTCGAGCGAATAGGCGATGCCGTTGCGCGGCTGGTTGAGCTCGAGCCGTCCGATGAGCTTGGAGAAGAGATCGCGGTCCTCGGCGAGGTCGATGCTTTCGGGCTGGGTGCCGAGAATCGGTACGCCCGCCTGCGCCACGGCATCGGCGAGATTGAGCGGCGTCTGGCCGCCGAACTGCACGATGACGCCGACCAGAGTGCCGTTCGACTTTTCGCGCTCGAGGATCTCGATCACGTCCTCTTCGGTCAGCGGTTCGAAATAGAGGCGGTCAGAGGTGTCGTAGTCGGTCGAGACGGTTTCCGGATTGCAGTTGACCATGATGGTCTCGTAGCCGGCGTCGCTGAGCGCGAAGCTCGCGTGGCAGCAGCAATAGTCGAACTCGATGCCCTGGCCGATGCGGTTGGGCCCGCCGCCGAGGATGACGATCTTGGAGTTGTCAGACGGACGCGATTCATCGGCCACCGCGCCGGCGAACGGCATCTCGTAGGTCGAGTACATGTAGGCGGTGGGCGAGGCGAATTCGGCCGCGCTGGTGTCGATGCGCTTATAGGCCGGATGCACGCCGAGGCTCTTGCGCAGCGCGCGCACGTCCCTGGCCTGCTTGCCTGACAGCTCGGCGAGCCGACGATCGGCAAAGCCCATCGACTTGAGCCGCCTCAGGGTCGCGGCGTCCTGCGGCAGGCCCCAGTCGCGGACCTGCTTTTCGGTATCGACGATGCCCTTGATCTGCTCGAGGAACCACATGTCGATGTGGCTCGCGTCGTAGATGTCCTCGAGGCTCATGCCGAGCCGCATCGCCTCGGCGACGTGGAGCAGGCGGTTGGGGGTGGCGACGGCGACCGCGGCGCGCATGGCGTTGCGGTTCTCGTCCTCGTCGAGGCCGAGTCCTGGAATGCCGATCTCGTTGAAGCCGGTGAGGCCGGTCTCGAGCGAGCGCAGCGCCTTCTGCAGCGATTCCTGGAAGGTGCGGCCGATGGCCATGGCCTCGCCGACCGATTTCATCGAGGTGGTGAGGCGATTGTCGGCGCCGGGGAATTTCTCGAAGGCGAAGCGCGGGATCTTGGTGACGACGTAGTCGATCGAGGGCTCGAAGCTCGCGGGCGTCGCGCCGCCGGTGATGTCGTTCTCGAGCTCGTCGAGGGTGTAGCCGACGGCCAGCCGCGCCGCGACCTTGGCGATGGGGAAGCCGGTGGCCTTGCTGGCGAGGGCCGAGGAGCGCGAGACGCGCGGGTTCATCTCGATGACGATCATGCGGCCGTCGGCGGGGTTCACGGCGAACTGCACGTTGGAGCCGCCGGTCTCGACGCCGATCTCGCGCAGCACCGCGATGCTCGCGTCGCGCATGATCTGGTATTCCTTGTCGGTCAGCGTCAGGGCGGGGGCGACGGTGATCGAGTCACCGGTGTGCACGCCCATCGGATCGAGGTTCTCGATCGAGCAGACGATGATGCAGTTGTCGTTCCTGTCGCGAACGACCTCCATCTCGAACTCTTTCCAGCCGAGCACGCTTTCTTCGACCAGCACTTCGTCGGTGGGCGAGGCGTCGATGCCGCTCTCGACGATGTCGAGGAATTCTTCCTTGTTGTAGGCGATGCCGCCGCCGGTGCCGCCAAGCGTGAAGCTCGGGCGGATGATGCAGGGGAGGCCGATGACCTCGAGCGCCTGGAGCGCTTCGATCATGTTGTGGGCGAGCATCGAGCGCGGCGTCTCGAGACCGATCTTCTTCATCGCGTCGCGGAAGAGCTCGCGGTCTTCGGCCTTGTCGATCGCCTCGGCGTCGGCGCCGATCATCTCGACATCGAACTTGTCGAGCACACCCATCTTGCGCAGCGACAGCGCGCAATTGAGCGCGGTCTGGCCACCCATGGTCGGCAGGAGCACGAGCTTGTCGTCGGGGCGGGCGGCGCGCTCCTTCTCGATGATCATGGCGACCACTTCGGGCGTGATCGGCTCCATGTAGGTGGCGTCGGCCAGATCCGGGTCCGTCATGATGGTCGCCGGATTGGAGTTGACCAGGATGATCCGATAGCCCTCGGCCTTCAGCGCCTTGCAGGCCTGGGTGCCGGAATAGTCGAACTCGCAGGCCTGCCCGATGATGATCGGCCCCGCGCCGATGATGAGGATCGATTTGATGTCGGTGCGTTTGGGCATGGCGGATACACGCTCGGTTCAGGCGCGCGAAAAAACCGGCTTGGGCCGGGGTTTTCAGGCGGAGTCGCAGGTTAAGTCGGCTCTCTAGCCGAGGGCGGTGCGGAAGGGAAGGGCAGCCTAGAGCGTCTTGTCCAGGCCGATCGCAAGATCGCGGCTATCGAAGGGAAGCGGGAAGCCGTAGCCGCCGCCGGGCGTGTCAAACAGCAGGGTTCCGGCCTTGTGATAAGGACTGGCGTAGACGTGGATGGCTATGTAGCGCAGAGCAGAGAAAAGGGCCTGCACGCTATCCATTCCCATGCCGTGATGCTTGAACGTTCCTTCTGGCCAGGCGATCGAGTAGTCAGCGATCCAGGCGCTCACGTCGAATCTGGGAGCGTCGATGCTGACCTGGACCGTAACCTTCGACCCCTCATTCAATACAAACAGGTCTCGCTTCGCAACTATCATCGCCCGACCTCCAATGGAGGAATGTAGACGTTCTTTATGCAGTTGTTATAGCGCATTTGGCTGGACTCCCAGCAGCGGTCACTTCGCGCCATCCGACATAGCTCTTCGTCGAGCTCCAGTTGCGCCAGGCACTCTGACATTCGCCCTGGGTCGTAAACGCCTTCAGCAGCCGAATCGCCGCTTCCATCCTGCGGGTCGCCATTGACCGCCGTCGCTTTGGCCTGCGGGCCACCGCGGTTGATCGGGATTGAATCGCTTGAGCGCCAGGCGAAGCCGGACGGCGGCAATGTCCGACTTCAGCGCCAGTAGGTATGCCGTCGCTTGATCCAGTGTGTTCCCAGGCATCGTCTTTCCTCGCGTTGCCGAGGAAAGACTACGGGGGCGTTGGAGCCCATGGATAAGTTTGAGCTGTCCCGGTGCGACGGGGCGTGAGTTACTGCCCGTAAATCGGTGTGATCCACCCGTATTCGAGTGCGTGCTGGGCGAGCCAGGAACCGACGTCCGCGGGTTTGGCGCCGGTCGGAATCACAGGGGATGCGTCGGGGAGAGCTTAGACGGTGATCTGGTAGTGGTGCGGCTTGCCCAGCGGCGGGCAGGGACCGTCGTAGTTGGTGTGTTTTGCGCCGTTGGGGAGCGGCTTGCTGCCGGAGGGGAGCGCACCGTTGGGGGCGCCGGCCTTCTGGTCGAGGCCGGTGGCGGTCGCGGGAATGTCGACGGCGAGCCAGTGCCAGAAGCCCGAGGTTCCCGCGTCGGGTCGAACATGGTGACCGCGAGGCTCTTGGCGTTGGCGGGGACGTTGGTCCAGGCCAGGGCAGGCGAGATGCTCTGGCCGCCGAACTTGGCGGAGACGTACTTCGTGTCGAACTGAGCGCCGTCCTTCACGTCTGGGCTGGTGAGATCGACGGCGAAGGCAGGGCTCGCACGCGCGATGACCATGGCAGCCAGGATGATACGGATCATCGAGTCCTCCTCGAAGGCTTTGCGGCGTCGATGCGAGAACGCTCGAAACGGCGCGCCTCGTCCATCACAAGGTGCGGCATCGGGATCGGTTTTCGTCGGAGGCCTTGCGGCCGCCGCGTTTTCGCGTCTCGATAGGGAAACAAGGAGTTGAAGCATGTGCCGCAACATTAAGCCGCTGTTCAATTTCGAGCCGCCGGCGACGCGCAACGAGATGCATGAGGCGTCGCTGCAATTCGTGCGCAAGGTCTCGGGCTATACGCACCCCTCGCAGGCCAACGAGGCGGCCTTCCACGAGGCGGTGGAGGATATCGAAAAGGTGGTCAGGCGACTGCTGAAGTCGCTCGAGACCAGCGCGCCGCCGCGCGACCGCGAGGTGGAGACGGAAAAGCGCCGGGCGCGGTCGCGGCTGCGGTATGCCGCGGCCGCGACTTAGCGAGCGATCAGTGCGTGAACGAGATGGTCGAGGAGGTCTTGCTGCCGTCCTGGTCGACGATGGCGAAATCGATCACCAGACTTGAGGGCGAAATCCGCATCGTCGAGTAGGTGCGGCCCATCATCGAATTGGTCTTGTTGGTGAACGTCAGGGTGTCGCCGTGGCGCACGCCGATCGTATCGCCGCCGATCGAGCGCGAAATGTAGTGGTGGGTGGCATCGTCATAGCTGATCGAGCCGTTGAACGCCTGGGCTGCGGCGTCGGGGATCGTGCAGCGCCCCTGGTAATGGGCGGTCTGGCCGCCGCTGCTGATCTGGATCCGGCAGGTCACCGGTCCGCTCTGCGCACCGACCAGGCGCCCATGGCCGGTCCAATTGGCGGATAGCCGCTGCAGGAACGCGACTTCGGCCGGCCCGGCGAACGCAGGGGCGGCGGCGAGGCCGGTGAGAGCAACGGCGATGAGTGGGGCGATCCAGCGACGCATATGAAATCCTTTCGCGAAGCCGTGCGCCGTATGGGTCAATTGTGGCAAGGCGAGGTTCGCGACAGGGTTAAGCGCGCACCCTCGCGTGAGTTCCCGCCGATGTGATCGATGACGAAAAATTCGACCGCCGGCGGGAGTTATTCTTCGGGCTCGGTGGTGAACAGGAGGGGAAAGCCTTCCTTGCGCGCCATTTCGGTGGCGCGGGTCGCCTTGTCCTCGGCAACTTCGCGCGTGAACACGGCGACGACGCAGGCGCCCTTGGTGTGGGCGGTGACCATGACGCGATGCGCTTGGTCTTCGGTCATGCGAAACTCAGCCTTCAGCACCCGGACGACGAAATCGCGGGGCGTGAAGTCGTCGTTGACCAGGATCACCTTGTAGAGCGGCGGGCGCTTGGTCTGGACCTTGGTCCGGGTTCTCGGCTTGGTATCGAGATCAGGCATCGTGGCGCCTCCGATGGCGCGCGTCGTTCGACGCCACTCGGCTGTCGGCTAGAGGCCGGTCGAGTTGAGGGTGGTCTGCGGCGTGGTCTTGGCCGGTTTGCTGGTGGCGCCGCCACGCCCGGCGGCGATCTGCGGCGGCATGGGATAGGGCATCACCGCCGGGGTGTCGGTCGGCTGTGCCCCCGAATCATCGGCAGCCGACGCCTGATCGGTGGAAGCGTCCTGCGACGCCGGCGGTGCGGACGCCTGCGCCCCTGAAGGCTGCAGCGCGCTCTGGTCCGGCTGCGGCTGAACCACCGGCTGCTGCTGGCCGCCGGCGACGATGACGCCGGGCGGGAGCTGTCTGGGCGGGCGCTGCGCCTGGATCACGCCAACGGGCGCCTGCTGGGCGGGCGCGGACGCCGATTGAGCCAGTATCGGCGCCGAGGCGGCGGGCGCGCTCGCCGGAGGCGCAATGACCGGCGCCGGCTTCGATGCGGTGGCGGCCGGCTCGAGCTTGGCGGCGGCCGGACGTTCGCCGGAGCCCAGATGCAGGTTCCAGGCGACGAGAATCACGGCACCGGCGACGGCCGCGTAGAGGCCAAAGCTCAGAACGCTGCTGATGAGGCGCGCCACTCGGGCGAAGCCGGGCTCCTCCGGTTCATCGAACTCGGGCTGGCGGAAGACCTGGCGCTGCCGCGGCGGAACGGCGCGTCGACGGCCGGGCTCCCATTGCGGCTCGGGCGCGTCGCGCTCGTTCATGCTGCCCAGATTGGGGTCCGCGGCGTTGCGCAACGGCTGGGCCGTTCCACCTTCGCCGAAAAATCCCGCGCCGACACGAATCTGAGGCACCTGCTCGAAATCCCCCGGGCCATCGGCGGTCGCCCGCCGGCCCAATTTCATCGGCGCAACCCTGATAGGCCGGTCGCGCCGCACGTAAGACACCAAGGAAAGTCCACCTGCGACCAGCAATAGCGCAGGTGGCACGATCAATACCAGATCGGTCGAATGATGCAGAAATAGGGCGGCGAGCACCCAGGCGAGCGCGCCGATGGAAAAAAGCACGGCACCGCCAAGCGGCGAGGCCAGTACGAGGCCCGCGCCGAAGACCCCGATATTGGCGATGATGAACAGTCCGAAGCGGCTGATCTGCAGCTGCCGTTCGCTCGCGAACTGGGCGGTCGACTGCACGTCCAGCCCGCCCAGCGCCAGAATCAGCGAGGCGATCAATCCAGCAACGACGCCAAATGCTAAGGCGGCAATGCGCAATACGGTGCTCCGGCTTGGAACCCGGGCTCGCCACCCGGGGAAATCTCTCCGCTGTCAGGCCGTTAGCGGAAAAATCTGGCGCAAAATAGCAGCCAAGTCGCGGAAAACAAGAAAAGACCGGTCACGATCGCGGCCGGGTCGCTGAACTTTTGCCGCAGCGCGTGGTTTCCCCATCCGAGCTTCACGCAGAAAGGGCGGCCCATGTCCAACATCGCACCCCAGACTTCCGGAACCTCTACCTCGCAGACGCGCCCGTCGGGCGGCGTTCCGCCCGTCCAGCTGGCCGATGGCGCGATCATGCCAACGCTCGGGATGGGTGTGTGGGAGGTCGAGCCAAACATCACGGCGCGCGTCGTCGGTGACGGGATCAAGGCCGGCTTCCGGCTGATCGACACGGCCGAGGGCTACCACAATGAGGAAGGCGTCGGCGAAGCGATCCGGCAGGCGGAGGTTTCCCGCGACGAGCTGTTCATCACCAGCAAGCTGCGCAACGGCGCGCACAGCCGGGATGAAGCGCTCAAGGCGTTCGACGCGACCATGAAAGCGCTCGGGCTCGAACGGCTCGATCTGTTCCTCATCCACTGGCCGGTGCCGACCCAGGGCAAATATGTCGAGGCCTGGAAGACGCTCATCGAGCTCCGCGACCAGGGCAGAGTGACCTCGATCGGCGTCGCCAATTTCAACATCCCCCACCTCGAGCGGATCATCGAGGAAACGGGCGTCGCTCCTGTCGTCGACCAGATCGAGTTGCACCCCTATTTCCCGCAACTCGAGCAGCGCGACGCCATCCGGCAGCGCGACATCCATATCGAATCGTATTCTCCGCTCGGGCACGGCGACGTGCTGAAGGACGCAACGATCGGCGCCATCGCCCAGAAGCACCGCAAGTCGCCGGCGCAGGTGATCATCCGCTGGCACCTGCAGCAGGGGCTGATCGTGATCCCGCGATCGGTTCACGCCGAGCGGCTGGCCGAGAACATCGACGTCTTCGATTTCGAGCTCACCGACAATGAGATGCGGATGCTGTCGAGCCTCGGGAAGGGCGAGGCGGGGCGCACGGGCAGCGATCCGGCGACGGCGAGCTTCCTGTTCTAGGAGGCGGGCGCGTTGGTGCGGCGATTGCGCCGAAACAGCAGGTCGCTGGCGGCGATGACGGCTCCCACGGTCACCAGCAAGGCGGCGAGCGCCAGCACAGGGGTCAGCGCGGCGTAGCCGGCGAGGATCAGGATGGCGGTCGAGAGCAGGGGTGTGGCGTAGGACGCCGCGCCGATGATCTGGATGTCGCCATGCTTGACGCCGATGTCCCAGACGTAGAACGCCAGTCCGACCGGGCCGAGCCCGAGCGCGATGACCGCCGCCCATTGCAGGGCGTTCGCCGGCCAGACGGTCGGCTCGATGGCGAAGTGCACGAGGGCCGCGAGGACTGCCGTGGCGAGGCAGAAGCCGGTGATGGCGTCACTCGGCACATGCGCGACGCGCCGGGAGAGCACGGAATAAGCCCCCCAGGTCACGGCGGCAAAGAGCGCGGCCGCGTAGCCGCCGACATTGGCCGGGTCGAAGGCGAAGCCGTGACCGCCGGTGACCACAAGCAGGGCTCCGGCGAGTCCAAGGGCGCAGCCGACGATATGCTGCCATTTGAGCCGCTCGCCTGGCAGCAGCGCGGAGAAGACCACGATGAGCAGCGGCCAGAGGTAGTTGATGAGACCGGCCTCGACCACGGGCGCATGTCGAAGCGCGATAAAATAGGCGGCGTGATAGCCGAAGAGGCCGCCCACGCCGAGCAGCCACACCGGCCAGGGCTGGCGGAGCGATCTGGCGGCGCCCGGTCGCACCGCCCAAAGGGCCGCGCCGGCAACGCCGCCGATGCCGAAGGTCAGCGCCAGCAGCTCAAACGGCGGCACCGTGCCGCTCGCGGCCGTGAGCCAGGCGAGGGTGCTCCAGAGCAGCACAGCGGTGAGGCCGATGGCGGTCGCGGTCGGGCGCGAGAGGGTCATTGTGCCGCTCCTAGCGGATTTGCCTCCGGCAAGCGAGCGCCCTAGAAAACACGACCATGGCCTACGATCTTCCCGACCGAATCGCGCTTGCCCGTCGCTCCGACGCGGCCTTCAACGTGCTCGAGGCCGATATCGTCGCGGACAAGGCCGCTTCGCTGGGCCACCATGGGCGACAGGTCGAGAAGGCGCTGGCGGCGCTCAGGGCGTTCGACCCGGCGACCGGGACGGCGGAGGAGCGGCTGGCCTTGGTGCGCAAGGCGGCGCGCGAGGTGTGGTCGTTCCTCGTGCAGCGCGAGCTCTGCGGGCTGCGCGACCAGAAGCAGGTGGTCAAGGACTACGGCATTCCCGGCGAGGTGCTGGTGCGGCTCGGTGCGATCGAAAGATAGCGGGCGTCAGAGATAGTATTTGAAGCCCTCGTGGCTCTGCTGGAAACCGAGCCGGACGTAAAAGCGGTGGGCGGCGGTGCGCTGCTTGTTGGAGGTGAGCTGGACGAGACCGCAATTGTTTGCGCGGCATCGCTCCACGGCCCAGCGCATCATTTCCGAGCCGATGCCGAGATTGCGCTTCGAGGCGGCCACGTGCACCAGTTCGATCTGGCCGCGGCGCATACCGTGGCGCATGAGGCCGGGGATGTAGCTCAGCTGGAAGCAGCCGACCGGCTCGCCGTCGCGCTCGACGACAATCATCTCCTGGTGCGGATCGGCGGTGATCTCGGCGAGGGCCGCGACGTAGTCGGGATGCATGGCGTCGGCGACGCTGTCATTGGTGGCGACGACGGTGTCTTCGACGACGAGGCCGATGATGAAGGGCAGGTCGGCGGGCGTGGCGGCGCGGTAAGTCAGCATGTCGATCAGCGGGAGTGATGGGAGATATCGCGTCTCGTCATGCCACAGGCTGATCGATGCCGCTATAGTTGGTCATCCGATGAGGAGCCGTCATGCCTGCGCTGGAACTGCGTCCCAACTGTGAGCTGTGCGATCGCGATCTGCCGCCGCAAAGCTATGACGCGCGGATCTGTTCGAACGAATGCACCTGGTGCGCCGACTGCGCCGACAACGTGCTGATGAACGTCTGCCCCAATTGCGGCGGCGAGCTGGTGCGCCGGCCGATCCGGCCACTGGAGGCGTATCGGCCGGGCGAGGGGCTGAGGCTCAATCCGGCGGGCACGACCCGACGGCACGTGACGTATTCGCGCGAGGACATCGCGGCGCTGACCGCGCGGCTCAGGGACGTGCCGGCGCACCTGCGCTAGCGGACGACCACCGGCCGGCCCTTGGGGCTGAGATTCCAGGCAACGAGCAGCGTGAGGCAGGCGAGGACGGCCGGGAGAATGGCGATCCAGTCCTGGTCGCCGGCGATCAGCACGGCGGTGCCGGCCCAGAAGATCGAGCTCAGGGCTTCCGAGATGGTCGAGACGCGCGAGGCGACCTGGCGGCGGCGGAACATGGCGCGGCGCATCGGCACGCGGAACCAGAGCTGGATGGCGGTCGCCGAGCCTGAGCTCAGGGCGGCAAAGACGGCCGTTGTGGCCGCGAGCTCGTAGGACGCAAACATCATCAGCACGATGATCGGCGTCAGGACGACGAGGACGACGGTTGCGACCGCCTCGATCTTGGCCTGCAGCACGGCGCTGGGGGAGACGGGTGCGGTGACGACGAGGTCGTAGGCGTCTTCACCGGAGATCGCGAGCCATGAGAGGCCGCCCGAGAGCTGGCCGGTCGCCATCACCAGCACGGGGATGACGACAACATAGGTGCCGGCGGACTGGCCGTAGCTGATCCAGAGGTAGAGCGCCGGCGGCAGCAGATAGAGGATCTGCATCAGCGTCTGGCTCAAGAGCCAAGGATCGCGGGCGAGGAGCTTCCATTCCTTGACGCGCAGCTGCTGCTTGATGCTGCGCGGCCGGTAATTGACGGTCATGGTGCGCTGCGGCGCACGCTCGTGATTTGCGCTGGCGGCGGCGATGGCGGTCCGGCCGTAGCCGGAGGCGGCGAAGGCGATGGTGCCCGCAAGCGCTAGCAAGCCGAAGGCTGCGACGCCGATGAGTGCTGGCCAGTCGCCGAGTGCGGCTTTGGCGGGCAGCCAGACGAGGCTGTCGATCGCGGGCATGGCAGCGACGAATTGCGGATCGGAGAACAGCGCGAAGCGTGACGACATGTTGCCGAAGTGCAGGATCGCGATGGCCTGGATGCCGATGACGAAGCCGGCGCCGACGATGCCGGCAATGATCTGTGCGATGAGGCGCGTGCGGCGCGGACCGGCGACGCGGAAGAGGGCGACGGTGACCAGCACGGCGAGGGCGGTGGACAGGGCAGAGAGCGCGGCGAGCACCAGATAGGCCATCAACCAGTGCGCGCCGTCGTGGATGACGAGGATGTCGACGACGGGGCTGGCGAGCACGCAGGCGAGGAGCAGCGTGGTGAGCGCGGTGATGCCGGTGCGCACCGCGAACAGCTTGTTCGACGAGGCGGGCGAGCTCAGAATCAGGTCGAGATCGGAACGCGAATAGTAGGCGCGGGTGACCGATTCCAACGCCTGGCTCAGCATCACGGTCCAGAACAGGAATCCGGAGCCGGTGATGAGGACGAGGGTCGGCTTGTCGGGCACGATGCCGTTCGCGACCCAGGGCGCGACGATGGCGTTGGCCAGCAGGTGCAGCAGCACAGCTGCGACGACCAGAACGACAATCAGCGCGATGCGGCGGGCGGGGTAACCGCCGGTCATCATGGCCACTCCATCGCGCCACATCAGCCGGGCTTCGTGCGCGGCGAACCATGAACTTGTTGCAGGGGCGAAGCTCATGCGGCGGCGTCCACGGCGGGCGCCGCGTCGGCGTCCATTTCCTTCTGGGCGACGAGATCGAGGAAGATCTCCTCGAGCGTGGTCTCGCGGCCGATGCGGGTGCGCAGCTCGGCGAGGGTGCCTTCGGCGACGAGCTTGCCGTGATTGATGACGCCGATGCGTTCGGCCATGCGCTCGGCGACTTCGAGGATGTGGGTGGTCATGATGACGGTGACGCCCTGCCGGACCTTGTCGAGCAGCACCTGCTTGACCTGGCGGGCGGAGCCGGCGTCGAGGCCGGTCAGCGGCTCGTCGAGGATGATGAGTTTCGGGTCGTGCACGAGGGCGCCGGCGAGCGCCACCTTTTGCAGCATGCCCTTGGAAAACCCGCCGCAGCGCGTGTGGGCGTGCGGGGTGAGGCCGAGCCAGCCGATGAGCTCGGTGGCGCGTTGCTGGGCGATTGCGGCGTCCATGCGCCAGAGGCCGGCGACGAATTCGAGATATTCGTACGGGGTGAGGCGGTCATAGACCATCGGCTCGTCGCTGACCCAGGCGATGGCGGACTTGGCAGCGATGGGATTGGCGCGCGCGTCGATGCCGAACACCGAGATCGATCCGGCTTCGGGCTGGAGCAGCCCCGCCACCATGCGCAGGATCGTCGTCTTGCCGGCGCCGTTGGGTCCGAGGAGGGCGTAGAATTCGCCGCCCTTGACGCTCAGGTCGAGGTCGCGAATGACCGGCTTGTCGAAGCTTTTGCTGAGCCCGCGGATTTCGAGGGCGAGGGTAGGATCGGGCATGCTGGGGCTCCGGCAGATTTGCTGCGGACCCTAGCGGCGGGGTCTTGAAGGCTCGTGAAAGCGAGCGGTTAAGATTTCGCTGAACGCCGGAACCGCCCGGCCGCCGGCACGTTCGAGAACAGACGACTCCGTCAGTGTGGTGCCCAAAGGCCTCCATGCCACGCTGAAACAGAAAAGAGCGGCCGTGTGGCCGCTCTTTTCGTCAGGAATGGCCGGCGACCGCCTCGACAGTACCGCCCGGGCAGCCTGCATCGGTTGCGGGCGCAGCGGCGATCAAGTCCGCAAGGCTGGCGCTGCCGGTGACGTCGCCACTGAGGCCGATGGTCATTTCCGAAATCACCGTCTTGCCGCCAGCCTTGTCGCAGGAGATGCGGACGCGATCGCCGGCGCCTTTGCCGAAGACGCTGTCGAAGGCGGCACGGATGTCAGCGGTCTGCAGGTCCTGGCCGACGTGGCTGGCAAAGAGCGCGTTGACCGCGCTGGCGGCGACCGCGGCGTTAAAGGATGCGGCACGGGCGAAATACGGGTCGGCGGCGACGCCGGAGCAGGTACCGTGGACGATCCATTCGTGCCGTTCGAGCATCGAGAGCGTGCCAGGCATGGCCTGGTCGAGCGCGGATTTGGTGCCGGCCGAAAGCTGGACGGCGGGCAGGGCGGCCCAGTCATGCGCCTTGTCGCTCGCTTCGTCCTTGGGGTCGGCACCGCAATAGGCCTTGCTGCGCGGTTCGGGCCAGAGGCCGTGGAGCGAAATGTGTGTGGCGTCGTAAGTGGTCGGCGTCTCCGCCTTGCATTCGGGCTTGCTCGATTGGCCGGCACAGAAGGCGGGCTCCCAGCTCAGCGCCAGGATATATTGCGGCCCGGCGCTCTTGCTCGGGCTGGTTGTGCTGGTGGCAATGGCGGTCGCATCGGCAGTGCCGCAGGTCGCGGCGACCCAGCGATAATCGGGCGACGCATCTGGAACGACGATCCAGTAATAGGTCGGTTGCGCGGTATTGCCGCCGAGAAGCTTGTAGCCCGTGCCGGCGGTGAGGGTGACGTTGCCGGGGTTGCTGGCCTTCTTGATCGACTGCAGCGCCGGGCAGGCCTGGTTCGCGGTGAAGGTGCCGGTGAGCTTGGTTTGCGCCAGCGCGGGCGTGAGCAGGAGCGACAGGCAGGCGACGACGAAGGCAAAGACTTTCATGACAACCCCCACAATCAACGCGGGCTATCTGTTCCCTTTTTGTTCTAAACGTCAAGTGGAGCTGCGTGTTTGACACAGGCGCACGCGGAGCGTGATAGATGGGCGCGTCTAGCTTCGCACGGCCCCCATGTTGAGAATATCGATGCCCTACCTGCTGAGTTTTCAGCAGGCCTTGGATGCTACGGAGTCTGTAAACGAGGAAACGGACGGGTCGATCGCTTGGCGCGCGCTCTTTGGCGTCGAGCAACTAATCGATGCAATTTATAACCAGAGTATTTATCGGGGTGCCCTTCGCACCTCGCGCGCTCTCGCGCTACAGCTTCTGACGACGATCAAGGCCTACACAGACAAAGTTGATTTTACTCTCAAGCTTACAGCTGTGGAGCTTTGGAAATTTCGAAATGATCGTGATCAGTTTCGAACGGCCTTTACTGCGGAACTTGGAACGCTGCCCACCTTCTTTGTTACTCAGAAGGAAGGTTTTGATACAGTCTCTTTGCTCGAATGGGGCGAGAACCTTTTCCCTCAGACTCTATCCCAAAAGGTGCCGGAGGCGCTCTTTGACGCAAGGTCGGCGTGCAAAGCGCTGGCTTTCGAACTTGGAACAGCTTCAGGGTTTCACATTTTCCGTGTGACTGAGGCGGTCCTTAGACGTTATTATTCGGAAGTCAGCGGGGGAAAGGCGGCGCCCAAGGTCCGCACTATCGGAATTTACACTCGCGCAATGAGAGACGGGAAAGTTGGAGACCCGATGGTGATCGCGGCTCTCGAGCAAATCCGCGATCTTCACCGAAACCCTCTTATCCATCCTGAGGCGGTTTTGACGACCGATGAGGCGGTATCTGTCCTAGGGATAGCTCGTAGCGTCATTGGAGCGATGCTCAAGGCGCTGCCAGACACTCCAGTTACCACATCAACACCCGCAACTCAGATCGCCGGTCCAGCGTAGCTATAGAACTGTCGGCAGTCTTACGCGGCGGCACTCGCCTCGAATTCGCGCGCGACCTCGGCGCCGAAGCCTGCGGGAAGGCCGCCGAGGATCGAGTCTAAAAGGCCCGGGAAGCGCGTTTCGAGATCGTCGGTGCGCAGCGAGACGAATTTGCGGGTGCCCTGCGGGACGACGCGGACGACGCCGGCCTCGCGCAGCTTGCTCAAATGGTAGGTGAGGTTGCTCTTGCTCGCGAGGTGCAGGAACGAGCCGCAGACGGCGGTACCCGTCTCGCTGCGCCGGATATGCGCCACCATGGCGAGCCGCGTGTCGTCGCCGAGGGCGGCGAGGACGCTGCCGAGCTGGATCTGTTCGAGGGTGGGGTGGAACTGCTGGGCCATGCGGATGAGATAGCGCGTGCACTTCGAAATTGCAATGTTCAAAGATTTTTGAAATACTCATTGACGGCGCCTCCGGGGAGGACGATGTTCAACGAACGTTGAACTAAGGAGTCCTCCCATGGATACCCGTCTTGTCTGGATGGCGCTCGGCACCTTCGCGGTCGGCACCGGCGCTTTTGTCATCGCGAGCCTGCTTCCCGGAATTTCAGGCGAGTTCGGGGTGTCCACGACGCAGGCCGGATTGCTGGTGACGGTATTCGCCATCGCCTATGCGATCGGCACGCCGATCCTTTCCGCCCTCACCGGCGGCGCCGACCGGCGCTCCGTCTTAACGGCATCGCTGCTCGTTTATGCGCTGGCCAGCATCGCATCGGGCCTCGCCCCCTCCTACGCGACGCTGATGCTCGCCCGCATCTTCATGGCGGTCGCGTCCGGAATGTTCGCCGCCACCGCGCAGGGGACGGCGGCACTGATGGCGACGCCCGACCGTCGGGCACGGGCCATCGCGGTGATCGTCGGCGGCACGACGCTGTCGGTGGCTCTTGGCGCACCGCTCGGGGCGTTCATCGCCAATCTGATGTCGTGGCGCGTGGCATTCCTGTTGCTCGGTGGCGTGTCGCTGCTGGTGACCGCGGCGATCTGGGCGATGCTGCCCAAGGGCCTGCCGGGCACGAGGCTGGGGCTGCGTGACCGGCTGCTGGTGGTGACGCGTCCGGGAATCTCCCGCGCGCTGCTGGTCACGGTGATGGCGCTGGCCGCCGTGTTCACGGTGTTCACCTATGTTGCATCGCTGGCGCGGGCGGCGGGGCTTGGCCAGGAGCTGCTGCCGCTCGTGCTGATCGGCTTCGGCGGCGGCGCGGTGATCGGCAATTACGCGGCGGGTCGGCTTGCCGACCGGTTCGGACCGTCGCGGACGGTCGGCTGGGTGATCGCGACCGTGACCCTGATCATGGCGCTGTTCTCGCTCGAGGCGCATCTGCTGCCCGCCGGCATCGCCGGAGCGGTGCTGGTGGCATCGATGGTGGCGTGGGGCTTTGTCGGTTGGGGCTTCCCGCCGGCGCAGAGCAGCTACGTGGTCTCGCTCGCGCCGGAAGTGGCGCCGGTGTCGCTCGCGCTCAACGCCTCGGCGATCTATGCCGGCATCGCGTTCGGCTCGGCGATCGGCGGGGCATGGCTCGCCGCGGCGCCGGTCACCGATCTCGGTTTCCTTGGCGCCGGGCTCGGGCTCGCGGCACTCGCCGTTCACACGCTGCGCGCGCCGTCACCGATGCTTCAGCGGGCGAAGGTGTAGCCTTCGGGCACGCCGGTGGGCGACAGCACGAACTGCCAGACCTGGAGAGCGCGGGCGCGGAAGCCGCCCGCGCAGCACAGCAGGTAGTATTTCCACATGCGATAGAAGCGCTGGTCCTCGGGTGTATTCCGCCGCGTCCACTTGGCCTCGAAGTTCTCGTGCCAGGCCATCAGCGTCTTGTCGTAGTGGGGCCCGATATTGTGGACGTCGACGACGCTCCACAGGCCATCGATGGCCTTGCCGATCTGGGCCATCGAGGGAATGACGCCGCCGGGGAAGATGTACTTTTCGAGCCAGGGCTCGATGGTGTCGGTCGAGACCTGGCTGCCGATCGAGTGCATCATGAACAGGCCGTCGTCCTTGACCACGTGCCGGGCCTTTTCGAAATAGGTCCGGTAGTTCTTGTGGCCCACGTGCTCGAACATACCCATCGAGACGACCTTGTCGGTCTTGCCCTCGAACAGGCGGTAGTCTTTGACCTGGAATTCGATCGGCAGGTCCTTGTAGCGCTCGCGGCCATAGGCGGCCTGGTCGGGCGAGACGGTGACGCCGACGCAGCGGGCGCCGTATTTTTCGGCGGCGAAGCCCATGAAGGCGCCCCAGCCGCAGCCGATGTCCCAGACGAGCTCGCCGGGTTTCAACTGAATCTTGCGGCAGACGAGGTCGAGCTTGGCCTCCTGCGCTTCATCGACGTTGGTGACGCCGGCCGGCCAGTAGCCGCATGAGCCGGTCATGCGCTTGTCGAGCGAGGCCTTGTAGGCGTCGGTCTCGTTGTAGTGCATCGCCGCGACGCGCTGGCTGCGCGCGATGGTCTGCATGTTGAGGAGCTTCGCCTGCGCGATCTGCCACAGCAGGTTGGGCGTGATCCGGAGCTTCTGCGCAACGCCGGAGGTGAGGACCCGGCTGATGAATTCGGCGACGTCGCCGGCATCCCACCAATTGTCCATGTAGGCCTCGCCGAGGCCGAGCGTGCCTTCGGCGAACACCCGGTTCCACGTCCGCTCGTCGCGGATCTGCGGGTCCCAGGGATCGGGTCCGTTCACTTTGATCCCCGCATCGGCCAACAGGCCGGTGATCCGCTCTTTTTCCGTCACTTCGGTCGCGCCCCCGCGCGCGCTGGTCAAATGCTGGCGGGTAACAAGACGCTGGGGCCGGATGTGTCAATAGAAACGTGCGTGGCCTTTGGATGCGCGCGGGGAACCGGCGAGGGGACCGTCGCGATATGAGTGCGCAATGGATTCGGCCGCGACGCGCGGCTAGAGTACGCCATCCGGAGGAGACGCACCGATGGTCAGGTGGCAGGGCCGCGCCGAGAGCAGCAATATCGAGGACCGCAGCGGGGGCGGCGGATTCGGTGGCGGCGGCTTTACCGGCGGACTCGGTGGTGGCGGGTTCGGCGGGGGCTTTGGTGGCGGCATGGGCGGCCTCGGCGGCCTGCCGATTCCGATCGGACGGACCGGCGGGCTCGGCGGCATCGCAGTGGTCATCATCTTCGTGCTGATCGCGTGGGCTGCGGGCATCAATCCGCTGCAGTTGCTCACCGGCGATACCTCGAGCAGCGACGCGACGACGTCGGCGCCACCGGCGACCGGGGCGAGCGAAGACGATTTGCGCAAATTCGTCGGCGTGATGGTCAAGGATACCGAGACCTACTGGACCGATTATTTCCAGCAGCGCGGACAGAGCTACACGCCTCCCAAGGTGGTGCTCTATTCCGGGCAGACGAGCTCGGGGTGCGGCACGGCGGAATCGTCCACCGGGCCGTTCTATTGCCCGGTCGACCAGAAGGTTTACCTCGACCTCAGTTTCTACCAGGAGCTACGCGACCAATTCGGCGCGCCGGGCGATTTCGCGCAGGCCTATGTGATCGCGCACGAGGTTGGCCATCACGTGCAGGACGTGCTCGGCATCCTGCCCAAGTTCGACAAGGCGCAGCAGACGCTGAGCCAGGACGCGGCCAACGCCTATTCGGTGAAGATCGAGCTGCAGGCGGACTGCTTTGCCGGGATGTGGGGCAAGGGCGAGTTCGATGCGGGTTATCTCGACGACGGCGACGTGCAGGAAGCGATCGTCGCTGCCAACGCCATCGGCGACGATACGCTGAGCCACAATTCGCTGTCGCCGCGGCAATACACGCATGGCACATCGGCGCAGCGCATGCAGTGGTTCAAGCAGGGCTACCAGTCGACCGACGTCAGCCAGTGCGACACCGGGCTGCCCAAGTAGAGCGTCGGTCTAGAAAGCTGTCTGCGACGAGGCGTCGCGGGATTAAAGCTGAGTTGTGGCGGAACGCCGGCGGCGTCTGACGCGCCCCTGTGCGGACACAATAAATCCCAGCAAATTGTCACGACGCAGGGTGGCAACCAACGGCGCGGTGCCGGGTTGTTGCGCAGGGCGCTTTCGGTGCGCACCGGCGCGGCGAAGCGCTCGCATTTTCCGATCAACAAGGACAAAGAAAATGAAAAAGATCGCGCTCATTCTCGCGGCGGCCGGAATCGCCGGTTTTGCCGGTGCCGCGGTGGCGCAGGCCACTCCGACGTTCGCACAGGCCGACACCAACAGTGACGGGTTCGTCGACTTCGGCGAAGCCCAGGCGGCCTTTCCCGGCCTGACCCAGAACAATTTCGACCAGGTCGACGCCAACAAGGACGGCAAGCTGAGCGAGGCCGAATATGGCCAGCTGGCCCCGTCGCTGACCAACAGCACCGGCACCTCTGCGCAGGGAACGCAGGGCGGGTCTTCGTCCAAGTCCGGCGGCTAACGTCCCTCAAGTCGTCGCTGGAAAGAGGCCGCCCTTCGGGGCGGCCTTTCTCATGACTGGAGGGCGGTGCGCTCGGGCTCGGTGGGCAGCCCCTTCTGCGCGCGCACCTGATTGAGGAAGCGCGTGAACAGGTAGTGGCTGTCGTGCGGGCCGGGGGACGCCTCGGGGTGATACTGCACCGAGAAGATCGGCTTGCCGTCGACGCTGAGGCCGGCGTTCGAGCCGTCGAACAGCGAGACATGAGTCTGCGTCACGCCGGCGGGCAGGCTCTCGCTGACCACGGCGAAACCGTGGTTCATCGAGGTGATCTCGACCTTGCCGGTGGTGAGGTCCTTGACCGGATGGTTGGCGCCGTGATGGCCCTGGTGCATCTTGGCGGTCACCCCGCCGAGCGCGATGCCGAGCAGCTGGTGGCCGAGGCAGATGCCGAACATCGGCTTGCCGGTCTGCATCAGCGACTGGATGGTCGGCACGGCGTATTTGCCGGTGGCCGCCGGATCGCCCGGGCCGTTGCTCAGGAAGACGCCATCGGGATTGTGGGCAAGGATGTCCTTCGCGGACGCGGTGGCGGGAACCACCGTCACGCGCGCGCCTTCGTTGGCGAGCTGGCGCAGGATGTTGCGCTTGGCGCCGTAGTCGACGGCGACGATGTGGAATTTCGGATCGGTGAGCGTGCCGTAGCCCTCGTTCCAGCGCCACGGGGTCTGGTCCCAGCTGTAGGTCTGGAGCGTCGAGACCTCCTTGGCGAGATCGAGCCCCTCGAGGCCGGGGAAGGCCTTGAGCTCGGCCATGATCGAGGGTTCGTGGAAGACGCCATCGGGAGAATGGGCCACGACGCCATCGGGCATGCCGCTCTCGCGGATGCGCGCAGTCAGCGCCCGCGTATCGATGCCGGTGATGCCGACGATGTTGCGCTTCTTGAGCCAGGCGTCGAGCCGCTCGACGGCGCGGTAATTCGACGGGTTGGTGATGTCGGCCTTGAGCACGACGCCGCGCACGCCCGAAAGCGCCGCCATGTTGACGGTCTCGATGTCTTCGTCGTTGGCGCCGACATTGCCGATGTGCGGGAAGGTGAAGGTCACGATCTGGCCGGCATAGGAGGGATCGGTCAGGATCTCCTCGTATCCGGTCATGGCGGTATTGAAGCAAACCTCGCCGGCGGCGTGTCCGACGGCGCCGATGCCGCGGCCCTCGAGGCGCGTTCCATCCTTGAGGATCAAAAGCGCGGTCGCGGGTTGTTGCTGCCAGCCGGACATGGCGGGGTCTCCACAGTTTCGGGCGTCGAGGTTGAAGCCACCCCATAGAAGGCGGTTCGTGCCGGCGCAAGTAGCGGTGCGCCTGCTATCGGGGTATATGGGCTCAAACCGCTGAAATTGAAGGAATGCCGGCCATGCGCGAGGAGATCAACGAGGGCTACAAGGCGGCCATGAAGGCGCACGACCAGCGCCGGACCGCGACGCTGCGCGCGATCAACGCCGCCATCAAGGACAAGGACATCGCCAACCGCGGCGAGGGCAAGGCGCCGCTCAGCGACGGCGAATTGCTGGTGCTGCTGCAGAAGATGGTCAAGCAGCGCGAAGAGAGCCTCGGGATCTACACGCAGGCCAAGCGCGAGGACCTCGCGGTGGTCGAGCGCGAAGAGATCGCGATCATTTCCGAGTTCCTGCCCAAATCGCTGACCGATGCCGAGGTCGAAGCGGCGATCAAGGCGGCGATCGACAAAACCGGTGCGTCGGGCGGCAAGGACATGGGCAAGGTCATTGCCTCGCTCAAGGCGGACTATCCGGGCCGGATCGATTTCGGCAAGGCCAGCGGCAAGGTGAAGGCGGCGCTGGGCTAAGTTTGCCGGGCCTGGCTACTGCCTGCGGAAGAACGGGTCGCCGTCGACGGTGATCTCGCTCTGGTTGACCCAGACGACGCTCCAGTAGATCGGCGCGAGGCCTTTGATGGTCTCGTAGTAGAGCGCGAGGATGCCGCCGGCACTCGACGACTGCCAGACGCAATTGCCGGCGACCTGGGTGCCACCGACCGCAAAAAACGAGCAAGAGGTGTTCTGCTCGATGAGCAGCCGCTCTCCGCCATCCTGGGTCGTCCAGAAGCCGATGGGAACGGCGGCCTGCGCGAAGGCGGGCGTTGCAAGCAAGGCGATGGCGGCGGCGAGGATCAGGCGGGTCATCGCGGGTCTCCGGTTGAGCGCCGGGCGATGATAGCTCAGCCGCGGCTGCCGCCAAGTTCGGGTGTGCCCGGCGCCCTGGCCCTCGCGGCGGACCAGACCGCAACGCCGAGCGCCAGTGCCGAGGCGACGACGCCGATCCAGGGCAGGGCCGCGTAGGAAATGTTGCGATCGATCATCGCGCCGCCGAGCCACGCCCCGCCGGCGATGGAGACGTTGAACGCCGAGGGGATGAGGCTCGAGGCGAGGAGCGGCGCGTCCCTGGTATTGGCGAGGATGCGGCTCTGGACGGGCGAACCGAAGGCGAAGGCGAGGGCGCCCCAGACCATCACCAGCGCCGCCATCGGCCAAGGCGAGGCCACGAAGACCACCATCAGCGCGTACATCACCACTTGGGCCGCGAGGATGCCGATCAGCGTCGCCATCAGATTCCAGTCGGCGAGGCGGCCGCCGATCAGCACGCCGATGGTCGAGCCGAGGCCGAAGATCACGAGCAGCAGCGGCACGGTGTCGATGCTCAGCCCGGAGATATTGGTGAGCAGGGGCGCGATGTAGGTGAAGACCGCGAACTGCCCGATGGTCTGGAGCGCGATCACCAGCAGCGAGGAATAAACCGGCTCGCGTCCGATGACGCGCAGCTCGGCGAGGAAACTGCCGCGTGCGCCGCCCGGTGCCGTATCGCGGGGCAGCAGCACGGTGATCGCGGCCAGCGAGGCGACGCCGAGGATCGAGACGGTCCAGAACGTCGTTCTCCAGCCGAAGGCGTTGCCGATCGCCGCGCCGAACGGCACGCCGAGCACGTTGGCGACGGTGAGGCCGGCGAGCACCAGCGCGACGGCGAAGCCGCGCCGCCGCTCTTCGACGAGGGTCGTCGCGACGATCATCGCGGTGCCGAAATAGGCGCCGTGGATCAACGAGATCACCATGCGCGCCGCGAGCAGCGCGACAAAGCCGGGCGCGAGGGCGCAGACGGCGTAGCCAACGGTGAAGATCACGAGATAGGTGACGAGCAGGGGCTTGCGCGAGAAGCGGCCGGCGAAGGTCGCGAGCAGCGGGCCGCCGATGGCGACGCCGAGCGCGTAGAGGCTCACCAGCATGCCGGCCGTCGGGATCGAGATGGCCAGGTCGGTCGACACGGCGGGCAGGATACCGGCGATGACGAATTCCGACGTGCCGATGGCGAAGGCGGCGGCGAACAGGGCGATCAGGGCGGGGGGCATTTGGGGGACCTCGCGGGGCGCGGACTTTGACCATCGGGACAAAGTTTGCGCAAGCGGCGTGGTGCAAATGGCGGGGGAGTGAGTCATAGTCACGGCACAACCCAGGAGGCGGAGATGGCGGCGTCGGACATGCAGAAGCGGTGGGGATTGCTGATGGGGCTGCGCGCCCTCGTGATGCTGCTCGCCGGGCTCTACGCGGTGATCACGCCCGGCGCGGCGATCGTGACGCTGACGCTGATCGGCGGCGCGGTGCTGTTGATCGACGGCGTGCTCGGCGTGTGGGCGCTCACCTTCGGGGGCGCCAAGACTGGCAATTTCTGGTTCGACGTGATCCGCAACGTGCTGGCGATCGTCGTCGGCGTGCTGGTGCTGCTGACGCCAGTGTTCTCGGCGATCGTGTTCACGATGTTCGTCGTCTACCTCGTCGCCATCCAGGCGATCATCGTGGGCGTGATGGAAATCTGGATCGCCATTCGCGAGCGTGCGCTGATGGGCCGGATCTGGCCGGTGCTGCTGTCCGGCGTGCTTTACGTGCTGCTCGGCATCGCGCTGGCGCTTGCCCCGCTGATGGGAGCGGTGTTCTTCGTGGTGTTCGCCGGCGTGATGATGATCCTGTTCTCGGTCGGCTTGTTCACGCTGGCGTGGCGGATCTACCGCGGCGTCACCGCCTAGGCTTTGCGGCCGTGCCGAGCCTTTGGGATCTGGCGGCAGCGGAGTTGCCGACGATCATCGCCTTTGCTGCGATCATCGTCTTTGCGGTGGTCGAACTCGGCTTCCCCCGCATGCAGGTGCGGCCGAACTGGCGCGAGCACCTGCCGCCCATCCTGAGCTTTGCGGTGCTGACGATCGCGACGACCTTGATCCTGCAGTACTGGGCGCAGGATCGGCTGTTGTCGGCGTTCGTACCGCTTCGGGTGCTCGATCTGGGCAGGCTGCCGCTGCCGGCGCCGGTGCTGTTCGTCGTCAGCTTCCTGCTGGTCGACCTTCTCAGCTACCTGTTCCATCGCATGAGCCACGCCATTCCCTGGCTCTGGCGGCTGCACGCGATCCACCATTCCGACGAGCATGTGACGGCGGTGACGGGGCAGCTCCACCATCCGCTCGAGGTGGTCGCGAGCTATGTCTTCCTGCTGTTTGCCTATGTGGTGCTGGGCGTGCCGGTGGTGGTCGCGATCATCTATGGGCTGGTCTACGCGGTGCACAACGCATTTACGCACGCCGACGTGGCCCTGCCTCGGGGGCTCGACCGACGGTTGCGCTGGGTGATCGTGACGCCGGACCTGCATCGCACGCACCACTCGATCGACATGCGCGAGGGCAATTCCAATTTCGGGCAGGTGTTCACGGTGTGGGACCGGCTGCTCGGGACTTATGTGGATCGGCCCGCACAGCCCGAAGCCGAGCTGCGGATGGGGTTGCCGGTGGCGGCGCGGCCGGCGGGTTTCAAGCTGTCGACGCTGCTGGCCTATCCGTTCGGCAGGCCGACGCGAAGCTCCGCGCCGAGCCGGGCGCGCTCGAAATACAAACCGACGCGCTGAAGCTCAGGCGGCCTCTGCGGCGAGGAATTCCGCCGGACGGTCGCGCAGCACCATCGCGTCGAGCCCGTGCTCGTTCCAGGTCTCGAGGGTGACCATCACGAGATCCAGCTCATCGTAGTTCACGCGGTAGAAGCCGTCCTCGCCGGTGATCACGGCGTGCGACCAGCGCGGATCTTCGAGCAGGTCCTGCGCCATCACGCCGACATAGACGACGTCCGACCAGAGATAGCTGAATGAGTAGAGCTTCATTCCATCGCTGAGAGTCGCGATGTGGACGATGTCGCGCTTCCGGCGCCGGTCAGACGGGTTCAGGTTCTGGCAGGTGTCTCCCACGACGGTATAGGGCGACGGGCAGGTGAGGGTGGTGAACACCGGGGCGAAGCCGACGCTGACCTGCGGCTTCTTGGTAAGGAAGTCGTAGCCGCCTAGCGCCGCGATACCGCTGAAGTCGAGGCCGCCGCTCAGGTCGAGGCCGAAGGTCTGGGTCGAGGGGAAATACGTCGCGCCGCCACCGACCACGAAGGGGTTGGAGAAGGGCGCGGCCAGGACTTTGCCCGTCACGCCCAGATTGGGTTGGCTGTCGCCGAATTCCACGCCAAGTCCCAGCAGGACGGTAAAATGTCCGGTGGTCGAGGTCGGAGTGGGGTTAGGGGTGCCCGCCAGAACGGCCGAGGCCGGAAGCATGGCCGCCAAGGCGGTCGCAAGAAGAAGCTTGTTCATCCGAATCCCCCGTCCGCAGCAGTTTGGGCAGGATGCCGCGCTCTGGTCCCGGTCACAAGCAGCACAGCAAGGCGTGCCGCATTTTGCATCGCGAGTGATGCAGCAATCCATCAGAACTCCAGCCAGACGCTAGCGGGGCTCGACAGTGACGCCGTGCGGCGCGGTCACGACGCCGGTGCTCGGCGCAACGCCGGCATCCTTTTCGAGCGCGGCGTTGAACGCTGCTCCGAGGACCATGATCTGCGCCGAATTGTACATCCACAGCATGAGGACGACGGCCGCCGAGACCGAGCCGAACGTCGCCGAGTAGTTGCCCCAGTTCTGGACGTAGATCGAGAATACCGCGCCGGCGATCAGCCACAGGACCGAAGCGAGCACGGCGCCCGGCCAGACGAAGCGGAATTTGTGCGGATGGCGGTCGGGTCCGAAGCGGTAGAGGAAGATCATCACCACCGCCGAGATCACCAGCAGAACCGGCCAGCGCAGGACGAGCACCAGCCATCCGGCACCGGTGGGGAACGGGATGAGGGCGGGAAGCCCTGCGACCGTCAGCAGCGCAACGACGACGAAGATCGAGCCGGCGACCGTGAGGCCGATTGCGATCAGCACTTCCTTGATGAAGCCGCGACGCTCGGGCGCCCCGCGGACGCGGGACATCGCAAACAGCAACGCTTCGACGCCGCGCGAGCCCGACCACAGAGCGAGGGGGATCGAAACCAGCAGGCCGAGCCCGAGGGTTGCGGTCGGCGCAGAGGCGAGGAGCTTCAGCTGTTCGTCGAGGATGCTTGCCGCCATCGTGGGGAGGAAGTAGCTCATGCCGTCGACGGTCTTGGCGACCAACGGCCCGTTGGCGACGATGCCGTAGATCAGCGCCACCGTCGCCAGCGCCGGGAAGAACGACAGGAAGCCGAAAAAGGCGGTGGCGGCGCAGCGCGGCGAAGTGTCGGGGTCGAGCAGCACCTTGAGGCTGTCGAGGGCGATGCGCTTCCAGTGGCCGAACCAGGAGGGGGAGGCGTCAGCAGCAGTGGTGGTCACGATTGTCCTCGGCTTGCGAGGATAACGAGCGTTCGCTGCGGGCGGTTGCTGACTTGCCAGACGCGTGCGGCGCGATGTGAATAGCGGGGAAGGGCGGTGACTTCGCGCCCCCAGGTGCTTACTTACCGGCCATGCGCTTTTCCGACGGCTTCCTCGACGAGATCCGGCAGCGGCTGCCCATCCACGACGTGGTGGGCGAGCACGTCATCTGGGACAAGCGTAAGAGCCAGCCCGGGCGCGGCGATTACTGGGCGTGCTGCCCGTTCCACGGCGAAAAGACGCCGAGCTTTCACGCCGACGACCGCAAGGGCATCTATCACTGCTTCGGGTGCGGCAAGACCGGCGACCATTTCCGGTTCCTGACCGAGAAGGCCGGGATGAGCTTTCCCGAGGCGGTCGAAAAGCTCGCGGGCATGGCCGGCGTGCCGATGCCGGCGCGGGACGAGCGGGAAGAGGCCCGCGAGGAAGCCCGGCGGTCGCTCTACGAGGTGATGGAGCTGGCTGCGGCGTATTTCGAGGCGGCGCTGGCGCACAATATCGGGGCGCGGGCGCGGGGCTATTTGTTCGAGCGCGGCGTGACCGCGGCGGCACAGACCCGCTTCCGCATCGGCTTTGCGCCCGACAGTCGCAACGGGCTCAAGGAGCACCTCGCGGCCAATGGCGTGTCGGCGCAGGAGATGATCGACACGGGGCTCGTGATCTCCGGCGAGGACATCGCCGTGCCTTATGACCGGTTCCGCAACCGCGTGATGTTCCCGATCACCGATTTCCGCGGGCGGATCGTGGCGTTCGGGGGCAGGGCGCTCTCGCCCGATATGCCGGCCAAATATCTCAATTCGCCCGAGACGGTGCTCTTCCAGAAGCGGCTGGTGCTCTACAATGGCAAGGACGCGCGGACCGCGGCGCGCGACGGCAAGCCGGTGATCGTCGTCGAGGGCTATGTCGACGTGGTCTCCGCGGTGATGGCGGGGTTCGAGGGCGCCGTCGCGCCGATGGGCACGGCGCTCACCGAGGATCATCTGCAGTTGCTGTGGCGGATGAGCGACGGGCCGATCCTATGTTTCGACGGCGACGAAGCCGGGCAACGCGCTGCCGAGCGGGCGACCGGGCTGGTGCTGCCGCTGTTGCAGCCGGGCAAGACGGTGCGGATCGCCTATCTTCCCGAGGGTCTCGATCCCGATGACTTGATCCGCCAGCAGGGCCGCAACGCTTTTGCGGACGTGATCGAGCGGGCGCGCTCGCTGTCCGACGTGGTGTGGAGCCTCGAGACCTCGGGCGGCATGGTGCCGGAGACGCCAGAGGCGCGGGCCGCGCTCGAGGCGCGTCTGCGCGAGCGGGCCAACTCGATCGGCGAGCAATCGGTGCGGCGGCATTATCTGCAGGCTTTTGACGAAAAGCTCACGGCGTTCTTCCAGCCGGTGCGGCAGCAGCGCTACGAGGATCGGCGCAGCGGGCCGCGCCGCAGCGGCGGTTATGGCAACAACCGGCAGTGGGTGCCCACGGGCACCACGCCGCGGCTCGTGGTCTCCGACACGCTGCGCAATTCGCGGCTGCTGAAGCCGGGACGGGCGGCGGATGCGACGCCGCGGGAGGCGGCGATCCTCCTGAGCCTCGTCAATCACCCGGCGCTGGCGGAAAGCCGGCTCGAACAGCTCGCGGGGCTCGAATTCGGCTCGCCGGCCGGGCGGAAGCTGTTTTCGGCGCTGCTCGAGCAGATCATGGCCGATCACGATATTTCCGCGTCCGACCTCAAGTCGGCGCTGGGGGCACGCGGCTTCGGCCCGGAAATCGAGCGGCTCGAAGCCTCGCTCAAGGGCCTGGGGGTGTGGCAGGTGCTGGCCGACGCCGCCGGGCTCGACGCGGAAACCGGCCTCCGCCACGCCCTTGCCTTGCATTACAAGTCCGTTGAGCTAAATAAGGCTCTGAAAGCAGCCGAAAACGCCCTCGACGTCGATTGGACCGAGGACTCCTTCAGGGTGCTGCAGGACATCAAGAACCAGATCACCACTGTCGATGGGACAGAGGCGCTGATCGAAGGGTTTGGTTCGCTATCCGGACGCGCGGCCCGCGGCTTCTGAGGAAGTTCGCGAATCGCGCGATTTTGCTTATGCCCGAATCAGTTGCATAAGCCTGCCCCGGAACCGAATCAGCGACCAATGGGTGCGGTCGCGACCCTTTACCCAGCTACCTGCCTTTTGACGAGAAGCCACGGGCCCGGCGAGGGGCCCCGGAGCACTAGAGATGGCCAGCAAGGCATCCCCCAAGGCAAAGGCGCCGGCCAAGCCGGTAAAGGCGGCAGCCAAGCCCGTCAAGAAGGCGAAGCCCGCCGCCAAGGCGCCGGCGGCGAAGGCAAAGGTGAAGGCCGCGGCCAAGCCGATGCAGAAGCCTGCCGCCAAGAGCAAGCCCGCGGCCCGGCCGGCCGCCAAGGCCCAGCCGAAGGCGGTGGTAAAGCCGAAGACCAAGACGCCGGCCGCCGTAAAGCCGTCGCCCAAGGCTGTTAGCAAGCCGGCCGCAAAGCCGGCGCCCAAGCCGGTGAGCAAGGCACCGACCAAGATCGAGGCCAAGGTCGCACCCAAGCCAGAGGCCAAGCTCGACAAGAAGCCCGTTCCAAAGACGACCGCCAAGGCCGCCGCACCGACGCCGGAACCACCGCCCCAGCCCAAGGCTGAGACCAAGGCTCCGGCCCCCAAATCCTCCCAAGTAAAGACGACCAAGTTGACTCCAGAGACCGCCAAGTCCCCGACCAAGACTCCGCTCAAGCCGCCGGCGAAAGCCGGCAAGGACGCCGACAAAGCCGGCGACAAGCCCGAAGGGGCCGCCGAGACGCCCGACAGCCCGTTGCTCGACCTGAGCGATGCCGCGGTCAAGAAGCTAATCAAGACCGCCAAGAAGCGTGGCTATGTGACCTATGAAGAGGTCAACGCCGTGCTGCCCAGCGAGGAGGTCTCGCCCGACCAGATCGAGGACATCATGGCGATGTTCTCGGAGATGGGGATCAACGTCGTCGATCAGGACGAGGTCGAAGAGGCCGAGCCGGAGAACGCCGAAGAGGAGTCGACCGAGCTCGCCGAGCGTACCGGCACGGCGGTCGCCAGCAAATCGAACACCCGCGAAGGCAGCGACCGCACCGACGATCCGGTGCGCATGTACCTGCGCGAGATGGGCTCGGTGGAACTGCTCTCGCGCGAGGGCGAAATCGCCATCGCCAAGCGCATCGAAGCCGGCCGCGAGACGATGATCGAGGGCCTCTGCGAATCGCCGCTGACCTTCCAGGCCATCATCATCTGGCGCGACCAGCTGGCGAATGCCGAAATCCTGCTGCGCGACATCATCGATCTCGAAGCCACCTATGCCGGCCCCGACGCCAAGCAGGCGGCACCGGCGATGCCGGTCGCCCCGATGGCGCCCGCCGCCGCTGCTCCGGCGCCGAGCCGGTCCGAGCCGGTCAAGCCGGCACCGAAGGCCTCGTCCGGCAATGACGAGGACGATTATGTCCCCGACGAGCCGCTGCCGCCGCAGGACCCGGTCGAGGACGACGACGACGATTTCGAGAACGCGCTGTCGCTGTCGGCGATGGAAGCCGAGCTCAAGCCGCAGGTGGTCGCGACCTTCGACCGGATCGCCGAAGCTTATGGCAAGATGCGCAAGCTGCAGGACAAGCACGCGGCCGATCGCAGCAAGCCGGTGACCGGTGCCGAGACCAAGAAGGTCGAAGGCTTCCGCTCGACGGTGATCGCCGACGTGAAGTCGCTCAGCCTCAATGCCTCGCGCATCGAGAGCCTCGTCGAGCAGCTCTACGACATCAACAAGCGGCTGGTGCGGCTCGAGGGGCGGCTGCTGCGCCTCGCCGAGAGCTACGGCATCAAGCGCGAAGAATTTCTGGAAGCCTATTTTACCCACGAGCTGGTCGAGACCTGGACCAAGGATGTCGCGGTTCGCGGCAAGCACTGGGTCGAGTTCACCAAGCGCGAAGGCGACACGATCAAGGACATCCGCGGCGAGATCCATACGCTCGCGACGGAAGCCGGTCTCGATGTCACCGAGTACCGCCGGATCGTTCACAAGGTGCAGAAGGGCGAGCGCGAGGCGGCCATCGCCAAGAAGGAGATGGTCGAGGCCAACCTCCGCCTCGTGATCTCGATCGCCAAGAAGTACACCAACCGCGGCCTGCAGTTCCTGGACCTGATCCAGGAGGGCAATATCGGGCTGATGAAGGCGGTCGATAAGTTCGAGTATCGGCGCGGCTACAAGTTCTCGACCTACGCCACATGGTGGATCCGGCAGGCGATCACCCGCTCGATCGCCGACCAGGCGCGCACCATCCGCATTCCGGTGCATATGATCGAGACGATCAACAAGATCGTGCGCACCAGCCGGCAGATGCTGCACGAGATCGGCCGCGAGCCGACGCCCGAGGAGCTCAGCGAAAAGCTGCAAATGCCCTTGGACAAGGTCCGCAAGGTGCTCAAGATCGCCAAGGAGCCGATCAGCCTTGAAACGCCGATCGGCGACGAAGAGGATTCCAATCTCGGCGACTTCATCCCCGACGTGAATGCGATCCAGCCGATCGATGCGGCGATCCAGTCGAATTTGCGCGAGACGACGACGCGTGTGCTGGCTTCGCTCACGCCGCGCGAGGAGCGCGTGCTGCGCATGCGCTTCGGCATCGGCATGAACACCGACCATACGCTGGAGGAAGTGGGCCAGCAGTTCTCGGTGACCCGCGAACGCATCCGGCAGATCGAAGCCAAGGCGCTGCGCAAGCTCAAGCACCCGAGCCGGAGCCGGAAGCTCAGGAGCTTCCTCGACAACTGAGACAATGAGGGCCGCGCAAGCGGCCCTTTCGTTCTTGGAGTCGCTTGACGCGGATCAACCGCGCCGCGTGCATGTTGCTGCAACGTGCGCGCGGAGGGTCAAATGTCCGTCGATGTTGCCGCGCAGAAGACCGACTTCAAGAGGCTGATGAAGCCCTATTGGGCGCCGCCGATTGGCAAGTTCGTGCTCGTCGAGGTGCCCGCACTTCAGTTCCTGATGATCGACGGGCAGGGCGACCCCAATACATCGGAGAGTTATAAGGCCGCGATCCAGTGGCTCTATACCTTGAGCTATACGATCAAGTTCGCGTCGAAGGCGAAAGGGCGCGACTATGGGGTGGCGCCGCTCGAGGGGCTTTGGTGGTCCAAGGACATGGGCGACTTCGCTGCCGCGAAGAAGGATACGTGGCTGTGGACGGCGATGATCATGCAGCCCGACTGGATCACGCCGGCAACACTCGCGGAGGCAATGCCGAAGGCGCGCGAGAAGCTAGGGACGCCGCCCCGTTCGCTCCGGCTCGAGACGTTCGCCGAAGGGTTGTGTGCGCAGACGATGTATCTCGGTCCCTATTCAGCCGAGGGGCCGACCGTTGCGAAACTCCACGGTGAGTTCCTGCCGGCTAACGGCCTCAAGCCTAACGGCAAGCACCATGAAATCTATATCGGTGATCCAGGGCGGACCGCGCCCGAAAAGCTGAAGACCGTCATCCGGCAACCGGTGAGCCGGGTCTGAGACACACAAAGGAAACGGCGCGAAACAACGGGGCCCCCGCGGGCCCCGCTGCGTTTCGGCCGGTCCCAAATCACGCGTTGGGCGCGATGTAGTCCTGGATGATCTTTTCGTTCTTGGCGGCTTCGAGCTTGAAGATGCGCTCCTGCTGCATGCGGTCTTCGAGGCGGTATTTGACGAAGTTCACCAGCGACAGGGTGAGCAGGAAGATGCCCATGCCCCAATAGCCCTTGGTCGAGATGTCGACAGGTGCGAGCCAGACCGACAGGGCCAGCATGCCATAGGCGGTGGCGACGCCCACGGCGTTGAACATGATGTAGATCGAGCTGTTGGAATTGTTCATCGGAAGTCTCCTTGGATTCGGGTTGGGTTGAGTTTGGGTTGAAGGCTCAGGCGGTCGGCGTGGTCCGGAGACGCGCGAGAATGTCCTCGGCGCGCACCTTGGTCGGGGGCCCGAAGCCGGCGTCGGCAAGCCGGCTTTCGGCCGTGGCGTGGGAGAGCGAGTTGTCGATCTCCTCGATGATCTCGGTCTGGGCGAGCGGATCGTCCTGATCGGCGACGCGGCGGATCAGCGCCTCGGCCTCGTCGATCGCGGTGGTGCCGAGTGCCTTGTTGACGCGGCGCTGCGAGCGGCGCTCGAGGTCGATGGCGCGGGCGGTGATGGCGCCCTGCCTCAGGTCGATGACCCGGCGGTGGGCCTTTTCGACCGACTGGCGCAGGCGGACGACGCGCTCGCCGACGCGGGCGACAGTTTCAGCGCGCACCGCCTCTTCGTTTTCCATCTGGGCGAGAGCGGTGGCACCTTCGAGGGCGAGTGCCTCGCTGCCGGCGGCCAGGGCCTGGCGCACACGCTGCTCCATGCCGGCCTTGCGGTTGCGCAGCAGTTCGAGCGCCTTCTGTTCGGCGCGCTCGCGCAGGATGAGCGAGGCGAGGGCCTGCTTGGCGTTGTTCACGCCGGCTTCGGCCTCGCGGATCTTCTGGGTGATGAGGTCGATGGCGAAGATATCCGTGGCCGCCTCGACGGCCTTGGCGTTGGAGCCTTTGATCAGGGTCGTCAGCAGTTCAAGCATTCGGGTCTCTCCGTTCTCTGGGCGGCCCCGTGTGGCCAGCCCGTTTTGAACAACGTTCACTAATGCCGTTATAGCCAGTTTTGAACACTGTTCAAGAAGAAAATGAACACAGTTCAGATTTTATGCTAAAGCCGGAGCACCAAGGAGATCGCCGCCATGACACTGGAACACCGGTCGGTGAGGGAAAACCTCATCAAGACAACGCTCAAGCTGATGGAGAAGGGCGGACTCGAGAGCGTCAAGGCGCGCGCCGTGGCCGAGCTCACGGGGGTCTCGGTCGGCACGATCTACAATCTCTTCGGCAATTTCGACCGGCTGATCCTCAGCGCCAACTCGACCATCTACGCCGAGCTTGCGGCGCTCGGGCGCGAGCGGATGGCGGGGATCGAGGCGCATATCGCCAAGCAGGTCAGCAGCGGCAAACTCAAGGATACCCCGCACACGAGGATGCTGGAGCGCCTGCTCGGGCTGGGCGAAGTCTATGTCGATTTCGTCTCCGCCAACGCCGCGCGCTGGTCGGCGCTGCTCGCGTTCAATCGCACGCGCGGTGTGCGCGACAGCGAGGAGAACCAGACGCAACTCGCCGGGCTCATCGATATCGTCGGCGAGGTGATCGCCGATGCTCCGGCCTGGCGTACCCCGGCCAAGCGCCGTCTGGCGGCGCGGGCGCTGTGGTCGGCGGTGCACGGCGTCGTCACGACGAACTATTTCGATGGCGAGGCCAATGCGGCTCGCGAGCGCACGTTGAGCCTGCTGCGGCTCCTGCTCACCGCAATAGTCGACGGCGCGTTCGCCGCCGCATAGACTGGAGGCGTCTAAACGGGAGTGCCCAGATGTCCTTTCTCAAGAGTCTGTTCGGCGGCGCGGGTGGAGGCAAAGAGCCGGCTCAAGCGCCGGGCGAGGACTACAAGGGCTTCACCATCCGCGCGACACCGATGCCGGTGGGCAGCGAGTACCAGCTCTCCGGGCAGATCGAAAAGACCATCGGCGGCGAGCTCAAGGTGCACAAATTCGTTCGCGCCGATCGCATGAGCTCGCGCGACGATGCGGTGAGCTTCGCGCTCGCCAAGGCGCGCCTGATCATCGATGAGCAGGGCGATCGCATGTTCTCGCAGAGCTGGCCGAAAAGCAGCTAGCGACCGACTCCCGGTCTGGAACGTTAATCCGCAAAAGCTTGTCGCGGCCGCCGCCGAGGCGTAGAGCCGCGCGCAACGGAGACTGATCATGGCCAAGAAACCCTCGCCGCGCGCCGAGTTCGTGCTGTTCAACGTCGTCTATGAGGATGGCACGCAGCGCTCGAACCGCAAGGTGCCGGCCGATTTGCTGGGCGGCCTCGATGGCGATGAGCCGGCCAAGACCGAGATCGAGGCGCAGGACCGCGCCATCGCGGAAAAATCGCGACTGCCCCCGATGGCAATCAAGTCGATCAAGCGGGTCGGGGCGAAGTAGCGCGCTCGATCAGCGGCTCGCGAAATCCGAGATCGAGTTGGCGAGCTGGGTGGTCGAGAGCCTGGAGTCGCTGAGCACCGCAAAGCCGCCAAAGGCGAGCACGGCCGCCACGACCAGCACTTCGGCCAGCCAGAGGCGACGGATGCGGCGGGGCAGGGTTTGCATTGGGCTCTGCATGGTGGCAACTCTCATGTCGGGACAACGCCCTGGACGTAGAGTCGGTTTCTAGAAATCACCGGTGGCGCGATCACGACGCGATCGTGTCAACATCCGGGCGAAGTCTTGCAAAAGGCCGGGCGAGGCCCCCGACGTCAGTTCGACTTCGCCGCGAGCGCCTTGTTGACCACCGGCTTGACGATGGTTCCGAAGAGTTCGATCGCCTTCATGACCTTCGCGTGCGGCAGGGTGCCGACGGAGAGCTGCAGTCCGAAGCGCCGGTGTCCAAACCATTCGTGCTGCATCAGGATCTTGTCGATCACCTGCTGCGGCGAGCCCATGAAATAGGCGCCCTGCGGTGAAGCTCCGGCTTCAAACTGCTCGCGCGTGGTCGGCGGCCAGCCGCGTTCCTTACCGATACGGCTCATCGCGGCCTGATGCGCCGGGAATGCGATATCGAGCGCGTCCTGCGAGGTGTCGGCGATGAAGCCGTGCGAGGAGATGCCGACCGGCAGAGCGCTCGCGTCGTGGCCGACCTTGGTTGCCGTCTCGCGGTAGAGTTGGACGAGCGGGGCGAACTGTTGCGGCCGCCCGCCGATGATCGCGATCATCAGCGGCAGGGCGAAATAGGCGGCGCGGGCGACGGAGTTGGGTGTGCCGCCCACGGCGATCCAGAGCGGCAGCGGGTTCTGGATCGGCTTGGGATAGATCTCCATGCCGGGGATCGGCTTGGTGTGGGCCGAGCCGGGCCAGGCAACCTTGCCGCCCTTCCTGATCTCGATCAGCTCCTGGAGCTTTTCCTCGAACAGGTCGTCATAATCGTCGAGCTCGTAGCCGAAGAGCGGGAAGCTTTCGATGAAGGAGCCGCGCCCCGCCATGATCTCGGCGCGACCGCCGGACAAGAGGTCGAGGGTCGCGAATTGCTGCCAGACGCGGATCGGATCGTCGGAGCTCAGCACAGTGACTGCCGTAGTGAGACGGATGCGTTTGGTGCGCTCGGCCGCCGCCGCAAGGATGGTCACCGGCGCCGAGGCGACGAAATCGGGGCGGTGGTGTTCGCCCAGCCCGTAGAAATCGAGCCCGACTTCATCGGCCAGCGCGATCTCCTCGAGCAGGTCGCGCAACCGTTCTGCGGGCGACTGCAGATGGCCGCCATTGAGCGGATCGGGCGTATTTTCCGCAAAGGAATAGAGGCCGATTTCCATGGGTCGCTTCCTCAGGCAATCGCCCTAACTGTGGCAGGCGCTGCCTCCTTGCAAGAGCGAACAGCGAAGTAACCCGGTCTGCGTAACGCCCAAAAGCAAGGACCCCGGCAGTGCCGGGGTCCTTGGTCGATCGCGTCTTTGGTAGAAGCGACGCGGTCGTTACTGCGAAGCGGCCGGAGCCGAGGGGGCGACCGACGGAGCGGCCGTCGAAGGAGCCGCGGTGCTGGCCGCCGTGCTGCCGGGCGCCGTCGGCGCCGCAGTGCTGGCGGTCGTATCAGTTGCCGCGGGCGCCGAGACCATCGGGGTCACGGAAGCACCGGTGTCAGCTGGAGCGAGGGGAGTGGTGGTGGTCGTCGCCGCCGGCGGATTGTTGATCGTGGTGTTGTTGGTCGACGGCTGCGAATTCGCCGAGAACACAAGGTAGGCGATCGCCAGCAGCGCGAGGGCCACAACGATGCCCACAAACCAGCCGGTCGAATTGTTGTCACGCGTGTAGACGGTGCGCTTCACGCCGTCGTCCGAATAGACAGTGTCACGGTCCGTGTTAGCCATTGGGGATCTCCTTTGCTGGTACCGTGCGGCAAAAACGCGAGGCGATGCGAATTGTTCCTTCTTGCGACTAGCCGAGAGCGCCGCGCGAGACCTTCGCTGTAAGCCGTTCCTGCGACTTCGGTATTCGACCCGCTAGGGCGTGTAGTCGTGCGCGAGATAGATGGCCGGGGTGAAGATGGTGAAGCCGAAGCGGGTGATGGGCACGGTTTCGACGAGAGACACCGATGCGAAATGCTTGCCTGCGGTTTCGATGGGGTTGGCGGGATCGGCAACGACCAGCGCATCCTCGCCGGCATGCTGCGCCGGAGTGAACCAGTAGTCGTATTCGTCGGGGCGGCCCGAGAGGTCGGTGACGTTTGGATCGCGCATCGCATAGCCGAGCTGTGCGGCGGTCGAATAGCGGGTCGCGGCGACGAAACCCACGGGATGGTCGGCTTCGATAGCCTGGACGCGAGCGGCGACCTCCGGCCAGCCGAAATTGGAGGCGTCGTACCAATCGGGACGGCCATTGAAGCTGCCGAACGGGATCACGCCGTAATTGGCCACGAGATAGGCGGCGACGATCACGCCAAAGGCGAGATGCAGCCGGAAGCCCCAGCGTCCGATGCGGCCGGCGAGGAGGGGCATCAGCGGCAGCACGGCGAGAATGTTCCAGTAGAAATAGACCTCGACGAAGAGCGAGAGCCCGAGCATCAGCAGGCTCGACGCGGCGAAGACCGAGAGCGCGAGGAGCCGCGCGCGTTGCGCGAACGGATCCGGCCCGGGCCGGCGCGCGAGGTTCACCAGCGCGGGGAGCAGGAAGGGCGACACGACGAGGATGGCGCTCAGCACGAAGCGCAGCGCATTTTCCGGATGGAGCGAAAGTCCGCCGCCCCAGCGCTCTGTCAGGTGGAAATTGTACGAGGCCAAGCCGGTGCTGAGGTTCCACAAGAAGACCGGCGCCTGGATCGCCACGGCGAGCAGCGCGGCCAGGTAAAGATGCGGCGTGCGCCAGAGCGGTCGCAGCGGCGGGTGGATGGCAAAGAACGCCGCGATGCCGACGCCGAGCAGAACGCCGTTATATTTGGTCAGCACGGCCAGCCCCAGTGCGACCGCCGCCGCGTAGAGCCAGCGATAGCCGCGGCGGCCGGACTCCCACGCTTCGGCGAAGACGAGGAAGAGATGCGTGGTCAGCAGGCAGAGGAAGATGAGCAGGTGATCGTGGAACGAGATCGCGCTCATGATGAAAAACAGCGGGCTCGCGAGATAGATCGCGGCCGACGGCCAGAACCAGCCCGCGGGATCGGCGGGCTTCAGTCGCTTCGACCACAGCCACATGATCCAGAGCGTGCCGCCCAGCGTCAGCCAGGTGAGGGCGCGGAGCGAAAAGAGGTTCCAGCCCAGCACGAGGCCGACGACGTGCAGCAGCCAGGCGTGAAGCGGTGGATGATCGAGATAGGACCATTCCGGTCGTTGGCCCCACATCCAGTAATAGGCCTCGTCGCCGATCGGCGGCACGGCGATGTCGAGGCCGACGCGGAGCGCGATGAGGATGCCGAAGGCGACCTGCGCCAGTCGCCGCGAGGGCAGGGTCTCAGGGGCCATGGCTGAAGCTCTTGCCGAGCCAGATCTCGAAGGTCCAGACGGCCTTGCCCTGCGCCGTGACGGGCACGTCCGCCAGCTTTTCGACCGAGGCAAAGTGCACGGCGGCATTGCTAATGGGGAACGCCTTGTCGGCGACGATCAACGCATCCTCGCCATCGTGGGCCGCTGCCGGCCACCACAGATCGTATTGCGAGGGCACGGGGTTGAAGGCCGCGATATCGGTGTCGTGCAGCACGAAGCCGAGTTGCGCGGCGTAGGTGTAGCGGGTCGCCGCGAGGAAGGCGCCGGGATGCGCCTTCTCCTGTGTCTCGACCGCTGCGCCGAGGTCTGGCCAGCCATAGGTGGCGCCCGAACTCGGATCGCTCAGGCCCAGCAGCGAGAGCGGGGTCACGATGTAGCTCAGCAGAGCAAGGCTTCCGACCAGCGTGCCGAACGCGAGGTGCAGCAGCAGCGACACGCGCCCACCCAGCAGCGGATAGAGGAGCGGCGCGAGCGCGACGTAGGCCACGATGTTCCAGTGAAAGAACACCACCACGAAGAATGAGAGGGCGGCCCAGAAGATCGATGAGGCGAGAAAGACCGTCGTCGACAGTGCCGCCGTCCCGTCCGTGGGGCTGTTCCGCAGGACGCGAGGCAGCCAGAATATCCGCACGAACAGGACGGGGCCGAGCCCCAGGAGAAGAATGCCGGCGATGTAGCTGCCGAAATGAAGGAGGCTCGGGTGGGTCCAGTCGGCGGCGCCGCGCTCGCCGAGATGGAAGCGGAGCGTCGCAAGGCCCTCGGTCGCATTCCAGTAGATCACCGGCGCCTGCATCGCGACCGCGAGTAGCGCGGCACCCCAAAGCTTCCATCGCGAAAACAGCGGCCGCAGGGCGGGTCGAAACAAAATCCAGATCGCGAAGCCGACGCCCACGAGCGCACCGTTATATTTGGTGAGGGTGGCGAGCCCGAGCAGCGCTGCCGCCAGATAGAGCATGTGCCAGCGCACGCGGCCCTGTTCGGCGTCGCGGGCGAAGCCGTCGAAGCAATAGAGCGAGGCGACGACCAGCGCGATCAGCAGGTGATCGTGGAAGGCGGCGCTGGTCATCAGGTAGATGACGGGGATGGTCAGGTAGAGCGCGCTCGTCTGCCAGAACCACCCCCAGCGGTTGGCCGGCGCGAGCCGCGCGCTCCATAGCCAGAAGACCCAGAGGGTGATGGCGGTGCTGACCCAGGTCAGGGCGCGGGCGGAGAAATTGCTCCAGCCCAGCACAGCGGCGACGAGCCCCTGCAGCCAGCCATCGAGCGGCGGATGGTCGAGGTAGGACCAGTCGAGGTGCTGTCCCCACATCCAGTAATAGGCTTCGTCGCCCATCGGCGTCACGGCGACATCGAACCACAGTCGCAGCGCCAGCAGATAGAGAACGACGGCCACGACCAGAACGAGCTTCCAGCGCGGCGTCTTCATGGCGGACGGATCGACCGCGAGAGCCGGCGCGGCCAATGTCTGCTGCATCCCGCGGGCCTCCTCAACCGCGGGAGAAAGGCGGGTTCGCCGCGGGGTTGTCAAGTCGGCGGCGACGTCCAGCAAAATAGGCAGCGGAAAAGCTGCATGAGCCGCCTTTATTCGCGCGCAATTTCGCCTGTAGGAATGAGGCAGCGTGGTCGGGGGCAGACGGCTGCGGGGGTAGGGCGTTCATGAGTGTTGTGGACCGGGACGCGGTGTTTACCGCGCTTGCGGACGAGTATCGGCGTCAATTGCTGGAGCGGCTCAAGCGCACCAACGGCCAGACACTGGCGCGGCTGTGCGATGGGCTTCCGATCAGCCGCCAGGCGGTGACCAAGCATCTGGACGCGCTCGAGGCGGCCAACCTCATTCTCACCGAGCGACGCGGTCGGGTGAAGCTCCATTTCCTTAACCCGGTGCCGATCCACGCCATCGCCATGCGCTGGCTCAGGCAGTTCGATGCCGTCAAGCTCGAGGCACTCGCCGCGGCGGATGGCCTCAAAAGAAAAGGGCCGGGATGATCCCGGCCCTTTGTGTTGAGTATCGCGCAGCTTACTGGCCGTAGGCGATCAGCGGCGTGATCCGCTTGATCGTCACGCGCCGGTTGAGCGGCTCGGGGCCCTGCGTGTCGACCTTGAGGTAGCGCTCGCCATAACCCTGGGTCACAAGGTTCTCCGGCGGGATGCCGTAGAAGTCGGTGAGAATGCGCGCGACGGTCGCGGCACGCTGGTCCGACAGCTCGAGGTTGGCGACATCGGAGCCCACCGCATCGGTGTGTCCTTCGATGAGGAACACCTCGCCGGGGTTCTTGGCCAGGAGGTTGAGCATGGCCTGTGCGACGTTGGCCAGCGCCCCCACCTGATCCCGCGAGATCGTGGCCTTGCCGCTGTCGAAGGTGAGGTCACCCACCTCGAGGCGGCGGACCATGTCGCGCAGCCGTGCCGACCGCTTGACGTCGTCGATCGTATAGATCTGGTGCACCTGCTCGACCGGCGGCTGATCGAGGAAGAAGTCGATCTGGTGCTGGTTGGCGGTGTCGGCGTCGAGAATGTAGTCGTCGGCAGGGATGTCGAGGTTGAGCGGCGGCAGGCTGTCGCCCGGGTCTCGCCAGCTGTCGTTGTTCTGCTCGCGCGGGTCGGCGGAAGCGAGAACGATCTCGCGGCCGTCGGGCAGGATCTTCGAGCGCTGCAGGACGTCGCCGTCCTTGGCGTAGATCGTGACGATCCGGCTGCCGTCGTGGCGCACGATGGTCTCGCGCGTCCGGCCGAAGCTCAGATCCTCATAGTAGACCTTGTCGCCATGGTCCGGGTTGTAGAAGCGGTCGCGCTCCTGGGTCGGGTTGTTGATGTAGAGGTTGATCCCGATCTGGAACACCAGCCCGCCCTTGTCCTTGTCGTCCTGGGGCTTCTGGATGACCTTGACGTCCGGCTGGTCGGCCGGTGGCTGCGGGAACTGGAACTGGAACCCGGGCGGCTTGGGCTTGCCCTTGTCGGTTTGGGTCGACAGGTCGGCCGGTGGTGGCGGCTGGATGTTGGCCTGCGCCGACTTGTCGTCCTTGGGCGGAGGCCCGGCGGGCGGCGGTGGCGGCTCGATCGAGCTGGAGGCAGAGCTTGCGCCCGGCTGGCCGGGCTGGCCCTGGCCGCCAAGCGGCGGTCCACCGTGCCTGCGGTGATCCTTGGCGCTGTCGAGGATAGGCGCAGCTTCCTTGGCGACATCCGGAGGCAGCACTTCGACGGCGCTCGGGGTCACGGCTTCGCTCGCCTGCGGCAGGGCGCTGATCGGCGGGATCGACGAGGGCTGCTCCTTGGACGCGGAGGGATTTGCCGGCGTCACTTCCGGCGTCGAGGCGGCGGTTTCGGCCGAACTCGCCGGCAGTTCACCCGGCTTGGACGGCAGCGGGGCGAGTGTCAGCCCGAACTGCGCGACGCAGGCCTGGGTATCGGGGAAGCCCGCGTCCTGGCAGAGCTTGTCGATGCGCGACTTGGCGCGATCGACCGCATTCTGGCCGGACTTGTCGCCCGACTGCAGCTTGGCAACGCCCTGGTTGTACTGGTCGACGAGCTGCCGCAACTGGCCTGCGAGCTTGCCCTGCGCCGGGGGAACCGGCGTTGACGGCGGGGTAGCCGCCGGCGCAACGGACGAGGATGCCGGCGGGGGCGGAGGTGGTGCGACGGACGAGGATGCCGGCGGTGGCGGGGGCGCAACCGGGGGCGGGGCGGCCGCTGGCTGTTCAGCCGGCTTGGCCGGCGCCGCATTGAGCTTCAGCCCGAACTGATCGAGGCAGGTGGTGGTATCGCTGAAGCCGGCGCTCTGGCAGATCTTGTCGATGCGCTGCTTGGCGCGGTCCATCTGGCCCTGGGCGTTCTTCGCGACCGCCTGGTTGTACATGTCGACGGCCTGGCGCAGTGCAGCGGCTTCGTTGCCCTGCGGCGCGGAGGATGACGGCGGCGGCGGAGGAGGGGGCGGCGCTTCGGACGAGGAGGCGATGGCGGCCGGGGCCGGCTGCGGCTCCTCCGAGGAGGACGCGGGCTTGCCCTTGTTGCGGCCCGGATTGGGCGGAGGCGCCGGCTGTTCCGACGAAACCGGCGGCGGCGGTGCTTCGCTCGAGGCGGGCGGCGGCGGTGGAGGTGGCGGGGCTTCGCTCGATGCCGGTGGTGGCGGCGGGGCCGCAGACGAGGCGGGTTCGGCGGCGGGCTGGCCCGTCTCGGCGGCCTTCAGCGCGGCGATGCAGTCATCGACATTGTCGAAGCCGACGCGCTTGCAGATCTGCTCGAGCTTCGCCTTGGTCGCGTCGCTGGGGTCGGCGGTATAGGCCGCATAGGCGCTTTTCAGCGCGGGTCGATTGACGTCGGGCGCGGCCATTACGGACGGCGCGAAGGCAAGCAGACCAATACTCGTGCCGGCGAGAAGCCAGGTACGGAGGCTCATGATGGATTCCTTTTCCGGAGTCGTTGTTCTGAGATGTGATGCGTCTTGGCTGAACCCGGCCTGAACGCAACGGACGCTATTTTCCAACTGCGGCAACGTCACGGCGGCGTGATCGGTTCCCTCCGCAGCGTCCGCGTGCTAGGCGCTCTGGGCATGCGGCAGTCCCTGTCCAGCCTCGAAATTTCCACAAAGGGGCCGGGGCTGTACGAAATCACGGCGCAGTTGAACAGATTCGTCGCCGAGAGCGGCCTCAACACGGGCCTTGTAACGGCGTTCTGCCGGCACACGTCGGCGTCGCTGCTGGTACAGGAGAACGCCGACCCCGACGTGCGGACGGATCTGCTCGGCTTCTTCGAGCGCCTCGTGCCCAAGGGTATGGACTGGGTCATCCACCGCACCGAAGGGCCCGACGACATGCCGGCGCACATCAAGTCTGCGCTCACGCAGACCTCGATTGGCATCCCGGTGGCCGGCGGGGCGCCAATGCTCGGCGCCTGGCAGGGGCTATATCTTTTCGAGCACCGCGACCGGCCGCACCGGCGCGAAGTGGTGCTGCATCTGGTGGGCGAGCCGTAATGGACCTGATTGCGAGTTATTGGCCGCTGTTGCTCGGACTGTCACTGGGCGGATGCGTTTCGGGCGTCTTTGCCGGGCTGCTCGGGGTCGGCGGCGGCGTGATCATCGTGCCGATCCTCGCCTTCGCATTCGAGGCGATGGGATTTTCGGGCGACGCGGCGCAGCACGTCGCGGTGGCGTCCTCGCTCGCGATCATCATGCCGACGGGCCTTGCGAGCGCGCGCTCGCACAATCGCCGTGGGGCCGTCGACCTGCCGACGCTGCGGCTGTGGGCGCCGTTCGTCCTCACCGGCACGCTGATCGGCGGGCTGCTGGCCCGGTTCTTCACGGGCGAAGCGCTGAAGATCATCTTCGGCGTCATCGCGCTCCTGATCGCGTTCAACATCGTCCTGCCCCTGCAGCAGCGGCTGATGGGCCATCTCAAGGGCTCCGCGACGACCCACCGCGTCTCTGCGTCGATCGTTGGATTCCTGTCGTCGCTGATGGGGATTGGCGGCGGCTCGCTCAGCGTGCCGACGATGGTCGCGTTCGGCTCGACCATGCACCAGGCGATCGGGACTGGCGCGGCGATCGGCGTGTTCATCGCGATCGGCGGCACCATCGGCTACATCATCTCGGGCTGGGGCGTCACCGGCCTGCCGCCGCTCAGCATCGGCTATGTGAACCTGATCGCCTTCGTGCTGGTGGGCGGCTTTGCGGCGCTGACGGCGCCGCTTGGCGCGGCGCTCGCGCACCGGCTCGACCAGAAGACGCTGCGCTACGTGTTCGCCGTGTTCCTCGTGATCGTTGGCCTCAACATGATCTGGAAGGCCGTGACCGGCTGAGGCCTATTTCGCCGGCCCGATGTCCCAGGTCACGCTGACGTCGACGGCGTAGGTGAGCTGGCCGGCCTCAACGGGCACAGAGGCGGCATCGGCTATCATTGCCTTGGCCATCATCGGCACCGGCGGACGCGGGGTATAGCCGGCGCCTTCCGAGATGGTGTCGATCGTGCCGAGCGATACACCTGCCGCGGTGGCGTAGGTGTCGGCCTTGGCCTTGGCGTCGGCGAAGGCCGCCTTGCGTGCGGCCTCATAGAACTCGGTGGGATTCTCGACGGCGAAGGTGATGCCGCCAATGGTGTTGGCGCCGACGCCGACCATCTGGTCGAGCACGGGCCCGAGCGTCTTGAGGTCGCGGATGTGAACCGTCACTCCGTTGCTCACGGTATATGCCGCGATCTTGGGCGGCAGATCGTAGCCATTGGCGTCCTTGGCGTTCGAGTCGACGTAGTTGGGGCTGACCGAGAAGCCTGAAGTCTGGATGTCGTCGGGGTCGATGCCCGCATCCTTCAGCACCATGATCAGCGCCGCCACGTCGTGGTTGTTGGCCGCGACCGCAGCCTTGGCGGTAGCCGCTTCCGTAGTCACGCCGGAGGTCACAAAGGCTGAATCCGGGCTTGCGGTGACCTCGCCGTGGCCGCTGAGCTCGATGGTTCCAGCGGCAAGGGCGGGCGAGGTGAGCGCCAGCACGGCGAACGGGATGAGGACGGACCATGGGCGCATGGCGGTCTCCTGGGGCAGCGCTTGTGGCTTTGCGATATGACGGCTTCGTGGCCGACATCCTTGGGCCGCTGGACAGATCTGGAGCGACTGGTTACCTAGCGCGGCCGGTTCCGGGGAGCAAATGGCTGAAATCGTCGTTCCGTCCGAGGGAATGCTGCTGGGACGCGCCTCCGTGCCCGGATTTTCCTATCCGCGCGTCGTGACGGTGCGTGGCGGCCGCGTGGTCGACATTACGGCGAAGGCCGCGCCCACCGCCCGGGACATCTGCGAAACGGCCGATCCTGCGGCGTATGTCGCCGGGGCGCCGGGAACCGATGTCGGCTCGCTCGATGCGATCATTGGCAACAGCTGGGCGTCGAAGCAGGACGCCGGCGCGCCCTTCCTGCTGTCCCCGATCGACTTGCAGGCCGTGAAGGCGGCGGGCGTCACGTTCGTCGTCTCGCTGCTCGAGCGGGTGATCGAGGAGCAGGCGCGCGGTGACAAGGCCAAAGCCGAAGCGTTGCGCGGCGAGATCATCGGTCTCATCGGCACGGATCTGAGCAAGCTCGTGCCCGGATCGGACGCGGCGATGAAGGTCAAGGCGACGCTGATTTCAAAGGGCGTCTGGAGCCAGTATCTCGAAGTGGGCATCGGGCCCGACGCCGAGATCTTCACCAAGAGCCAGCCGATGAGCACCGTCGGCTTCGGTGCCGATGTCGGCATCCTGCCGATCAGCGAGTGGAACAATCCCGAGCCCGAAGTCGCGCTGGTGGTGGCGAGCGATGGCCGCATCGTCGGCGCCACGCTGGGCAATGACGTCAATCTGCGCGACGTCGAGGGCCGGTCGGCGCTGCTGCTCGGCAAGGCCAAGGACAATAATGCCTCGGCCTCGCTCGGGCCGTTCATCCGGCTGTTCGACAAGGGCTTCACGCTCGCCGACGTCAGCAAGGCCGAAATCGGGCTCAAGGTCACCGGCGAGGACGGTTTCGTGCTCGATGGCAGCTCGTCGATGAGCCAGATTTCCCGTTCGCCGGAGTCATTGGTCAAGGCCGCGATCGGCCGGCACCACCAGTATCCGGACGGGTTCGTGATCTATCTCGGCACCATGTTCGCGCCGGTCAAGGACCGCGGCGGGGTGGGGAAGGGCTTCACCCACAAGCCCAACGACATCGTGACCATCTTCACACCAAAGTTGGGGTCGCTTTCCAACCGGGTGCGACTATCTACCGAATGCCCACCCTGGACCTATGGCGCGAGCCACCTTTTGCGGGATTTGGCGAAAGCGGGGTTGCTGTGATCTCGGCGCACTTTCCGCGATGACACCTGGTTTGAACAGAGTGGTGCGTGACGCACCGAAGGAATGAGTATGGACGACCTGCATAGAAACCTGATCGACGGCGAATGGGTCGGCGGCGAGAGCGTGCCGAATATCAATCCGTCCAACACCAATGAGGTCGTCGGCACCTATGCTCGCGCGACGCTCGACGACACGAAGCGCGCTATCGCTGCCGCCAAGGCAGCGTTCCCTGCATGGTCGCGCTCGGGCGTGCTGGAACGGCATTCTGTCCTCAGTAAAGCGTCGCAGGAAATTCTGGCGCGCAAGGATGAGCTCGGCGCGCTGCTGAGCCGAGAGGAGGGCAAAACGCTGCCCGAGGGGATCGGCGAAGTCGTGCGCGCCGCGGCCATCTTCGATTTCTTCGCGGGCGAAGCGCTGCGCCTCTCCGGCGAAATGCTACCCTCGACGCGGCCAGGGGTCGGTGTCGAGCTTACCCGTGAGCCCGTCGGCGTCGTCGGCATCATCACGCCGTGGAATTTCCCGATCGCGATCCCGACCTGGAAGATCGCGCCGGCGCTGGTCTACGGCAACACAATCGTGTTCAAGCCCGCCGACCTCGTGCCTGGGTCGTCCTGGGCGATCGTCGATATCCTCCATCGCGCTGGTCTGCCCAAGGGCGTGCTCAACCTGGTGATGGGGAAGGGCTCGGTCGTCGGCCAGGCGATGCTCGAGGCCGAGGACATTGATGCCTTCACCTTCACCGGCTCGGTCGGTACCGGCAAGAAGGTCGCCGAGGCGAGCCTCAAATTCATGCGCAAGGTCCAGCTCGAGATGGGCGGCAAGAACCCGACCATCGTGCTCGACGATGCGGATCTCAAGGTCGCCGTCGAGTCGGTTGCCAACTCCGCCTTCTTCTCGACCGGCCAGCGCTGCACCGCGTCGTCGCGCATCATCGTGACCGAGGGCATCCACGACAAGTTCGTCGCAGCACTCAGCGAGCGGGTACGCGGCCTCAAGGTCGGCGACGCGCTGGAGAAGGGCATCGACATCGGCCCGGTGGTCGATCCGGGCCAGCTCAAGCAGGACACCGACTACATCGAGATCGGCAAGAAAGAGGGCGCCAAGCTGGCGGCCGGTGGCGAGCTGCTGAAGCTCAAGACGCCCGGCTATTACCTGCAGCCGACGCTGTTCACCGAGGCGACCAACCAGATGCGCATCAGCCGCGAGGAGATCTTCGGGCCGGTCGCGTCGGTCATTCGCGTCAAGAATTACGAGGAAGCGCTGGCGACGGCGAACGATACCGAGTTCGGCCTCTCGGCGGGCATCGTCACGACCTCGCTCAAGTATGCGACGCACTTCAAGCGCAACTCCGAGGCTGGCATGGTGATGGTCAACGTGCCGACCGCAGGCGTCGACCCGCACGTGCCGTTTGGTGGCCGCAAGGGATCGAGCTACGGTCCCAAGGAGCAGGGCAAGTACGCGCTCGAATTCTTCACGCAGATGAAGATCGCCTACACCGCCGCTGGCTAAGCCGCGAACGTCGGTCGGATGCATCGAGGCCGCCCATCGCTGGGCGGCCTCTGCGTTTGTTCCTGGGCGCTTGGGGTGCGAGAGTTTACTTCGCCGCCGGCGGAACGAACGTAGCGGTGCAGGTGGCGACGCTGCCGGCCGGGCCGCGCACGGTGACGGTCTTGGTCGCGGCGAGGATCGCGGTGAGCTTGGTCGAGCCCTTGTGCTTGCCGAGCACCCAGCTGATCTTGGTGCCCTTGGCGATGTCGGCCGTGGTGCTGTTGGTGATGGTCAGCGTCTGGGACACGTCGCCCGAGGTCACGGCGCAGGTCAGCGACACCGGGGCCGGCTTGGCGGGAGCCGTGGGAGCCATCGAGGACGTGCTCGCCATGCTCGACGTCGCCGCCGCCTGGGCGACGATGCTGGAGATCAGGAAAGCAGCAGTCGCGGCGGCCGCAACGATCGCGTGTTTGGACATATCGATTCTCCTTTGGGGACGACCGAAGCAAATCGGCCATGGCCTCAGGTCGCACGGCCAGCTTTCGCCCCCCTGTCGCGAGACTTACTTCGGTGTAATGGAGCGACTCGCGGCAGCGATCAGCTGGCGCCGCGGCGGGTCGCGTTGGCCTCGTCCGGCACGTAACGAGCCACGGAATTGCGCAGGATCAGTTCGCTGCGGAGCAGCACCTGGCGATCTTCGACCGGCCGACCTTCGACCATGGCGAGGAGCAGATTCATCGCCGCCTCGCCGATCTTGGAGCGTGGCTGTTTCATGGTGGTGAGGGGCGGGGTCACGAAGCTCGCGAACGAGATGTCGTCAAAGCCCATCACCGAGAACTGGCGCGGCAGGTCATAGCCGCGGGCGTTGAGCGCGATGATGACGCCGAGCGCCGTCGCATCGTTGACGCAGAGGAAGGCGGTGGGCACGACGTCGCGCACGAACATGTGCTCCGCCGCCTGGCGGCCGCTCTCGGTGGTGCCATCGCCTTCGAGGATCAGCATGGGGTCGACGCCGATGCCGGCATCGGCGAGCGCCGCGCGATAGCCGCGCTCGCGCAGCTCGTTGATGTCGCGGCCATGCGCGCGTCCGATGAAGGCGATGCGGCGGTGGCCCTGCGAGATCAGGTGATCCGCCGCGACCCGGGCGCCCTCGAAATTGTCGACGCCGACAAACGGGATGTCGCCGTTCGGCACCGGCTCGTTCACCGCCACGAGTGGCGGCAATCGCGCGTCCGCTCCGGCATTGGCGATGCCGAAGGGAAGGTGGCCGGTGAGGAGGATCAGCCCCTCGGCCTTGTTGGAGAACAGGAAGCGCAAATATTCGGTCTCGCGCGTCGCATCGTTCTGGGTGTTGCCGATGAGCACGCCGTAGCCACGCTTGCTGGCCTCGGTCTCGAGCCCCACCAGAATGTTGGAAAAGTTCGGATCGCCCACGTCCGGGGCGAGGATCATGATCATGTTGGAGCGCCGGATGCGCAAGGAGCGCGCCATGGCGTTCGTGGTGTAGCCGGTGCGGGCGATGGCGTCGTTGACGCGGCGGCGGGTGGCGTCGGCGACCTTGGCCGGCTCGTTGATGGCGCGGCTGACCGTTGCGATCGAGACGCCGGCGATCTCGGCGACATCCTCGATGGTGGACAGTCTCTGGTGCTGCACGTGACGCTCCACCGGCAGATAGGGCACGTCGTCCGCCTTGTGGCGGCGCCGGCGCACCCCAAATCCGATGCGCAAGCTATACAGATCGAGGCCTGTGTAAACCTTTACACCCCGACTGAAAACCTTTACACCGGCGAATGGGCGAGGAAAGTGCCGCTAGAGCGCACCCGTCGGGAGGCTACACCGGATGTCGACTGCAAGCGGCGCGATGCCGCCCCCGATCCTTGCGGCGAACCGGATCTCGAAGTCGTTCGGCGATATCCCGGTGCTGTTCAGCGTCGATTTCGACGTCCGCCCGGGCGAGGTCCACGCCATCATCGGGGAGAATGGCGCCGGCAAGTCGACGCTGATGAAGATCCTTTCGGGCTTCGAGCAGCCGACGTCGGGCACCATCAGCTATGACGGCAAGCCGGTGGTGCTCCCCCCCAATGGGCAGGCGGAGGGGATGGGCATCGTGCTCATCCACCAGGAACTGAACCTGGCCGAGCATCTGACTGTTACCGCATCGATTTTCCTTGGCTGCGAACTCAAGCGCTTCGGTTTCCTCGACCAGCGAGGGATGCACGACAAGGCCGTGGCGCTGCTCGAGATGCTGCATGTCGAGGTCGATCCGGACGCCCGGATCGGTACGCTCTCGGTGGCCGACAAGCAGATGATCGAGATCGCCAAGGCGATCAGCCGCGACGCGCGCGTGCTGATCATGGACGAACCCACCGCGGTGCTCTCGGTGGCCGAGACGCAGACGCTGTTCGAGCAGATCAGGCGGCTGACGGGGCTGGGCGTTGCCATCATCTTCATTTCGCACAAGCTCGACGAAGTGATGCAGCTCGCCGATCGGGTGACGGTGCTGCGTGATGGGCAACTGATCGCGACGGTCGATTCTGGCGCCCTGACGCCGGATTCCGCGGCGCAGATGATGGTCGGCCGCGAGCTCCACAATCTTTATCCGCCCAAGCGCGAGCCGGATGTCGATGCGCCGCACGTACTCGAGGTGCGGCACCTCGAGGCGACGGGCATCCACGACGTCTCGTTCTATCTGCGCAAGGGCGAAATCCTCGGCTTTGCCGGGCTGGTTGGCTCCGGGCGCACCGCGGTCGCCGAAGCGGTGGTCGGCCTCAGCCATCGGAGCGGCGGAGAGGTCGAGGTCAACGGCCGGTCGATGGGCTCGCCAAGCCTCGCGCATTCGCTCGACGCGGGCATTGCCTACATGACCAAGGATCGCAAGGGCAAAGGCTTGCTGGTCAATATGGGCCTCAGGGCGAACCTTACGCTGCTGACACTGACCCACCATCTACGCGGGCCGTTCCTCGACACCGCAAGCGAGAGCCGCGCGCTCGACCGTGCGGTGCGCCGCTTCGACATCCGGGCGCGCGATGCGTCGGTGCAGGTCCGCCAGCTTTCGGGTGGCAACCAGCAGAAGCTGATGCTGGGCAAGACGATGGAGAGCGAGCCCGGCATCATCATCATGGATGAGCCGACGCGCGGCATCGACGTGGGCACCAAGCAGCAGATTTACCACATCATCGCGGCGCTGGCGGCCGAAGGCAAATCGATCATCCTCATCTCGTCCGAGCTTCAGGAAGTGATCGGCCTCAGCCATCGGGTGATGGTGATGCGGCACGGCCGCATCGTCGGCGAACTGATGGGTGCCCAGATCAGCGAAGAAGAAATCGTGCGGCACCAGATGGGCATCAAGACAAGGGCGGCGGCATGACGACCACGGCAGGACAGACGACGCGACCGGCGCGATGGGCGCGCATCCGCATCGGCGCGCTTGGTCCGGTCGTGGCGCTGCTGCTGCTGATGCTTCTGGGCACGCTGCTCAATGGCAATTTCCTCAGCATCACCAACCTCACCAACATCGTCGCGCGCTCGTCCTTCATCGGGCTGATCGCGATCGGGGCGACCTTCGTCATCACTTCTGGCGGCCTGGACCTGTCGGTCGGCTCGATGGCGGCGTTCATCGCCGGCATGATGATCATCATCATCAACAGCCTCGTCGGGCCGCTCGGCGCGGGCTGGGGTGCGGTCGGCCTCGGCATCATCGCAGGTCTCGCAATCGGTGGGGCCGGCGGAGCCGCGAACGGCGCGCTGGTCACGGTCGGACGCATTGAACCGTTCATCGTGACATTGGGAACGCTGGGCATCTTCCGGGCGCTGATCACCTTCCTCGCCAATGGCGGGACGCTCAACCTCAACAACAATGCGTCCGACACCTACTCGCCGCTCTATTCGGGCAAGATCCTCGAGGTGCCGGTGCCGATCATCGTGTTCGCCGTGGTGGCGATCATCGCCGAGATCGTCATGCGTCGAACCACCTTCGGTCGGCACATCGCGGCGATCGGCTCGAACGAGCAGGTCGCCCGCTATTCGGCTATCAAGGTCGATCGCGTACGGCTGATGACCTACATCCTGCAGGGCCTGCTCGTGGGCGGCGCCGCGGTGCTCTACGTGCCGAAGTTCGGCTCCGCCAACAGCTCCACCGCGGTGCTGTGGGAGCTGCAGGCCATCGCCGCCGTGATCATCGGTGGCACGACGCTGCGCGGTGGGTTCGGGCGCATCTGGGGCACCGTGATCGGGGTCATCATCCTCGAGCTCATCGGCAACATCCTCAATCTGCAGAGCTTCATCAGCCCCTATCTCAACCAGGCGTTCCAGGGCGCCATCATCATCATTGCGGTGCTGCTGCAGCGGTCTCGCAAGACCACCTAGAACGTAATTTCATGTAACGCCCCGATCGTCGGGGCGATAAAGGGAGGAACGAAGACTATGAATCTGTTGAAAACCACAGCGCTGGCGGCTCTCGTCATCGGTGGGCTGACCATCGGGGCGCAGGCCCAGGACAAGACCTACACGATCGGCGTTTCGGTGCCGACCGCCGACCACGGCTGGACCGGCGGCGTCGACTTCTTCGCGCAGCAGGCGATCGACCGGCTGACCAAGGCCTACCCGAACGTCAAGTTCGTGCTGGCCACGGCGCCGGATTCGACCAAGCAGGCTGCCGATCTCGACGACATGCTGGCGACGCGCAACATCGACGGCCTCGTTATCCTGCCGGGCGATCCGGACGCCATGACCGCCTCGATCAAGAAGGTCAAGGACGCTGGCAAGTGGGTGACGGTCATCGACCGCCAGCTCAGCCAGTCCAACATCGAAGACCTCTACGTGGCCGGCGACAACCCGGGCCTGGGCGCCACCACGGCCGCCTACTTCAAGCAGGCGATGCCTAACGGCGGCAACATCGTCGTTCTGCGCGGTGCGCCGATCCCGATCGACAAGCAGCGCGTCGATGCCTTCATGGCGGGCATCCAGGGCACCAACATCAAGGTGCTCGACAGCCAGTTCGCCAACTGGAACCGCGACGACGGCTACAAGATCATGCAGGACTTCCTGACCAAGTATCCGAACATCGATGCGGTCTGGGCGCAGGACGACGACACGCTGGTCGGCGTGCTGAAGGCGCTGAAGGAAGCCGGGCGTGACGGCAAGGTCTGGGCAGTCGGCGGCGCCGGCATGAACCAGATGGTCAAGATGGTCGAGGCCGGCTCCACCCAGGTTCCGGTGGATGTCAGCTACAACCCGAACATGGTGGCGACCGCCATCGACCTGACCACGCTGCACTTCGTGGCGAACGCGCAGGTCGACGGCACGATGATCATCAACTCGACGCTGATCACCAAGGACAACGCCAAGGACTTCGACTACGCGAACACGCCGTTCTGAGTTCTATCTCCCACTTGCGCATACGGGGCTGCCTGGAAACAGGCGGCCCTTTTCATTTGAGCGAGGCGAACTCGGCTTCGAGCAGGGCCGCGAGTTCCGCTGAGGGCGGCGTGACCGAGGTCGCCCCGCCGAAAACGTGCGTTACCGTCGCGTGTTGGGCGAGAAATGCCGCGAGGTCCGCCGGCATCGCCTCCCGGCTAGTGTTGGCTTCAATGGTGCGACGCTGCGGCATTGGCCCCGTTATCGGCGGCATCGGCGTCGGGACGAGCGCCACATCGGTCGCATCAACCGCACCGGGGTTCGCTGCACCGGCGGGCAAGGTCGCGACGGCCACAAGCGTTGCGACAAGCGCCAGCAGGGCAAAAGCGCGGCGGGTCATAACTGGCTCCGGGAGCGGGGTCCGATAAATCTGGGACGCTTCGTCGAGCAGGAACCTTTGGGCCGTCGAGCACGGAAGTGTGACCGCCCGTCAGGCCACAGTTCCGGGAACGGGGCGAACAAAATCGGGGCTCGGGCGTTTTGGGAGCCGGACCGACTATGTGGAGACGCACGATGAAAACGTTGATTTCAGCGATTTGTATCGCGACGCTGTCATTCGGAACGATGGCCGCGACCATGGTGCCTGCCCAGGCATCGACGCAGGGGCAGCAGCAGAACTGGAAGTTCTACCAGCAGGGCAACTATTGGTATCTGAACGGGCATCGCGGCGACCGCCGCTACCATCCGGGCTGGCGTCTCTATAACGGCTGGTACTTCCCGCCGGCCGCCTTCATCATCGGCGGATTTATCTTCGGCGCGATCCTGGACAATTTGCTCACGCACCGCACCTGGTAGATCGCTCGAAAGACTAGGCGGTCCTCTGGGCCGCCCGGCTTGCTATGTCTGGAACCGCACCGCGCCGATGTGCGGCAGGTTGCGGTTGCGCTGGGCATAGTCGATGCCGTAGCCGACGACGAACCGGTCGGGGATTTCGAAGCCGGTCCAGCGCGCCTTGACCTCGACCTCCCGCCGCGACGGCTTGTCGAGCAGCGCGCAGACCTCGAGGCTCTTCGGATGGCGGGTCGCGAGGATGTCGAGGACATGCCGCAGCGTCCGCCCCGTGTCGACGATGTCTTCGACAAGCAGCAGGTCGTGTCCTTCGATCTCCCCGCGCAGATCCTTGAGGATGCGGACCTCACGGCTCGATTCGGTGGCGTTGCCGTAGGACGAGACCTCCATGAAATCGACTTCGACCGGCAGGTCGAGCTCGCGCACCAGGTCGGCAATGAAGATGAAAGAGCCGCGCAACAGGCCGACCACCACCAGTCTGTCCGTCCCGCGATAATGGGTTGAGATTTCCGCCGCCAGCGCCTCGACGCGGGCGGCGATGGCCTTGGCGGAGATCAGCTGGTCGATGGCATAGGCTTCAGGCATCGGGGCATTCCGTCGTCAAAACGCCACGGCGGGGAGGCCGCAGGGCGAGTCCAGCTTGTCACACTTGTAAGTATTTCGGAGAGCCAATTCTTGGCACGCTCGCAGCCGGCGACGCGGAGGCTGACGACCTGTGCTATGTTCGAATCGCAATCCGCGTCGGCGAGGGACATGGCGGCGCACAGTCGCATAGCGGAAGGGGCACGGTTGTGGGTCTGGCTGGCGATTCTGCTGGTTGTGTCCGCCCTGTTGCCGACCTCCGCTTCGGCCCAGTCGGGCGGACGCTCGATCACGCTGTTCGATCTGCACCAGGGCGACACCCTGTCGGACATGGCGCTGGCCTTCAGCACCGAGGGCTATTTCCTGCAGGGCGACAACGGTTCGGTTGGCCCCTGGCAGTCGATGGCGCCGTTCTACGCCACGCATTGGCGCGAAGTGACGGCGCGGTCGCTGCTGACGCTGGATGCCGATCACGGGGTCGTGTTCGGCCTGACGACCGGCGAAGCGGGCGAAAAATACAAGATAGACCCCAGCATTATCCTGGCATTCATCGATCAGATGCATCCTCGCCTTAACGCCACGCTTACGATTCAGGCAGGTACCAGTTTCTTCGGACACATGACCGAGTATCCGTGCGTGGGAGATTTCGGCGACGTTGGCAGTAGCATCACTGTGAATTGTCGCCTTGCGGCGAGCCAGATAAATACCGAGGAGAGCCTCAAATATCTGGTGAATCAGGATCCGAGTCGGCTGTCACTGACAGTCAGCTATGTGGGGAACTTCTAAGATGAACACCAAGATGTCTGCCCGCGGAAGCACGGTTCTTGCAGCCTGCGCCGGGCTGCTGTTGGCAACAACGGCCTCGGCGGCAGTCGCGCAAGACGCGCCGGCCATCTACCACACCACGCTGGCTGCGCCGGTCTACTACCCGTGGATGAATACGAGCGTGAAAGCCGCCTGGGCCAAGGGCTATGAGGGCCAGGGCGTCACCATCACCTTTGTCGACGAGTTTAACGGCACCGATCCGTTCCCGGGCAGCTGGACAGGCGTCCAGCTGAACCAACTGCACGGTCTCTACACGACGGAAGAGGCCGGCCTGCTCGCCCCGCTGGCGACCATCGTCGACAAGGATTTCAATACCTACACCGCGCCGGTGTCGCTCAAGTCCGGGGCGTTGAATGTCATCAACCTGAGCTACGCGATCTACGCGCCGTCCTACTACAAGGCGTACGGTTCCAGCTTCTGGAACGGCGACCCGCAGGAACAATCGATCATCTCCGACGCGATGAATGGCAAGGCCGTCATTGCCAAGGCCGCGGGCAATGACAGCGTCGCGATCGGCTCGACCCTGGGCCGCAACTCCCAAGGCGGAGCGGGCAATGTCGACTTCCTCGACACCGCTCTCGAGGGCGCCCCGACGGTGATTTATGCGGGTGCGTTGAACAACAACGGCTCGGCCGGCAAGCAGACGATGGCGTGGTATTCCGACACCGCCGGCAGCAACAAGACCGTGCAGCAGCACTTCCTCGTCGTTGGCGTCGATGGTGACATGACGGGGCTATATGGAACGTCGTTCGCGGCGCCGGTGATTTCGGCCTACGCGGCTATTCTGGGCAGCAAATTCACCAAGGCGACCCCGACGCAGATCACCAACCAGCTGCTCGACACCGCGCTTACGAGCACGCTCAGCAACTACTCGGCGAGCGTCTATGGCCGCGGCGAGGCGAATCTGACGGGCGCGCTCGCGCCGACGTCGATCCACTGAGCACCGCCTGGATCGCCTTGGATTCAGGTTTTCACGACGACGAACCTGTTCTACCGGTCGTGACCGATGTCCGCGCATAGGTCGATGAAGCATTCGCTCCGCGCAGGTAGTAGGCGAGCTCGTCGTCGGGCTCGATGACATACCAGGGCAAATGACGCGCCGTGTACGGCGCCATTGTCTGGCCGCCGCCGACCTTGTGGTCATCGAGCAGGGCCTTGTCGTAGATCGCGAAGGTGGTGTCGGTTGGCGCCGCCCGGATGACGCCGAGAAAAATCGGGCGCTTGGCGATGATGGCCGTGTCCTTGGTTACGCTGGCAAAGCAGGGCGAGTCCGGTGGAACGTCCGCGTGCTCCAGGCCCAGTCCCATCTTCCCCGCCTGCGGAATCTGATCGAGGCACCAGGAGAGGTGGTCGAGGCAATCGCGTGGCGTTCGCGAGAGATCGAGGTCGGGGTCGCTCACGACGTAGCGCTGGGTCTTGATCGCCTGCTTCACCTCGGGCAGCCAAGGCGCTTTGTGACCGACGTTCGGTAGCCGGATGACGCGGTGCGCCAGCGTCGAATGCCAATCGAGAAGCGGTGGGTAGGTCGATCCGTTATCGACGAAGACGATGTCCCCGACCGACGAAAAGCTCGCGATATCGGCGACCATGGCGCGCGGCCAGGTCAGCAGGTCGTGGTTGTTGATGACGACTGTGATTGTCTGCATCGGCAGCACCCAGGCAGCACCCAGGCAGCACCAAGAGGAATGGGCAAATAGCGTTGGTGGGCCCGGCAGGACTCGAACCTGCAACCAGACCGTTATGAGCGGTCGGCTCTAACCATTGAGCTACAGGCCCCCGCCGCTCAATAGCAGGGGGGGGCGCGGCGGCAAGCGGAATCAGGGGCTGCGTGCGGCGTCTTCAAGGTCGGCGAGGCGGGCCTCGGCGCGCAGCGCGCGTTCGCGCCACTCCTCGATGTCGAGGCCGTCAAGCCGTGCCGGGCCAAGGCCTTGCGTCGGCTCCTGAACGTCGGGCACGAGGTTCATGACCTTGGCGTGGAGCGCGGTGACGTAGTCGGCGTCGTCGGGTGCAAGCTTGCCCTCGCGCCACTCGCCGAGAATGCGGTTGAGCTCGATGGTGGTGTCGTCATTGATATCGCCGCGGGCGAGAAGTTCGGCGACGAGCTGGTCAACCTCCACGTCATGTCCTTTCGGTTGGGTCGGGCGGACCATATCCAAGCCGGCCGCCGCCGTCACGCGCTCCGGAACGGTCGCGACAGAAACGGCGAGCCGGCGATTCCGAAGCGCCACGGGACGTCCGCGGCCTTGCTGATGCCGATGCGCGGGCCGATCGCGATTTCTGCCGCGGTGCGCGGGAGCGTGAGGGCAAAAGGCGGCCGGTCGAGCGGCTGGCTGTCTAGGTCGCGGGTGACGGCGAGGGCGGCGCAGAGCTTACCGGGGCCGGAGCAGAGAAGCCGAGGGTCGGCGGTGCCGCGCCGCTCGGCCATCAGCTCGAGCCCGTCGGTCGGCTCGAGGGCGCGGATCAGCACCGCGCTGGCCCCGGCGCAGACGAAATTGAGGCACCAGTGGACGCCGTAGGAGCGGTAGACATAGGCGCGCGCCGGACCCTCGAACATCGCGCGGTTGCGTGGGGTCGGGCCGCTGAAGCTGTGCGAGGCAGGGTCGTCCGGATGGTAGGCTTCGGTTTCGACAATGCGGCCGCCGACGCCGCCGACCAGCAGTGTCGTGCCGAGCAGGGCGGGGGCGACGACCGATGCTTCGCGATCGAAAAAGGCCTTGAGACGCATCGGGCGAGTTAGTCGGCAGCCGGATGGGCGGTCAACCGTTGATCCGGGGCATCGCCGCGTGTCAGAAGCCTTGGAGTGAGCAACAGCCTCAAATTCGGGACCAGTGGCCTCCGCGGACTCGCCACCGATCTGGTCGGTGCCGAAGCGCGGCGCTACGCGGCCGCCTTTGCTCGCAACATGCGGGGTTCGGGCTCGGCCAGAATGCTCGTCGGGCGCGACCTGCGCGCGAGCAGTCCGCAGATTGCGGCATCGGTCATTTCGGCGCTGCACGGGGTGGGCTTCGAAGCGGTCGATTGCGGCGAGCTGCCGACGCCGGCGCTGGCGCTGGAATCGGCGGCAGAGGCCCTGCCGGCGATCATGGTGACCGGTAGCCACATTCCGGCGGACCGCAATGGACTGAAGTTCTACAGCGCCAAGGGCGAGATCGACAAAGCCGACGAGGCGGCGATCCTTGCGCTGCTCCGCGACGCGCCGGAAGGGCCGGCTTCCGCACCGGTGAGCGACGCCGCGCTCCGGCATTATCGCGAGCGTTACCTTCACCTGCTACCGCACAAGGCGTTCGCCGACTGGCGGATCGGCGTCTGGCAGCACTCGTCGGTGATGCGCGATCTGCTCGGCGACCTGCTCGATGCCTACGGCGCAGAGGTTGTGGCGCTCGGCCGCTCGGAGACGTTCGTGCCGGTCGACACCGAGGCGGTCAGCGAGGATGTCGCAGCGGAACTCGCCGGATGGGTGCATGCGCACGGGCTCGATGCGATCGTGTCGACCGATGGCGATGCCGACCGGCCGCTGATGGTCGACGAGACGGGTGCGATCATCCGCGGCGACGTCATCGGCATCCTCACCGCCCGCTTTCTGAAGGCGGACGTGGTGGTGACACCCGTGACCTCGAATTCGGCGATCGAGACGATGGGATACCGCCAGGTGGTGCGCACCAAGGTCGGCTCACCCTATGTGATCGCCGGCATGCAGAAGGCGCGCGAGACCGGTGGGACGATCATCGGCTTCGAGGCCAATGGTGGCGTGCTCCTCGGCAGCGAAATTGCGGTCGGCGAGGCGCGGCTGACCGCGCTGCCGACGCGCGATGCGATGCTGCCGATCCTCAGCGTGCTGGGTGCCGCGCGCGCCGCGGGGGGCTCGCTCTCGCAGCTCGTCGCGACGCTGCCGCCGCGCTTTGCGCGCAGCGACCGGCTCGAGCATGTGCCGGCGGACCGGAGCGCGTCACTGCTCGATCTACTGCGGCGCGAGGCCGCGTCGTTCCTCGCGCCGCAAGGGGCGATCGCCGATTCTTCCGAGATCGATGGGCTGCGCTTCGTCCTCGCCTCGGGCGATGTGATCCACTACCGGCCGTCCGGCAATGCTCCGGAGTTGCGCTGCTACACCGAGGCGTCGAGCCCTGCGCGCGCCGACGAGCTGCTCGGCTGGGGTCTCGCCCGTGCCGCCGCGGTTGTCCGCTAGGCCAGCGTCGCGATCCGCTCGACCAGGAGATCGTAGAAGCCGTGGTCATCGCCTGAGCGGATGTAGTTGACGTTCTTGGCGCGTCCCGTGACGCCCCACCAATCGACGACCGTCATGCCGCGCGTCAGCTCGCTCGAGGTTTCGATCGCGACGTTGACGTGCTTGCTCTGGAACAGCGCCGGCTTGAGCAGGTAGGCGATCACGCAGGGGTCGTGCAGTGGGCCGCCCTCGATGCCGTATTTGACCTCGTCGAAGCGCTCGAAGAATTCGAGCATCTCGGCCGTTGCGATGCCTGACTTGTTGCCGATGGCGCGGAAGCGGGCGGTGCGGGCTCGCGTCGCGCGCATGAAATGGGTGAGATCGAGCGGCGCCATGGTGATCGGCGCGCCGCAATGGCAGACGATGTCGGCCGCCTCCGGGTCGACGTAGATATTGAACTCGGCGGCCGGAGTGATGTTGCCGCCCTCGAACAGGCCGCCGCCCATCAGCACGATCTCCTGGATGCGCTCGGCGATGTCGGGTGCCTTGACCAGCGCCACGCCGATGTTGGTCAGCGGGCCGAGGCAGCAGAGCGTCACCGTTTTGGCCGGCTCGCGCCGCAAGGTGTCGATGATGAAATCGACGCCGTGCTGCTCGCGCAGCTTGATCTTCGGATCGGGCAGGGTGGGACCATCGAGCCCGGTCGTGCCGTGGACGTGCTCGGCGGTCACCAGCCGCCGGCGGATCGGCGCGACGCACCCCGCATAAACTGGAGTCTGCGTCCTGCCGGAGAGCTCGACCACCTTGAGCGCATTGATGGCGTTCTGGGCGAGCCCGACATTGCCCGCGACGGCGACGATGCCGAGGACGTCGAGGTCGGCGGGCGAGCCGAGTGCGAGGAGGATGGCGACGGCGTCGTCCTGGCCCGGATCGGTATCGATGATGATCTTGCGCGGCATGGGGTCGTTTCCTCTGCGACTCTTGTTGATGGAGCATAGGTCGGGCGGCGATCCGCGTCATCCGTGGAACGAAACTCACCTCATCGTGATTATCGCGGGGAGGAGGCGACCTTGCCCACAAAAGCGTCCACGCGCCGGCACCAGCGGGCGATGCCCAAATCGATGAATTCGAGCCAGTTCGAGCGCGTTGCCGAACGCGGCGCCCGTCTCGCCATCCTCGCGGCCGGCGGTCTTGCGGTGATCGTCGGGCTGGCGCTCGGGCAGGTGATTCTCGCGCCCATCTGCCTCGCGCTGATCATCGGATTGATGTTCGGACCGCTTGCCGACCTGTTCGAGCGCCGGGGCGTGCCGCCGGTTCTGTCCGCCGCGATCGTGGTGGGCGGGCTGCTCGTCGTGCTCGGCGTTGCGGCATGGCTGTTTGCGGTTCCGCTGTCGGAATGGGTGGCCCGCGGTCCGGCGGTCTGGGAAAAGCTCAAGACTACCCTGGCCGGTCTCAAGGAACCCCTCCAGGCGGTCGGTGCCGTGCAGGAGCAGCTCAAGGGCATCATGGGCAATGGCGCCGCTATGACCGTCGAGGTTCAGGGCGGCGGACCGGTGCAGGACGTGGCGCTGATGGCGCCGAGCTTTCTGGCCGAGGTGCTGCTGTTTCTCGCCGGCCTCTATTTCTTTCTCGCCAACCGTCACCACATCCGCGTCGCGACCCTCTCACTCTGCTATTCGCGCCAGACGCGCTGGAAGGCGGCGCATGTATTCCGCGACGTCGAGACCAAGGTCAGCCGCTTCCTGCTTGCGGCGACCCTGATCAACAGCTGCGTGGGCGTCGCGACGGCCATCGCGACCTGGGCGCTCGGCCTGCCGTCCCCGCTGCTCTGGGGAGCGCTCGCGGCCATCATGAACTTCGTACCCTATGCCGGCCAGGCGGTGATGTTCGCCGTGCTGTTCGCGATCGGGCTGGCGACGCAGAACGGCATCGTTGCGATCCTCCTGCCGGTGATCGCCTATGCCGTCATCAACTTCATCGCCGACCAGCTCGTCTTCCCCAATCTCGTCGGGCGGGCGCTGACACTCAATCCGTTCGTCATCTTCGTCTCGACGGCGTTCTGGCTGTGGATCTGGGGACCGATCGGCGGCCTCATCTCGGTACCCTGGCTGCTGGTCCTGCAGTCGCTGATCCTCCATATCTTCCCGACGACGCGGCAGATCCCCGAGCGGTCGGCGCGCAAGCTCGAGCAGATCGTTGGGGGCGGCCCTTCGCCGGTGCAGGTGGTGGAACCCCCGCCGCCACCGCCACCCGCCACGACGCCGCCGAAGCCCCGCGCCCGGCGCAAGCCGGCCATCGCCGCCTCACCTTGACTGGCGCACGCCCGCCCCGCATACCGCGAGGATGGCGGCCGAAATCTCGCAGGTAGCGTCGAGCAGCATCGACCTCGTCGAGGTCGTGGCGCTGCTTGCCGCGGGCGTCATCGCCGTCCCCATCTTCAAACGCGCCGGGCTCGGCTCGGTGCTCGGCTATCTCGCCGCCGGGCTCATCATCGGGCCGTTCGGGCTCAGGGTCATCGCCGATCCCGAGGCCATCCTCAGCGTTTCAGAACTAGGGGTCGTCCTCTTCCTGTTCATCGTCGGTCTCGAGATGGAACCGAGCCGGCTTTGGAGCCTGCGCAAACAGATCTTCGGCCTCGGCGTTGTGCAGGTCGCATTCTGCGGCGTGCTGCTCACTGGCGCCGCGATCGCGCTGGGTTTCCCCCCGGCAGTCGCATTCATCGCCGGCATGGGGTTCGTGATGACCTCGACGGCGATCGTCATGCAGCTCTTGACCGAACGCGGCGATCTCGCTTCGCCCGGCGGCCAGAAGATCGTCTCGATCCTTCTCCTCGAAGACCTCGCGATCGTGCCGCTGCTGGCGGTTGTGGCACTCATCTCGCCGCAGGCGGCGAATGCGAACGAAACACCGATCTGGATTTCCATCCTCATCGCGGTCGGGTGCGTCGCGGCACTGCAGTTCATCGGCCGCTGGGTGCTGAACCCGCTGTTTCGGATTCTCGCGAACGCGCAGGCGCGCGAGGTGATGACCGGCGCTGCGCTTCTCGTTGTGCTTGGCGCGGCGCTGCTGTTCCAGGTCGGCGGCCTCAGCATGGCGATGGGGTCGTTCCTCGCCGGCGTGCTGCTCTCGACCTCCAGTTTCCGCCACCAGCTCGAGGCCGACATCGAGCCGTTCCGCGGCCTCTTGCTCGGCCTGTTCTTTCTCGCGGTTGGCATGTCGCTCGACCTCAACGTCGTGGCGCATGACTGGCAGATCATCGCGCTCTGCGTGGTGAGTTTCATGGTGGTCAAGGGCGGCGCGATCTTCGTGCTCGCCCGCATCCTCAAGACCAGCGTGGCCGACGCGATGGAGCGCGCGCTACTGATGGCGCAGGGTGGCGAGTTCGCCTTCGTGCTGTTCACGGCGGCGGCTGCCTCGCGGCTGATCAGTCCCGACCAGGCGGCGATCTTTTCAGCGACGGTCATCATCTCGATGGTGCTGACGCCGCTCACCATCCTCAGCCTCAGGCTCTTGCCGGCGCAGGCGCAGTCGATGGTCGGCATCGAGGAACCGGATGGTCTCAGCGGCGATGTGCTGATCATCGGCTTCGGCCGGTTCGGGCAGATCACCGCCCAGGCGCTGATCGCCAAGGGCCACAAGATTTCGCTGATCGACATCGACACCGACATGATCCGCGCGGCCGGCCAGTTCGGCGCCAAGGTCTATTACGGCGATGGCACACGCCTCGACATCCTGAGGGCGGCGGGGATCGAGAAGGTCGACATGGTGGTGATCGCGGTCGACCGCCGCGACGACGCCACGCGGATCGCCGAACTGGTGCACGCGGAGTTCCCGCTGGTGAAGGTCATGGCGCGCGCTTTCGACCGCGGCCATGCGCTGTCGCTGATCAAGGCCGGCGTCGACTTCCAGATCCGCGAGACGTTCGAGTCGGCGTTGCGGTTGTCCGGGGAAGCGTTGCGGCTGCTGGGCGCGAGCGAAGACGATATCGCCGATGCCATCGCCGGCGTGCGCGAGCGCGACCGTCAGCGCTTTGCGCTGCAACTTGCGGGCGGGATCAGCGCCGGGCGCGATCTGCTCCTCTCCAATGCCGAGGAGCAGGCGCGGGAGAGCGGCGCCGTCAGCGGTCCCTCGACACCCGTCATGCTCGAAAAGGAGAGCGAAAAGGCTTCTTCCGCGATGGGTTAGGCCAATTTTCGCGACGCCGAGCGGGGCTTCCAACTGCCCAAGATTGATGCAATGCTCCCTGCATAGAGGGGACTACATCGTCATGCTGATCGGATTGCGTCATGTCGCAAAAGCCTATCGTTTTGGACGCCCCCATCCCCGAGAGGCGGGCGCGCACTGCTGAGGCGCTGCAGGCCGAAATCCTCGAAAAGCTGACCTATGCGGTGGGCAAGGACGCGATCGTCGCCCGCCAGCACGACTGGCTGCGCGCCACCATCCTCGCCATCCGCGACCGGGTGATCGACCTCTGGTTCGTCTCGAGCCGGGCGACGTGGCGCGAGTCCGAAAAGCGCGTCTATTACCTCAGCCTCGAATTCCTGATCGGGCGGCTGATGCGCGACGCGATGACCAATATCGGCATCCTCGACCAGGTGAAGCAGGCCCTCAAGAACCTCAACGTCGACCTGGGCGATCTCATCAACCTCGAGCCAGACGCGGCGCTCGGCAATGGCGGCCTCGGCCGTCTCGCCGCCTGCTTCATGGACTCGATGGCGACGCTGAGCATCCCGGCTTACGGCTACGGCATCCGCTACGCCAACGGCATGTTCCGGCAGGAACTGAGCGAAGGCTGGCAGGTCGAGCTGCCCGAAGACTGGCTCGCGCACGGCAATCCGTGGGAGTTCGAGCGGCGGGAGTCCGCCTACGAGATCGGATTCGGCGGGCAGGTGGTGCCGGTGCAGGAACCGGATGGCTCGACGCGCCTCGAATGGCGGCCGAGCGAACATTTTCTCGCGGTGGCCTTCGACACCCCGATCGTCGGCTGGCGCGGCGCGCGGGTCAACACGCTCCGCCTGTGGAGCGCGCAGCCGGTCGACCCCATCTTTCTCGACAAGTTCAATTCCGGCGACCATATCGGCGCGCTCGAGGAAAGCTCGCGGGCCGAGGCGATCACGCGCGTGCTCTATCCTGCGGACTCAACCCCGGCCGGCCAGGAACTGCGGCTAAGGCAGGAGTATTTCTTCTCCTCCGCCTCGCTGCAGGACATCGTCCGGCGGCACCTGCAGCAATATGGCGACCTGAGCTCGCTGCCCGACAAGGTTGCGGTGCAGCTCAACGATACGCATCCGGCAATTTCGATCGCCGAGCTGATGCGCATCCTGATCGATGTGCACGGGATGAAGTGGGCGCAGGCCTGGCCGCTGGTCAAAGGCACGTTCGGCTACACCAACCACACGCTGCTGCCCGAAGCGCTCGAGACCTGGCCGGTGTCGCTGCTCGAGCGCATGCTGCCACGGCAGATGCAGATCATCTACGCCATCAACGCCGAGGTGCTGGCGGAGGCGCGCAAGGGCGGGCAGTTCTCCGACCAGCAGATCGCCAATGTCTCGCTCATCGACGAGGGCGGCGCGCGTCGCGTCCGTATGGGGCAGCTGGCGTTCGTCGGGTCGCACTCGATAAATGGCGTGTCGGCGCTCCACACCGAGCTGATGAAGAAGACGATCTTTTCCGATCTCAACCGGCTTTACCCCGACCGCATCAACAACAAGACCAACGGGGTTACGCCTCGGCGCTGGCTGCTCGAATGCAACCCGGGCCTCAGCAAGCTCGTTGCCGAACGTATCGGCCCCGAGTTCCAGGACAATATCGACCTCTTGACCCAGCTCGACAAACACGCGGACGATCCGAACTTCCAGGAGCAGTTTGCGGCGGTGAAGCGCGCCAACAAGGTCCGGCTTGCGGACATCATCAAGGAGCGGCTGGGGATTTCGATCTCGCCCGACGCGCTGTTCGACGTGCAGGTCAAGCGCATCCACGAATACAAGCGGCAGCTGCTCAACATCATCGAGGCAGTGGCGCAGTACCAGGCGATCAAGTCGCATCCCGAGAAGGAATGGGTGCAGCGCGTCAAGGTGTTCGCCGGCAAGGCGGCGCCCAGCTACTGGAACGCCAAGCTCATCATCAAGCTGATCAACGACGTTGCCAAGGTCATCAACTCCGACCCCTCGGTGCGCGAGTTGCTGAAGGTCGTCTTCATTCCCAACTACAATGTCTCGGCGGCCGAACTCATCATGCCCGCCGCCGATCTCAGCGAGCAGATTTCGACCGCAGGGCTCGAAGCCTCCGGCACCGGCAACATGAAGTTCGGGCTCAACGGCGCGATCACCATCGGCACGCTCGACGGCGCCAACATCGAGATGCTCGACGCGGTCGGCAAGGACAACATGGTGATCTTCGGCCTCACCGCCGACGAGGTCGTGCTCAAGCGCGCCCGCACCGAGGTGCCGCGCAGCGCGATCGACGGATCGCCGGCGCTGCGCGAAGCGCTCGAGATGATCTCGTCGGGCGTGTTCTCACCAGACGATCCCAACCGCTATCGCGATCTCATCGGCGGTCTCTACGACCACGACTGGTTCATGGTGGCGCGCGATTTCGATGCCTATTCGGCCGCCCAGCGCCAGATCGACACCACCTGGCAGCAGTCGCGGCGCTGGTACGGCATGGCCATTCGCAACACCGCCCATATGGGCTGGTTTTCGTCCGATCGGACGATCCGGCAGTACGCTGCCGACATCTGGGGCGTGACCACAGGCCGGATGTAGGAAAGGCACCAATTGGAGAACTGGCAGGCAGATCCGGACGCCGTCGAGGCCATCGTCAAGGGCCAGCACGCCGATCCATTCGCGGTCCTCGGGCTGCAGGAGGTCGGCGATGTCTGCGTGTTGCGCACCTTCATCCCGCACGCGACGCACGTCTCCGCCTTCGCCGCCGACGGACAGCCGCTGGGCGAGCTGACCGAGCGCCATCCCGACGGTTTCTTCGAGGGCAAGGTCGACATCAAGAATCGGCAGCCGGTGCGCTACCGCGCCTCAAACGCGGGCGGCGAATGGGACGTCTGGGATCCCTACAGCTTCGGGCCGGTGCTCGGGCCGATGGACGACTACTACATCAACGAAGGCACGCACCTTCGGATGTTCGACAAGCTTGGCGCGCACGCGATCGACTTCGAGGGCGTGGCCGGCGTGCATTTTGCCGTCTGGGCTCCAAATGCTCGGCGCGTGTCAGTGGTGGGCGCCTTCAACGATTGGGACGGCCGTCGGCATCCGATGCGCAACCGCTTCGAGACCGGCATCTGGGAAGTGTTCATCCCCGGTCTCGGGCCGGGCACGGTCTACAAGTACGAAATCGTCGGCCAGGATGGGAAGCTGCGGCCGCTCAAGGCCGATCCGTTTGCCCAGCAGTCCGAGCTCAGGCCAAAGACCGCCTCGATCGTCGCCGACCCGGCACCGTTCGCCTGGACGGACCAGAAATACCTCGAGGCGCGTGGCAAGAAGGATTGGCGGCGCAATCCGATCTCGATCTACGAAGTCCACCTGGGCTCGTGGCGGAAGCGCGCCGACGGCAACTTCATGAGCTACGAGCAGCTCGCCGAGCAGCTCATTCCTTATGCCAAAGATATGGGCTTCACCCATCTCGAGCTGCTGCCGATCTCGGAGCATCCGTTCGATCCGAGCTGGGGCTATCAGCCGACCGGCCTTTATTCGCCGACGGCGCGCTATGGCGACCCGAAGGGATTCAAGAGCTTCATCGACCAGGCGCACAAGGCCGGGCTTGGCATCATCCTCGACTGGGTGCCGGCGCACTTCCCGACCGACGAGCACGGGCTCGCGCGCTTTGATGGAACGGCGCTCTATGAGCACGCCGATCCGCGGCAGGGCTTTCATCCCGACTGGAATACGGCGATCTACAATTTCGGCCGCAAGGAAGTCGCGGCCTATCTGGTCAACAACGCGCTCTACTGGTTCGAGCGCTTCCACGTCGATGGTCTGCGCGTCGACGCCGTGGCCTCGATGCTCTATCTCGACTATTCGCGCCAGCCGGGGCAGTGGGTGCCCAACCAGTTCGGCGGCAACCACAATCTGGAGGCGGTCGAGTTCCTGAAGCGCGTCAACCAGGAGGTTTACCGGCTGCATCCCGGTGCGCTGATGATCGCCGAAGAGTCGACGGCCTGGGCGGGAGTCTCCGCGCCGGTGTTCTCCGGCGGGCTCGGCTTCGGCTTCAAGTGGAACATGGGGTTCATGAACGATTCGCTGCGCTACATGGCGCGCAACCCCATCCACCGCCGCTATCACCACAACGACCTGACCTTCGCGGCGCTCTACAATTATTCCGAGAACTACGTTCTGCCGCTGAGCCACGACGAGGTGGTGCACGGCAAGGGCTCGCTCATCTCCAAGATGAGCGGCGACGACTGGCAGCAGTTCGCGACGCTGCGCGCGTATTACGCCTACATGTGGGGCTGGCCAGGCAAGAAGCTGTTGTTCATGGGCCAGGAATTCGCCCAGCGCGAGGAGTGGAACGAGGCCAAGGGGCTCGACTGGTGGCTGCTCGATGCCGGCATGCACGAGGGCGTGCGCCGGCTGATCATCGACCTCAACGGCGCCTATCGCGAGCTTGCCGCGCTCTATGGACGCGACAACGAGCCCGAGGGCTTCGACTGGCTGGTGGGCAACGACCACACCAATTCCGTGTTCGCCTGGGTGCGCCGTTCGAACGGCGCGAACCCGGTCGTCGTCGTCTCGAACATGACGCCCGTGCCGCGCGAGAATTATCGCGTGCCAATGCCGCGCGAGGGCAAGTGGAGTGAGCGCATCAATACCGACGCCGGCTGGTACGGCGGCTCGAACAGCGGCAACCAGGGAAAGGTGCTGGCGCACAAGGCCGAGGGGGCCTGGATGCCGGCTTATGCCGATCTCTATCTGCCGCCGCTGGCGACGCTGTTCTTGAAATACGACCCGGATTGATCCGGGCAGGGAGGGAGAAATGGCAGACTACCGGAACCCATCGCCGCTTGCGCGCGAAGCGATGGCCTATGTGCTGGCGGGCGGACGGGGCACGCGCCTCTACGACCTGACCGATCGGCGCGCCAAACCCGCCGTCTATTTCGGCGGCAAGTCGCGCATCATCGACTTCGCGCTGTCGAACGCGCTCAACTCTGGCATCCGCCGCATCTCGGTGGCGACGCAGTATCAGGCGCACTCTCTGATCCGCCACCTGCAGCGTGGCTGGAACTTCCTCCGCACCGAGCGAAATGAGAGCTTCGACGTCTTGCCGGCTAGCCAGCGCGTCTCCGAGACGCAATGGTATGCCGGCACTGCTGACGCGGTGTTCCAGAACATGGACATCATCGAGGATTACGGCCCGCGCTACATCGTGCTGCTGGCGGGCGACCACATCTACAAGATGGACTACGAGATCATGCTCCGCCAGCACGTCGACACCGGCGCGGACGTGACCATCGGCTGCCTCGAGGTGCCGCGTATGGAAGCCACCGGCTTCGGCGTCATGCATGTCGATACCCGCGACCGCATCTCGGCCTTCGTCGAAAAGCCCAAGGACCCGCCCGGCATCCCCGACAATCC